>JABAOG010003826.1_pt2 | contig 35504 bp, 25 predicted proteins | sample 7062131 | NCBI WGS metagenome assembly JABAOG01 (sample SAMN14538629, study PRJNA623070) | marine sediment metagenome | biome: marine biome [ENVO:00000428]; feature: marine pelagic biome [ENVO:01000023]; material: deep marine sediment [ENVO:00002113] | place: India: Arabian Sea | collected... | reverse complement strand
GGGATTCAGGAACGTTCGCATGCATGGCACGGTCGAGGCAAAGTCCGATCGTGGTCAGGACCTCGGCATGATGGCACACCGTCTGTTCCTGTCCGCTCAGGGGCCACGCCGTTTTCCGGCGATGGCGTCGTCGAGACGGCGCGCGGAGCGGGTCGCGGTGCTCCTCGGTGACCCGAGCCTTCCGGATTCGGTCAAACGCGAAGGCCGCTTCAACAGCGAGGATCTCGAAACCGTTCAGCGCCTGAAGGACGCCCTCAGCGAGCTTGCCGGCTACGATTTCGAGTATCTCGACAATCACGCCACGCTTGTCAATGAGCTTCGTGGATTGAACGCCGACCTGGTGCTCAATTTCTGTGACGAAGGATTGAACAACGACGCCTTCGCCGAGCTTCACGTTCCTGCTCTGCTCGAAGCGCTCGGAATGCCTTACAGCGGCGCGGGTCCGGCCTGCCTGGGCCTGTGTTACGACAAGGCTCTGGTGCGCGCCATCGCCGAATCGATCGATATCAACGTGCCGTTGGAGTCCTACTTCCGGGCCGACGATCAGTCGGCGACCCTGCCCTCCGTGTTCCCGGCGATACTCAAACCGAATTTCGGTGACAGCAGTATCGGCATCATGCGTGATGCAGTCGTCCACTCGACTGGCGAGTTCATGGACTATCTCAACAAGCTTCGCACCGAGATGCCCAATCGTCCCCTGCTCGTGCAGGAGTATCTTCCAGGAACGGAAGTCAGCGTCGGCCTGATCGGAAACCCCGGCACATCGCTGCGTGCACTGCCGATTCTCGAAGTGGACTACTCGGGCCTGGACGCGGACCTGCCTCGCATTCTCGGCTACGAATCGAAGTGGATTCCCGACTCGGCATACTGGAGGCAGATCGCCTACCGCAACACGACCCTCGAGCTCGCCCAGCAACGCTCTCTCGTAGACTGGTCGACGGCGCTGTTCGAGCGGCTGCACTGCCGTGACTATGCGCGCTTCGATTTTCGGGCTGACGCGAAAGGTAACATGAAGTTTCTCGAGGCGAATCCGAATCCGGGCTGGTGCTGGGACGGTAAGTTCAATCTCATGGCCGGTTTCGACGGGCTTTCCTACGCCGACCTGCTGCGACTGATAATGGAGGCGGCAAAGGAACGTTTGTCCCTCACAGGAGCAGCAGCGTCCGAGAGCGGGCGCATCATTGGTGCTCGGCGCCTCGCCGATCACGGCTAGCGCGGGCCTCACGCGCGCGCCATCATCGGCCTGGAATGAGGTAACGTGAAAGCCGTCGACACTTTTCCACATCGCGTGCGCACCGTCGAGAACACCTGGATTCCGCTCTCCGACGGCACGCGGCTCGCGGCCCGTATCTGGATGCCGGAAGAGGCCGAACGCAGCCCGGTTCCCGCGATACTCGAGTACATCCCGTACCGCAAGCGCGACTTCATGCGCGCCCGCGACGAGCCCATCCACCGCTACTTCGCCGGCCACGGCTATGCCGCGGTGCGCGTCGATCTGCGCGGCTCGGGGGATTCCGACGGAGTGCTTTTCGACGAGTACCTTCTGCAGGAGCAACTCGATGCGGTGGAGGTCATCGCCTGGCTGGGCGAGCAGCCCTGGTGCAGCGGCGCGGTCGGCATGATGGGCATCTCCTGGGGCGGGTTCAATGCCTTGCAGGTCGCCGCGCACCGGCCACCCGCACTCGGGGCCGTCATCACCCTCTGCTCCACCGACGACCGCTATGCCGACGACGTCCACTACATGGGCGGCTGCCTGCTCAACGACAATCTCATTTGGGGAGCGACGATGGTAACGCTGAATGCGCTGCCTCCCGATCCGGAGATCGTCGGCGAGGGCTGGCGCGATATGTGGCACGAGCGGCTGAAGAACATCGTGCTGCTGCCCGAGCTGTGGCTCGGGCATCCTCACCGGGACGAGTACTGGCAGCAGGGATCGGTGTGCGAGGACTACTCGCGCATTGGTTGCCCGGTCTACGCCATCGGCGGCTGGGCGGACGGCTACTCGAACGCGGTGCCGGGCCCGGCGATCGGCTTCCTGCAGGAGGCGCTGCGCTGGTGGGACCACTGGCTGAAGGGCATCGACACCGGCGTCATGGACGAGCCCATGTACCGGGTGTGGATGCAGGACAGCGCCCCTGCCCGCAGTGCCTACGACGTGCGGCCCGGTCGCTGGGTCGCCGAGCAGAGCTGGCCGTCGCCGCGGATCGTGCCGACCTGCTGGTATCTCTCCGCGCGTCAAACCCTCGAGCAGCACCCCGACGAGCCGGCGTGCGAAGCCGAGGCGCCGCGATTCGACCTGCAGTCGCCGCAGAACACCGGGCTGTGCTCGGGCGAGTGGTGCGGCTACGGCAGCGAGGGCGAAGCGCCCATCGACCAGCGTGAGGACGACGGCAAGTCGCTTTGCTTCGATACCCCCGCGCTGCAGGCGCCTGTGGCGCTTCTCGGCGCGCCGACCCTGGAGCTGGAGCTGTCGTGCGACGCTCCCGTAGCCATGCTCGCCGTGCGACTGAACGATCTGTCGCCCGATGGGGCTTCCACCAGGGTGAGCTACGGGCTCCTGAACCTCACCCATCGCGACGGACACGAGAGCCCCGAGGCGATGATTCCGGGCGACCGTTACCGCGTGACGGTGCGACTGAACGACGTCGCGCACCGGTTCGTCAGGGGCCATGTCATACGGCTGGCAGTCTCGTCGGCGTACTGGCCTATCGCCTGGCCGGCGCCCGGGCGCGTCACCATCAGCGTGTATCCCGGCGCAAGCCGCCTGCTGCTGCCGGTTCGCCCGGCGAGCGAGATCGACGATCGACTTGCGCGCTTCGGCCCGCCCGAGTGCGCGCGCATTCCCGAGGCGACACAGCTGCGACCGGCTCAATTGAAGCGCACCTACGAGCGCGATCTGACCAGCTCCGATACGGTCTACAGCGTCTACAGCGATGGCGGCGACTTCGAAGGAGCCGCCATCTCGCGCGTACACGACATCGACCTCGACATCGGACACACGGTCCGGCGCCGCTACTGTATCGGCGAGTCGGATCCGCTCACCGCGCGCGTCGAGATCGTTCAGACGATTCTGCTGCGCAGGGCGGAGTGGCAGATCCGCGTCGAGTCGCGCGCGGGTATGTCGTCCACGCCGGATTCATACATGATCCAGGCTTATGTCGAGGCGCACGAGGGCGACGAGTGCGTATTCACCCGTCACTGGGACTCGACCCTGGCGCGCGAGCTCGCCTGAGTCGGACCGGCCTGGCCCCCGGGCGTCGCAAATCGCCANNGTAACATTGGGCTTCGCCAGGCGAAGGCGCGGGCGCGCTCACTGGCGAGGGGGTGTGATTGGATACCGAGCTGCTCCGGACCTTTCTGGAGGTCAATCGGACCCGTCATTTCGGCAAAGCGGCCGCGAACCTGTATCTCACCCAATCCGCGGTCAGCGCCCGGATCCGCATGCTCGAGCAGGCAGTGGGCGTGCCGCTCTTCACCCGCGCGCGTAACGACATCCGCCTGACGCCCCACGGCCGAAAGCTCGTCAAACACGCCGAGGCGATCCTGACCGCCTGGAACCGCGCCCGGCAGGAGATAGCCGTGGATGTGGAGGGCAAGACGGCGCTCACCGCCGCCGGGGTTCCGTCGCTCTGGGACATGATGCTGCCGGCCTGGGTGGAAAGCTTCTGCACGGATGCGCCGGAGGTGGTGCTGAGCGTCGAGGCGCTGGACGTGGACTCAATCCTGAGGCGGCTCGCGGAGAGGACCCTCGATCTCGGCATCATGCTCGAGTCGCCGCAGCTCGCGGATTTGATGGTCGACGAGTTCACCCGCATTCGCTTCCTGATGGTGTCCTCGCAAACCGGCATCTCGAGTGCGCAGGCGGTGCAAAGCGACTATTTTCTGGTCAACTGGGGCACCTGGTTCACGACCGCCCACGCGAGAGCGTTTCCAGACCTGCCCACGCCCTCGGCACGGGTAGGCCTCGGGCGCATTGCGCGCGCCTTGATGCTCGGTCGTGGGGGGTCGGCCTATCTGGCCGAACCCATGATCGACAAGGACGTCGAGGAAGGCCGCCTGCATCTCGTCGCCGACGCGCCGGTCTTCGAGCGGGCGGGAGTCGCGGTGTACCTGCGCGATTCGGACAACCGCCACATCGTCGAGAAAGCCGNNTTACCTGCGCGATTCGGAGAACCGCCACGTCGTCGAGAAGGCCGTCGAGCTTCTGAGAGCCCACTCCCAGGCCGAAACGGTCTAGCCCGGCTAGCTCCTCCCCAGGGGCGACTTCCTGCGCGTGCGCTCGCGGCGCTGGCCCCGGCCGGGTGGAATCCAATCGTCGTCGAAGTCCTCGTCGAACACCTCGCTGATGGACGCGCGCACTTTTCTCTTGTCCAGGTAGCGCTCCAGCCGCTGCCTTGCCCGCTGCGCTCGCACGCCCGACGAGACCCACTCGGGCTCGTCGAGGCCCCCTTCGGCCTCGTCGAACCAGTCGTCGTCCGCGTAGACCGGCGGTGCGAGGTCGTCCCCGTCACAAACCTGTTTTGCGCGCCGACCGTTGTTCGCCCGCTTCGCCTCGCGGCCCACCTTCTTTCGGTTTTCATGGTCTCGCATGATCTTCTCCAAAGGGCAGCTCGAAAACTTTCATCACGGTGCGCTCGGGGCACTCGAGCTCGAGCTCGATGCCGGTCTCGCCGACGGTGAGCACCACGGCCGGAAGACGCATGGAGTCACTCACGGCACTCGCGCCAGGCTCCGCCTCCACTTCGATGCCCACCACCATGTGAGGCAGCAGGGCATGCTGGCCTGGTTCACCGGGATCGAGCCACACGCAGTTATTACGCAGGGCGCGGACCCCCGATCGCATGATGCGACGGCCTTCGTAGAAGACGGTCACGGTCGCGCGCTTCGCCGCCGCTCCGGAGATGGGGTCGTTCAATGTCTCTGACCTTCACTGAGCACTCTGACCCATCAACTGCGTCTCGACACGGCGATTGTCCAGTCCCGCTGCGATGGCGTGGGCGAAATTTGTGACTCGAGAACAATCGAAATCGTTCATGCAAACCATCTACGAGTTTTATCGAACTCATGCAGCGCCCTCTATCCCGTTCATTTGCCGCCGCTCATCGCCGACGTGCACGAAAATTCGATTTACTGCAGCGCGCCATCGGCGCCTAATCCGGCCCTGCCTCAGCGAGGCTTGCATGTACGAGGAGCCAGCCGGACGTGAAGACGAATCTGAAATCCACGCAGGCAGCGGACGCCGCCGGTCTGCACAGCTTTCTCTCGGTGGTGAACGCAGCGCCGATGCTGAGCGCCGATGAAGAGCTTGCCCTCGCGCGGCGGTTCTGCACCCAGCGTGACCCCATGGCGGCCGAGACGCTGGTGGTCGCGCATCTGCGCCTCGTCGTGCGGGTCGCGAGGGGATATCTCGGCTACGGACTCGACTTTGCCGATCTCATCCAGGAAGGCACATTCGGTCTGATGACGGCCGTGAAACGCTTCGATCCCGAGCGCGGCGTGCGCCTCGCGGCGTTCGCGGTGCACTTCATCCGGGCACGCATCCACGAATTCGTTCTGCGCAACTGGCGCATCGTCAAGGTTGCTACCACCAAGGCTCAACGTAAGCTCTTCTTCAATCTTCGAGGTCTGAAGCATGAATCCGGCCGACTTCAGCGCGATGACATCGAGCGTATCGCAACCACTCTGGATGTCTCGCCGGCAGACGTCGAGACGATGGACGCGCGCCTTTACAGCATCGATGCGGCCGTCGAGCCCTGCGACGTGAACGACGATTTCCGAGCCGGTGCCTTCGTGCTGAGAGCAGTCGACGACGCGGAATCCGATCCATGCGCCGAGTGCGAAGCCATCGAAGAGTCCGCGCGTCGATCGGAGGCGCTCCTTGGCGGGCTACATACGCTCGACGCCCGCAGCCGCGACGTGATCCGCCGACGCTGGCTGCAGGATGACCGGGAGACCCTGTCCGAGATCGGCGAACGTTACGGAATCAGTAAGGAGCGTGTGCGCCAGATAGAGGAAAAAGCGCTCGCGCGGCTGAGGGACGTGGTCCAATTCGATCGCGCGGCGTGACCGCGCCCTTCGCGGGGTCCGACCCGGGCGCCGGCATCGTGAACGCTCAGTTGGACCAGTTGATGGTTTCGAGCGGGTCCACGACCGCGCGACGATCCGCTTCGTGCTCGTAAGGCATGGACTTCGCGTATGCCACCGGATCGAGGTCTGGAAACGCCTTTTTCAACTCGCTGACTTTGCTCCGCGTATCCTCGGCATCCTCCAGACAGACGCTAGCAGCCACGCGATAAACGACATCGTCGCGCCGCGGACGCGTGATGTGATCGAGAGCCGAGATGGCTTCCTCGCAACGGCCGAGGTGAAACAGCGCCCGCGCGAGATGCGTCCAGTAGCGCTCCGGGTGAAAGGGATTGAGACGCATCGACTTTCGTACCCACCCCTCGGCTTGCTCGTGTTTGCCGCAGTACGCGAGCAGCTCGCCCATGGCGCACACCGAGCGATCGTCGTTGGGATTGAGAAAAAGCGCGCGCTCCTGGTGCCACATGGCGCGTTGCAGATTTCGCCGCGTAAGCTGAACCTGGGCGAGCACCCGATGACACTCCGCTTCGTTCTCGTCGAGCTCGAGGCCGCGCTCGCAGGCCGCTTCACTGCGATCGACGAGCTTCGAGGCATCATCGAGATTGAATGCGATGGCCTGTCCGATACCACACGCGAGCCATGCGTAGGCCACGGCATAGGCGGGATCGCGTTCGATGGCGCGCTCGAACATGTCGATACACGCGCGGCAGTCATCCGGCGTGTAGCGATGGTGTAAATCCTTTCCGCGCAGAACGAAGTCGTAAGCCTCCAGGCGTTCCGCGGGCGCGTGACGCGCGTGCGCGAGTCGCGCCGCCTCGACCCGGCCCGCCAGCGTCGAGGCAATCGTCGAGCTTATCTCGTCCTGAAGGGCGAATACGTCCTCGAGCTCGCGCTCGATACGATGCCCCCACAGATGCAGCCCGGAGTGCGCGTCGAGCAGCTGCACATTGATGCGTACGCGTTGTCCGGCGCGCTGCAGGGTACCGCGCACGAGGTACTGCGCGCCGAGCTCGTCGGCGATCTCACGGTCCGTGATGTCCCGATCGCGATACCTGAACGCAGAGCCGCGGGCAATGACCAGCAGCGAATGAAAGCACGAGAGCGAGGTCGTAATGTCCTCGACGATCCCATTGACGAAATAATCGTCTTCGGGCCCGGAAAGATTGTCGAACGGCAGCACGGCCACGGTGGGCAACGGATGCTCGGTCTTCGCCGCCGGCGCCGCGCTTGAAGTATCGGAATTCGCTGTCACACCGGTGCCCGACGCCTTGAGTGACCGAAACAGCTCCGTGGTTTCANNCGCGCCTCGGGCATCAGAACGCGATGTCGCAGCCGTGTCCGACTTCTTCAGTGACCGGAACAGCTCCGTGGTTTCAGCGCTCGGTTCCATGCCGAGAGCCCGCTGCAGGGCGTCTTTGCAGATCTGATACTGGCGCAGGGCGTCGGAACGGCGGCCGATGCGAGCAAGAAGATCCATCAGCTCGCGATGGGCGGGCTCACAGGCAGGATCCATGCTGAGCCTGCGCTCGAGCACTTCGATGGCCTCGTCGATGCGGTCCTGGTCGACGAGAAGCCGAGCGAGCCGATCGGCTGCCTGATAGGCAAGCCTGGACAGCCGCGCCCGGGCCATGAGCAGCCAATCCTCGTAGTCGGACTCGCGAATGGTCAGCCCGTCGAGCAGCTCGCCCCGGTAAAGCGCGAGGCACGCCTGGAGGTCTTCGATGTCGTCGCTGGCGGCGAGACGCTCGAACTCCAGCGCGTCGATGCGGCAGGCGTTGCTGTCGATCCGCACCGTGTCGGCGCGGCTCGCGACCACGCCGTCGCAGCACTGGCGAAGCTTCGAGAGCGCCTGGCGGAGGTTGTGGCGGGCGCGCTCCTCGCCGGTATCCCCCCAGAGCAGCGTCGCCAGCAGCTCGCGGGCATGCGCTCGGCCGCCCTCGACGGCCAGGTAGGCGAGCAGGGCCCGAGCCTTGCGCGAGGGGATGTCGACGGCTTCGCCATCGGACCAGCGGGCCTCGAAGGGGCCCAGCACATTGAGTCGAAGCCATCGCGCCACGGCACCGCATTATAAACGACGGCGGATTGAGACGGTTGGAGGCCGCAAAATCCGCGATAGACGCTCGTTCGACGCTCCGGCGTGGGTTCGAAAGATGCGCTTCGACCACCATTCAGGCGTCGCACGATGATGTGCGGCGTCGCTCTGCGCACGGCCGGGCCGTTTCCGCTCAATCACGCTCGCGCACGACCTCGATGCCGAGGTCACGCATGCGCTTCGCGATGGCGTCGCCGTTCGAAAGCCACAGCCGCCCGGGTTCCAGCTGCACCCTCGGGCGGTCCGCGTACTCGGCGATCCAGAGCTCGACGGGGCTGCCTTCTCGGTCGCTGCCGGTGGTAATACGCACACGCTTGATACCGTCAAAGCCGAAACCGTTCTTGGTCTGGCCGAACCACAGGCCGGTGTTCTGGTGAATACCGCTCTCATCGACGATGACCCGGTCCATGAGCAGCGTCGGGCCGAATGCGAGGCCGAAGAGAATGCCGAAGGCACCGATCACCTGGCCGAGGAATCTGTTGACTCTGGCGTGTAGAAAAACCCCGAGCAGCAGCGCGAGGACGGCGATCGCGAAAGGCGCGAGCGAGATGTAAAAAGGGAAAGCGAGCTGCACGGCGTAATCAGACGGGCTTTCGCGAGATCACGCTGGCAAAAGACACCTGCGCGTACCATTGCCCCTCACTCACGCGGCGCTCGGCTTCCGCCTTGAGCGCCGCAGCGCCGTCCTCCCCGAGCCGCCCCGCCGCCATCAACGCGGCCGTGCCCCGCTCGATCCAGGTGAACATGTAACCGGGCGCGGGATGCTCCGAATACGCATAGCTCCTCAAAGGCCCCGCCTCGAAGCCGCAACTCCTCAGATGCCCGGTCAGCTTTCGCACCAGCCAGCGGTCGTGCACGATGCTGTCCACCATTACCTCGGCGATGACTTCGAAGGGATCGAAATCCCCGGTGCTGAGCGATGCGGTGGAGAAATCGCAGTCGAAGACCGCGAGGGTCGCACCGGGTTTCAACACGCGGTGCGCTTCGCGCAGGACGCCCTCGGGCGCGGGCACGTGGCACAGCAACGTGTGCAGCACGACGAGGTCGAATGTCGCATCTTCGAAAGGCAGCGAACGCCCGTCACCTTCCTCGAAGCGCAGGTTGTCGATGTCACGGCCGAGCTCGACTGCCTTGGCGAGGAACACCGGCGACGGATCGACACCGATGACCTGCCGCGCCTGCTCCAGGCGGGCCAATCGTCTCGCCACCGCCCCTGTGCCGCTGCCGACCTCCAGTATTCGGGCGTCATCCGCCAGCGTGATCTCGGAAAGATAGGCGTCGAGCATCGCCTGCAGCTTGGGGTCGGCTGCACGCTTCTCCAATGTATCGACGATCGTATCGAGAACGTCCGCCGGAGCGCTGGTAATGTCGGAGAAGACATCGGGCATGTCAGGAATCCCCGTGGCTGCGAGGCCGATTGCCCCCGGGTGAGCGAACTTGCTGTTGCATGCGACTCTCGTACACCTTCACCATTGCGCTCTTTGGCTCAGCGCCGAAGCCCATGTCGATGGCTGTCTCATAGGTGCGGACCATGGCCTCGACAACGGGTAGCGATGCGCCGAGACGCGCAGCCAGCTGCTGCACATTCACGATGTCCTTATAGGCAGCCTGCAGAGAAAAGTCGCCCTCGAATGTCCTTTCCAGAATTCGCGGCACGAAGTATTCGCTCGCGAAGCTGCGCGAGCTGGCCGTGGTCAGGACCCGTGCGAGCTTATCCGGATCCAGTCCGGCCTTCACAGCCAGTGGCATGACCTCGCAGATGGCGGCGATGTTGACGTTGTAGATGATGTTGTTGACAGCCTTCATGAGCTGACCCGTGCCGACCTCGCCACAGTGGACGATGAATTCGCCCATGATCTCGAGGTACGCCCGCATATCGTCGAATACGCTGCCGTCGCCGCCGAACATNNCGAATACGCTGCCGTCGCCGCCGAACATCATGGTGAGCGTCCCGGCCTCGGCACGGAAGGGCATGCCGGAGATCGGGCAGTCGCTGTAAGACAGCCCGGCTGCCCGGCACTTTTTCGCAATCGCCAGCGCGGCAGCATGGTTCATCGTCGTGGTATCGACGACGGCGAGGCCGCTGGGCGGCTTCTTCGCGAGCCCATGGGCACCGAACAGCACGTCCTCGACCTCCGATTCGGACGGCAGGCATAGAAACAGGCGTTGCACCCGCGATGCGAGATCGGCGGGATCCGCAGCGGCGCTCGCGCCGCGCTCGACGAGCGCCTCGACGGGCTGCTGGCGCACATCGAACACCGTCAGCGCGATACCCGCTGCGGCGAGATTCGATGCCATTCCGAAGCCCATGCGGCCGAGACCGATGAATCCCACGGCGTTTGCGCTCATGACCTCGGCTCGCGATACATTACTTCTCGGGACTGGTGCCGGTATATCGCGGCAGATCGTCGGCCACGTCGAACCAGCGTAGCTTCTCGTCGAAGAAGGCATGCCGGTCGGGCGCGCAGGCTTGCGGATCGTCGAGCGTCGCCACATAGGTTTCGATGATCGGCTTGTCGTGCCAGGTGCCCTCCCAGGATATCGGCGTGCCGCACACGTCACAGTGTCCCCGGAAGACACCCGGCGAGGACTCGTAGCGCTTTGGCTCGCCCTTGGTGAAACGGATACCGCCCTTGTCGAAAAGGAGAATCGCCAGCACCGGTGCCGCCGATGCCCTGCGACAGCTTTCGCAGTGACAGTACGTCACCTTGAACGGTTTCATGGTCGTCTCGTAACGCACGGCACCGCACAGGCACCCCCCTGTCAGCTCCTCGGGATAGTCGGCCATAGTGTGGAACTCCTGGTTGAGGCCTCTTCGGGATGGTCGAGGAAAAATCTACTCAACGACCCCGGCCTTTCGCAGTCCGTCGATAATGTGCTCGAAATTCTCCGGGTTCGTATAGGGCAGGGTCCGGCGGCGGTGCTCGAGCGAGTAGTCGGGATTGATCTGCAGGACCTCGGCCCATTGCGCCCGACTCTCCTCGGTCTTACCCATGTGCCCATATACCGATGCGAGCAGCACGCGGCTGATGTCGGAGTCGGGCTTGCGAACCAGGCGGCGCTTCAGCACTGCCGCCGCTTGCTCGTAGTCCTCGAGCTGCTCGTAGGCCAGCGCGAGAATGTGAAGAAAGATATCCCGGTAGTGGGGATCGAGGCGCATGGCGGTTTGCAGTGACTCGATGGCCTCGAGCGGTTTTCCGGAGTAAACGAGGATGAGGCCGAGCGCTCCATGTCCATCTGCGGAATTCGGGTCGATGGCGAGGCACTTTTCGACCGCGACGCGCGCGGCCTCGTTTTGCTTGCTCCACAGGGCCGCCATGGAAAAGGCGAAGTGCGCGTGGGGGTTGCCCCCGTCCAGATCAACCGCACGCTGGCCGAGCTGCGCTGCAAGCTCCAGGGATCTGTCCGGATCCTCACCCCAACGGTTCGAGAATGCGAGCACGTGATTGCGCGAAAGATGCGAGAACGCGAGAGAGAAATTCGGGTCGAGCTCGATGGCTTTCTCGAGCATCTCGCGCGCCTGGGCGTTGGCTTGTGGCGTGTCACGCAGCGCCTGGTCACGACCACGTAGAAAATACTCGTACGCTTCCAGATTATCGGTGTCGCGGTGCTGCACGCGTTCGCGCTCGACCGGCGTCAGCTTGAGCGCGAGTGCCGCGACGATGTCCCGCGTGACTTCGTCCTGCACGGCGAAGATGTCGTCCAGGTCGCGATCGTAGCGCTCGGCCCACACGTGCCCACCCGTGGTTCCGTCGATGAGCTGGGCGGTGATGCGCACGCGATTGGCGGCCTTGCGCACACCGCCTTCGAGCGCATAGCGCACACCCAGCTCCCGGCAGACCTCGGGCACGTTGAATCGCTGACCCTTGTAGGCGAAGGTCGAATTGCGTGCGATGACGAAAAGTCCATTGATCCTGGAAAGATCCGTGATGATGTCCTCGGTGATGCCGTCGCTGAAGTACTCCTGCTCGGGATCGCCGCTCATGTTCGTGAACGGCAGCACGGCGATGGAGGGTTTGTCGGGCAGCTCCAGTGCTTGCCGGGCCGCCGCGGCGGCGACCCCGGCCGGCGCAGCCGCTTCGGCAAGCACGCGATAGGCACGCACCGGCTTTTCAATGTTCTTGACCCGCTGGTCGCCCAGGAACTCGTAGCGGACTGCCAGCTTGTCGCCGATGGCGTCGTGCACCGTGCCGGAGATACAGATGCCACCCGGCTCGGCCAGGCTCTCGAGCCGGGCGGCGATGTTCACCCCGTCCCCGTAGATGTCGCCGCGGTCCTCGATGACATCACCCAGGTTGACACCGATGCGAAACTCGAGCCTGCGCTCCTCGGGCAACTCGGCGCTGCGGGCCTTCAATTGCTCCTGGATGGCGGTGGCGCAAGTGAGAGCGTCGACCACCGCAGAGAACATGGCCAGCACCGCGTCACCTGCGTAGTGCACGACGCGGCCGCGGTTGCGCGCGACAATGCCGGAAATCAGGTCGAGACCCTCGCTGAGCCTGCGGTGGGTGGCGTCCTCGTCCTCACCGGTGAGCCGCGAGTAACCGGCGACGTCCGCATACAGAACGGCGGCGAGCTTTCGTGGCAGTCGCTCGGGGGTGTTCACGGATGCAGCCCTTCGATTCAACGCAGCGCAGCTGAAGCTGAAATTCTACCCATCGAGCGGCGCGAATGCCCGCGCTCGGGCCGTTGCCAGAGCGGGCCGGACCGGAGCCGCTCGGAGGCATGGGCGCCGACCGCGGGGGCGGCAGCCGGCAACGTCCCGGGCTTCGGGCGCACGCTCACCCACGGCACTGCGCAGCCTGGAACGACTGGGGACGGTATCGAGAAGTCGGCGCCGGTGGTGACGCGCGGGCACCAGACCCTGCCGCCCATCGGCGGCCTTCACCGCTTTGCGCACGCCGGCTTCGGGTTAGAATCACCGCCCATGGCTTCGGCAAATCTCGTTCTTTATCACGCTTGGAGCTCGAGCGCGTCGCGCAAGGTGCGTCTCTGCCTGGCCGAGAAGGAACTCGATTACGAGGGCCGGGTCATGGACCTGCTGCGCTTCCAACACCACAGCGACTGGTACAAGGCGCTCAATCCGAGCGGTATCGTGCCGTGTCTCATGGTCAACGGCCGCGCGCTGGTGGAAAGCAATCTCATCAACGAGTTTCTCGACGAGTGGGTGACGCAACCACCGTTGATGCCCGACGACCCCGCCGATCGCCACGAGGTGCGGCGACTCGCCAAATACGTCGACGACGTTTGCCTGCCGGCGGTACAGAAGCCGAACTGGACGCGCAGCATGCAGCCGATAGCCCAACGGTGGTCCGACGAGGAGCTCGAACGGCGCCTGGCGGCGATTCCCACCGAGGGCCGGCGCGCGCTCTGGCGGCGCATGGCCCGCGATCCGTTCACGCGCGAGGAGATCGAAGCCGGGCTCGACGTGCTCGAAGATCTGACGCGACGCATCGATGCATACCTCGAGTCGAGCGGCGGCCCATGGCTGTTCGGCGAGCGCCTGACGCTCGCCGACATCGCCGTCGCGCCCTACGTGGTGCGCTTCGAGGAGGAGCGGCCCGGACGCATGATGCCGCCGAGCCGCGGGTGGTGGGCGCGATTCACCGACCGGCCCGCGTGGCGCGTCGCCCAGATTGGTGCCTACTCGGACGACACCGCCCGATCCGCGCGCGAAGCGGTTGCAGATCCGGCGTAATGGAATAGACTGACAGCCTGCTAGCAGGAGAGACAACGCGATGATTCGTTCAATCAGTATTGCGCTGGCGCTGCTGGCCGGCCCCGCCACGGCCGGCGAGATCATGGACTGCTTCAACGACGAACTCGACGCCGATAGCCGCTACACGCGCACCGAGCCCGAGGTACTCCGAATCACCGACGCGGACATCTCGGCGCTGCTCGAACGCATCCGCAGCCACGAGAGCCGAGCTGTCGCAAACGCCGAAGCCGAGCCGAATATTCTCGCCGGGCTGCGCAGCCAAGAGCACGCCTCGGACTGAACGGTCGTCTCCCCGGGGTGGCGAAACACGGCATGCGCCGCCCCTGCCTGCGACTCCGCAACTGACACCCGGCGTCGCGGCGGTGTCCTCACCCACGACTGCTCCCCTCGCGCTGCCTGAGCAGAAGCCCGAGCTCGCCATGGCCCTGATGCTCGTCGCCATGCTCGTGTTGCCCGGCATCGACGCCATCGCCAAGTGGCTGTCCGACGCCATCTCTGCGGGACAGGTGGCCTGGAGCCGCTTTTTCTTCCAGACCCTGCTGATGCTGCCGCTGTTTCTTCGCACCCGGGGAACCATTCTCACGCGCGCGTTGCCGCTGCATGCGCTTCGCGGCGCTCTCATCGCCCTGGCGACTCTGCTGTTTTTCTCGGCCCTCAAGTACCTGCCGCTGGCCGATGCCATCTCGATATTCTTCGTCGAGCCGCTCATCCTCACGCTGCTCTCGGCGCTGTTCCTCGGCGAGGCCGTCGGCTGGCGACGGCTGAGCGCCGTGGCAGTGGGATTCGTCGGCGCGCTCATCGTCATCCGTCCGGGATTCGGCGTGCTCGGTCTGCCGGCTCTGCTGCCGCTCGGCACCGCGCTCAGCTTCGCCGTCTACCTGATACTCACGCGCAAGCTCGCCCAGCACGAGTACCCGGAGCGCATGCAGTTCTACGCGGGGCTGTTCGGCGCTCTGGTCATGACGCTGGCGCTCGCCGCCGGCGACGCCGCGGACATCGCGGCGCTCTCTTTCGTGTGGCCGGATCTCTGGCAGTGGTGCCTGCTCGCCGGACTCGGGATCATCGCCACTGCCGGCCACCTTCTCGTGGTGCACGCTTTCCGCCGGGCGCCGGCGGGACTTCTGGCGCCGTTTCAGTACGTCGAGATCGTCGGCGCAACGATTCTGGGCTTGGTCTTTTTCGGCGACTTCCCCGATGCGCTTACCTGGCTCGGGGTCGCGATCATCGTCGGCTCGGGACTTTACGTGTTCCACCGCGAGGCAGCTCTGGCGCGGCGCGCGCGATCCTAGCCACCCCGACCGGCGCCGCTCAGGTCTGCCCAGAGCGGGCCAGCTCGCAGCTCTCCGGGTAGATGCGCACGCTCGGCACCTTACCCTCACGGAGATCGTCCTGGACTCGCTGCCAGTATTCGGTGCTGAGCAGATCGCCGTGGACCTGCCGGAAAAGCCGCCTGAGGTGCCGATTCGGAATCATCAGACCGGCCTCGATCTCCTCGGGAAGAAAGACCACCCCGTCCTCGAAGAACCAGTCGGGCGGTTCTTCCTCGCCGTCGATGCGCTCCTCGTTGCTGCGGATCTTGACGTCGGTGAATGGCTCCAGCGCGTCGTAGTCGAACAGATAGACCTTGATGAAGCGGCTGACACCGTAATTCCGCGCGTCCAGATCCTTGTTGAATATGTTGGCCGCCGCATTGTTCTTGATGCAATAACCGAGATTGATGATCGCCGTCTCTGCTTGCGCCTCCGTGGCCGTCTCGAGAAACACCGGCAGCGGTGTCATGCGGCGCTGGACAATGAGATATTTCAGAATGACGGAATCTCCCCGCAGTGAGACCGTCTCGCTGGCCTCTTCGAGAAGCTCCTCGAGCAGCGCCGGGTCGAACCAGCTGCGGTCGAGCTTGAGGTTGTAATAGATGATGTTGTCGAGCATGCTGCCGGTGCGATTTATCTCGTGCACCTGGCCGTACTTCTTCATCACCGATTCGATGCCTTCGAAAGTACCCCACTTGTAACTGGCGGTCGGCTTGTCGCGGATGACCTTGAGATTGTAAGCCGATCGGGGCGAAGAGAAACCGATCGCGACCGTTCCCCGAAAGCCGACGGCGGTTTCCAAAACCTCATTCGCGCTCGAGAGCTCTTCTTTCAGCTCGTTCATGACGGCAACCTTGCCTACGTGGTTGAAACCGATGGTCGAGTAATGAAGACCGAGTGGCCGCGTCGGCATGATGCTGTGGAGAAACTGCGACAGCTCGTGGTAGTAGTTATTGGTGACGTGAAAATTGGCGAGCGTCGAGCTGAAGATGTTGTGGGCATCAGCTTCGGCGCTGAGCACCGCGTCCACGTAGATGCCGTCCTCGTCGTTAAGAAGCGCGATGATGAAAGGGAAAAGGTTCCCGTCTTCCAGCACCACGCGACCGACAATGTAGCCGCCGCGATTGCGGAAAAAGCCCGCGTTGAGCATTTCGACCGCGCGCGCTCCCGTTGCACCTCGCGATGCGATCGCCCGGTTGATGCGCTCTGCGACCAGTGCGCCATCCTGCACGCTGTTTTGAAAGGGCCGCGTAAATCCGGGGATTGCGAGAATCTCGGTAACCGTGTCGGGATCGATGCGTGTCGCGCAGGAAAATCGACGATAGACGTCGTTCCTCGACCCGCCCATCGATTCGTCTGAGCCACCGAACGCGTACTCCACCGGCTGCCACTCGCCCTGGTGAATTCGCCGTTTCACGGAGTTAAGGAAAGCGAACGCCAGATCCGCCTCGTATCGCCCTTCTATCAGAGGCAGATAGCCGCCCTCGATTTCGCGCCACAGCGACTCGTCGTTCGCGACCCGTGGAAATGCCTTCTTCAGCCGCATGCCCACGCTGTTGATAGCGATGCTGTAGAGCGCCAGCCGCCGCTTGCTGAGTTCGAGCGAGGTGGCGTGATCGCGGGCCTCGAATGCCTTCTCAGCGAGCGCCGGAATATCGCGCGACTCGGTGTAGTACGCAGCGAACGCCTGCAGAATCCAGTCTGCGGCCAGGGCAACCTTCTCACCCTGGTTCGCGGTGCCCGCGATCAGGCTCGCGTGCTCGGCGTGGGTCTCGGCCTCGAGGGGGTCGAAAGTGTCGCTGTCCATGGCGACAGGATCACCGGGGACGGGCGCGCGGTCAATTCGGATTGCTAAGCTTCGACGATGCGTTCGGTTGCAGGGCTCGCCGTCTTGCTGGTGACGCTCGTCGTCATTGCCTACCTGCCGGCACTCTGGGCAGCGTTCGTCCGGGACGACGATGACGACGTCTTCGCCACTCTATCACTTCACGTGCGCGGCATTGCTCGCGATCAACGAACAAGGAGCTGGGTACGCGGAGCCGCCATTCGGCATTCATGCGGCATTATCGGGCAGCCGCGGCGACGGTGATGTTGCTGAAGATTCCCTGAAAGGCCTGGTGTAAGGTGTTGCCGACGGTGACCGATGCAGAGCCCTGCGAGGCCGTAACATGCGACCCAATGCGATGAAAGCCAGATTCGCGGCCGGCGAGGCCGCTTACGGGTGCTCCGTGATGATCCCCTCGCCCCAGGCGGTGGAGATGATCGGCCATGCGGGCTTCGATTGGGTGCTGATCGACATGGAGCACGGCACCATCGGTCCGGAAACGGCGGAGCTGATGGTCATGGCGGCGGAGAGTTCGGGAATCACGCCGATCGTGCGCCCGCGCGGCAATGCCAGCGCCGACATCACGGCGGCGATGGACCGCGGCGCCGCCGGGGTACAGGTGCCCCACGTGAACACTGCCGAGGACGCCCGGCGCGCCGTCGGCGCGGTCAAATTCGGACCCGGCGACGGCCGCGGGCTCGCGGCCGGCACCCGCCCCGATCGCTACGGGCTCGCCGAGCCCATGCCGGCGTTCGTTGCGCGCAGCAACGCCGAGTCACTGGTTTGCATTCAGCTCGAGCACGGCCAGGCCATCGAGAACGTCGACGCGTTGCTCCAGGTCGAGGACGTTGACGTGTTCTTCATCGGGCCATCGGATCTCTCTCAATCCATGGGCTATCCCGGCCAACCCGAGGCAGATCCGGTCAAACGCGCCATCGACCGGACGCTCGAGAAAATCGTCGCTGCGGGGAAAACGCCGGGCATGCCGGCAGCAAGCGGTAATGTCGAGGAGGTGCGCGCGAGAGGGGTTCTCTACGTCTACACCCATCTGTCGAAGCTTTTGAAGGCAGGGTCGACGGAGTTTCTGCGCGCCGCCGGTCGTTAGCGCCCGGGGCTGACGGCCGTGGCTCGGGCGGCCCCGGCTATTTCTGCAGCTGAGACGCCACCTCGTTCGCGATCAGGTTGTTGGCGTCGTCGCGTTTCTTTTGCTCGGCCTTACGGCGGCGTTCGAACTCTTTCAGCCGCTCGGCACGTTGCATCTCTTCCGGATCGTTCTTGGCCGGCGTCGGATTCTCGACCATGAAGTCGGCGAGCTCCGATTCCATTTGCCGCCGCAGAGCTTCGAGCTCCGATTTCTTCCACGACTGGGTATCCTCCAGGTCCCGCTGGGCCTGCTCGGCCTGACGGTGGGCCGCCTCGGCGGCCGCCAGCATGGCATTAGCCCGTGCCAGCTCGTCGTCGTGAGAGGAAGGGGTCGCCGAAGCGCGCGGGTCGACCTTGTGGGCCGCGGCGATCATGTCGCGCGCGACTTGCTCTTCCTGCTGCCTGAGCTTCTGGCGCTTCGCCGCTTCCGCGTTGGCTTTCGCCTGCGCCTTTGCCTGGGCTTGAGCCTTTGCCTGGACCTTTGCCTGGGCCTTTGCCTGGGCCTTTGCCTGGGCCTGGGCCTTTGCCTGCGCCTCGACCTTTGCCTGGGCCTTCGCCCGGGCTTCCGCCTCGGCCTTGGCCTTCTTCGCGTGCTCCAGAGTCTCGCGCAGACGCTTGGCCTCTCCCTCGAGCTTCAAGCGCTCGGCCTGAAGGCGCACCTCATCTTCCTGTCGCGCCAGCTCCTGGGCAACCTTCTCCTCGGCGATTCGCTGCGCCGCTTTCCTGGCGGCCTCCTGCTTGACCAGCTCCGCCAGCTCGCGTTCCTGCTGGGCTTGCGCCAGCTGCTCGGCGGCCCGCGCAAACTCGGCCTCGAGGCGCTGACGTTCGGCGCGAATCGCCGCCTCGCTCTGCTCACGGATGCGCCGCTCCATGTCGTCCATTTCCTGCTTGGCTTTCGCAGCCTGCTCGCGGCTCGCGTCCGACGCCTTGCGCTCCAGGGCCTCGCGTTCCTCGCTCAGCTCCGCCTTGGCTTTCTCCTTCGCCTCCTGCAGCTTGGCGAGCTCTTCCGCCTGCTTGGCGTACTCGGCCTCGAGCTTCGCCTTCTCCGCCTTGAGGCGCTCCTCGGCCTCGCGCTTCATCTGCTCGAGACGCTCCTCCTCCTCCTTGCGCTTTGCCTCGGCCTCGGCCTCGGCGGCGCGACGTGCTTTTTCGAGCTCGACGCGTTGCCGCTTGGCCTCCTCCAGGGCCGCGTGGGCCTTGGCAGCGTGCTCTTCGAGCTCCTTCTTCTTCTGCGCGGCCTTCGCTTCCAGCGCCTTGTTCTTGGACTGGAGCTCCTTGGCGGCGGCGCGTTTCGCCGCTTCGGCGTCGGCCTTGAGGCGCATGGCCTCTTCCATCTTGGTATCCGCCTTAGCGACGTCCTCGGCGAGCTCCGCGGCGCGCAAATCCGCCTGCACGGACTCCGGCACCGGCTTCGCCGAGGCGGCGGGCGCCGGCTTGTCGGGCGCAGCCTTCGCCTCGGGAGCGGGCGCCGGCTTCTTGGGCGCAGCCTTTGCCTCGCCGGCGGAAGCCGACTCGGCTTCGACATCGGCTTCCGGCTCGGGTGCCTCGGCGACGGATTCAGACGGCTCTTCGGCACTCTCGGCGGGCGGCTCGGAGGTTGCCGCGACCTCGCCGGAGGAGACGATACCCTGGCTGATCAGGCCACCGTCGAGACACCGCACGTCGAAGCCGTTCTGGGCGAGAAGAAAGGCTCCGGCCGAGCTGCGCGCCCCCGAGTCGCAATACGCCACGTAGAGGCGATCCGGGTCGAGATTCTCGAGCTCCACGCGCAGCTGGTTCAGCGGTACGTTGACGCTCGCCTCGATTCCATCGGCCGCATGCTCCTCGGCAAAGCGCAGATCCAGCCAGCACGCGCCCTCGGCAACCAGCGCCTGGGCGGCATCGTAGCTCACCGTCTCCAGGCTCGGCTTCTTGATGAGTTCGATGAAGTCATCCTTTGTGAGGCGCACGAGCTCGCCGGGGGTCAACATGGTCACGCTGGCGTTGCGCTTGGCATCCGAGATGAGCGCCTCCTCACCGAAGCTGTCGCCATCGCCGAGCTCCGCGAGCTTGATGGGACTGCCGCTGCCGGACGCCTTGCGCGTCACCTCACAGCGCCCGCTCTGGATGATGTAGTAATAATCGCCCGGAGTGCCCTGCTCCACCACCACGTCGCCGGCCTCGAACTCGACCGATTCCATGACAGTGAACAGGCGTTGAATATTGCCCGGCGGGATGCGCGAGAAAAGCTCCGACTGGAGCATGCGGGTCATCCAGTCGCCGCCGCCGTCCTCGCCGTCGACCTCGACCTCGGTGACCTCTACGCTGCCGGCAGAGGCGCCCGGGTCGTCCATGGTGAGCAACCGATCCATCGCGGCACGCGCAATGCGCAAGACCATCGTCTTGCCCTTGCAGTGGGCACTCATCTGGCGCGGCTGCAGCTGGGAAAGCGCCGAGCGGGCGTCCACGGTGCCGCCCTTTACGGTTTTCACGAGCTGGCCGTTGGCTTTCAGCTCGAGCTCGCCTTCGAGCAGGTAGAAGGTGTAGGGGTCGGCGTCGCCCTGCTTGAAGACCTGCTGCTTTTTCTTGAACTTGAGGATCTCGGCCTGCTGCACCACTTCATTCTGGTAGTGTGGCGCGAGGCCGCTGACCGGAATCAGCGACTTGATCTGTTGTTCGTACTTCTGCTTCAGGGCGTCCATTCAACGCGTTCTCGTGGATGGGCCACAGCCCCCTGTCCGGCGTACGGCCTGTGTTCGCCAGTGGCCAGATTCGAGCGGCCGCAGCCGCCAATCCGTGGATCGAGTCGCCAGATACCGGGCCAACCCCCCGGCCAATGGGGGGCAGCGCGGGCTGCGTACAAGATGATCTTCGGCCGTGGGATCGACAGCTTTAAGAGTAACGCCGTTCATAGGCCGGATTCTGGGACAGCGTCACAAAATGCGGGCATCCCTGTGATTTTTCACGTTTTCCGGCCGATCGGGACAGCCCCCGCCGGAGCTCCTGCCTGGCCTCGGCGGGGTCTCAGAGATCATCGGCAAGTCACGGATTTTTCTGAAGATCCACCTGGCGCCGTGGGCCCCGCCGGCGGCCGCCCTCGAGACCGCCCCGGCGCCCCCCCCGGGGCTTGAGAAGCGGGCGGTGATGGGATAAGAGATCGCCGGCAAATACCCGCCCTGGACAGGAGCATGGAGACCGCCATGTCGACGCAGTCCTACACGCAGCGCTTGCATCCGCAGATGAAGGCCGTGCTGGAGAAGCAGGCGGAAGTCGTGCCGAATGCGAAGAAGGTCCACGAGCTGTCGCCGAGTGACGCGCGGCGCCAGTATCTGACCGGCCGTCGCTACTGGAATGCCGACGCGCCTGCAGTGGACGAGGTCATCGAATCCTCGGTCGCAGGCCCTGCCGGCGACATACCGGTGCGCGTCTACCTGCCCGGCGACGTGCGTCCGCTGCCGGCGCTGGTCTACATCCACGGCGGCGGCTGGCTGGTCGGAAACCTCGACAGCCACGACAAGATCATGCGCCTGCTGGCGCTTCGCTCGGGGGCGGCGGTGGTCGGTGTCGATTATCGCCTCGCGCCTGAGCACAAGTTCCCGACGGCTCTCGATGAATGCCGTGCAGTCGTTGCTCATCTGCGCGATCACGGCACCGACTGGGGTATCGATCCGCAGCGCCTCGCCATCGGCGGTGACTCCGCCGGCGCCAACCTGTCCATGGCCGTGGCCCTGTCTCTGAGGGATACCGAGCCGGATCGACTTGCGCTGCTCGTGCTCGTCTACGGTGTGTTCGGACTCTCGGACTCCACGTCACGGCGTCTTTTCGGTGAGCGTGGCGACGCGCTCACCAATAAGGAGATGGATTACTACTACGACTGCTACGTGCGCGGACCCGAGGATCGGCACGACCACAGGGTGGATGTTCTCGCCGCGGATCTGCGCGGGCTGCCGCCCGCGTTCATCTCCGCGGCTGCCATCGATCTGTTGCTCGACGACAGCATCGCCATGAAGGTACGCATGGACGAAGCCGGTGTTCCGACTCGGCTCGAGATCTACGATGGGGTCCTGCACGGCTTCCTGCACTATTCCCGTACCCTCGATGCGGCCAGCGAGGCCATCGACGACGCGGCGCAAGCGATTCGCGAGGCATTTGCCCACGAGCCCGCCTGAGCCGCGGCGGCGGCCGCACGGCGCATGGGATCAGGGCGCACGACCCTGCGCGATGACGGCACCCGCGGCGATGAAGTCGTCGATCTCCGCCTCGCTGTAGCCATGCGCGCAAAGCACCTCGACGGTGTGCTCTCCGAGAAGCGGTGCCCCCCGGGTGATCGCCGCGGGTGTAGCCGAGTAGTGAAGCGGATGACCGATGGTCTTGACCGGGCCGATACGGCTATGCGGGACCTCGGTCACCATAGCGCGGGCGAGCGTCTGAGGGTCCGCGTGCATGCCCGCGATGTCGAGCACCGGCCCCGCCGGCACACCGGCGCGCTCGAGGCGCTCGAGCCACTCGTCGACGCATCGTTGCCGGAAGATATCGGAGAGGATCGCCACCAGTGGCTCGAGGTTGGCCATGCGCGCCGCATCGTCGGCGAAGCGCGCGTCTTGCTGCAGATCGGGCCGTTCCAGGGCTTCGAGCAGGCGCAGCCAGTTGGCCTGATTGGCGGCGCCGACGGTGATCCAGCCGTCTGCCGCCTCGAACGCCTGATAGGGCGCGCTCAGGGGATGCGCCGAGCCGAGCGCACCGGGCGACCTGCCGGTGGCGAAGGTCATCGCCGATTGCCAGTAGGTATGGGTGATGGCCGCCTCGAACAGCGAGGTGTCCACTCTCTGTCCCGAGCCGGTCCACTGTCGGTGATAGAGCGCGCTCAGCACGCCCATGGCCGCCAGGATGCCGGCGGTGATGTCCGAGAGCGGTGCACCGCATTTGATGGGCGGGCCGCCGCCGGCTTCGCCGGTGATGCTCATGATGCCGGACATGCCTTGGGCAATCAGATCGAAGCCGGCGCGATCGGCGTAAGGGCCGGTGCGCCCGAAGCCCGAAAGCTCCGCGTAGATGATGCCCGGATTGATGCGCTTCACGTCCTCGTAGCCGATCCCGAGGCGTTCCATGGTTCCTTTTCGGTAGTTCTCGATGGCCACATCGGCTTCGGCCAGCAGTCGCCGCGCGATGCTGCGTCCCTCATCGGTCTTCAGATTCAGCGCGATCCCTCGCTTGTTGCGATTCATCATGAGGAAGGCGGCGGATTCTCCGTCCACGTCGGGTGGCAGGGTGCGCCGCGTGTCGTCGCCGCCGGGCACCTTCTCGACCTTGATCACGTCGGCGCCCATGTCGGCCAGCATCAGCCCGCAGACGGGGCCGGCCATGATGTGCGCGAGCTCGATGACCTTGAGTCCTGCGAGCGGTCCCACTTCAGTGCCCGGTGAACTCGGGCTTCTTCTTGTCGAGAAACGCCTTCAAGCCGATCTGGAAATCCTGCGTCCCGAAGCAGAGAAACCCTTCGTCGATCTCTTCCTTGCTGAGCGGCGCCGGGTCCGACAGCCGGTCGATGAACTTCTTGTGCCAGCGCGCCACCAGCGGCGCGCCGTCGGCGATGCGCCGGGCGGTCGCGTAGGCCTCTTGCTCGACCTCCTCGTCGGGCACCACGCGGTGCACCAGTCCCTTTTCCTTGGCCTCTTCGGCGCCGAAAATCCGCCCTTCGAGAAGTATCTCCAGCGTCGTCGCCCTTCCCACCAGGGTGAGCAGGCTCTCGAGCTCGGCATAGGACATCACCAGCCCGAGCCTGTTGATGGGCACGCCGAAGCGGCTCGACTGCCCGCAGATGCGGATGTCGCAGTTGGCCGCGATCTCGAGCCCTCCACCCACGCATATGCCGTGAATCAGCGCCACGATCGGATGACGGCAGGCCTGCAGAGCGTCGATGGTACCCTTCATGTCGGCGCCGTAGCGCCGTGCCTGGCGGATATTGCTGCGCTCGTTCTCGAACTCGCCAATGTCGTTGCCGGGTGAAAACGCCTTATTGCCAGCGCCTCGCAGCACTACGCAACGCACGTCGTTGTCGGCCGAGAGCGTCACGATAGCCTCGCCGAGCTTGCGCCACATGGTGCGAGTCAGGGCATTGAGCTTGCGCGGCCGGTTGAGGATGACGGTCGCGATGGCACCGTCGCGTTCGACCTCTATCTGCTTTGTCATTGGTTCTTACCCACGGGTCTTCCAGGATGAGGACGCGTTCGTTGAATCGCCGCCATCTCAATCCTCCTTCGGTGCGCTTTTCGGCTTCTCCGACGCGCTCAGTGCCCTGAAAAAGCCGGGGTCGGCCTCGATGCGGTGCTCGAGCGCCGTCTGACAAGGGTGCTCATCCTCGCTTACGTAACCATAGGCGCTCTCGGCGAGCAGCGACAGACCACCGGTGGCGAAAGCGATCCCTACCCTGGCTCCGGTTTTTGCCACACCTGCAAGGTCGCTTCCGATCCGCGGCGCCGCGAGCGTTCCCCGCACGCGGACAAGACTGCTGAGCGTGCCGGCTCCGAGGCGAATCCCCTCTCGTGCGGCGAGGTTAGCACCGAGATCCAGCTCTTCGGTCTTGAGATCGATGAGACCGCTGCCTTTCAAAAGTACCTTGTTCGTCTCCATGACCAGCGTCTCGTCGGCGACAGCATCACCGTTGTCGATGGCAAAGCGCACGACACCGCACTCGATAGCGGTGACCTTGGCCTTTTCGTCTGTCGGCACGACGACCCCCACCATCTGCGTGAACAGATCCGCGCCAACCCGATCGAGCATCTCGTTGTTGAGCTGCCCCTCACCGATGACGAGGCGAAGGTCTCCGGAGAGCCCGGCCATCACCGCCGCCGGCGAGTCGCCGTGACCACTGAGCTTCATGGTCAGATCCGAGACAAGCCCGCGGCTCGCCTCGTAGCCGCGGATAGTCGTCATCAGTGCGGCGATGCTGACCTTCTTCGCGTCGACCGTTGCCGTGACCTTCGCCGGCTGCGCCCGCGAGTCGATAGCGATAGTGCCGCCAACGGTGCCGCCGGCCACGTGAGCCGCTGGCTCGAGCGTCAGTTTTCCATCAGCGAGCTTCGCAACGATGCTCACCCTGTCGAGCGTCAGCTTGGACGTGACCATGCGATCGACCGCGATATCGAGGTCTCCGTTCGCCTTGGCGAGCATGTCGAATGGCAGCGGCTGATGCGGAAATACCTTGCTGCGGGCAGGCTGCTCGGCCGCTTCGCCGGGCTGCTTCTCGCCTCGGGCAGGCGCGAGCTCGGCAAGATCGATCAATGCGCCACGCAGCTTGGCGCTCGCTTGCGGCCGTTCACCGCCGGTGTCGATCGTGGCGCTGCCGGCGAGGTCACTTTTGCCGATCTTTGCCACGATATCACGCACCTCGATGACATCGCCGCTCGGTTGCACCCGCGCCGACACGTTCACGGGGCCCGAATCGGGAAGTGTGCCTTCGATGCGGCGCAATGATTGCGCCGAGACCTTCAGTTCCAGGTCAGGCCTCGGAGCCTTGAGGATGTCGCGAACGGACCCTTTGACAACGACATCGGCACTGCGCGGACGCGCCGTTGCGTCGATGTCCACGAGATCGAATCGTCCGTCCTCGTCGTGGACGGTCAGCGCGACCCTGACGGGGCCTACTTCCTCGACGTCGACACCGACCAGATCGGTGAGCGGTCGAGTCGCCTTTGCGTCGAGCGCCACCTTCAAGTGCAGATCTCTCGCCTCGAGGGGCTTTCCCACCCCACCGCTGACGGCGAAGCGGGCTTCGCCGACGAATCCTTCGACGTCAATCTTTGCCGGCTCGGCCTTCTTACCGGTGTCGTCTATGACAACATGCTTGAATGAGCCGCTGGCGCTCGCGTCGGTGTCTCGCGGCCGCGCACTGACACGGATGTCCTCGAAGTCGTAGCCAGTGCCCTGCTCGCGCAGCGTGAAGGTCACGTTCAGTGGGCCGATTTCCTCGAGCTCGATGCCGGCGAGCTCAGAAAGCCCGGCGGTGGTCGGAGTCTCGAATACGACAGCCAGATTCACGTCCTTGCCTTCGCGGGGTCTGCCCACGTCCCCTGCGACCTCGAAGGCGGATTCTCCGAACGTACCCTGCAAGGCCACCTTCATCGCCCTGCGCTGACGGCTTTCGTCAACGGATGCGGGGGCCGGGGTGAGCGCGAAGTCTGTAATCGAGCCGGTGATACGCGCCTCGGTGCCCCGCAACCGGGCGCTCGCACTGAGCGGATTCAGACTGAGGTGACCGTTCTCCTCGAGCACGCGGATGGCGAGATCCACCGGCCCCAGCTCCTCGAGCTCGATGCCGGCGGCGTCGGATATGCGCCGCGTCGAGGCGCTGGCAAGGGCGAGCTCGAGACGCAGGTCCCTGCCCTGCAGCGGCTTGCCGACGCTGCCCCGGACGCTGAAGTCGGCCTCACCGACGATACCCTCGAGGTCGACGTCGATGGGTTGATTGCGCAAGATGGCGCCCGCTGCACCGAGCCTTCCGCTCAAGCTGAACGGCAGATTCTGGTAGCGGCCGCCCACCTTCAGTGCAACGCGGTTGTCGGGGGACTCGCCGCCGAAAGCCAGCTCATCGAGGCCGAGGACGATCTTGCGCGAGGTCAGTGCGTCGAAATAATCGAGATTGCCCTTCTCGACGCGCAGACTCATGAACTGGACGGGGAGACCATCGGACGGCGCACCGGCAGCGCGGCGCTCCGCGTCCGGCGCTTTCGCGCTGGAGAGCTCCCAGTTGCCGCGCCCTGTCGCGTCGGTCTCGAGGAAAAGCTCCGGGGCGAGGACAACGAGCTCCTCGACGATGACCCGACCTTTCAAAAGCGGCAGCAAAGCGACCTTTGCGCGCAGACGCCCGGCGCGCACCATATCCGGCTGCGACCCCCAGGGCGCATTCGCAAACGCGATGTCGTTGGCCTCCAGTGTCAGCACGGGCAGAAGCGCGATCTGCAGATCGCCGTCCACCCGCAGCTTTCGCCCGGTGAAGCTCTCGACGACATCGGCGATGCTGCTGCGGTAATCGTTCGGGTCTGCCAGGCTGATGAAAAGCGCCGCGCCCGCCACCAGCAAGAGCACGGTCGCGACCGTGGCAATGAGAATTCCTACTAAGATTCGCATGACTGACACCCGGCGCTGGAAGCGCCGCGGAGCGGGATCTTCGCGCGCCTGCAGGCCCGAGTCGAGCCCGGCAGGTCGACGGCGTGGGCTCAGTTGCCGTCGCGGGTGGTTTTCGGTGTGGTGGTGGTGCGGGCAGCACTCGAAGCCGAGTGCCCGGACTGCCCGTCGCGGGCGGGCGACTCGAACTCTTGGGAAGCGCGTGAGCCGGAACCGTGCGGCACCAGCTTGCTCTTGTCGAAGGCGTTGTCTCGCTCGAGCGCGGTTTTGCAGGTGCTGCGATCGGCGGCAATCTGGCTGATGATTCCCTGGGCGAGCAGCGAAAGTCCGCTCGTGACCACGGCACCGGCGACCGTGGCCGCGGCTCCGGCGACACCCACTGCATCGGCGACGATCTTCGGCTCCCCGATCGTGCCGCGCACGCGCACCAGGCCGGAGAAGGTGCCGATACCGAGGGTCAGGCCTCTGCGCCCTACCAGGTTGACGCCGAGATCGAGCCCCTCGTCGCGCAAGTTGACGGTGCCGCTGACACTCATCGCGGCACGGGTGGTTTCCATGGCAAGGGTGCGGTCGACGTCCACGATCCCGTCGCGCACCGGCACGCGCACCACGCCACAACGCACGTGGGTCGTCTTGTCCTCCTCGCTCTGCATGGCGACGGTGCTGAGCACTGCGGTAACCACGTCACCACTGACCTTCTCGAGACGTTCATTGTGAATCGTGGCCTTTCCAGCGGCCACGTAGACGCCGCCGGAAAGCTTTGCCATCAGCTCGGCCATGGAGCGACCACGCGCAGCGACGTCGATGTTGACATCAGAGCGTGCGCCTTCGATGAACTCTGAGCCGTAGATTTGCGCGGAGACCTTACCGAGACTGATGCCCTTGCCGAGAATGCGCGCTGCAATCCGCGGACGATCGCTGCGCGCGTCCACCGAAAGCTTCGCCTTGAAGGTTCCGCCACCGAGACGTCCTGCAGGGGTCAAAACGAGCTGCCCGCGTTTTAGCGACATGCCGACTCGTGCCCGGGTTAACCGCATACCGTGCACCTGTAACCGCTCGGCGCGAGCGGCGATCTCGCCGTCGATACTTCGCAGCCAGGCGACCGAGAGCGGCTTGCTCGAGAACACGCGATTGCCGCCGCGTTTGCCGCCCGCAGGCAGAAACGCGTCCAGATCGAACCGCTTCGCCGCAATCTTGCCGACGATGCGCGGCCGTTTCCGGTTCGGATAGACGTACAGCTCACCGCTGGCGTCGCTGTGCCCGATTTTGGCGTCGAGCTGCGAAAGCTTGTACCCGTGCCGGGTGCGGCTCAGGCGCGCGCTGGCCTTGACCGGTCCCACTGCCGGCAGCCCGACGCCCGTGTAGCGTGAAAGGTGGTGCAGAGAGGCCGTCTCGACATCGACGCCGAGGTCGAGCCCACGCCCGCGCACCAGATCCGTGAGCCTGCCAATCAGGTTCACGACCACGCCGCGCAGCTCGACCCGCCCCGAGAGCTGCTCCATACGCAGCCGGCCCTCGGGGTTGATGATTCTGGCGGTGGCGCTGAGCTTTGCGTTGCCCGGCAGCTGGACACCGATGGCCCTGCCGATACCACCGAGGCTTCGTGCCTTGGCCGCGGCCATGAGATGCACGCCGCCAAGGTTGACGACGTCGTCCACCGATCCGTTCAGGGTCAGCTGTGCGCCGTCGATGCGCGCACTGGCCTCGATCTCACCCAGCCGCAGAACGCCGCCGGCATCGCTGAGAACCCCAGTGCCCTCGAGGGTCCCCGGCACGTCGGCCTCGATTCCGGCCACTGCCAGCGCCTCGCGCAGGGTGCGCGAGGCGAGGTTCACTCGTATGGCGAGACCGCTGCCCTCCAGCGGCCTGGCGATGGCACCCTCGCCGGTCAGCCTGATGCCACCGCTGGTGAGCTCGAAAGCGAGACCGTAGGGGTCGTTTCGCAGCAACGCCGAGAGCTCGCCTACCTTTCCCGAGAGCTTCCAGCCGCGCCCCACGAACTTGCCGCGCGCGATCAGATCGAGCGATCCGCCGGCGACGTCGCCGAAGGCGGATAGCTCGGGGACGTGCACGGTGCGCGTGCGCTTGCCTTTGCGAATGCTGACGGTGCCATCGATGATCTGCACCTCCGATACCACCATACGGATACGCGACTGAAGGCGCGCCAGAAACGCGAACTCCTCGGAATCGCCCGACTCGCTGCCGCTGCCCTCGAAGTCCCAGTTGCGACGGCCTTTTGCGTCCTGCTCGAGCAGCACGTGGGGCTCGAGCAGCCTGAAGCGCGAGACGTGCAGCTGGCCGAGAAACAGCGGCAGCACGCCGACCCGCGCCTCGAGGCGCTTGACCCGCGCCATATCGGGACTGACGCTCCAGGCGGCGTTGCCGAAAATCACGTTCTCGGCCACCAGGGTCGGTGAGGGAAACAGCTTGAGCTCGGTGGCGCCGCGCACGATCACTTCGCGACCGGTGAGCTGGCGCGCGGAGTCTGTGAGGAAGTCCCGGACAGCGTCGGGATCGACCCGCGACACGGCCACCGCCGCCGCGGTGACCACGAGCGCCAGCAGAGCAATGCCAGTCGCGATGGCTCTGCCTGCACGCACGCACCGATCCTCGCGTCGAAAACACCATGCACGCCCGGTGGTGGTCCGGGCACCCGCTCTTCATGTTTTTATCGGCCCGGGGTCCGACCGCGCGCAGCGCCCCTCGCGGGAGCGTCACGGTTTTGTGATGGACTGCTTATTTGGCTGGGAATGCCATTTCTCAGGGGCCGATTCGACCCCGGTGCGGGTCGCGCCGGCGCCGTGGCGGCGCTCCCATCAGGAATTATTTCACTTCGATATATATCATGTTAGCCTATGTCGGTTCGATATAACTTTAAAAGGAGCAGGCGACCGATGGATGTGAAGACGCTGTGCCTGGGGGTCCTGACGCTGCGCGACATGACCGGCTACGAGATCAAGAAGCATTTCGAGCAGTCCTTCGCGCACTTTTTCGTCGCCGGCTACGGCTCCATCTACCCGGCGCTCAGCGACCTCACCCGTGCGGGCCTGGTCAGCTGTCAGGACGTGGCCCAGGCCAAGCGCCCCGACAAAAAGGTTTACAGCATCACCGAGACCGGCCGCGCGCAGCTCGCTGCCGCGCTCGCCGAGACGCCGCCGCGGCACAAGGTGCGCTCGGAGTTTCTGGTGCTGCTGTACTTCGCGCACCTGCTGAGCAGCGAGCGGCTCGCCGAGGTGCTCGATCAGCGGGTGCGCGATATCGACAGCATGATCGCCTCTATCGACGCGGCCTTCGCCGAGGACGGCCAACGCTCACCCAGCCACGACCTGGTCGCGGGCCTCGGCTACGTCACGTTGAGAGCCCAGCGCGACTACATCCTCGAGAACCGCCAGCGTTGGCTCGAATCCGTGCGGGCCGAGCAAGGCGTGCCGCTATCGAAGGCCGGATGAGAACATTCGGCAACGAGCAGGCCGTCATGACGCGTCTCACCAAACGCAAGCAATTCGATTGCGGCGCATCCGCGACGAGCGTCACCATCCTGACTCTGCTTGCTGCGATGCTCGGCGGGTGCGCCTCCATGATAGGTTTGGATGAGACACCCCGGGTCAGCCTCGTCAGCATCGAGCCGACCCACGTGCGCCTGCTCGAGCAGCGCTTCCGCGTGACGCTGCGTGTGCAGAACCCCAATGCACGCGACATCACCATTCGCGGCTTGGACTACGAGATTGTCCTCAACGACAGAACTTTCGCGCAGGGCGTGAGCGGAAAACCTGTCACCGTGCCGGCATGGGGCGAGAGCACGGCTGAGGTGGAGGTGGTAAGCACGCTGCAGCGGTTCATTGAGCAGCTCGAAGAGCTCGGCAGTCGCGGCAAACCCGGCATCGACTATGCGATAAGCGGCAGCATCAGCATCGACGGGATTCCGCTGCCCGTACCGTTCCATTACGAGGACACCATCGGTATTCCCGCGTTCGACGACGACGGGCGAAAAGACGGTCGCGAGCAGCGCCGCAAGCCTAAGGCAATCGCCATCTGAGACCTATTCGAGGCATCGCGACGTGCACAGACTGAAAGCCAAGATTCGTGACATTCCCGATTTTCCCAAACCGGGCATCGTTTTCAGAGACATCACTCCGCTGGTGGCCGACCCCTCGGCATTGCAGCTTTCGGTCTACCAGCTTCTGCATCCTTTTCTCGGCCAACCCGTCAACGCGGTGGCCGGCATGGAGGCCCGCGGTTTTATCTTCGGAAGCCTGGCCGCCTGGGAGCTCGGCGTCGGATTCATCCCGCTCAGAAAGCCGGGCAAGTTGCCCTATGACGTGCAGAGCGCCTCCTACGATCTGGAATACGGCTCCGCGGCGCTCGAGGTTCACACCGACGCCGTGAATGCCGGCGACAAGATTCTGCTCATCGATGACCTGATCGCCACGGGCGGCACCGCGCAGGCAAGCTGCCAGCTGATCGAAGAGCTGGGGGGAGCCATCATAGGCTGCGCCTTCGTCATCGAACTGGACGCCTTGAAAGGCCGCGAAAAGCTCTCGAAGTACAAGGTGCATTCGTTGCTGCATTATTGACATGAGCGTGTCCATACAAAGCGCCTCGCGAGCGGAGGCGGATCGGAGTCGTGGGGATCGAATGAACATGCGCGCCTCGAATCTTATCGCCACACTGCTCGCGGCCGCGGTCATGGCGCTGCCGACAGCGTTGACGGCCCAGAACGGATCCGCGCCGGTCGTGGTGAGCATTGCAACCGAGCGCCTGCTGGCTCCCGTGACGGCGTACCCTGGCACTGTGATCAGCCGTAATCAGGCGCGCCTGGCGGCCGAGGTAGAGGGCCGGCTCGAGTGGGTCGCCGAGGTCGGCAGCGCGGTACGCATGGGCGAAACGGTAGCGCGTCTCGACGACGTGCTGCTCGAGCAGACGATTCGCGCGGAGCAGGCGGCCGTGGCCCGGGAACAGGCGCGACTGGTCTATCAGGCTGCCGAGGTCAAGCGGCTGACCGCGCTGGTGCGCAAGAACTCCGTGCCGCAGAGCGAGCTCGATCAGGCCATCGCCAACCGTGAAATGACCGAGGCCGAGATCACCGCCAGCGAGGCGCGCGTCGCGCTCACCCGGGAGCGACTCGCACGCACCGAGCTGCGCGCGCCGTTCGACGGCGTGGTCACCGAGCGGCTGCTGGAGAGGGGGGAGTGGGCGGAAAGCGGTGCCGCCATCGTGCGGCTGGTGGATACCTCCTTGCTGGAAGTGCAGACATGGATCCCGTTGAACGCGCTCAAGCACGTGCAAGTGGGCTCGAAGCTGGCACTCAGCAGCAACCCCAGCAGCGCCGTCGGCACCGTGCGCACCATCGTGCCCGTGGGTGATAACCGCTCGCGGCTCTACGAGCTGCGCATCGCGTTCGACCGCGCTGACTGGCCGGTCGGCACCGACGTGCGCGTCCAGGTGCCGACGGCGCAGCCGCGCAAGGTGCTGGCGATACCCCGCGACGCGCTGGTACTTCGGCGCGACGGCACCACGGTGTATCGCATCGACGCCGAAGGCCTCGCACAACGGGTCGGCGTCACCACCGGAATCGCCGTCGGCGAGCTCATCGAGGTCGACGGAATTGCGTCCGGCGATCGCGTGGTCATCCGCGGCGGCGAGCGGCTGCGCCCGGGGCAAAGCGTCACCATCCTCGAGACGAGAACCGTGCAGTGAGCTGGACGCGGCTGGCGCTCGGCAACCCGGTTGCAACCGCCGTGGCGGTGCTGCTGCTCGCGCTTTTCGGCGCGCTCAGCCTGGCACGGCTCCCGGTGCAGCTCACACCGGAGGTCGAGAAGCCCGAGATCACCGTCACCACCAACTGGCGCGCGGCGGCACCCGAGGAGGTCGAGGCAGAGATTATCGAGCCTCAGGAAGACGTCCTGCGCGGTCTTCCCGGGATGACCCAGATGCTCGCCAAAGCACGCCCCGGTTCCGGCGAGATCAGCATCGAGTTCGAGGTCGGTTACGACCTCGGCCGTGGCCTGCTCGAAGTGCTGAATCGTCTGAACCGCGTGCCGGACTATCCCGAGGATGCGGACGAGCCCGTCATCAGCACCGTCGGCGGACGCAGCCGGGCTATCGCCTGGTTCATCATCAAGCCCATCATCGGTAACACCCGCGACATTCAGAGCTATCAGGACTACGTCGAGGAGGTCGTGCAGACCCGCTTCGAGCGCGTTCCGGGCGTCGCCCGCTCGGAAGTGCGCGGCGGACGCGAGCGCGAGGTGCGCATCACGTTCGACCCATACCGAGCCGCCGCTCTCGGCATCCAGCTCCCGGAAGCCGCACGGCTCGCGGGCAGAAACGAAGACGTCTCCGGCGGCGAGGCCAACGTCGGCAAGCGCCGCTACACCGTGCGTTTCACCGGTGCTTTCGATACCGAGCAGCTCGGCAATCTGCTGCTCGACTGGCGCGGCGGCCAGGCGGTGCGCCTGTCCGACATTGCCGAGATCGAAGAGCGCATGGTGGATCGCAAGAGCTTCGTGATCACCCGCGCCGAGCGCGCTATGGCAGTCAATGCCCACCGGGAGATCGGTGTGAACGTGCTCGACGTGATGGACGGCCTCAAGGTGGCGGCAGTTGAGCTGCGCGAAGGGCCGCTCGCGCGCGCGAACCTGTCATTCGAACAGGTCTACGACGAGACCATCTACATCCATCGTTCTATCGAGATGCTGCGCAATAATCTCGCCGTCGGCGTGTTACTCGCGGTGGGCGTGTTGTGGTGGTTCCTGCGCAAGCTGCGTGCCACGCTGATGGTCGCCCTTGCGATTCCGGGCAGCATATTGGCGGCCTTCCTGATGCTGGACGTGGCAGGCCAGACGCTCAACGTGATCTCTCTGGCCGGTCTGGCCTTCGCCGTCGGGATGACGCTCGACGCCGCTATCGTCGTGCTGGAGAATATCGTGAGGCTTCGTGAAGGCGGGGCGCCTGCGGACGAGGCCGCCCTCGAGGGACCGACGCAAGTCTACGGCGCCTTGATCGCGTCGACCGCGACCACAGTGGCGATATTCCTGCCCATCGTGTTTCTCGAGGACGAAGCCGGCCAGCTGTTTGCCGATCTCGCGCTCACCATCGCCGCGGCGGTCGTAGCCTCTCTCGTCTTCGCGCTAACGGTCATACCGACGGCGACAGCCGCCTGGCTCAAGCACGAAAAGCTCGAGGATCGGCATGCCGGGTGGTGGCGAGCCATCACGGCCGGCATCATGCGGCTCACCGATACACCTCTGCGCCGCGCGCTCTGGATCGCCTCGCTGATTGCATTGCCAGTAGCCGCCACCTTGGCGCTCGTGCCGAAGGCCGACTATCTGCCCGAAGGTAACCGCAATCTGGTATTCGCCTTCATCATCCCGCCGCCCGGCGTGAATATCGACCACATCGAAAAAGAAATGGGCGACGTGATCGCCGAACGCATCGCACCCTACATGACCGGTGAGAAGCAGCCGCAGGTCAAACAGTATTTTTTCGTCGCCTTTCCCCACGGCGTATTCATGGGAGCACGCGCCGAGAGGGACGAGGAGGCGAGCGAGCTCGTGCCGCTCATCAACCGGATCGTGCGAGGTTTCCCTGATACCCTGGCATTTGCCAGGCGCGCATCGCTGTTCGGCGGCTTCGGCGAAGGACGCACCGTCGACATCAACCTCCAGGGCCGTAACCTGGAAGCCATCATGGGCGCCGCCCAGGCAACGTTCTTGGCAACCATGAAGGCGCTGCCCGGTGCCGACGTGCGACCCCGGCCGGGCCTCGAGCTCGCGGAGCCGGAGCTGCGCCTGATGCCCAACGAGCGTCGCATCCGCGAGGCGGGATGGAACCGTGAAACCATGGCTCAGGTGACCCGCGCGCTCGGCGAAGGACTCTTCGTCGGCGACTACTTCGACGGCGAGGAGCGCCGGGACATCATCGTGCGCGTGCAGCCCTGGGAAACACCGGAGCAGCTCGATTCGATTCCTCTCGTAACACCCGAGGGCGGGGTGCTGCCGGTCAGTGAGCTGGTGAGCGTGGTGCGCACCGCCGGACCGAGCGAGATTCGCCGTCTCGATCGGCGCCGCAGCGTAACCCTGCAGGTGACTCCGCCTGCCAACATGTCTCTCGAGGAGACCCTTGCCATCATCAAGCAGCAGGTCGCGCCAGTGGCCGAAGCGTTTCTGCCCGAAGATGGCGAGATCCGTTACACCGGCACCGCCGATCAGCTCGAGGTGGCTTTGAGGA
>JABAOG010001192.1_pt1 | contig 35697 bp, 47 predicted proteins | sample 7062131 | NCBI WGS metagenome assembly JABAOG01 (sample SAMN14538629, study PRJNA623070) | marine sediment metagenome | biome: marine biome [ENVO:00000428]; feature: marine pelagic biome [ENVO:01000023]; material: deep marine sediment [ENVO:00002113] | place: India: Arabian Sea | collected... | reverse complement strand
CAAACAGTGGAACCTGAGCGAAGAGGAACCATTGTTCGATGCGGCCGACGTCGGGCGGTTCGGCAAGGACCTGTTCGTCCAGCGCTCTACGGCGACGAACGCCGCCGGCATCGACTGGCTCCGGCGTCACTTCCCCGATCACCGCATTCACGAAGTGCTGTTCTACGAGGCACATCCGATGCACATCGACGCCACGTTCATTCCGCTGCGGCCGGGGCTGGCGCTGAGCAACCGGCAGCGCGTGCCGCTCACCGAGGAGATGGTCAGGCTGTTCGAGATCAACGATTGGGAGATCGTCCCTTGCGCCGAACCGGCCCTCTCGGAAAAGCCCCCTCTGTGCTTCTGCAGCGTGTGGCTGTCGATGAACACGCTGCTGCTGGACGAGAACACAATCTTCGTGGAGGAATCCGAGAAGGCTCAGCAGCAGCAGTTCTACGACCTGGGTTTCGAGGTCATACCCGTACCGTTCTGGGCGGTCGGCCCATTCGGCGGTGGTCTGCACTGCGCGACCGCCGACGTCTACCGGGACGGCGATCTCGAGGACTACTTCCCGAAGCAGGTACCGGGTTACTGAGCCAATCACATTGAGCCAACGATCGTTCGAGGAGAGGAAGCATGAGCAGGCGTAAGGTCATCATCATCGGGGCCGCCGGTCGCGATTTTCACAACTTCAACACCCGCTACCGTGACGACGAGTCGGTGGAGGTCGTCGCCTTCACGGCCGAGCAGATTCCGGGCATCGAGGGCCGGACCTACCCGCCGGAACTGGCCGGACCCCTGTACCCCAACGGCATCCCGATCCACGCCGAGGAGGATCTCCCTCACCTGATCGCCGACCTCGACGTCGACGAGTGCGCCTTCTCTTACAGCGACATCTCCTACCAGCACGTGATGGGCGTGAGTGCCGTCGTGCAGGCGGCCGGCGCCGCCTTCACCCTCCTGGGACCGAAGGACACCCAGATCAAGAGCACGAAGCCGGTCATCTCGGTGTGCGCGGTTCGTACCGGCTCCGGCAAGAGCCAGACCTCCCGCAAGGTGGTCGAGACGCTCATGGCGAAGGGTCTGCAGGTCGTCGCCATTCGCCACCCGATGCCCTACGGCAACCTGGTCGCCCAGCGAGTGCAACGGTTCGCCGAACTGGCCGACCTCGAGAAGCATGACTGCACTATCGAGGAGATGGAGGAGTACGAGCCGCACATCGTGCGCGGCAACGTCATCTACGCGGGCGTGGACTACGAGGCCATCGTCCGCGCTGCCGAGGAGGACCCCAACGGCTGCGACGTGATCGTGTGGGACGGAGGCAACAACGACTTCTCGTTCTATGCCGCCGACCTCGCCTTCACCGTGGTCGATCCGCACCGCCCGGGCNNGGTGAGGTGAGCCTGCGGATGGCGGACGTGGCCATCATCAACAAGATCGACTCCGCCGACCTGGCCGGGATCGAGACGGTTCGCCGGAACATCTCCCAAATCAACCCCTCCGCGCAGGTGATCGAAGCCGCCTCGACGTTGCGGCTCGAGAACCCCGAGGTCGTCGAGGGCAAGCGCGTGCTGGTCGTGGAGGACGGACCGACGTTGACCCATGGAGAGATGAAAATCGGCGCCGGCGTGGTTGCCGCTCGCAAGCACGGCGCAACCGAGTTCGTGGATCCCCGTCCCTACCTGGTCGGCAAACTGCAAGAGACCTTCGAGATCTATCCGAACATCGGCTCGATCCTGCCGGCGATGGGATATGGGGAGGAGCAACTGCGCGATCTGGAGGCCACGATCAACGCCACCGACTGCGACGCGGTGGTCATCGGCACCCCCATCGACCTCAATCGGATCATCGATATCGAGAAACCGACCACCCGCGTGTTCTACGATCTCCAGGAGATCGGCGAACCGAACCTGGACGGAATTCTCGGGGATTTCGTCTCGAAGCACGGTCTGGCGTAGGTTCGAATCGAGAACGGCACAGGGAGCGGCGGCGCGGTTCCGGTGCCTCCGACGGAGGAGACGTCCTGGTGGAAGAGAGCGAACTGCGTCCGGCGACCGATTTCGCGTTCAACCGCTACTTCGTCGATCTCTCGACGGGTGAGGTTCGTCATGAGCGCGTGCAGTGCGAGGACCTGGAGGACGCATTGGGGGGCATCGCCAGGGCGACGAAGCTGCTCGACGATGTTCGAGTAGACGACCCGTATTCTCCCGACGCGCCGCTGGTCATGAACCTCGGGCTGTTGAGCGGCACGCGGGTCATGACCGGGCTACGAACCTTCTTTCACGGCTACTCACCGCTGAAGGGGTCGCTGGCCGGTAGTCCCGGGTTGATGTGGACGGCCGGTTCGGGCCATTTCGGGACCAAGTTGCGCGGGCTCGGGGTGGAAGAGGTCGTGTTCACCGGCCGTTGCGAGCGTCCGATCTTGCTGCGGCTCAGCCCGGGCGAGGATCCGAACGGGCCGGCGGTGTTCGAGTTCCTCGACGCCACCGATCTGGTAGGCCGGCACGTCAACCACAAGATCCAGGACCTCTACGGCCGGCATCCGGATGCCCACTTCGCGGTGATCGGACCCGCCGGGGAGAACTACCAGACGGTCCGGTACGCATCGATCGCCCTCTCGACGGACAACCAGCTCAAGACCGGAGACCCGAAGCCGCGCTTCTGCGGCCGCGGGGGTTTCGGCGGGGTGATGGGTTCGAAGAACCTGATCGGCATCATCGCCGACGGACCCAATCCGAAAGCCTCGAGCCGGGGCCTCAAAGAGATCAACCGGGAGATCAACCTCGGCGAAGGCAGCAAGGGATACCGGGATGTCGGAACGTGGCGGATGGTCGGCATGCTGCACCCCGCCGGCGGCCTTCCCGAGTACAACTTCGCTCCGCCCGGCAACGAGGACGGCGCCGCGTTGATGCGTCCGGCTGTGGAAGAAGGGCCGTACGTGGTGAAGGCTGAAGCCTGCTACCTGTGCGGCATCAAGTGCCACAAGAACGTCTACGACGACACGAACGGTGAAGCGGGTACGTTCAGGGCCAAAGTCGACTACGAACCGCTGGCACTGCTGTCGTCCAATCTCGGCATCTACGACCCCGATCAAGCCCTGACCCTGATCGACCTGACCGACGAACTGGGGATGGACTCGATCTCCCTCGGTGGTTCGCTGGGATACGCCATGGAGTGGAACAAGCGGCACCCGGACAGCCCCGTTGCCGGTGGCCTGTCGTACGGCGACTTCGAAGGCGTCCACGCGGCCATCGAGTCGATCGGTACCGGCGGCCTGCCGGAACTCGGTCAGGGTGTCATGCGACTCTCACTGGCCCGGGGAGAAACCGGATACGCTATGCACTCCAAAGGCGTCGAATACCCGGCCTACCTGCCCCACACCAACCCGTCCTACCCGTGGGCGCTCGCCGGGGGTCACATGTCGATGCGCACGTACCTACTGGCCATCGTCGAACGTGAGACGGACCTCGAGTACTGGATCGACGCCACCGTCAACCGGGGGCACCGTTTCATCCTCGACGACATCACCGGGCTGTGTAAGTTCTCGATGATCACTCCGGACCTCGAGGCCGAGGCCCTGCGCCTGGTCACCGGTCTCGACATCGACACCGAAGCGCTGGTCGGGGTCGTCGACCGCACCTTCCTCCGGGGCTATGCCAGCGAACGCGCCCGCGGGTTCGGCAGAGACGACTACGCGATGCCGGCCGAGGCGCACGAACCAATCGAGCACTCCAGCATTCCGCAGTTCAATACAGCCGAGTTCTTCGGCGAGTTGCGTGAACGGGTGATGCAGACGCTGGACGAAAGAGCGATCGCGGCCGGGTTTCTCTAGGACGCCGCGAAGCGATGCAGCCGGCTCCTGCTCGATCTCCGCGTGCCTGTGCGGCTCTCCTGATCACCCGTCGCTCAGGGCACCGGCTGCGGCCAGGTCGCCCTTCCACCTGTCCACGATCTCCCGGCGCTGGTACGGCGTCTTGTCGAGCCAGTCCTGTACGTCGATGGACGGGAAGCGCTCCCTGATGAGGTCGGCGGTGGCACGCGCCCGGCGTTCGAGACCTTGCTCCACCTGCGCCGCCGCCAGGACCAGCAGCGCTTCCAGATTGTTCGGCTGGAACTCGAGCACTCCCTCGGCAAGCGAAGCGGCCTCTGCGAGCCTCCCCCCGACGAACAGCGACGAGGCTTTCACCGTCGGATACCAGGGTTTGTTGATGCCCGTCATCCGCATGGCCAGGTCGAGCAGTTCGACGGCCCGTTCCCACTGGCCGAGATAGCGGCGCAGGCTGCCTTCGAGACCGTAGGTGATGTCGCAGGTCGGACGGATGATCTGAAGGTTGTCGAGCCTCGCCACGGCCTCGTCGACCCGTCCGCGTGACATGAGCACCGCCGCTTCGACCGCCTGCGCCATGCCGGTCTGATCCCCCACCGCCGCACCCTTCATGGCCAGATCGACCGCCTGCGACAGCGCGGCCTCGACATCCTCGACCCAGCCGTTCGCCGCGCCCAGCCACAGCGCAAACCCTGAGAGGACGAATCCATACGGACTGTTCGGATGCGACCTCGCCACCTCGCCGAACAGCTCAAGCGCCCGGTGCCAGCCATCCTTGGTGTCGTTGCGCAGGTGGTACCAGCCCAGATACACCTTCTCGATCGACGCCGGGTCATCGAGTTCGGCGTAGAAACGGGCGGGCTCGCCCACCACTAGTTCCACGTCGACCGAATGGGCAACCTCGTCGGCGATCTCCTCCGACAGCTCGAAGAGTTCGTCGACGGTCGTCATCCACTTGTGGGACTTGACCACGTTCATCGTGTCCATGTCGAACAGCACCGCGTACGCTCGAACCTTCTCCCCGAACTGGTGGACGCCCGTCTCGACCATGTACCGGGCACTCGATCCCGAAGCACCCCCCGGCTCGGCCTGGGCATCGATGACTTCGAGGTCGGGAATCATCGAAAGGCGGTGGATGAGGTCGAGACGGATCATGCCGACGGAGTTCCTCACCGCGTCGTCGACATCCTCGGTGTGGCTCGGAAGGACGGCGAGCGTCGGGGACTCGAGCGAAAGGGAGTCGACCCTCGCCTCTCGCCGGCCGTCGCCGGGCAGATCAGCAAACCGGTAGACGTCGACCTGCTCCGGGATGTTCTTGAGCCGCTGACTGCCCATCGGCCGGAATCGCAGCGCCGGTTCGTCCAGTTCGCGATAGACCCGCCCCGACACGGCCAATCCACCTGCGGGGGCAATTGATTGGATGCGGGCGGCGATATTGAGTGCATCACCCAGATAGTCGCCTTCAACCGTCGCGACTGGACCCAGATCCATGCCCATGCGGAACTCGAGCCGGCGGGTGTCGGGAAGATCGACATTCCGATGCTCGACGGCAGTGGAAATGGCGATGGCCGCTTTGAGCCCGGCCATGGCATCGTCGAAGACCGCCATGAAATTGTCGCCCACGAAGTTGGCAACACTGCCGCCGTTCGCGGTGACCGTTGCCTCGACGAGGCGGTGGTATTCGGCCATCGTGGCGGTGGTCGTTGCGAAGTCGTCGGCGATCAGTGCGCTGTAGCCAACCACATCTGCATTCAGCGCTACGAGGTCGCGCGCGGTATGCTCGGTCACGATCCTCCCCTCGTCTCGAGTAAATCTAGCTCGATGACATGCCTACAGACGCGCCTCGATACAAGGGATAGGCGGGAAGCATGGAGTTCCGGCTCCTCGGGCCGATCGAGGTGTCGGACGAGGGGCGACGGATACCTCTCGGAGGGCACCGGCAGAGGATGGTGCTGGCCGTCCTCCTGGTCGACGCCGGACGGGTCGCCGGACCGATCGCCTCATCGACGAGGTGTGGGGTGACGAGCCACCGGAGGCAGCGCGGAAAGCGCTGCAGGTTGGGATTCCCGTTCGAAGCCTCGGTGTTGGCCGTTGGGTTTGCGTCGGAGCGTCGACGGTGGACCTGAGGTCATAGCACGGTTGAGTCGGGTACTCTCGTTTCTATGGCCGTACTCCGCAAGGTCGTGAGTAGGCGGATGACCGTGATCTTCTTGATCGCTTTCCTAATGGTCGTCCATCTGTTGATCGTGCACGCCCACGATGACCCCTCCGCTTTGGAAGCGTGTCTTGTGGTGGCGGGTTCGGCGGTGTTGGCCCTCCTAGCCGGAGTGGTCCAGTCCAGTGAGCGGACGTCTGAGGGGGTGGTGACTACTGGCCGGTTGACGGTTCACACGCAGCTAGTCGGCTGGCCGCCGCCTTGTCGGGTAGGGACGGTGATGCGGCACTGATCCTTTCTCAATGTGATGTAGGTGCATGAGAGAGGAGAGAATCATGAAACGCACGTTCATCATCGTCGCCGGCCTGGCGGTTCTGCTGGCAGCATGTGGTGCTGAGCCGGGCACGGTGGACAGTCCCCGCCGGGTCGAGGTCAACGCCTCCGAAATGGCCTTCGATCCGGCTTCGATCGATATCACACCAGGTGAGACGGTCGAGTTCGTAATCACCAACTCGGGAGCTTTGGCCCATGAGTTCGTGGTTACCAACCAGGAGGAGATCGACGAGCATCTCGAAGGCGGGCACGAAGAACACGACGAAGGCGAGGAGGGACCCGAGGAGGCAGCACTCGAAGTCGAAATCGAACCAGGTGAGACCGAAACGCTGGTGGTCACGTTCGACGAGACGGACCATATGGCCCGCTTCGTCTGCCTGATCGAAGGCCACTATGAGTCCGGTATGGCCGGCGACTTCAGCTTCAGCAGCTAACCGAAACGTGAGAGGGGGCACCTCGTCGGGTGCCCCCTTCTGCTTCGACGGATTGGGATCAGTCGAGTCTTCGGCGTCGAAAGAGCATCACGTTGGAGGCCACGATGACCGTCGAGAGACTCAGCTCGGACGCTACCTGTCGGGTGTGACATGGATCAGGGCGTGCCGACGTGGTGTACGTCTGCCGGAGCTAGGTCTGGGCACGGGTCGATGAAGTAGGTGGCGCATTCGCCGTCGGGAAATCCACGGGTGATGCGGGAGTGGGCGATGTCGTCCGAAAGATGACCGTGCGCTTGGTCATTTTGTGAGCAGGGCACACAGGCCGAGTCCGGCCAACACACGCCTCGGCATGCCGCACCTCCACCATCACCGTCTCACCGGCTATGGGCCCCCACAGAGCCTCTCTAATCGGTGATTACGAACTCGGTGTAGTCGCCCGCTTCGTAGCCTCCCTGCTCCCATGAGAGGATGACATAGGTGCCGGGTTCGCCACCGCCCTTGGCCCCACCGATTGTGATGGTTGTCTCAGTGTTGGCGTCAACCCCCGCCGGGGTGAGAGGCGCCAGAGTCTGTTCGCCTTCCGGGAACGCATAGTCGGGGTAGACGAACCAGAAGTTGGTTTCTCCTGGCACCCAGTTCTCCTGGTCAAGGTCGAGAAGCCCATCCACGGTCGGTAGTGAGTCGGGGTCACCCTCGTAGAGGTAGAGCACCGCAAAGGTCTGATGCTCAGCAGTCTTGTTGGTGACCGTGAGCGTGAACGCACCGCCCCCAGCAGCGACGGTGGCGGGTACTGCATCCCAACCCGTCTCATTGATCACTATTTCAGGACCAGCAGGCGCCGAACACGCTCCAATGAGAACCGCTGCGATGAGTCCCCAGCCGAGGCTCCGCATCTCCGTCTCCCTTCGGTATCGAGCAGGAATCGTATGTGTTTCCTGATACCGCCATTGTCTGCCCCGTTCGAGCCCGACACATCCGGGACCTACCCTGGAATTGATATCGGGGAGAGGCTGGGAATCGTCGGGATCATTGCGGTGGTCGGGGTGTCCTGCCTCTCTCAGCCCGTGGAGCCCTGTGCTGGTGAAGAGCGATTTGATAGTTTGTGCCGTGCGCCTTCTCGGTGGCTGGGACGAAGCAAGCCTGGGTTCACGGGACAACGAGGTGAGCCGAGCGGTCTTGCGTGAGAACGTGTTGGCGGCGAGGTTGCATGATGAGGATGAGTTGAAAGGTGATACAGGATGCGTGTCACAACTTGGGCGGTTTCGCTTGTGGCGCTGCTGGCGGGGGCTGCATGTTCGGGTGCTGATGGAGTCATTGATGTAACCGGCGACACGGGAGTCTGCTCGACCGTGGATACAGAGTTCTCAGGAGAGCCGCTGGCCGATGCCAATCTTCCCGGACGATTCTTGGAGGCTGTGGTCGAGTGTCCCGACGTAGAGATGTCCGACGATCGTCTATCCGGGGTTGTTACGAGCGAGTTCCGATGTGAGTACTCGAACCGGAACGGCGAAATCGTTGCCGACTGCGTCTCCGACAGCGTTGTCACCAACGACGGTGGTACGTGGCGAGAAGACAATGGCACCTTCACAATCACTGGCACCGAGATAGGGGTACAGGGCGTCGTTTCTCAGGAGGGGGTTCGAGTGGGAACCGGCGACTACGAGGGACTCCAGTTCACCTACCGCATGGAAGGTGTCGAGCACACCTATCCATGGACGATTACGGGCAGGATCGAACCAACAAACTGAACCGATCACCGTATCGATCGCCCTGTCCACCGGCTTCCGGGGGGACGGCAGCGACACAAACCGTTCGGAATCGTCCAGGGCGTCGGTGGTCGACCACCACAAAAGCAGCGACCGGGCAAAGATCATCGGGGTGGTCGCTCAGCGTCGTGGGTCGACCCTCCATGCCGTTCGGCTCTTCACTGTCGCAACTTCTGGGCGGAGAATGACGTTGTACAGGTGGAGGGCTGATGCGTCGGATACCTGGGATCGTTGTGTGCGTCGTGTCTGTGCTGGCAGCCTGCGGGTCGAGCACTTCGACGACCGATGTTGCGGTGACTTCGTCGTCTCTTGCTCAATCGACTGTCACGATTCAGGCGTCTTCGACCTCGGTTCCTTCGGTTGCGCCTTCCTCGACGGAGGCAACTGCACCGACTGAAGTGGCTGTTTCCACGGTGACTCCGACAACAACGGGTGCGGGTTCGAGTCTGGTGCTGCGAGGGGACGGGCTGGGTGACTTCGACTTCGGAACACCGACCGCCGTGGTCATGGAGACTCTCGTCGAGGTGTTGGGGACACCTTCACCCGGGGAGGAGTACCCCTACGGAGGCCATCCGCTGCGACATGTGTACTGGGACGACGTCGGGTTGTCGGTGATCTTCAGCGACTACGAGTTCTACCGGGATGACGGTGTGGAGCATCTCGCTGGTTGGGGACACGGTCCAAAACCAACTGGTGAACCAAAGGCCGGGGGTGCGATTTGGAGGCTGCGTACCGCTGAAGGGATCGGGATCGGTTCTACGCTGACGGACATACAGGCAACCTACGGCGACCTGTTGGTGCTCGAAGACGCACCGTGTGACGGTCCTCCGACTTTGGCCTACCTGATCACTGCCGACCCCGACGATGTTCGCTTTCGGCTGTTCTTCTACTTCGATCGGGAAACGTCCGACCCTGCTGCCCAGGTCGCTGCTCTGGCGGCAGGTGCCGGACCCGGCTGCTGACCCGCTGCCCAAGAGAGAGTCCCGAAGAGGGTCTCCTCGTGCCGCCTGGGCCGCCGTCTGTTGTTCTGTCCGGTGTGGCAACCGGGCAGGCGGGTGGATCGACGGCGAGCGTCTTGAGTCGGCTCTTGCTCCAGTGTCTTTCGGCTCTTTACTGTCGCAACTCTTGGGCAGAGAATGACCTTGTACAGGTTGAGACTCAATGCGTCGATCATCCGCCCTCATCGTCTGCATGTCCCTGGTTGTGGTGGGGTGCGGGTCGACCACGACCGTCACGTCGACATCCCCGCCTAGCTCTGCGACATCTATTCGGATCTCGACTACGACATCAACCACCTCGGGCGGGGTCATGGTTGACGAGGACAACCCGGCAACGTTCGAGGACACAACCACCTCCCTGGCATCTTCAACGGGAACCGCCCACAGTCTTCCTATCGACGACGACTGGGCCGTTGGCAGCCTCGCCTGGCCGGTTCAGCCGTCATGCTGTGACATGCCCGCCGTCGGGCCGGCGTCTCCACCGGGCCCCATACCTGAGGTCGGTCCCTGGCCCGATGAGAGCTTCTCTCAACTCGCCGACGGCTTCTATGACGTGACGGTAACCCGCTTGTCTGATACGCCCGGCGTTGTAGGGTTATCGCTCCGTCGCTGGGTTCCTTGCACCGAGTATCCCGACGAATGCCCGCCCGGCTTCCCGGCAGACGGGGTCTTCGCCGACCTGTCGACCGAAGTCGACACCTATCTCGCCCTCACCGACGATCTGACCGTGGTGATCCATCCACTGCAGACCTGGCACAATGGCGGCTTCCCCGACCCGCCACAGGTGATCACCGGCTCCGGGACAGCGTTCTACGAGTTGCTGTCAGGGTGGTGTGGTGGATACCTGCCGGAGCGCAACCCGGAGAACTGTGGAGTGGATCATGCCTTCTTGGACTGGATCTGGTACCCCCACCAGGCTGGGGACTCGATCGAGAAGATCATCGCCACCGTCGACTCTTCCGACACCTCGGTGGCTTTCCCGTTCACCCGATTCGACGACGGCGCTACCGACATCCCCTGCGGGTACGACCGAGAGTGCCCTACCGCCTATCGGGGACCACAAGGAACCCATCTCATCGTCGACCTCACACTCCTCGACACAGGCGAGAACTGGCCTACCCGCCTCTACGGATGGTGGACAAGCCTCGAAGTTCGAGACGGCAAACCAGTCCTCTTCATCGATGCCGGAGGGCTAGCCGGATGACCCACCAACAACACCTTCAGGGATACGAATCCGACATTCACAGCATGGTGCAACTGATCCAGACAGAAACACCCTGAACCGCCCGGCACACGAGATAGCCCGGACACGAGATTCCCCACATCGTCCATTCGGTCGACGGTGAAGTAGTTCCGGCATGGCCGTGTCCCATCCGTCCTGACCAGAAATCGTCACCGACGTCCGACCCCACCGGCGACCTCCCTTGTTGCAGGTGCGCCCCAGAGTCGATGGTGTCGCTCAGCTAGCCCGAGTTTCGATAGCAGGAATAAAGAAGAGACCTCTTAGTAAAACTCGGGGGTCGAACCTTGCCACTCTCCTCCGCCAGTCAGGACGTTGTGAACCCTGTGAACGTCCGGGCCACCTCACTACCTGTGTGCAAGGTGGAAGAGGTGATGTTCCGTGGTCCGAGTGTGTTGATACAGTCCACGAAGTTCACGACGTGTTCACGGCTGCCAGGCCGTTCAACTTCACGTCAGGGGGCTCGCCTATCCGCCTGGAGTAACGGGCACTTCGCCGGGTGCTCATACTGGTCGGTCTCGTCGTGGATCAGTGGATCAGCCGAATAGGCTTGTCCTCGGAGGGGCACGATGACGGAACTCAAACAGTTGGTGCCGGGGATCGTCTTCATGGCCCTTGCGCTGCCGTTCCTTGTCAGCCTCTGGGTCGGCTACCTGCGAAACAAAGCATTAGAGCGTGGTGGAGCGCAGACCGAAGGCGTGATCGTCGCCAAGACCCAAAAGAACGTTGGAGAGGGTGCGACGACCTACCTCGTCCGTGTGGTCTTTCAAGATCACCAGGGTGTCGACATCGAGAAAGAGTTCAGTGTCGGGCGTCGAGCCCAATCAATGCTGGAGGTCGGTGACAGCCTCCCGGTCATGTTCGACACCAGAAAGCCAAAGCGAGCACGCCTCGGGCCTCCCGACCGTCTTCCCCAGGCACTGACAAGCGACTACGAGAAACACCGGAAACGAGCCTCCTTCGGTGTCATAGGTCTGTTCTTCTTCGCCGTTTTCGTCTTCGGTGTAGTCCTGCTGGTCGAAGCGTTAGTACGCACCCAGTAGCTCGGCGGGTAGAAGCCGTGACTCCGCCCTGACGTACACCACATCGGCACACCCTTATCTATGTCACACCCGACAGATAGCTTCCGCACCGTGTCCTGCATCGAACCGTCCGACCCGACCGTCGGCTACGTGTGGGCGGGAGCAGCCCAAGCACCGTGACATCTCGGGACACAGGACAGACCGGACAGATGATTCGCAATGAAGTCCATAGCGGACGACGAGAGAGGAGGTGGCGCAGGTTGCTGTCCTATCTGTCACGCAGAAATCGTCACCGACGTTCGCCCTCACCGATGATCTGCCCACCTCTCGCCCGCGCACCCTGTTGCCGTCGCTCGGCGTCGAGCGTCGCCTACACGCCAGTTTCGCCATGTTCGCTCAATCTCCTGAAACCCTGGTCTGCTGGTCTACTGGTCCCTGTCTCGGAGACAGACAACGCTGTGAGAGATACTCGACCTATTGCGGGTACTGACTCTCGAAACCGCCCTACGCCGTGAGCCTTCTCCGCTCTCTCCTTCTCTTCATCGTGAAGTTCTGACCGGTTTTGGTCAGACCAGCAGACCAAGCGACCACGTCTAGCTGGAATGCGTCGAACTTGGCGAAGATGGCGAAACTTGGTTGTCATCTCCGGTACTAGCCACCGGACGACTCATCCGAAGGTACCGCTGTTTGCCCAGGTGAGAACGGTGCGGTTGCAGCCCGTTGTACGAATCCGGCCAGAAATCCCCGAACTGATACGGCCGCCGAGGCGTCCTGCCCGTCTTCGCCTCCACCGAAACCCTGAACCATGGACGCTACGCGCCCGAGACCGCCTCGCCTCGCCTCGTTCGCAATTGGCATAACCACCCGCTCGATGGGCTCAGGCTTGAGCTGTCGGGGTTCATGTCACCGCGTCCTCTCGATAGGGCTCGATCATGATGCATTCACCTGGACATTCCTCGGCCGATTCGATCACATCGTCGATCAGTGAGTCTGGCACCCGGGCGAGACCCTGGGCTCCGTCCGGTGCCTCCTCCCCGTCGAACACGACCGAACGTCCAAAGTGCTTTTCCTCTTCCTTCACGACCCAGAGACCGTCGTCTCGGCCTACGAAGACATCGGGAGCGATCTCCTCGCAGATGCCGTCGCCGGTGCACAGATCCTGGTCGATCCAGACCATCAGCTTCGTTGCTTCAGCCATTGTCTGGCTCCCTTTGGTCGTCGCTTTCGATCACCCGGGACAGATCCGAAGACTGGTTCCGAAGAACTCGGGTACCGGACGCTGAACCGCCTCGGAGGCGGTGCGCGCCGGACCGTTCGTCCGGATGTCGTCGATGAGCCACTCCATCTCGGCGATCTCGCGGTTTTGAGCCTCAATGATCCCGGCCGCATCGCAGTGACGATCATCGCTCCGAATCGGGCATAGCCCGGCCGACCGTTCTGCGAACTTCCCTCCGTTCTCGTTTCCGGCGTTTCCTGGGCACTCCTCGTTGCCTTCGATTTGAGTCTTCGGCCGGTCGTCCACGAGGGGGGGTCGCCGGTCGGGAACGACTCCAATCCGGCCTCTTCAACAACGTCATCTGGCCGGACTGGGGCTGCCGGCGTGCTCCTACCTTTGTCTTGCGCCATCACCTCACCAGCTTGATCGTGAACTTTCCCCTTACCCGTCGGACGCGGGTTTCAATCATCGGCACCAGGTTTGGCCGCGCGTTCGGCGGGGTAATCACCTCGGGTAGGCAACCAAGGAGGACGTCGTGTCATCGAGCCCCACCACGGCAGAGAAGATCCGCAGCGCCGAAGACACGGTCACCAAGGCTCAGAGCGCTCTGGACGCCGCCCAGAAAGGTCTCCACGCCGCCAGAGATATGGTGACCAGCGCAGACAGAGTCCGGTCCAACCCGTGGGCCAAGGCCGGAGCGGCTGCCTTCCTCGGCATGATCGTTGTCGCCCTCGTCTTGATGATGAAGAACAGGGGAGAGCTGAGTTGATCCACTCCGGAATCGAACCGGAGCTGATCACCAAGCTGATCGCCACCGCAGTGATCCTCGTGGGGGCACCGGTCACCGCTTGGCTGCTCGGCCGGGTCCTCACTCGGAGGGTCGAAGACCGCTACCAGCGCTTCTACAGCCGGAAATTCGTGCAATATGGTCTGGTTGGACTCGCGGTCGTGGCGGTCTTCGTCATATGGCAACCGTTCGGAGGCCAGTTCGCCGCCGCCCTCGGTCTTGCCACCGCCGGAATTGCTTTTGCCATGCAAGAGGTGATCGGAGCGCTAGCCGGATGGTTCAACATCACTGCCGGACGGATATTCTCCATAGGCGACCGGATCGAGATGGGAGGAGTTCGAGGCGACGTCATCGACATCACGCCCCTCAGAACCAAGCTCATGGAGATCGGCTCGACCGACCCGGTCGGCGCAAGCTGGGTCAAAGGGCGCCAGCACACCGGGCGCATGGTCGCCATCTCGAATAAGACCACATTCACCGAGCCGGTCTACAACTTCAGCGCGTTCTTCGACTTCATCTGGGAGGAAATCGACTTCCTCCTCCCCCATCACTCCAATCACGTCGCCGGCGCCGAGATCATCCACGAGGAGGCGACCGCCCTCTCCGAGCTCGACGAGGCGCTGGCGGCCATGGACGAACTGCGACAGAGGTTCCCGATTCCGGACACCGAGCTCCTGCCGCGCGTCTTCACCAGGGTGGAGCCCGAGGGAGTCAGACTCTCAGGTCGTTTCGTCGTCCCGACGAGGACCGCCCGGTCGGTGATCGACTCTCTGACGCGCCGGATCGAGAAGCGTCTTGTCGAAGAAGGAATCGACCTGGTACACACCCAGGTCGTTCAAGCCGGTCCAGATTGGGAACCGATCGCTCCCGGTGGCGTTCGCTGGTGAGGATCAAATCCGTCGTGTGACCCCGGTTTCTTCAAAGCAGGAGCGGGGTAATCCCCACCGGAACCGTGACAGCCACGAGAACACTCGGAATCGCTTTCGCCACCTTGGCCGGGTTCATCGTCGGGGGTTATTTGGGCTTGTACCTGCTCCTGTCGCTCATCGGTCTGGGAGCCTCCGGGTTCGAGCTATGGGCTATCGGCATTGGTTCGATCCTCGGGTGCGCCGGAGGCCTCGTCGCCTCCCCGGATACAGCCACAGTCCGGGGCCCAATGTTGGGAACGACCCTAGTGATCGGAGTCGCCGCCACCGTCCTCACGGCGATCGTCGATGGCGGCCCGGAGTGGGCTCTCGGAGCCGGAATAGTGCTGGCGATTGCGTTGACCATCACCGCCGCTCTTCCCGCCAGGGAAAACAGGTAGTCGGGCTCATTCCCGCAACTGAGTTCAGTAACTGTGAATTCCCGGATCGACTCACCTGCCGTGAGTGTGCCGGCCGTCAATCTGCCCCGACCGGGTCGGCCGACTCAGCCGGTCCCGGCCCGACCTTTGAAGAGAGCGGCACGTGTTCATTCGTCGGCACGCGTTCATATGTCGTTGTGCACCGGCGACAGTCGAACTGGGAGAAGGTCTTTCTCTGATGTCGTCTCGTCGCCCGTCTCATGCACGGAGGAATTCGATCTCGATCTCGATCAGAAAAGGGCCCTCGAAAAGGGTTGTCCCAGGTTCCGACCTTGCGTTGACGCGGGGTAATCAACTGAGGAAGTTGTTGATCGCGGCGGGAACATGATGTCCGAGGAGTCACTAGATCGGACGGCGGCCCAAGCGACCTCGGGCCCCTTGCGGGTCGCCCCCCGGTCCGCAGATCGTGTCGGTAGAGCTCGTTCTGCCGATCGCTGCTCGAGAACTTCCTCCACTTGCCCTAGTTGCTCGTTCCAGCCTCATGGAGTTGGTCGATCAAGTCGTTGACCTTCGTCGAGATGGTCTCGAGTGAGTCGCCCGTCCGTTCACGGATGGTCGATATCAAGCGATCCCACTGTCCGTTCGATCGGTCGATGTCGTCGTCGGTCAGCGCTCCCCAGGCTTCTTTGAGCCGACCGCGCATGTCCTCGACGGTCGCTTCGAGTTGCATCTCTCTCGCATCGGTCCTGTTGTTCTCGTCTGTCATTGTCATTCTCCTCGTTCTCGGGTGACGGTCGTCGCGGCCCTCAGCGCAGGGGATCGGCAGTCGCTGCAGCTGCCGCCGCGTCGAGCAGCGAGTCCTCGTCGGTAGTCGGAAGCGTGCCGGACGTGCTCTCGATGTGCGCCCGGACGAACCACTGCATCAACTCGAGCTTGCGCGCCTGTTCGGTGAGCAGGTCGGATGTGACGATGTCGTCACGTTCCGTCTGGTTGATGGCCTTGCGGTGATCGGCGATGATCCCGTCGTACACCTTGTCGAGTGCACCGAGATGACCCTCGACGGTGGCGCGTCCGAGGGCGTAGTCGTCCCACGACCTCAGGTCCGAGACGAAACCCGCCAGTCCGTTGGGGATTCCGCCCAGGGTCGCGATGCGTTCGGCGAGTTCGTCGGACATGTGCCGCACGCTCTCCACCTGCTCGTCGAAGAGCTCGTGCACCGACATGAAGCCGGGACCCACGACGTTCCAGTGTGCGTGCTTCAGGGTGAGCCCCATGTCGACGAGCGACACGAGACGGCCCTGGAGTATTTCAGCCACACGCTCTGCCGAAGCGGCATCCATGCCGGACGGTGCGTACTGGTGGCGCATGAGATTCTTCCTTTCTCTGGTCCTTTTCGCTAGTCCATTGATTACCCGATGTGGCGACCCCGCAAACATCCCCGGATGTCATATCTGTGGAACTGAACGACCACGAGGAAGGCGCCGGCGACTTTGGCCTTAGTAGGTCGAAGGTGATCAGTGGCTTCGTAGGGCTTCGATCAGTTCGTCCTTGGTCATCTGCGATCTGCCGTCGATTCCGATCTCCTGGGCTCGTTCGTAGAGCTCGTCCTTGGTCCACTGCTCGTATGGAGCGGCCTCGCCTCCCTCCTTGCCGGCTTCCTGGCGCGGAGTATTGGCAATCCGGGCCGCCTTCTCTTTGCTCATGCCCTGACTCCGCAAGGCCTCGTACTGTTCGTCGTCCTTGATAGAAGGCCCGTGGTTCTTGGCCATCTCACTCTCCGCAGGTTGTGTCTGATGTACCTACCCGTCCGGCCACGTCCGGAAACACCACATCGATCAGGTGCCGGTGGCGCTTGGCCGGAGGATGGATGTGACTTCCACGACCCGGCAGATTCGCCGATCCGACCTCGCTGGTGCCTGCCGTAGCTGCCGCGTACCACCAGGAGCTCTACCCCTCAGATGGTTTGAAAGCCGAGCGACCCGGGTACGGATTATCCAACCGAAGGGAGTAAAGAAATGATCGTCATGGGTGTGATTCTGTTGATCCTGGGGGCACTGCTCAACGTCGGGATCCTGTACACCATCGGCGCGATCCTGGCCGTCTTCGGGGTGATTCTGTGGCTTCTCGGAGCAGTCGGCCGCCGGGTGGGACCGAGAGTTCACTACTTCTGAGCCTTCACATTGCAGATGAACGTGGGTGCGGGGAACTCCTCCCAACCCTCGTTCATCGCGTCTCGGTGAGCGTAGGCGAGAACAGCGGTGGTGCTCGAGTCGCCCACCTACGGCAGGTGCCGGATGGCCTTCACCGGCTTCGCCTCGTCTGGGGGAAGGCCCCTCATCCCCGGTAGACCCGAACATTCCAATGCACGGATCGGGTACGGTGATGCCGAATGAGCAACCAAGTGTCCGCACCGGGCCGGCAGACGTTGATCGATCCCCGGCGTGAAGCAAAGGTGATCGCCGCGGGTCGCGTCTTTCGATGGGCGGCAGTCGGATACGCAATCCTCGGGATCATCGGCTTGTTCATACCCGCTGCCCGCGGTATCCCACCTGGACCGGCAGGTCTCAGGGATTTGACGGCCCCCGCGGCCATCGGCCTCGCCGTTGTCGCGATCGGTTCACTGCTGTCAGGCGAAACCTCCCCCACGATCAGTACGAGGGCGTCCACACGTCGAATGGGTCTGGCGTTTTCACTGGGCGGCGGTTTGTTCGGACTGTTCATCGTGTTGATCTTCGTCTACGACGGCACCGGGATCTGGCGAGCGTGGCCCGATATTCCGGCCGTCTCGGTAGGTGTGACACTGACGGTGCTGGGGGCTGCCGTGCCCCTCAGCATCCACCGAAGCGAGACACGAGTGGTCGCGGGTCAGGTGTGTGCCCTTCTCGTTTTCTCCCTCGCCGCCATGATCGGTCTCGGGTACCTTCACGGGGATCGCTCGGAGCCTTTTCTGTGGCCGGCGATCTCGTTTCACACCGTGCTGACAGGAGTCTTAGTAGCGACCGGAGTGTTCCTGATGCGACCCGGGAGCGGTCTTCTCTCCGTCGCCAGCAGCCCGGGATCCGGTGGCCGGGTCCTGCGGTGGCTCGGCCCTCTGGTCTTGCTGACCCCTGCCGGCCTTCTCTTCTTGATCGAGAGCGACCCCTTCAACGATCGAGTCGATCTGGTTGCCCTTCTCTCGGTCGGTGTCGGCCTGTTTCTGATGCTCTCGCTGGCCGTCTTCGTCAAGGCCCTGGACGAGACGGCGATGAGAGCTGCGACTTCGGCCGCCCAAGCTGAGAGGGCCCGGATCGGCCTCGAACAAGAGGCTCCGGTTGTGAGCCGCCTCTCGAAGATGCTCCACCTCGCCGAAGTGGATTCCGACCACGACAGTTGGGAGGTGGCCACCCGATACCGACCGGGTCACGGCAGCGTGGCAGGAGACGCCAGCCTGGTGCGCACCATTGGAGCAGGAAGGATTGGGGCAGTCCTCGTGGATGTCACCGGTCACGGCGAGGAGCCGGCCATCCTTGCTCTCCGCGTCAGGGACCTTCTGGCCCAGTCGCTCGTGATCGGCCTCACTCCCGCGCAGGCACTCAACTCGGTCTCGTGGTCCACCCCCGGTGACGTGCTTGCCTCGGCGATCGTGGTGACCATCTCCCAAGAGGACGGCAGCGGTCTGCTCTGCTCTGCCGGCCACCCACCGGCGATCCTGGTCGGCATGCAGGACGCCGTGCTTATCGAACCTTCAGGCCCGCTCCTCTACCTCGAACCGTCGGCCGAGTATTCCGATCAGGAGTTCACTATGGGTCCGGGAAGCGAACTCGTGCTGTTCAGCGATGGGGTCGGCGACGTACAGAGGATGGAGGAGGGACGCACCGAGCCCGAACTGCTAAGCGACCTGCTCCTCGCCGGGGGTGGTACCGCGACCGGGACAGCAGAGCTGGTCCTAGGATTCGCGGACCCCGAACCCGGAGACGACCAAAGCGTGGTAGTGATCCGCAGGCTGCCATGAACTCCGTGCCAATAGGGAGAGCAGACTGCGATTCGTCGACCGCGCTGGCGGCGAGGGATCATCCACGCCACGTCGGCCCGTGAGTGCGCACCAGAGCCGTGGATGACACCGTCAATCGCTCTCTGATACCTGATACGATTTGCGGGATGGCAGACCTGGAGATCCGGACGTCAGAAATCGACGATGGTTGGACGTCGATCTCCGTCGAAGGCGAAATCGACATCGCCACAGCGGAGCAACTCCAGGAGAGCATCGACGAAGTTCTGGGAGAAAGCAACCGCCATCTGGTGGTCGACCTGAGGGCCACCGCATTCATGGACTCCACCGGTCTGCGGACATTAGTGATGGCCGACAGACGCTTCAAAGACGCTCAGCGGTCCTTCGCTATCGTCGTCCAGGGGGGGCCGGTGTCGAGGTTGATCGAACTGAGCGGGCTCCGCTCTGCTCTCACCGTACTCGACAGCCTTGAAGACCTCGCCGGCTAAGCCTTGGCCAGCCTGGCCCAGACAGTGAACTTGGGTTTGGTCGAGAAGCCCCATTCGTCTGCCAGTCGGTCGACGATCTGAAGTCCCAAACCGTCGCCGTTGTCCGTGACCGAGATGAAACCCGGGCCGCAGTCCGCAACCTCCACCCGAATCTGTCGGGAACCGGTCGTGACACTCAAATCGACGTCGGCGCAGCCACTGTGACGGACACTGTTGGTGACGAGCTCTGAGACCAAGAGCAGAACGTCGTCAAAACGGGGCTCGAGGGCAGATCTGATCGACTGCAGATGGCGGCGCGCCACGCCCGGTGCGTTGGGGTTCGACGCGACGCGGAGAGTTATCTCGTTCATCTTCCATCCATTTGCTCACGCATCAGTTACCCCCCGCGTCCGATGGATAAACCTGATTGGACAGGGTCGCGATACATCATCGAACTCTGGCGCGGATTTCCTCGAAGGACGCCGACAGAAGCCGGGAGACGTGCATTTGGGAGATTCCCATGCGTTCGGCGATCTCAGACTGGGTCAGATCCGCGTTGAAGCGGAGATGAAGGATCTCCCGTTGCCTCTCAGGCAACGCGGCGATCGCCTCCTCCACCACGACGCGCTCGTCGGCCAGGAGCAGACGCAGGTCCTCGCTCTCGAGCCTGTCGAGCAACGTGAATCCGGTGGCATCCGACTCCTGGTTCACGGAGGCTGCGGAGTAGGCAAGACGCGCCTCCATGGCTTCCAGTACCTCGTCGACCTCCATCTCCAGGTGCCGGGCCAGTTCTGCCGGTTCCGGCGGTTTCCCCAGGCTCTGTTCCAGCTCCTCCGCGGCACGGCCTACCCGCAGGACCTGTTCCTGCAGGGATCTCGGCATCCGTACCGCCCAACCCTTGTCGCGGAGCAGCCTTTTCAGCTCCCCTGAGATGGTGGCCGCTGCGTAGGGACGGAATCTCCCCCGCGTCGGGTCGAAACGCTGAATGGCCTTGAGCAGCGCCATGTTGGCCACTTGCCCCAGGTCTTCGTTGTCGATGCCTTTGCCGCGGTAGCCCCGCGCTATGGAATCCGCCAGGTCCGAGTGTCGACGGACGAGCTCGTCTGAGTACGACGCAGGATCCTCCGACATACCGGCAAACAGCCGATCGTCGGGCGTGTCTTCGGAGATCGCCGTCGTGCCGGGAGTCCGCACCGAGAACCACACCGAGAGCCTTTCCCCGTCGTGAGAGTGGCCCCACGCCCTAGAGACCTTGTCGAGTAGGAGGAACCCGACTCCCTCCTCCACCTCGCCCAGTGGAGCCGGAGACTCATTGGACACCTCGACGACCAGACCGAGGACGGGATCCCGTGCAACGGACAGCTGGAATTCATCAACATACGGACAGTGAGCGATGACGTTGCCTATCAACTCCGTGACGAGTAGATCGGCCTCGGCATGTCGAACGCCGCTCAGTCGAGCGTGCTCCCTGAGGAAGCGGCGAGCCTCACCCGCCGAGGCGGGACGGGCGGGGAGGGTGAGTCGTTCCTGTAAACCCATGGCTCGCACCTTATAGCGAAGAGCGCCGCGCCTCGCCCGTTTGCCGGGACGGGCCCGGCCGCACAGCCGGTCATGAGTACGCACGTCGGCGGATCGTCTGGAACGGGTCGGATGATTGAAAGCAGGCGAAACCGGGTATAGAGGTAGCCAATGTCGAGATCCGAACGTGACCCAGAGCCTCATGGAAGCGAGCAGGTTGACGACCAGTTCCGCGCGCTGATGGAAGGACTGAGGACCACGATTCCCGGCGTAATGGTGCTGTTCTCCTTCTTGCTCATCCTTCCGTTGCAGGCGTCGTTCGGCGACGTAAGCGATCCGAACACGATTGTCTACTACGCGGCGTTCGGCAGTGCTGCGCTGGCATCCATTCTGCTCATTGCCCCCAGCGTCCATCAGCGCGTCCGGGCCCCAATGTCGGGGATCAGACGAAACTCATTGAGGCATGTGATGTACGCCGTAAAACTGGCCATCGCGGGCACCGTGTTCTTCCTGATCTCGATCGTCTCAGTGGTGTATCTCGTCACGTCGCTTGTCTTCGACGATCGGCTTGCCGTCGTCGTGACAGCACTGGCCGCCTCCACCGCTGCCTGGGCGTGGATCTACCTTCCCCTGGTCAGGTTCAGTACTAGGGATGACGACTAGAGACGGACGGGTCGACCAGGACTCCCTTCTGCACCTTCTTCGCCAACCATCCGATGCCATTTCACCGGTGGGTTGAAACCGACCCGCGCGGTCCAGCCGCTGGAAGGTCTGTACCTCAACGTGGTGGCCTTCCCCGTCGGCGAGAAGCTCAGGAGCCTCTTGCCTCCCGCTCTTCCTCGCGCCGCTGACGGTGCTCTGCGACCTGGTCCACATGTGACAGCTCGCCACCGGTCCCCCGGGAGCGGTCATCGATACTGCGAAGCGCTTTGGCTCTCCCATAGATCACCAGGGTGTCGCCGGCCTCGATTCTGGAGTCCCCGTCCGGGGCTCCGTGATACTCACCATTTCGTTCGACTCCAAGCACGACAACCCCCTCGTCACGAAGCTTCGCTTCGGCGAGGCTTCTACCGGCCAGCCAGTCGCCGGACTGCACCTGCAGCTCTCCGACCGAGTAGTCCCGTCCGATCTGCAGGAGCCCGAGATAGTCGTGCACGGCGAGGTTCTCGTTGCCGCGGAAGATCTTGATGAAGACCCTGCGCAGGGCGCTTTCCATTCGTTGGCTCGCGGCAAGAAGCCAGATGGCAGCGACTCCAACGATGAGAACACCGGTACGAAGTAACTGATCGCCGGGCTCGGCCCCCGTAAACCCGAGTAGCAAGGTGGCGACAACCGTGGCAATCCCGGCGTTGCCGATCAGCATCAGGATCATCACGATCCGCCGCCTCACTGGATGGGACACGACCTCCTCGGCCTCGGAGGTCGTGAATCCCACACCGGTGAACGCCGAGCGCGCCTGGAACTTGGCATACTGCCGGCTCATGCCCGTCGACATCAGCGCAGCGGTGGCGATTCGGTTGATGAGAAGAGCCACCAACAAGATGAGTAGCAGAACGAGGACGGCGGTCATCTGTTCGAACTCAATGCGGATCTGGCCCTCAGGACTCGGCCTCTGTCAGGACTGACACATCGCCGGCGCCAGCCTCCTCCATTACCCCGACGACGAAAGCCAAGTTGTCCGTTGTTGTCTCGACAGCGATGAGAAACCCGTCGTGTTCGAGGGCGGCTTTGTACCGCGCGCGTTCCTCGACCGTCTTCGTGGCAACGGAGTCGGCGGCTCCAATCAGAGCGCCGATCAGACCTCCTGTCACGCCACAACACTCCCAAGGCTTCACCGTCGATCCCGTTCTCTGCGGTTGTCTCGATCGTCTGCTCGGTCTGTTGACGGTCGGGTAGCACGCCCACAGTTGTGGCCACATCTTCCGCCTTGGTCGGATAGTAGGTGGCATACCCGACCGGGCCGGCGTTCAAACCGTCTGATCGTCCCGCCCGTTCCGGGTACCCGGCCAGAAGCCTGCCGGCGTGCCTGGCGGTTTCGGTCCGGTTCTCCGCTCCCATCACCCCGCGCCCCGGTCAACCCCGCGCGGCAGCCGCATCGAGGTTTGCTGCCGGCGGCAGCCCCGGGGTCGTTCTCAACCGGTGGCCGAGCCAGATCGGGACTATCTGCCCGAGGCCGAAGATCACAGAAACCGTCACTAGCGCCGCAACTGCCCAATCTTCTCCGCTCTTCGCGTCGCCCAGCGCTGCGTCCGCCACTCCCCTCACTTCGAGCAGCGTCGTGTCGTACTCGGCGACTAGGTTTTCGGCGGCGGCGAGTTCATCGTCGAGCTCCTCGATGGTCACCGCGATACTGCGCAGATCCGCCGGGTATCCGGCGAGTGTGGCGGCGGCATCCTCGAGTTCGGCTCCGCCCTCTCTCAGGGTGCCGGCCAACTGGCCGATTTCGTCTTGCATGCCGTGAACGGCCTGCGCCAACGAGTCTTCGGCAACGTAGTCGGCGGTCAGTGGAAGCTCCGACAGAGCTTCGAGGAAGTTGTCGATCGATGCTGCCGCCGTCTCGATCGCCGGGAAGAAGTCGGCGAGCGACTCGAGCACGTCGGGCAGGTCGTCCCCGGCGATCTCGACGATGGCGTCGGCCACGTCACGGGTTTCTTCGACGGTGTCCGCCGCGCTGTTCACCACGGAAGCGACCGTTTCCGACTCAGTCCTCAGGGTACGAACCACGACGCCGAACACATCGACCGAGTCGCGGGCGGCGTCGACGCCGTCGATCGTCACTTCGATACTCGCGGTGAGGTTGTCGTTGACCCGACCTACGACGAAGGATGCAAACAGGGCCGAGAAGATCGCAGCCAGTATCCCGAGTATCCCAACGACCATCATCGTCGTGCCGAGCAACCGTCGACCACGATGCGACGAGTCAGCCGTGTACGAATCCATCTGTCTTAGAGCTCGGGGAGATGGAGGACATCGTCAATGATGTGGACGACGCCGGCGTCAAAGCGCAGATCGGAATCGATGATCCTTGCCGAACCGATCATCGTGGTGTCACCGTCGATCGTGATTTCCAGTTCGTCTCCCCAGAGAGTGGTGATCACCTGACCGTCCGACAGATCGGTGGTCAGCACTTCGCCCTGGACGACGTGGGCTTTGAGAGCTTCGATGGCCGCTTCAGGATCATCTGCGATCCCGAGCACCTCATCGATTTCGACGGATGAGAACGCCTCGTCCGAGGGCACGAACAGGGTGATTCGCTCGACATCCGCGAACTCTCGGAAGTCCACGAGATCGGCGATGTCGACGAAGAGCTCGACGCCAACACCCGCGAGGGTGTCGGAGAGAGCTTCGGCGACGCTGCTCGATAGCGTTGTCGTCGTTTCCCCGGCATCACCTTCATCCGTTGCGGTCGTCTGGGAAGCGTTGGTAGTGATCGTCTGCGTCGTCGGCGTATCCACGACGGAGCCGTCGGTACATGCCGTCGCGGCGGCCAACAGCAACGTGATCAGTAGTAGGAGCCCCCGATTCCGCATGAGTCCTCCTTTCTAGAGAGCGTCCTTCACAGCATTCCCGCTTTCGCCGACCTCCAAACATCCTGCGCACAACCCCGGATGTGTCAGATGGGTCGATGGTCACCGACGCAGCGCGAACCTCAGGCCCTATCCCATCCGCATCCGTGCGAGCATCCTCACCTGCGAGGATGACGGCGCTCGACGAGAAGACTCGGCGTCGAGTTGCTCTTCGCGTCGGGTGAGGGTTCGGTCGAGCCATCCTTGATCCTTTGGATGTGGCACCAGGACTTCTCAGTTGTCATCGGGCTGTTTCTTTAGTGGCACGAGAACGAAGTTCTCGAGTACGGCGGGTGGTCGCCGGGCGGGGTCCGTCCTGGTGTGTGGATTCTTCCTCGACATTGCGGTGCCCCTCCCGCATAGTGATCGTGGGAGAAGGCACCCCTCTCTTGGGGTGAATGCCATCGAGGAGGTTCTTTTGTCGAGGCTTGCAGTGGTTCTGAGAATCCAAGGATTGGTCATTGGGGTATATGCGGCCGCGTTTTTGCTCTTCCCCGACTTCGCATTGGATACCGTGTTTGGCTGGGCCGATGTCGACCTGGTGTGGCCCAGGGCGGTAGGGTCCTGCTTTGCTGCATTGGCGTGGATTGACTGGCTGGTTGCCGCCAAGGTTGAGTCCCGCCTGGACCTGGTGTGGCCACTCGTGGCAGTGCCGGCGTTGCTCACTGTTTTGTTTGTGTGGTCGAAAGCTGCCGACGCCTATCAGGGAACCGATGCTTTCTGGTGGACATCGATCATCGTGACAGTGGGCTTCACGGCTGCGGTGGGGTGGTTCCGTCTCGCCGCTGTAAGGGATTCTGCCTAGCCGTCTCTTCCAGGGAACAGCGGCGGCATGGCGGGCGCGGCTCGGCCGGCAATCGCCAGCGCTGTGGATCGGGCGGGCACCGAGTCGGCGTTTGAAACAACGCCGAGTGCCGGAGATGGCCGGTTATCGAGCGGGAGCTAGTGACTTCCGGCCCTGGCGGCAAAGTCGCGTTTGACACATGCTGGGTTTGGAGGGTTGAAGTGAATCGGGTCTATCCCTTGATGATGGGGCTCCTGGTAGTCGCCGGCTGCACTGCCAGCTCGGTGGACACGACAACGGTCCTGCCCTCGGATGAGTCCCGCGCCGTTGCAGCGGAGAAGACCTTTGCTCTCACTTCCACGTCCACTTCAACCACGGTGGCTGTCACCACGACCACAACGGGGCCTGTTGAACCTGTGGTGCGTGGCCCTTCCGCCTATGTGGTCGGCAGAGAGGACTGCCAGATCTACGGCATGGAAGTGCCGCTCACCGAGACCAGTCCGGAACCGGATGTTCAGAAGGGAAGAGACGGGGTGTTCGTCTGTACCGTGACGAACAACGACCCAAGGGTCGCCGGCACAGCGCGGTACACCTTGAACCAGAATCGCTGGGGCACCGGACCACAGAATGGGAACATGGTCCAGTGGGGGACGATCCGCATCGAGAACGACCATGGTGCCTGGGACGCAGACTATGTGGGTATCTACACAAGCGAGACTGGTGATGTGGGAGCCACCTTGTTCACTGGGAGCGGAGACTACGAGGGCCTCTCTTACTACAGATGGTCGATCTCATTTGGGCAGTCCTGGGACACCGAGGGATTGATCTTCCCAAGTATCGAAGACCAATAGGGGGGTCCAGACGAGGGCAACGCTGTACGCCCGGACCTCTCATGCGCCCGGATCGGGGCCTCGGCGCTCGGTTGTGACCTCACCCCCGCCAAGGACCCCACGTGTGCCGCAACAGTGAAGACACCTACGCACCCGACGTGAGACCGCCCGCAGACGGCACAGCCCGACCGCATGCTGACTATGGTGCTTCGACACAAGGCAGTACCGAGCTAGTCCACGCCCCCACCCGCCGTCCTCAGGGCTTGGTGAAACGGTTCGGCGTGGTGGACGGTGTGAACCTGGTGGACCTCTGGGCCACCTCATTGGTGGATCGGGATGCTGGCGTAGGACAGTGTCCTGTATCGACCCATCCGACCCGCTCACCGAAGCCCTGCGTCTGCTCGCCACCGGCCCCAAACCCGCCGACCTGCTACCACCGGACGGGCTGGCCGAACTGCGGGAACTGCGCAGGATGATTCGCGACGAGATGGTCGATTTGGCCGAGATCGGCTGAAACAGGCGTCGGGCGGAGATCAGCTGCCGAGGTTCTGGAGGTAGTCGGCGAGGTCGCGAAGATCGGCATCGCTGATGTTCCAGCGGGGCATGTCGTTGTCAAGGGCTTCGCCGCCGGGGTGGCGGCCTTCGACGACGGCCATGCGGAAGGTGGCAAGGTCGTAGTCGCCATCGTCGTGGTCGGCTTCATCGTCCTGGTGCCCATCTTCGTCATGTCCTTGGTCGGTGTGCTCGGCCAGGGTGTTCCAGCGGATGTCGGGGGCGTCCATGGTCTCCATGTGCATGACGTGGCGGCCACCGCGCCCGTCGGGTCCATGGCAGGAGGCGCAGCTGAGGTGTCCGCCCATCATCATGCCGCCGATGTCGGGACCGCCCCGGTAGTCGATCTCACCGCCGCGGCTGCTGGTGCCGGTGAAATAGATTCGCTCTCCGTTGGATTCGAAAGCTCCATCGCCCCAGGCGGTACCGACGCCGCCGGGACTGCCGCACGCAGCCAGCAGCAGCGTCGCCGCCGCGACGACCGGGATCACGCGGGTTGCTCCGGCTGATGGTGGCATCGAGGTACTCGACATCGAGGGGGCGCCCTTCCCGCAATCAATCATAGGCATCCACTGTTCGGCCGAGATCCCTGACCGGGTCAGCAGACGGGAACGCTTCCCCGAATCTGGCGTCCCGGCGGCGAGTAGATCGAACCACGTCTCATACACATGGCATTGCACTCGGTCGCCGTCATGACCGGGACACCGAACGACCCGAAGAACTCACCAGTCCAGGACGGGTCCTCGACACCCATGTGGGGAGGGTATCCGGTTGGGGGGTTGCATCGGTGTCGTCGGTCCCGGGGTCAATCCCTACCGTCGGGACCGGCGACCACCGATGGCTCCCCCTTGTTGATGAGACCGGACGGGCGAGGAAGGAGTTCAACCCGGTCAGGTCCCCAGATCTGGGGTATCGGCAACAGACCCTTCAGACTTGAGGCAGGTGTGCGACAGTCGACTGGGACCGTCTCCGGTGCTGATGGGAGTCATCGGGCGTCCCATGTGATGGTCGGCGGGACACGACCGAACCCGCCAAGGGGGGGTAGCGTGGTTCGGTCGCCAACGGACGCCGTCGGGGTTCTCTAGGAACAGCAGCGCCGTTGTGGATTCCCGTCTTCGACCCTATACCACGACCGGTTGGTGGATAGCCGAAGGCCACCATCCGCAACGACGGGTGGTGGCCTTCGTCCGGGAACACTTCCAGGGGTGTCAAGGAGTCCAAGGAGTTTCTGGTTGTTGTTCCCGATGGTTGTAGAGGTCGAGTGTGGTCAGGGCACATCGTGCGCAGAGTCGTTGTCGGTCGGCGGTGATGACCGCCACCGGTCGGTTGTCGTCACACTGGCACCACTCGATAGTCGAGACGGTCGCCATCAGAAATGCGAGACACCGGAGAGGGGACTTTCGACTCTTGCGGGCGACCTCGACGTCGAGCTAGGTGTTAAACCCTGCAGAGTCTCATCACAGGGGGTGTGCGATGAACACCAGGATTCTGCTGCTGTCCACGATCTTGCTGCTTCTCTCTGCCGGATGCTCGAGCGAACCGGAGGTAGCCGAGGTTTCCGGTAGCACCGGAACAGCGACTGAGTCCGGTTCCGTATTCAGCGAGGAAGGTAAGACCTACCTGGCCGACTGGATCGATGTCTCCGATGACCGGGTGAAGGGCGAGACCGAAGCCATTGTCTTCTGCGAGGTGATATCTGAAGAGGAGGAGGCGGCCGAATGTGAGGGGACGTTCATGATCGTCAACGATGGTGGCACATGGGAGGGCAGGTACAGCGGCACCACCATCCAAAACGTCCACGACTTTCAGGGAACCTTGATTGGAACCGGCGACTACGAAGGACTCCAGTTCACCTACCGCCTACAAGGCACCGAGTTCCCATGGGACATAACCGGCACAATCCAACCCGTCAACGACTGATCTAGGCGTGGGGGCGGATTGGGTCGAACCAGTCGCCGCAGTTATGGCATTGGACCCGGTCGCCGTCGTTGATGAGGACACCGAAGGAACCGAAGAACTCACCGGTCCCGGTCGGTTCCTCGATACGCATGGGCGAGGAGGGTACCGGCCGGTGACCTCAGTGCTATTGGTTGGCGGCTTCGACGAAGGCGTGAACCAGTTTGGTGCGGAACTCGGCCGTGTCGGCGAGGGCGTGGAAACGCCATGACCCGTCAGGGTCCGCCCACAGCACTGCGAAGGCATCCACCTCGTCCTCGGGTGCTGGCCCGGCTGCGACCCATATCAGTTCGCTGTCGGGCTCAACGGCGAATCCTTCGATGTTCCACCCCTCCATCACGTCGGGGGATATCAACTCATGCAGATCGTCGTCGGCGAACGCTTGAATCTCAACTCCGAATCCGCCTTCCTCCGACTCGTAGTAGGTGGCGGTCGGGTAGAGATCGCCTTGGCCCATCATGCTCAGAGTGGGTTGGTGGCCGTCGATGACAGGCATTGCTTCGAAACCGGCGATCACGTCGGCTTCAGTGTTGGGCATGTCGATCTGGTCCAGTCCCCACGGCGGTTCATCGCTCAGACTGCTCGGCCACCACAACACGGCGGCGACTACGGCTACGGCTAGCACTGCAACTGCCGCAGCCCACAACCACAGGGTGGAACGGGACGTCCGCTGGGGTGAGGTCGGGTCGGGTTCGACGTCGATGGTGTGCATGACACCTCCTTGTCGTCACACCACCATCATCTCTCTACCATCGGCTCAGGTCATCGGGGAACCACCCTGGAACGACATCAGGGAGGCGGAAGCCGGTTCCCGGGTAGGGAGACGTGGATGGGGAGCGACCGGTGTGGCCGCTCCCCACAGTTGGTAGATCGGGTGGTTGCTACTTGGTGTGGATGACGATGGAGCCGCCTCCTAGGGCTTGGTCCATACCGTTGTCGTAGACGATGGTCTCGTAGCCAAGTGCGTCTTCGGTCCAGATCTTGATCCGGAACGTGTCCGGATCGTCGTCTCCAGCCCAGATCATGAACTTGTACTCCCCTTCACCGTTGATCGTCCCGACACCCTTGAAGCGGGCGTCGTCGGACCCGGTCACCACCAGCCAGTTGTACGACGACGAGTGGAAGTTCAGTCCCGAGGCATGGAACTGGAACTCCGTGTTCCCGGTGGGAACTGTTGCTCCCTTCTTGTACTTGGACACGAACCCGAAGGTGGCTTTGCCGGTCAAACAGTTCTCATGTTCGACCACATAGCCGGTCACGTTGCCGAGGCTGCCCTCATCATTCCATGTCCAACCAAGCTCCCAGCCGAGCAGATGCTGCTCAGAACCCGCACCGTAGGCATCATTCGGTTCGCCGTCTGCCCAGTTGGTGTAGAACCAGTTCTCTCCGGTGACCCACTGCCAGTTAGCGAACGGATCAGGTTCACCGGCAGGCTGGAATCCGCCGTACCACTTGCCCTGCAAGTCCGCACCGAACAAGTCGTACAAGGCGGCCTGTTCCGCTGGTGAGGTGATAGTCACAAGATGACTGGGACACCCGCCTGTCGCAGCGTTCGCAGCAGCGTTGGCGTCTACCCACGAAATCCCGTCGGCCCACACCAACTCGTAGCTATTGTCTTCCAACGCACCCGCAGGTGAGTCGATCCAACCGCCACCAGTCACGAACCCGCCGGACGGGTCATACACGACGACAAGCGCTTCTGCCGTGGCGGAGCCGACGCCACCGTCATCATCAGTCACTTCAACGGTGACCGTGTAGATGCCCGCCGTGTCAGGTGCATCACAGGACCATGGACTTGCCGTTCCCAGATCATGAGTGATGCCGTCCCAGTGGCAGGTGGCTGTGTGGGTGTCGCCGCTGCCTGGATCGGTGAACGAGAAGTCCACCACACCGGCCGATCCCCCATCCGACCGTTTCACCTTGAAACCCTCGTAGTTGAGATCGAGGTGGTAGACACCGGCGAACCACTGGTCACGCCACTTGGGCCGCTCGAGCACCTCCCGGTCGAAGAACCTTCCCAGATGGTTGAGCGCGCCGGCCAACCACTGCCGGTCGCCGTCGAGCTCCTCGAGCACCTCTGCGTCTACCTGACCGGGCTGCAACACCGCGAACCCCGGTTCGGAGCCACCCTCGAACAAGAGGGATGCCTCACCGGAGGCGATCTGTGCCAACGCTGCCGGCTCCTCGCGCAACATCTCAAAGATCCTCGTCCAAGCGGTTTCGATGGCAATGAGCCATGCCTCGGTCTGTTTCTCGTTCAGTTCCATATCCGTTCCTTTGCGTCCTGTCGTCCGTCGGACTTCGCTTCCCTAGCGCTCCCCGGTCATCTCCCACATCCCCTTCCCTGCTTGGTAACTTGACGACAGCGGCCGGGAAGGGACCGAATGGCAGAGTGCCGAGGGTGCGGCGCATACACGTCGAACACCGCCAGGTGTCTGTACTGTGGCGCTCCACCGGACACATCGGCCCCTCCCAACGAGGAGATCGCCCCGAGTCCCAAGCGCACAGCCGCCGGGACCGCGTGGGGATGCGGGTACTCGATACTCGGCCTTGTCGTAGCCTTCCTTCTTGCGGGGTGGCTGAACTTCGACATTGGGGGTTCGTTCTTCCTGATCCTCTTTCTGATGGTGCTGTTTCCTGTCCTAGGACGAATCCTCGAGCGGTAATCCCCCACCGTCGTCCCTTCGTGCCTGGTACGTTGAAGCCAGCCAGCGGGGAGGGCAGATGGCAGAGTGCCGAGGGTGCGGCGCACGCACGTCGTACGACAATTCCGATGTCAACTGGGTCGTCATCGATGGAGAACCCACCGCCATGTGTTTCTACTGCGGGGAACCACTTGACGGTATCGAATGGGACCAACCGATGGAGACTGACGGGGATGGCGAGGACACCTCCTATGTCCGCACGGGCGGGGATGGCGGGAACGGCTTCATGCTCTTTCTCGTCATAGCGTTCGCGTTCGGCATCATCCTGCGCCTCTTTGCCTGGTTGAGTTCGCTCTTCTCGCCCGATTTGAGCGAGATCATTCGTCGGTCCGGCTGAGTCAACGTCTCGCTTTCTTTCGGTGTATAGATAAAGACTGGGGCGGGGTCTTGGGGTTGGTCTGCCCTTGGTGATTTGACCCCTGCCCCCCCCCTGTCTGTCTGGCTTGTCGGCTGGTACGTTTGGGCTGGAGTCTTCGGGGAGGAGGATGGTGACGGTCTGTCGGGCGTGCGGAGCGGAGTCGCCGTACAACACGTTCTGTGGCACTTGCGGTGCGTCGAGAGATGGTGCTTCCGACGGGGCATCGTCCGGCCGGGTCTGGATGATCCCGGTGGCATTGGCGCTGAACCTCTCGGCAGTAGGCGTGTGGATGCTCGCACTCAACCTCTTCACTGACGACCTGGTCGCCACGCAATTGCTTGCGATGTGTGCTGTGGCGGTGAACCTTGGGGCAGCCGTGCTTTGGTTCCAAGGCGGCGAGGACCAGCTGCGTCGTGGAAGACAAGGCGCCGCCACCTTCTCGAGCGTCATGGCTGTGCTGAGCGGACTGGTCGTATTTGTGGCTTTTCTCGGTGTTGTGTTGTCGTAGTTCGGCACGACATCAGCTTGCGGCTTGCCGGCCACGCTGTTTGCGTTGTCCGGTTAGTCCCATTCCGTACCTCGATCTTCCGATATGCGCCACGGGGCCTGGTTGTTGAGCTTGGAGATCAGGCGGGAAAGCATGAGGTTGTGGTTGTTGACGTTGACCTTGCGGAGTCGCTCTTCTCGGGTCAGTGGTCGTGCCGGCGGGCCTTTGGGTGTGCGGTATCCGCGGGAGGGTGGGGCGAGCTTTGTGCGCCAGGAACGTCCACAGCATTCGCATGTGGTTCGGTCGCCTTGGCGCATGGTCTGCCAGTTGCAGAGGGGATTCGGTGGGAGCATCGGCCACCCTGTTGCTTTTCTTCGGCTTTCTCGTTCGATGTGCATTGCCGTGAACGGGCAGCAAACCAACCAATAGCCGTCATTTATCGGGCAGGTCATACATTCCCGCCGGCCAGGTACTCGAGGACGGCAGCAACATGCCCGCAGTTCGGTTTCCGGCAACCACACCACGGCGGCTGACCGTGCACCAGATTCACGATGAAGTGATGTCCGGTGGTGTCGATCACTGAGGCGTCGACGGCGACCGTGTTGGCCCGGTTGATGATCACCTTCATTTCGGGGTCTCCTTGAAGATCGGGGTCATTGCTGGCGCGATGCCCGGTCGGCGTCGGTTGGGGCAGGCGGTATGCCAGAGTCCTTCGACCTCAATGTCGGGGGCCGGCCACTCGAGCCCGCACCTCGAGCACCGGTATCCCAGGATCCGCCGGGGAGGGGTATTGGGGGAGGTCATGCAACCCCCCGTTCCTTGCGTTGCTGACGGATCGCTTCACGCTCGGCTTTGGTGGTCCCACCGAAGATGCCGTGGTCGGATGTCGTCGGATACCGGAGCGCGTCTTCGAGACAGTCGACACGGACAGGACACGGTTCGCAGATGGCGATCGCTGCTCTGACCTGGCCAGGATCTGTCGGGAAGAACACGTTCACGTCGGAGTCCGCGCAGGCTGCCAGGAGACGCCAGGAGGAGTTTTCGGTGGTCATTCGTCGAACTCCTCGAACTCGAAGCCGGCGTCGGCCATCGCCTCCATCGCTGCGAAGTAGTCGTCGTCGAAGAGGGTGGAGTCGGCAGATGTGACCGGAGATTCGTTGTCATCGTTGTCATTGCTGTCAGCGGATGACGGCTCTGACAACGATGACGACGATTTCGGGGTTTCTCTTGTCAGGTTGATCGCCCGGTGTTTGTCGTCCCGGTCGAACTCGATGCCGATCCCGATCCCACGCAACGCTGGTGCTGCACGCCGGAGTCGACCACCCAGGTTCTGTGGTGTAGTCGGCCAATGCTTTGGTGGTCGTTCGTGTTGTCGGTCGAGTCCCGTCAGGAGTTCGGTGGCGGTGCCGGTCCACTGTTCGCGTCCGTCCATGAACACCACGACCGCAGCGGCGACATGATCGGAGTCGATCACCGAGGTTTGTGCCTGGATCTGCGCGCACTTGCGACCCGTCTGGACTCGGTGTTCGAAAACACAGTCTGATCAGGAAGTGAAAGTTTCGGTGGAAGCCTAGACATTCGCCGGATTCCCAAACGAAGAAAAACCCCTGCTGACCAGGGGTTTTTCTGCTCCGGGGGTGAGACTCGAACTCACAACCAACGGATTAACAGTCCGCTGCTCTGCCGATTGAGCTACCCCGGAAGGCGGCGGGCAGAATACCACCGTATGGCACAATCATTCGATTCCCCTTCGGAGGTTTGGGCGTGAAGTTGAAGACCGGACTCATCATCGGCTTTGGCGCCGGCTACGTGCTCGGCGCAAAGGCCGGCCGCGAACGCTACGAGCAGATCAAATCCCTCGCCGAGCGGATCGCCGCAACCGATGCTGCCCAACAACTCTTCGAAAAGGGTGAGGCCGTCGTCGATCTGGGTACTGCGCGTGCGAAGCAGATCATGAGCGAGGGAGTCGCCACCGCGGCCGACAAGATCAAGGAGCGGGCTCAGGGTTGATGGAGCCAGCGCGCCGCTCCGCCGCCGGCCGTCGCAACCTCCCGGTCACCTGATCCCCAGCCCCGACCACTGGGACCGAGAAACCGTCACACACGAATCGTACGGTGACCCACAGGCAACCCTGGGGGTACAGTGAATGTCACCATGCGAACAGACCTGCGAGAGGGCGACCGCATCCCGATGTCCTGGTCGGAATACAAAGCCCTACCCGACACCGTGCGCGGCGAGTACATCGATGGGGCGCTGGTCGTGAGTCCGTCCCCCACCCTCGATCACCAAACGATCGTCCGCCGAATGGCGAACACCATCGAGTCGGCCACATCAGAAGACGTGAAAGTCGCCGCCGAATGGGCCTGGAAACCACATCGAGATGAGTTCATTCCGGACATCATCGTCTTTGCTCCGACATCGGAGCAGAAGAGGCTCACATCCTCGCCACATCTGGTCGTAGAAGTCCTCTCCACCGATCGGGCCGCCGACTTGATCCGCAAGTTCGCCAAGTATGCGGACGCCGAACTCGAGCACTACTGGGTGGTCGACCCTGAAGGCCCCGAGGTCATCGTCTACCACCTCGAGGGCGACACCTACCGTGAGACCGGCAGGCACCGTGCCGGGTCGATTACCGAGATCGCTATCGGAGTCGCCACCATATGCTTCGATCCCGCCGACCTGCTCGGCTGACCGCGGTCGGATGGCGCGATGAACCAGGTCGGAGTACCTAGGTATACAGCACGAAGTACGTCGACTACTCGTCCAGGAAACCCTCCAGGCGCTTCGACCTGGCCGGATGCCGCAGCTTTGCCAGCGCCTTGGTCTCCAACTGGCGGATACGCTCCCGAGTCACCTTGAAGTGACCACCCACCTCTTCCAACGTGCGGGGTGCACCCTCGTCGAGCCCATAGCGCATCACCAGCACCGTCCGTTCCCGTTCATTCAGATCCTCGAGCGCCCTCGCCATGTACTCCTGGAGCAACTTGAACGCAGCAGCCTCCACCGGCACCACCGCTTCGGTGTCCTCAACGAAGTCGCCCAGAGTCGAGTCCTCCTCCTCCCCCAGCGGCGTCTCCAGCGACACCGGATCCTGCGCGATCTGACGCAGTTCGGTCACCCGGTCGGGATCGACCTCCAGTTCCGAGGCGATCTCCTCGATGCTCGGCTCACGACCCAGCTCCTGCAGCAGGGTGCGCTGGATCTGCGCCAGCTTGTTGATCGTCTCCACCATGTGCACCGGTACCCGGATCGTCCGGGCCTGATCGGCCAGCGCCCGGGTCACCGCCTGACGGATCCACCAGGTCGCATACGTCGAGAACTTGAAACCCTTGCGGTAGTCGAACTTCTCCACGGCACGCATCAGACCGAGATTGCCCTCCTGGATGAGGTCGAGCAACGCCATCCCCCTACCCACGTACTTCTTGGCGATCGACACCACCAGCCG
>JABAOG010008069.1_pt2 | contig 35904 bp, 28 predicted proteins | sample 7062131 | NCBI WGS metagenome assembly JABAOG01 (sample SAMN14538629, study PRJNA623070) | marine sediment metagenome | biome: marine biome [ENVO:00000428]; feature: marine pelagic biome [ENVO:01000023]; material: deep marine sediment [ENVO:00002113] | place: India: Arabian Sea | collected... | reverse complement strand
GGCATCGTCGACACCTACATCCTCCCACCCATCGCCAACGCGACCAGCCTCAGCCTGGCGCTCGACCTGGGCGGGGAGGGGCTCGAGGACACCGACGAGCGCTCGGCGGTCTTCACCCCCCTCGAGCCGCTCCTGCCCCTGGTCGGCGCCGAGAAGCGCCCGCTACCGGTCCGGGGCAACCGGGGCGACCAGACCGCGGTGGTGACCCAGCACCCGGAGGATCCGGTGGAGGACGGCCACGAGGTGGTCTTCCAGACCGAGGGCCCCAAGAACCAATACCGATGCTTCCTGCGCACCCTCGCCGCCGGCATGCCGCCCACCGTTCCCGCGCCGGGCGAAACATGCCCTATGTGACCATGCGTGCCACGCCCTTTTCATTTCGGGTCGGCTGAGATATGCCTCTTCGGCGCGCCGTCGTGCGCGTTCCGGTGAGCCGCTGTCGGCGGTGATCGTTGTCCCCAACCCCCTGGGGATAGCTGGCCCTGAGGGGCTGTGGGGAAAAGGGGGATGTTCTCTTCCACAGTCCCACCCGAGATCGCTCCACAGGTTGATTTCGGGATTGTGCCAACGATGTCGGTCATTTGCCGAGCAGAGGACACAATTCACAGGCGTTAAGACGACGATGAGATCTTTAAATTAGGATCTCTTTAACTCCCCCACTCCTCACACGCTCGCCCCAACCCCACCAACGCCCCCGCCCACGCAACCCAAGCGCCGAGCAACTAGAGAACGAGGACCCAATGGAGCTCAAGATCGAAAAGCGGGACTTCCTTCGCGGTCTCACCCGGACCCACGCGGTGGCCGACCGCAAGAGCTCGATGCCCATCCTGAGCAACGTGCTGCTGTCCACCGAGAGCACCAAGAAGCTCCGGCTGGCCGCCACCGACCTCTATCTGGGCGTGACCGCCATCGCTCCCGCTCAGATCCAGAAGGGCGGCAGCGTGGCCCTCGCGGCGCGGACGCTCTTCGACATCGTCAAGGCGCTCCCGGAGGGTGAGGTCACCCTCAAGGTGGGCGACGACCTGCAGACCACGCTCGAACAGGGGCGCATCCACTACAAGATCCCCGGCCTGCCCGGCGACGACTTTCCGCCGATCCCGAACCCGGGCGACGCGGAGATGACCTCGCTGGACGCCGACCTGCTCAGCGAGCTCATCGGTCTGACCAGCTACTCGATGTCGAGCGACGACACGCGGCCGCACCTGGCCGGAACGATGTTCCAGGGCGACGGCAAGATCGTTCGGATGGTCACCACCGATGGCCACCGCCTCAGCAAGGCGGAGCAGCAGCTCGACGAAGACAGCCCGATGCTCGACTTCTCGATGCTCGTCCCGCACAAGGGCGTCGGCGAGCTCAAGCGAGTGGTCGACGACGCCAAGGCCGCGGCGAAGGGCGGCGACGACCGACCCACGGTTCAGGTGGCGACGGCCGGCGGGAACGCCTTCTTCCAGAGCGGGGAGCTGCTGCTCAGCGTGAAGCTCGCCGACGAGCAGTTCCCGCCCTACGACAAGGTGATCCCGCAGCAGCAGTCCAAGCGCTTGGTCTGTGGGCGCAACAAGCTCATCGACTCGCTCCGTCGCATCAGCCTGGTCGCCAACGACAAGAGCGGCGGCGTGCAGCTGCACCTCGAGCCGGGCCTCTTGCGGATCCAGAGCCAGAACCCCGATGTCGGCGAAGGTACCGAGGAGGTCGAGATCGACTACGCGGACGAGCCGCTCTCGGTCGGCTTCAACGCGCGCTACCTCCTCGACGCGCTCGGCGCCCTGCCGCACGACGAAGTCGCCCTCGAGCTCAGCGGCTCCCTCGATCCCGGCGTGATCAAGCCGGTCGGCGAAGGCGTGGACTTCGTCGGCGTGATCATGCCGATGAGGATCTGAACGGGGGGCGAAGCCCTCTCGTTCCCCTTGCCCCTGCCCCTGCCCTTGCCCGTGCCCTCCAGCAACGCGAGCGATGCAGGGTCTTCGAGCACGCCGAAAGATGCGGGCCCCCAACGCATCGCGATCCTCGCGGTCGCCATGTCGGTCGTCCTCACCGCCGCCCTGGCGTGGGTCTACTTCCGCTTCGACAGTCAGCTGNNCTCAGCGACACGCTGACCCAGCTGGTGCTCGCGGTCTCGGTCTTCATCGCCGCGCGGCCGCCGGACGCCGAGCACCAGTTCGGTCATCAGCGCGCCGAGCCCATCGCCGCCCTCGTCGCCGCGGTGATGATCGGCGTGGTGTCCGTCGAGGTGCTCCGTGAAGCGATCGGAGCGCTCGTCGGCCAGGAGCGCCCCGAGCTCCACTGGGCGCTCCCGGCGGTCTTCGGCGCCAAGGCGCTGCTCAAGCTCTTCCTCACGTTCGTCACCCGCGCGGGCGCCCGCTCGAGCTCGGTGATGCGGGCGATCCACGTGGACTCGCGCAACGACGTCTTGCTGAGCACGCTCGCCGTCGGTGGCTACTACGCCGCCCGCGAAGGTTGGCCCAGCCTCGACGCGTGGCTCGCGTTGCCCATCGGCGCATGGATCGGCATCTCGGCGCTCCAGCTGGCGCGGGAGACCCTGCCGCTGCTGATGGGGGAGGCGCCGAGCATCGAGCGCCAGCGGGAGCTCGCCACCATCGCCGAGTCCGTCGAGGGGGTGCTCCGCGCGGCGCTCCTGCGCGCGCAGCACGTGGGCCCCCAGCTGGATCTGGACGTCCGCATCGAAGCCGATCCCTGCTGCACCCTCGAGGAGGCGCGGCGCCTCGGTAGCTGTGTCGAGGAGCGCCTGCTCCAAGAGGGAGACGTCGCTCACGCGATGGTGCACGTGGCGCCGCTCTCGGAGCCCGTGGAGCCCTCAGCGCCGGCGCCGAACGAGGACCAGGGCCAGGGCGAGTAGGCCGAGCGCGGTCGCCGGGCTCTTCGACTCGCCGGGCGCGCGGCAGCCGCACCCACCATCGGCCGGCTCGCAGGGCGTGCCCTCCTCGACCTCGCTGCAGGCGTCGTAGCCCAGCACGTCGTCGTCGAGCTCGAGCAGGAAGCGGGCGATCAGCCGTCGCTCCTCGTCGGTCAGCTCGACCGCCACGCCGCCCGCGCCGTGACTGGCGATGGCCTCCTCGAGGGTCGCGGCCGAGCCGTCGTGGAAGTAGGGCGCGCTCTGCCAGACGCCGCGGAGCGTCGGCGTGTCGATGCCGTCCAGGGTCCCGCCGAGGCGGCCACCGCTGGCGCCGGTGAGGGTGCCGACATCGTGGCGCACGTCCAGGGCGCTGTCGGTGAGCCGCTCGCCCGCGTGGCAGTCGCGGCAACCGCTGGTCTCGAAGAGCGCCCGCCCCTCGAGGGCCTCGGCGGTGAACGCACCCTCGGGCGTCTTGAAGGGGCTGCGCGGGAACGAGTCCAGGCTGCTCACGTAGGCCGCCAGCGCGTCGAGGCGATCGGAGCGACCGGCCTTGGGCTCGCCGAGTGGATCCATCGTGGCCTCGAAGTCCGCGTCGCCGAGCAGCCCGGGGCCGCCGAAGTGCAGCCGCATGTCGTTCTCGAAGTCCTGGATCTCGTCGAAGTTGCCGCTCCAGTGCACCGGCCCGTGGGCGGTGCCGGCGCGGCCGCGCAGGTCGATGGTGTTGCGCAGGCCCTCGCCGCGGTCGGTGAAGTCCCAGGTGCGCCCGTCGTGATCCCCGCCGAGGTGGCAGCTGGCGCAGCTGATGTAGCCGTCCTGGCTCATCGCGCGGCCGTCGTAGAAGATCTGCTTGCCGAGGAGCACCGCCGGCGGGAGCGCCGCCTCGCCGGCCGAGCCCACGCTCGCCAGGGGCTGGGGCCGGGCGTCGTCACCGGCCAGGAGGCTGCCGACGTCCACGATCTCCACCGTCCGCGAGAGGAAGCTCTGGACCCACAGGCGCCCCTCGCCATCCAGGGTGAGCCCCTGCGGCGCCAGCCCGGTGGCGAAGCCGCCCACCAGGCGGCCCGTGTAGGCGTCCAAGACGTCGACCCGCTGGGACCCCTGGCTGACCACGAAAGCGAGGTCTGCAGCCGCGCTGAGGGCCACTGCGACGGTCATGTCGTGGTCGTCGAGGTCCACTCGATCCTCGAGGGCCTCGGCGTCGCTGGCCAGATCGATCTGCGCAATCGTCGTACGGATGGTGTTGTCCGGGTCCAGCGGCTCGCCATCGCGGGCCAGGCCGCGGCCGAGGTTGTCCTTCTTGCCGGGCACCCAGGCGCGGGTCCCGTCGGGGCCGATGGCCACCGAGCTGAGGTAGTTGGGCACGCCGCGGCCGCTGCTCGAGGTGTCCGGCCCGGGATCGTCCACCAGCGGGATGGTCGCCTCGAGCGCGAGGGTGGCCGCGCTCAGCCGGAAGACCTCGGCGACCTCGGCTCCGCTGCGGAAGCGGGTGACCAGCAGGGTGTCGCCGTCGACGGCGAGACCCCGGGGCACGACCACGCCCGGCGTGCCCAGCGCGGTGCGCTCGGTGATGGCTCCGTCCTCGATCGCGATCACCTCGCCGGTGCCCTGGAGCGTGGCGAGGACCCGATCGCCCACGGCGACGACGCCGTAGGGAGCGGCGCCGTAGCGGAGCGCGACGCGGTCGAGCTCGACGCCTTCGTCCGGGTCGAGGATCACGATCGCGTCCTCGTCCTCGGCGGCGACCCAGAGGCGTCCGTCCGCGGTCTGCGCGACGGTCCGCGGGTTGGCGCCGGTGGGGATCTCGAAGCGCAGGGTGAGGCTCTCGGTGTCGATGACCCCCAGGCTGCCGTGGTCCGGGTTCACCACGAAGGCCAGACCGCGCCCATCGTCGACGAGGATCGTGCTCGAGCGGGACGGCGGGGTCTCGCGGAGCGGGCGGTGGACGACCTGGGTCGCCGCGCAGCTGCGGCTGGCGCCCTCGGCGGTGGTGACCCGCAGCCGGACCGAGTGGCGCGCGGGCTCGGCGAAGGCATGGGTGAGCGAGGGGGCGTCGGTGGTGGTGGTCTCGCCCTCCACCGTCCAGGCGTAGGTCGCGCCGGGGCCGGCGTCCGCGGCCCCGAGGGTGAGCGCGCTGCCGACCTCGGTGGGCTCGACGTTGGTGATCGCGCAGCGCGGCGCGACCAGGGTGTCGCCGGTGGCGAAGGTCGCGGTGAAGGTCTCGGCGATGGGGTTGCCCACCAGGTCGCTCACGCCGCCGGCGCCGATGACGATCTCGTAGCTGGTGTTGGCGGCCAGCGGGCTCTCGGGCCAGAAGCTGAGCACGGTCTGCGCGTGGCCGAAGCTGCCGGCGATGGGCTCGCCGGCGCCGGGACCGCTCAGCGGCCGCACCTGGATGGTGTCGGTGTCGACGGTGCCGAGCTCGATCTGGTCGGTGAAGGAGAGGAAGATCCGCGAGCTCGGCGGCACGTTGGTGGCGCCATCGGCGGGGAAGATCGTCATCAGCTCCGGGCCGCGGACGTCGCGCTGGCCGTCGTGGACCGCGAGCACCGAGCCGATGCCCACCTCGTCGTCGCTGAGGACGATCAGGTTGCCGATGGGGAGCGAGAACTGGTCGTCGATGAACTGCCCCTGCAGCTCGCCGCGCATCGTGCGGCCCTCGACGTACTGGACCATCTGGGGCGCGGTGAGATCGCTGAGGTCGTACTTGTAGTTGCCGGCGTTCGGCCGGAGCGAGCCGACGAAGGCGTAGCCCTGGCCGAAGGAGAGGTACTCGCTGTCCGGGGTCTCGACCGACCCGATCATGGTGATCGCCGCCGGATCGCTGGTCACGTCGTAGACCCGCAGCGGCGTGAGCAGGTAGGCCTCGCCGCCGTAGAAGCCGCCGATGTAGCTGTCGGTCTCCGGCAGCTCGCTGGCCAGCAGCCCGGGCGCGAAGGGATCGGTGACGTCGACGGTGGCGATGCCGGCGAACTCCTTGGGCGTGGTGACGACCAGGTGGTTGCCCAGCGCCCAGAGCGGTCCGGCGATGACCCCGCCGAGCTCGTCGGTGGTGAGCCGGGCCACGACGGAGGGGCGCTCCAGCTCGGTGGTGTCGACCACGTGCAGGCCGGTGCTGGTGCCGCCGACGTAGAGCGCGTCGCCCTGCCAGCAGACGCCCCAGACCGCCTCGGTGTTGTCGCCGTAGTCGACCCCTTCGATGGCGACGGTGCTCAGCAGCACCGGGTCCAAGACGTCGCTCAGATCCCAGAGCTCGACGCCGAGCCCGTTGATCATCGCCGCGTAGGTGCGCCACTCGCTGCCGTCGTGGCGCCGGTGGAAGGCGACCTGATGCGACTCCGCCTCGCCATCGCCGTGCGGGCTCTCGAAGGCGCTGAGGAAGCGCGGCCGGTAGGGGTCGGAGATGTCCCAGAAGGCGTGCTTTGCGTTGCCCGCGAGGAGCAACGCGCCGTTCACCACCGAGGGCTGGTTGTGCTTCTCGCCGTCGCCGCCCATGGCGGTGGAGATGATCCCGCCGACCTCGCTCGCGTCGTAGGAGCGGCTGGGGATCGACTGAGCTCTCGCGCCGATCGGCGCCAGCGCGGCGAGGGTCAGGGCGAGGGCGAGCGCGGCACGCATCGGGCCGGCCATGATAGCGGCCGGCCGCGCGCCGGGCACGATTCGCTCAGCCGGCCGAGAGCTCGCGGACGGAGGCGGTCTCCGAGTCGCTCTCGCCATCGTCGGCGTCGGCGTCCTCCGGGTCGGCGTCCGGCGCGCCATCGAGGGTCACGCCCTCGGGCAGCTGGATCAGCCGCGGGTCGCCGGCGCGGACCTCTTCGGCGATGAGCACGAAGCCGCGGCCGACCTTCTTCCACTTCTGCTCGAGCGTGGTCTCGGAGACGAGCATGGTGCGCTGGTCGTACCAGCGGATCTTGATGAAGGCCTTGGCGTCCTCTTTGTCCTCGCCCACCTGCACGTGGACGATCTCGCTGTCGGCGATCTGCATCCCCTCGTGCCAGTCGTGGTGGGTCAGGCTGAAGGCGGTCCGGAAGGTCGGCGCGACCCGCTGGGTGGCCAGGTCCATCCGGTTCCAGCGCACCTCGTCGTTCAGGCCCACGACCGCGTCGCGGAGGGTCTCCTCGGTGCTGACGTTGTTGAAGATGCAGCCCTGGGCCAGCGCCAGGAGCGCCACCGGGCCGAGCACACGGGAGAGGAGAGAGACGCGCATGCGTCGACCGTAGAGAGCGGCCGCCGAGACGGGCAAGAAAGCGGCAGGTGCGCGAACGGGCCCGCTCGGTGTATTCCGTCTTCATGACACTGGTCATCGGCATCGCGGGCGGCACCGGCTCGGGGAAGACCACCATCGCTCGGAAGATCGAGTCCTCGGTGCCCATCGAGCAGGTCAACCGGATCGAGCACGACAGCTACTACCGCGATCGCGCCGACCTCACCTACGAGGAGCGCTGCACGCTGAACTTCGACCACCCGGGCGCCCTCGAGACCACGCTCTTCGTCGAGCACGTGAAGGCGCTGAAGAAGGGCGAGGCGGTCGAGGTACCGATCTACGACTTCACCACCCACCGCCGGAAGGACGAGACCCGGCGGGTGGAGGCCAAGCCGATCCTCATCGTCGAGGGGATCCTGGCCCTCGCCGAGCCGAAGCTCCGCGAGGAGATGGACATCAAGCTCTACGTGGACACGGACGCGGACATCCGGGCCTTCCGCCGCATCCGCCGGGACCTCGAGCAGCGGGGTCGCGACTTCGACTCGATCCGCGAGCAGTACTACGAGACGGTGCGGCCGATGCACCTGCAGTTCGTCGAGCCCTCCAAGCGCTGGGCGGACCTGATCATCCCCGAGGGCGGCGACAACCGGGTGGCCCTCGACGTGCTGATGGCCAAGCTCAAGTCGGTGGTCGGCACCCACTCGTCCGTTCCGCCCGCGCGCTGAACGCGTCGACGCCCCACCGGAGACCGGCGGGGCGTCGAGGTGCAGGGGCGCCGATGGTCAGCCGCCCACGATGGCCTCACGGAAGGCGTCGTTGGCGGCGAAGGCCAGGCCCAGGGAGACCACCAGACCGATGGTCACGTAGAGCAGGTCCTTGCCGGCGAGCTTGAAGGCGGTCTTCATGCCGTGGTCGCTGGCGCCGCGGAAGGTCATGGCGATCTCGCGACCGGCCAGGAGGCCGACGAAGACCCAGGTGGTGCTCATGGGGATGCCCGACTGGATCTTGAAGACGTAGAGGATGACCGCGTAGACGAGGTCCACGATGGTGGCGGCGCGGACGTCGACCACGCGGGACTTCTCGTCGACGACCTTCTGAACCCGCTCGCCGCCGAGGCGGAAGAGGAGGCCCAGGCCGATGAAGATGATCAGGCCGAAGGCGGCGAACTCCATCCAGCCGAGCGAGCGGGGCAGGTACACCGCGATGTTCGAGGCGTCCTGCATCAGCCACACCGACCAGAGCAGACCGGTGGTGCACCACTGGAAGACGCGCCACCAGGGCTTGGCCTTGGAGCCGTTCTGCCAGCCGTCGACGATCTTCGCGACCGCCAGCCAGACCACGATGGCCGCGCCGAAGGCGACGCCGTAGCCCATCAGGCTCTTGGTGAGGACCTTTCCGACGCTCGAGGCCTCGGTGGCGAAGCAGGTGAGCAGCAGGAAGGTGGTCGAGACCGGGATGCCCAGGCGGGTCAGGATCAGCAGCACGACCGGCGCGGCCAGCTGCAGGTAGGTGAACGAGGTGGGGGTCTCGGCGAAGCCCTTGGAGGCGAGACGCTGGTAGGTGACGTCACCGCTGTAGGTCCACCAGCTGTAGGCCACCGTCGCCAGGAAGATGCCGCCGATGAAGAGCCAGAGCATCCACCACTTCTTGCCCCGGTTGGACGCGATGAACGTGCCCAGCGTCTGCACGCTGTCGTTCGCCACGGCCGAGTAGCCGGCGAGCATGAAGCCGATCCAGCGCGCGATCCCCGCGTACGGCTGGAAGATGCCGATCGCGATGAGCGCGGTGGCGATGCCCATCAAGAAGAATCGCTCCTTCTCGATGAGAGTCAGGAACTTCCGATCCGACGTCAGGGCGCCGGTGCTCGAGATCGGAGCCGAGTGCGCTTGGGTAGTCACGATCGGAACCCTGAGGCTGGGTGATGGATGGCGTGCAACGCCCATGTGACGGATGCGTGACACGAGCCCGGTCGACTGATTTCGCTCACAGGGCCACCTGAAGCTGCAGGCGAACGCGGTGGCCGCCGTCGTCGATGGAGTCGGCCCAGAGGCGGCTGTAGTCCACCTGGACCTTGTACGGATGGCGTCCGGGGTAATAGCTGGCCCCGATCGTCAGCTCGTTGGCGTCCCCCAAGCTGGTGGCTCCCACCCCCCGGAGGAAGGAGTATCGGCCGGCGACCTCGATGGGCAGGCGAGGGATCAAGTAGCCCGCCTGGACATTTCCACCAAACCCATTGCGGGGGTCCTCCACCGGGATGGGGTTGCCCATGTCGTCCACGGCGTCGCCGGGGATGCGCTCGCCGTTGCGCCAGCCGAATTCGACGATGGAGGAGAAGCCGGCCCACTTGAAGATGGCGTCGGCGAAGATGTGGTGGGTGTCGGTGGTGCCCCCGTCCGCGGGCGCGGAGCCGATGATGCCGCGGTCCCGGCGGGCCCGGTCGATGTGGGTGTAGCCGGCGCCGATGGACAGGCGCGGACCGGTCCGCTGGAAGTCGGCCTCGCTGTAGTCCTTGAAGAGGCCGAAGGGCAGGTACTCGACCCGGCTCAGGTACATCATCCCGAAGTCGTCGACGCCCCGGGCCCCACGGCCGCGGGCGATGTACATGCCGAGGTAGTAGCGGAAGCGGTCGAGGCCGAGGAAGTCCTTGCTCCGCAGGTCGAAGCCGACGTCGCGGTCGAGGGTGAATTCCCCGTTGAAGATGGCGCGATCGACCAGCTGGAGGTTGCCCGAGGAGATCACCCGCTGGCGGTTCGAGGGGATCTTGTACTGACCGACCCGGACCGAGAGATCCCGCAGCTGGGTGAAGTCGACGTAGAAGTCGAGGAGCGGGGAGCGGGTCGCGATGCGGTCGTCCGGGTCCAGGTTGTTCCGGATGCCCATGTCGTTGGGCGAGACGGCGAGCTCCATCTTGAAGCGCACGTCNNGAGACCGCGAGCTCCATCTTGAAGCGCACGTCCTCGCTGAACATGAAGCCGGCGAGCTGCAGGCGCGCGCGCCGGAGGCGCACCTGCTGACCCCAGTCGCCCCCGTCGGGGCCGCTGCCCTCCCACGCGAGCTGCACTCGCGCGCGGATCTCGAGGCGGAAGCGGTCGTCCGCGCTGGTGAGCCGAAGGCCCTTGCCGGGCACGAAGGTGATGTCCGCGGCGTCGACCGGGTGGTCGTCGGCGAGCTCGGCGTCGCCCGGGGGAACGAGGTCGTTCCCCTCGCTCTCCTCGGGCTCGGGCTCCGGCGTGGCGACGACCTCCGTCGGAGGCTCGTAGTCGTCTTCCGCTTCGACCTCGCCCTCGCTCGCTGCGGGAGGCTCGGGAATCGGCTCGGTTTCCGTGTCGGTCTCGGTCGCCTCCGCCGGGGCGGTCTCGGTTTCGGTCGCCTCCGCCGGGGCAGTCTCGGTTTCGGTGGGATCGACCTGGGCGCGGCCGGGGGAGGCCCAGCCGAGGAGTGCCACGAGGGCGATCAGCGTCTGATGTCGTCGAGTCACGGGGCCCAGCTACGTGGCGTATGTGGACTCCACGTGACGCGTAGGTGCCCATGTGGCAGCGAAGATGACGAACGTGACGGTTGGACGACCAGCGTTTCCGGTCACGTGAGTCCGTCGCGAACGTCGTGCTCAGAAGGACTGGTAGAGGCCGCCGCTCTCGGCGGCGAGGGTGCTCAGGAGCTCCGCGTTTTGGCCGCTGCCGAGGCCGACGGTGTCGATGCGCAAGCCGCCGCGCATGGCCTCGCGGGCGTCGCGGAGCAGCTCCCCGTCGTGGCCGCCGACGTTTCCGTGGCCGTCGGAGAGGAGGACGATGCGGCGGGCGGAGAGCATCATCGCCGTGCGCATGGCTGGCACGAGCGCGGTGCTGCTGAGCGGGCGGGTGGACCGGACGTAGCCGATGAGCGACTGCCGTCGATCGTCGTCGAGCGAGAGGAGGCTCGGGGCCACCGCCTCGACGCCATCGCTGAAGAAGATGATGTTGAGCCGCGTGCCCGCCGCGAGCTGCTCGAGGGCGGCCACCAGCTCCTCTTGGGCGACCTCGAGCTTGGTGGAGGGACCCGGGGCGGGTGGCGGTGCGTTCGGGTCGGCGGGTGGCGGTGCGTTGGGATCGGTGGCGCTCGTGGCGTAGGGGTCGGGCGGCGGCGCGTTGGGGTCCGTGGTCGACGCGCTCGGGTCGGCCGGCGCGTCCTTGTCGACCGGCTCCGGAGGCTCGGCGGGCGGCGGCGGCTCGGCGGGTCCCAGCTGGGCCAGCCGGCCTTGGGCGCTACCCGACATCGAGCCGGAGACGTCGAGGACGAAGACCACGTCCTGCGCGTCGTCGAGGGGGATGCCGAAGAACTCGACCACCGGCGCGCCCTCGAGCGCCACGGCGGGCTTCGGCGGCGGAGGCGGCGTCAGCCGCACCTGGATCGACGCTCGCGCGTTCGCGCTCAGGGCCACCTGCGGCGGCAGCGGCGCGCCGCAGCTGGCGAGCGTGGCCAGGAGGGGAGCGATGAGGAACGAGCGCATGGGTCCGGTGGTCGAGGGTATGCTCGCGACGCGTCGCCGGGGATGAATATTCATGGCGCCCGGCCCCGTCGCTCCCAGCGGTCCATGCGCTCGACCCTCGTCTCATCGCTTCTCTTCCTCGCTCTCGCGTTCGTGAGCATGGGCTGCCCGCCGCGGGTGCTGCCGGCGTCGAGCCTGCCGCCGGCGACCACGCCGACCGTCGACACCGGCGCGCCCGTTCCCGAAGGCCACGGCCGCCTGGTGATCGACGTCGAGGAGGGTCCGGTGGAGGTCCGGCGGGTGGAGCTCGCGCCGCAGGCGAGCGGCAACCCGGTGCAGATCGGCGACGGTCCCACCGTCCAGCGTTGGCGCTTTGCCGAGCGCCTCGAGCCGCTCTGCAGCGAGACCCCCTGCGTCGCCGACCTGCCCCTCGGGAACGTGCTCCTCTCGTTCCCGATGCTCGGCGCCGCCGACGACGCGCTCCGGTCGACCGATCTGGTCCACGTCTCCGCAGAGCCGACCGTCTACCGGCGGCACCTGGACGTTCACCATCCGCGACGCGGGGCGATGGTCGGCGTCGGTGCCCTCAGCGCCATCCTCGGCTTCGGTGGCGCCTTCGCCGGCGCGCTGGTCCTGCGCAACGGCCTGGACGACGGACACCAGGGCCGGACGCTCGGGGGCGCCATCTCCCTGGGGGTCGGCGCCCTGGCCATGGCCTTCGGCATCTGGCTGACCAAGCGCGGCCGGGTGGCCGTTCGACCGGGCTCGTCGATCCACTACCCGCTCTGAACGCTCCTTCGTCCGGTCTCGGGCGACGGAAGAAAAGAACCCCCGGCGGGTGGGCCGAGGGTTCTCCGATTGGAGAGCTGGAGCCTCACTCCGCGATGGCGGGGTAGGCGGTCCAGCCGGCGGTCCAGTCCCAGCAGCCGGGCTCGACGGCGCCGAGGAAGTCGGCGTTGGTATCGAATCCGTCGCCGGGTGTCGCGCCCTCCTTGGCGGGCGAGAGCCCGTGGGGGGTGAAGTCCGGGTCCGCGAGGTTGGCCGGGTCCGCGAGGAGCGGGTCCGAGGCGGTGTCGTTCAGCGCATCCCAGTCGCCGGTGAACTCGGTGGTGTCACCGTCGTCCGGGGTGAGCTCGAAGGTGGTGCCGCAGCCCGAGACGATGCTGTCGCTGACGACGAGGTCGCCCGAGTTGGCCTGCTCGATGGTCGCCGTGCCGTCGACGCGGATGCAGGTGCTCGCGCCGTAGTTGGTCACGATGGCGTTGTTGATCGTGCCGGCCGTGCCGCGGCGCAGCCGCATGCCGTCCTGCTCCGCGCCGCCGGTGCCCACCAGCGTGAGGTTCCAGATCGTCGGGTTCGAGCGCGGGGTGGCGTCGTTGTCGTCGCCGAGGTTGTCGGCCTCGATGCCGCGGTCGCTGACCGAGTCCTGCTGCACGATGAAGAACTGCGCGTTGCCGCTCCAGCCCTGGTCCCAGTCGAGGCCGTCGTCGCCGACCTGCGAGACCACCGCGTGGCGGATGCCGGCGGTGCCACCGAAGAGCTCGATGCCGTCGTCCTTGCCGGCGTGGACCTGGATGAAGTCGAGATCGGTGCCGGTGCCGCAGCCGCCGAGGGTGAGGCCGTTGAGCTCGTTGTCGGTGCCGAAGAGGAAGCCGGCGTACTCGATGCGGACGTAGTTGAGGGTGCCGCAGTCGTGAGCGCCGTCGTCGCCGCCGTACTCGCCGCGGGACTCGCTCGGGTCGAGGCCCTCGATGATGTTGGTGCCGCCGGTCACGTTGATCGGTGCGCGGCCGAGCATGACCACGCCGCCCCAGTCGCCGGGGGCCGCGTCGCCCTCGGCGTTGGCCGAGGTGAAGACGATGGGATCGACCGAGGTGCCGACGGCGTCGATGGAGCCCTCGGTGGTCACGATGAGCGCGTTCTGGCCGCTGTCGCCGCCGGCGCCGCCGTGGATGACCGTGCCCGGCCCGATGGTCAGCGTGGCGCCACCAGTGATGTAGATCTGGTCCTGCAGGACGTAGAGGTTGCTGCAGTCCCACTCGGTGTCGGCGGTGATGTCGCCGGTGACGTCGACCACGGTCCGGTCACCGACCGGGTCGCAGCCCTCGGACGCCGGGGCGGTGGGCTCGTCGATGGTGCAGACGCGGGGCTCCTCGCCGCCGCCGTCGATCCCCGCGAACATGTCCGGCTCGTCGCCGTTCATGTCGGCGCCGGGGCCCATGTCGACCGGGTCGGTGGTGTCGGTGCCGTCGTCGCCGCTGCAGCCGACGACGCCGAGCAGACCGGCGACCACGCCGGCCAGGAGCATCTTTCGGTTCAAGTGATTCATGTCTCTCTTCCTCGCGTTCGGTCGCGGTGCGCGACTCGGCGACTTCGTAGGAGGCGCGTGCCGCCGACGTGCATCGCGGCGGTGACATGCGAGTGACGAGGCGCGCCTTCGTGAGAAGGCGCAGCCGAGGTCAGTACTCGAGGCTGGCGCCGAGGGAGATGCTGATGCCCTCGTCGTAGCCGTCGACCACGAACTCACCCTGCGTCATGCGGCTGCGCTGATGGAGGAGGTTCTTGCCCTTCAGCGAGAGGGTCAGGTGCTCGTCGACGTTCCAGCGCGCGGTCAGATCCACCGAGTGCACCGGCTGCTGATAGGAGTCCGGCAGCCCGTTGACGCCGACCTCTTCGAGCCGCGGACCGAAGACGTTGTAGAAGAGGTAGACCCCGAAGGGGCTCTCCTCCGGCGCGTAGCCGACCGACACGTTCGCCACCCAGGGTGACTGACCCGCGAGTGGGCGCACCGCGTTGGTGACGGCCATCGCTTGCATCTCGGTGAGCTCGACCCGGGAGTAGACGTAGGTGAAGTTGCCGCCGACGGTCAGCCCCTCGAGCGCGTCGTCGATGCGCCGCAGATCGATGCGCGCCTCCACCTCGAAGCCGACGTTCCGCGCGGCGGCCGCGTTCTGGAAGGAGACCAGCCGGTTGGGGCTCAGCAGCACGAGCTCGATCGGGTCCTCGAAGAACTTCGCGAAGCCGGTCACCGCCAGCACTTCGGTGGCGCCGGGGAAGTACTCCCAGCGCAGGTCGAGATTCTGGATGCGGGTCCGCTCGACGTCGGGGTCCCCGACCACGGTGCGGTTCCGGAGGAAGTCGTTGGTCAGGGTCGGCGAGAGCTCCCGCGAGCGGGGTCGAGCGACGGTGGCGGAGTAGCTGGCCCGGAGGAAGTTCTCCTTGGGCAGCTGGAAGACCACGCTGCCGACCGGGAGCGGATCCACGTCGGTGCGGAAGACGGAGACACCGACGTCATCCTCGTTCACCGGCTCGCCGTCCTCGTCGACCGCCGCGAAGGGCGACGCGGACTGCAGCTGCTGCCGGAAGGCCTCGATGCGAACACCGGCGTAGAGCCGGAGCCAGGAGAGCGGTCGCGCCTGCGCGGCGGCGTAGATGGCGAAGGTGTCCTGCTGGGCGGTGTAGCCGTCGGTGCTGAGCGTGTTCTCGTTGAGTCGCCAGACGTCGGCGTAGTTGTCGTTGTCGAAGACCTGCCAGGGCGGGACGGAGACTTGGGCCGTCGTGGCGGCGCGGGCGCGGTCGTACTCGAAGCGGCGGAGGGTGAAGTCGCGGCGCTCGGTGTGCACCAGACCGCCGATCTGCACCTCGTAGTCGCCCAGCTGGTCGTAGTCCCAGGTGAGGTCGCCGCTGACCCCGCCGGCCATCGACTCCAGGTCGAAGAAGAGCCGCTGGGCGTCGACCGGCTGGCGGTCGTTCCAGAAGAAGTGCTGGTCGCGACCCCAGAAGCCGTCGGGCCAGGCGGTGGTCTCGTCGGGGCTGGCCGGAGCGAAGCGCAGGTCGCGGGTGTCCGGCTCGTAGAAGCGGGACTTGGTGACGTAGCCGCGCCACTTCAGCTCGCTGTCGCCGAGGAAGTGGTTCCCGGTGAGCTGGGTGTGGGAGTAGGTCCGCTGGTTCCAGCGATAGCGGGAGCGATAGGTGGGCGCCGATCCGTCGAACTCCTGCAGGATGCCGACGTCGACGCCGGTGTAGTCCTCGCCGATCTGATTGAAGAGGGTGGACAGGGTCAGGTCGTGATCGTCGTCCAGCTGCAAGGTGACCTTGCCGAGGGCGGTCAGGCGGGCGGTGGCCTCGTAGGAGGTGCGAGCGAAGTCCTGCTGATCGCCGTCGACGCCGCCCCGAGTGTCCGGGTTCACCGTTCCCTGGCCCACCCGCGCGTCGCTGAGGATCTGGCGGTCGAGGGACCACCCGGCCACCGCGACGTAGCCGAGCTCCGCCTGCCCCGGCAGATCGAGGCTGCCGCCGAGGCCGAAGCCGAGGGAGCTCGGCGGCATGAGGCCCGGTCGCTCGCTGCGGACCCGGAAGTCGTCGTTGAAAGAGGTCGCGAGCGCTTCCCGCTCGTCGGACTCGAGGGTCCGTCGGTCGAGGCGAACGCCGCGCACGCCCTCGGGGAGCGCGCGGGTGCCGTCGTCGAAGCCGAGGACGTCGAAGCGGCCCCCGCGGTAGGTCGGCGCCCGCTGGTAGGTGGTCTCGGAGTTGTAGGTGAAGCCGATCTTCGCGGCGAAGGTCAGCTCCTCCGGGTAGTCGCGGGTGGCGAGGAGCATGGTGCCGCCACCGAAGGCGCCGGGGAGCTCGACGGTGTAGCTCTTCACCACCGCGATGGACGCCAGCACGCTCGAGGGGAAGAGGTCGAGCTGCACGCCGGGGATGTCCGGGTCGAGCTGCGGCTGCAGCGTGTCGTCGAGGAGGACGTTGGTGTAGCGACCGCCGAGGCCGCGGACGTAGAGGTAGTCGTCGCGGATCTGGGTGGCGACCACCCGTCGCGCGGCGGAGCTGGCGCTCGAGTCGCCGCTGCGGGAGATCTCCTCGGCGCTGACCGCGTCGCGCACGGCGGCCGACTGGCGGCGGACCTGCAGCTGGGTCNNTCGCCTCGGTGTTGGTGTCCGCGCGGTAGGTGCTGACGACGGTGTCGAGCATGTCGCCCTCGTCCATCGTCATGGTGATGTCGGGCAGGTGGTGGATCTCGCCCCGGGCGATCTCCACGTCCTCGAGGCGGGTGGGCGAGTAGAAGTCGGTGAAGATGCGGACCATGTAGAGGCCCGGGTCGAGCTTCAGCTGGAAGCGGCCTTCGTCGGTGGTGGCCACCTGCCGCACGACGCCCTGATCGGTGGCGCGGCGGATCTCCACGTGCACGCCGGGCATGGGCACGCCGCCGTTGGCTCCGTCGAGGACGATGCCGGTCAGACCGGTGTCGCCGTCCGCGAGCTCGTCGCCGAGGTCGGTGGCTTCGGCGCCACCACCGACGCCGCCTTCCACCGGCCCCTCGATGGGCCCCTCGATCGGACCTTCGATCGGCCCCTCGATGGGCCCTTCGATGGGCCCCTCTTCCTGAGCCGCGGCGCTGGCGGCGCCGAGGAGGGACAGGACCGCGAGGGTGGAGACGATGTGTCGCATGGGCCTACTCCGGGAGCGGTGCGGTCATCACGGCGATGGTGATGGCGCCGCCTTCCTTGGCGAGGTCGAGGGCTTCGGCCGCGCGCTCGAAGCTGACGTCGTCGTGCGCGTCGAAGAAGATCTTCCGGGCGCCGCGCGCCGCGAGGATGCGGGTGAGCCGGTCCGGGAAGCGATCGTCGTCGATGGTGTCCCGGTTGATGCGGATGGCGCCGGCGTCGTTGACGCTGATCACCAGCGGTTGCTGCGGATCGACCGCGGCGGCGGGCAGGTCCTCCGGCTCCTCGGGGATGTGCAGCCAGATCTGTTTGGAGAGGGCCGGGGTGATCACCATGAAGATGATCAGGAGCACGAGCACCACGTCGACGAGCGGCGTGACGTTCATCTCCGGGGTTCGGCGGCCCTTCTTGGTGGGCCCGGCGCTGAGATCCATGCCCATGGCGCTACCTCGCGGCCACCGTCTCGGCGCTTGCCTCGGGGTCGGCGTTGACCCGCATCATCACGCCCGGGAAGCCGATGTCCTGGGCGATGGCGAAGAGCTGGCGGATGCGCGCGTAGCGCGTCTGCCGGTCGGCGCGGAGCATGAGCTTGCGCTCCGGCTCCGCCGCGTGGGCCGCGCCGAGGGCGGCTTCGAAGGTCGCGTCGTCGAGGCGCTGGGCCTCGAGGAACATCCCCCCGTCCCGGTCGATGCTCAGCGCGATCGGCTCGCCCTCGTCCGGATCGGCCTCGCCGTGCTCGATGGTCGGCACCTCCACGGCGGCGCCCTTCTCCTGGTTGGGGAGGACGACCATGAAGATGATCAGCAGCACGAGGACGATGTCCACGAGCGGCGTGACGTTCATCGCCGGCTTGGCGCGCCCGCCCTTCGAGTGTTTGGAGAGACCAGCCATGGCTCAGGCGCTGGCGGCCTCGAGGCGGGGCTGCTCGTTGGCGCTCTCGACGCGGCGAACGACGGTGCCGGCGTCGCCGGCCTCGAGCTGGTCGACCAGCTCGCCGGCGGCGTTGGCGAGGCCCGCCTCGAAGTTGCCGATCTCGTTCGAGAGCCAGTTGAAGAGGAGCACCGTCGGGATGGCCACGATGAGGCCGAGGCCGGTGACGACCAGCGCCTCACCGATGGCGCCGCCGATGGTGGCGATGCCGCCGGAGCCGGTCTCGGCGATCATCTCGAAGGCGAAGAGGATGCCCAGGACGGTGCCGAGCAGACCGACGAAGGGCGCGGTCGAGCCGGTCGACGCGAGGATGTTCATCCCCTTGTTCAGGCTCTCCGAGACGTGCTCGCCGTGGCGCTCGAGGGCGCGCTCGCTGAGCGCGGCCGACTTCGATAGCGACTTCCCCTCGAAGCGGCGGTCCAGGAAGGTCCGGATGCCGACGTACATGTACGAGGCGAGGTGGGAGCCGTGGGCCTTGCTGGCGATGGCCAGCGCGTCCTCGAAGCGCCCCTCCTCGAGGGCCGGGCTGACCTTCTTGGCGAACTCGCGCGAGCGGCGGCTCGAGCGGACCAGCAGCAGCAGCCGGTCGATCACGACCGCGACGCTGAGCACCGCCTGGGTCAGCAGGACCGCCACGACCATGCGAACCAGGCCGGGCATCTCGTGCCACATGTGAGCGATATCGAGGCTCATCGTTCCATCTCCATCAGAGGTTCCTCGCGTTGAAGCGAGCGGGAATCATTCCGGTCCAGGCCATCGCGGTTCCGTCCGCGCGGGTGGCCGGTGAGAAGCGGATCCGGCGCACCCAGGCGCGGACCGCGTCGTAGAAGATCTCCGGGCCGCGCACGATCTCGTAGCGGCGCAGGCGCCCTTGCTCGTCGATGATCACCCGGACGAGCACCACGCCCTGCACGCCGGCGGCGCGGGCCTCGCGGGGCACCTCGGGGCTCCGGGGTCCGCCGACGATCTGCGGCCGACGGATCTGCTCCATCGAGACCCGTACCTCGCGCCGTTGCCGAGGCTCCTCCGACTCGGGGGGCGGAGGCGGAGGCGGCGGCGGAGGTGCGGCGCCCGACCCGGTGCCCCCGGGCACGCCGCGGGTGTCGCCGCCGACCGGGCCGGTGTCCTCGGTCTCCACCAGCTCCTCGTCGCTCTCCTCGAGCTCCTCCTCGGGGATCTCGGTGGGGGTGACGATCTGCGGGCGCACCGCGGCCGGGCGGAAGACCGCCTGCGGCTCGGGCGGCGGCTCGATGATCTCCGGCTCGGCCTCCGGCTCGGGCTCCGGCGGCGGCGCGAATTCCACCACCACCTCTTCCTCCTCTTCGGGAGGGGGCGGCGGCTGCAGTCCGCGGACCCAGGCGTAGGCGATCGCGCTGCCGATCATCGTCGTCGCGCCGACGGTGGCGACGACGAAGNNATCGTCGTCGCGCCGACGGTGGCGACGACGAAGAAGCCGATGGCGCGCCAGTCGCGCTTTCGCTGGAAGTCCCTGAACATCGATGTCTTCCGCGGGGTACGTAGCGGCGCTCGGTGACAGCTCGATGTCAGTCAGGTGGCGATTGCGCCGCCGACCGGTCGGTTCGGAGGCGGTAGCCCACGCCGCGGACGGTCTCGAGGAGATGAGCGGCCTCACCCATCTTCCCGCGCAGGCGCCGCACCTGGCTGTCGACGGTCCGGTGATCGACATCCGTGCGCGTCCACACCCGGTGCAGGAGCTCCTCTCGTCGCCAGACTCGGTCGGGGCGCTCGACGAGCACGGCGAGCAAGCGGCTCTCGATCGGGGTGAGTCGTCGCCGGCTCGTGCCGATCAGCAGCTCGCGGCTGCCCGGTCGGAATTCGAGGGCGCCGAAGGCGATGGGATCCTTCGCTCGTCGTCGTCGCCGGGCGTTCGCTCGCCGAAGGACCGCACGAACGCGCAGCGCGAGCTCCCGCAAGGAGGCCTGCGCGCTCACCAGATCGTCGGCGCCGAGCTCGAAGGCGAGGACCCGGTCGATCTCGTCCGGTTCTTCGCAGCGAGCGATCACCGGCAGGCTGCGGTAGGCCCTCGAGCCACGGATGCGGCGCAGCAGCTCCTTGCCGCGACCTCCGCGCAGCTCCAGCGAGAGGATGAGCAGGTCGATCGCTCCCTCGCAGAGCGCGTCCCAGGCCTTCTCCCCGCTGTGCGCGAGGCTCACCCGGTGGTGAGCGTCGTCGAGCGCGGCGCGAATGGCGTCGGCGACGCGGGGCTCTGGTTCGGCAACGAGAACGTGGGCCACGATTGCAGCACCGTGCCGAGACTCCGTGTCGGATTCGTGAATCGAGCGTGACCGCGTGGGTACACGAGCGTGACGTTCGCTACGGAGCGGCGGCTTCGCTCACGAGGCCGAACGAGCCTCCGTCGGGAGGGAGACCCAGAAGGTCACCCCGTCGCCCGGGCTGCTCTCGACACCGACCTCGCCACCCATCTTCGCCATCAAGTGCTTGACGATCGCCAGGCCGAGGCCGGTGCCGCCCACGGCGCGGGAGCGGCCTTCGTCGACGCGGTAGAAGCGCTCGAAGATGCGCGCCTGGTGCTCCGGCGGGATGCCCGGTCCGGGGTTGTGCACCTCGATTCGAGCGCGATCCCCTTCGTCTCGGACCCGGACGTCGACCGTGGTTCCTTCGGGCGTGTACTTGATGGCGTTGTCGACCAAGTTGACCATGACCTGATCGAGGCCCCGCTCGCTCCCGATGGCGTGGACCGGCGGGTCCGAGCGCTCGAAGGAGAGGGTCACCGACCGCTGGCTGGCCTTGGTCATCAGCCCGCCGATCACGTCGGCCACGAGCGCGTCGAGGTCGATCGCGGCCACCTCGAGTCGATGATCGGGCGACTCCGCGCGGGAGAGCGCGGCCAGGTCGGCGACGAGCGCCTGCAGTCGGAGCGTGTGCTTGAGGATGATGTCGAGGAAGCGGGTCGCGGCCTCTTCGTCGGCGATCGCCCCGTCCCGGAGCGTCTCCGCGAAGCCCCGGATCGCGGTCAGGGGCGTTCGCAGCTCGTGGGACGCGTTCGCCACGAAGTCACGACGGATCCGATCCGCCGACTCGAGCCGCGTCACGTCGTGGAGGACGGCCACCACGCCGCTCCCGTCGGGGAGGGGGGCGATCTGGGCGCGGAAGTAGCGACGCACGCCATCCCGCTCGAGGGCGAGGTCGACGCTCTGGGCGGTCTCCTTCCGCGCTCCCCGCACGGCCAGATGGAGCTCCTCGCTGTCGACCACCTCGCGGGCGGTCAGACCGATGGCGTCGCGACCGGCGAGCTCGTCGAGGGCGCGGTTGGTCATCGTGATCCGCCCGAGGGCGTCGGTGACGAAGACCGCCTCGGTCATCGCGTCCAGGATGGTCCGGAGCCGGTCCTGCTCCAGCCGGAGCCGCAAGACCCGCTCGCCGAGCTCCTCGGCCATGTGGTCGAGCGCCCGACCGATGGCGCCGAGCTCGTCGTCGCGGTCGTCGTTCCCGTAGCGAGCGCTCAGATCCCCCGCGGCCAGCGCGTCCGCGACGCGGGTGAGCTCGCCGGCCGGGGCGATCAGGGTGCGAGAGAGGACCAGGGTCAGGAAGAGCGCGATGACCACGGCCATGATGCTCCCNNGAGAGGCTCGCCTGGACCCGTAGGTCGCCGATCTCACGGAACGCCTGGTGGTGGGTGCCGTCTTCGTCGGGGAAGGCGCCCTCGCCGCGACCGTTGCCGAGCGACTCTTGCTCGACCAGGGAGAGCGCCGCTTGGAGCTGGTCGCCGTCGTAGCCGGTGTCGGCCACCACCGTCTCGCCCCGCAGCGCCGTCAAGCGCACCCCGTGCTCGGCACCGACGCGATCGGCCAGCGCGTCCGGGTCTTCGCCTCGGTCGAGGCCCGCGGCGAATTCGTCCAGCGCGCCGTCGAGGGTGTCCCAGGCCATCTGCCGCAGCCGGAACTGGACCAGCGGGTCCTCGAGCAGCAGCAGCACGAGCACCAAAGCCCCGATCGCCGTGACGATCGCGCCGATCAGATTTCGCCGCAGGCCGCCGAGCGATCGCATGGCGACCGCAGCCTAGACCATTTCAGCCTTCGGAGCGCATGCGGTAGCCCACGCCCCGCACGGTCTCGATGTAGCTGGCGGCGGATCCGAGCTTCTCACGCAGTCGCTTGACGTGCGTGTCGACCGTTCGCGTCTCGATGCCCGGCGAGTACCCCCAGACCCGCTCCAGGAGCGCGTCCCGGGACTGCACCCGGCCGCGGCGCTTGGCGAGGTCGAGGAGCAGCCGGAACTCGAGGGCCGTCAGCACCAGCTCCTCGCCCTCGATCTCCACCCGGTGGCCGGGCACGTCGATGACCAGGTCTCCGACGGTGATGGTCTGGGGGGCCGCTTCCTCGCTGGGGCTGCTCACGCGGCGGAGAATCGCCTCGACGCGGAGCACCAGCTCGCGGGGGCTGAAGGGCTTGACCACGTAGTCGTCGGCGCCGACCTCGAAGCCGACGACCCGGTCGACCTCCTCGCCCTTGGCGGTGAGCATGACCACGGGGATCGTCTGGGTGGCTTCCTGCCGACGGAGCCGACGGCAGACCTCCACGCCGGTGATGTCCGGGAGCATCACGTCGAGCACGATCAGGTCCGGCCGCTTGCGCTGGACCTCGGCCAGGGCGGTGGAGCCGGTGCCGGCGGTGCTCACGGTGTGGCCCGCCTGGCGAAGGTTGAACGCGACCAGCTCGGCGAGGTCGCTCTCGTCTTCGACTACCAGGATGCGCGCGCCCATCAGTGTGTTGACCGTGAGGAAGGACCGTGACGGCGCGGTGACGTCATCGTGGCGTCACCGCAAAAGGGGGAGTGAGGCCTCATCGGGTCGCCTAAAACCCTACACGTTGAAGCGGAAGTGGACCACGTCGCCGTCCTGGACCACGTAGTCCTTGCCCTCGAGGCGCATCTTCCCGGCGGCCTTCACCGCCTGTTCGCTGCCGTGCTCGAGGATGTCTTCGACCCCGAAGACCTCGGCCCGGATGAAGCCGCGCTCGAAGTCGGTGTGGATCTTCCCCGCGGCCTGCGGCGCCTTGGTGCCCTCGGTGATGGTCCAGGCGTGGACCTCCGGGTCGCCGGCGGTGAAGAAGGTGATCAGGTCCAGCATCCGGTAGCCGGTCTGGATCACGTCGTGCAGCCCCGGCTGCTCGAGGCCGACCGACTCGAGGAAGTCGGCGCGGTCCTCCGGCGGCAGCTGCATGATCTCCGCCTCGATGGCCGCGCTGATGCAGACCACCGGCACGCCCCGCTCCTCGCCCAGCGCGCGGACCTTGGCCACCAGCGGGTCGGAGTCGAGGTCGCCGAGCTGGTCTTCCTTCACGTTGCACACGAAGAAGCTCGGCTTGCGAGTGATCAGGAACATGTCGCGGACGATCGCCGCGGCGTCGTCATTGTCGGGCTCGTACTCGATGGCCGGCTTGCCGGCGTCGAGGAGCGCGACGAGCGCCTCGCAGACGTCCACGGCTTTCTTCTCGACCGGGTTGTTGCCCTTCGCCGCCCGCTGGGCCTTGTCCAGGCGCTTGGTGACGGTCTCGAGGTCCTTGAGGATCAGCTCGGTCTCGATGGTCTCGATGTCGGCGATCGGATCGACCCGGCCGTCGACGTGGACGACGTTCTCGTCCTCGAAGCAGCGCACCACGTGGGCGATGGCGTCGGCGTCGCGGATGTGGCTCAGGAAGGCGTTGCCCTTGCCCTCGCCCTTGCTGGCGCCCTTCACCAGGCCCGCGATGTCCACGAAGTCGACGGTGGCCGCGACCACCTTCTTCGGGGTGAATTTGTCGACCAGCGCGTCGAAGCGGGCGTCGGGCACCGGCACCACCCCGACGTTCGGGTCGATGGTGCAGAACGGATAGTTCTCCGCCNNGTGGACTTGCCGACGTTCGGCAGCCCCACGATTCCGACGGACAGACCCATGAGAGACGTCGGTTAGCCCCGTCGCCGCCCCGGTGCAACGGGGCGACCCTCAGCGCACGAAGGTCAGGGCGCCCGGACCGAAGGCTCGCTCGGCCGCCGGGACGGCCGCGCAGGGCTCGGCGAGGCGCTCGATGGTGAGGCGCTCGCCCCCCTCTTCGAGCTCGAGCAGGTGGGCGTGCGGCTCGAAGGCCCCGTAGGGCTCGCTCTCGATGCAGTAGATGGTGCCGGGGGCCACCGCGTAGAGGTCGGGGTTCACGTCGGCGCCGTCGTCCGGCGCGTAGGTGAGCAGGGCCCGGCGGCCGGAGACGTCGCTCAGCGCGGGCAGCTCGGACGAGAGCACCTGGTGCGTGCCCGGCGTGACCGGGTGCGGCCCGAGCACCAGCAGGCTCTCCAGGGTCTGTACGTAGGCGCTCTCGAGGGTGAGCCCGGCGCCGTCCTCCAGGATCCACACCCCGGCCGCCGTCCCGGGGACGCCGAAGCCGAGGGTGCCGCAGGGATCGCTCTCCGACGCCCGCGGCTCGCCGTTCTGGCCGACCGCCGCGAGGTAGGCCGAGCGGTGGGGCTCGGCGAAGTACTCGTAGACGCAGGCGCCGTAGCGGAAGGCGTGGCCCGGCCCCTCCTCGGCGCCGAGCCGATCGGGGTTCACGTAGGCGTTCGGGTAGCGCTCGTCCATCAGGTTGAAGTCGAAGCCCGGGGTGTAGTCGTTCGCACCGGTGCCGCCGGCGCCGCCGATGGTGGTCCCCGCGGCGATCACCAGACCGCCGTCCTCCGCGAGGCCCGCCGGCAGGAAGGCGGCGCACTTCTCGGCCACCTCCTCCGGGTTCGCGTCGTCGACGAAGCAGTCGAGCTCGAGCGAGTCGACCATCGCCTGCAGCTCGGCCGAGAGGCTGGTGATGTGCTGGAAGGCGCCGGTCACCGCCGGGCTCGCTCGGCCCTCAACGTCTTCCACGGCGCAGACCTGGAAGGTCATGCCGTAGTCGGTGACGCCGGCCCGGAAGCCGGTCATGTAGCGGGTGTACTCGAGGCTCCGCACGTAGAGGTCGGCCGGCGCCACGACGGGCACGTTGGTGTCGCCCAGCAGGAAGCCGAGCTCGAAGTTGATCGGCTCGAGGGTCCCCGGATCCATGCCCCCGAAGATCAGCGCCTCGGTGACCGCGTCGGTGGGCACCACCGGCTGGGCGAAGAGCTCCTTCGGTCCGCCGCCGGCGATGGTCGAGCAGAGGGGCGCCACCGTGTCGGTGGGCTCGCCGGGGTCGGGCATGCCCATGGGATCGCTCCCGCAGGCGAGGGCGGCACAGAGCCAGAGGAGCGAGAGACTGCGGGTCGAGACGGTGGCCATCGATCTCACCGTCCGCCGGGCGAGACGCCAGGGCCATGGTCATTTGCTGCCCCGGTCGGTCGCTCAGAGCGCCTTCAGCTGGGCCTTGAGCTGCTTGGCGGCGAGGGCGTAGCCGCCGTCGGCGCCGTCGACGAAGTGCACGTGGTTGCCCTGGTGTTCGGTGATCACGCAGGTCATCAGCGCCGCGGGCGCCTCGTGGACGCCGTAGACCAGCTTGCCGGCGGCGTGCTCCCTCTCGAGGTAGGCGACGATCGCCTTCTCCTGGGCCTCGGTCACGTCGACCACCATCCGCAGGGTGTCGTCGAATTTGCGAAAGTCGGTGTTCGCCACCACCTGCTCCCGGTAGACCGCGCCGGGGAAGCCGAAGGCGTTCCAGCCGTGGCCCAGCAGCGTGCGGCCGATGCGGTTCTGCACACTCGCGCGGGTCTTCTTCAGCCAGTTGGTGAAGCCGCGGACCTTGCCGCTGAGGAGCTTGGCCTCCGCCTCGAAGAGCTTGGCCTGGGTCGCCAGCTTCAGCGTCTGCACCGCCACCGGGTGGCCGTCGCCTTCGAGGATCTGCTCGATGGTGGCGATGGCGTCCTTGTAGATCGCCGAGGCCTCGGCGCGGTCGACGGCCCGCGCCTGCACCAGGAGCGCGAGGATGGCGTCGCGCTTGGCGGGGATGGGCTCCCAGCGGCACTCGAAGCCGGTGAAGTCCACCGCCGAGTCGTCGGTCTGCACCGCGTAGGCCTGACCGCGCTCGGGATCCTTCACCCACGCCTCACCCTCGGTCAGGCCGCTGCCGGCGAACATGGCGAAGACGGCGTTCTCGCTCTGCTGGTAGCGGGCGACCAGCACCGGGTGGCCGGCCTCGCGGAGCTCGCCGATGGGCACGATGCCCGCGCGCATGCCCAGCTCGAAGGCGGTCTCCGCCCGCTCCTGCAAGCCGCGCAGCGCGGGCCGGAGCTGGTCGAGACGCGACTCCGGGCAGAGCAGGGTGGCCCCGTCGCCGCCGAAGACGAAGGGGAGCGACACGTCGGGGATCGCGTTGCGCACCGCCACGATGGAGGCGACGCCGAGGGCGTTCACGTCCTTGTAGCGGCCGGCCTCGATGGCTTTCGTGGAGCCCTGCACGTCGGTGATGACCAGGCACCAGGAGTCCGGGGCCTGCTGGTAGACGGCGGGGTCGGGCACGTCGGAGAAGGACGTCAGCGCCGGCAGGTCCTGGAAAAAGGTCTCGTCCCCCATCGGCCCGGAGCGTACTCCATCCGAGCCGCGTGGCGCCGGCGCGGGATGGCCCTAAGGTCCGCCGCCGTGAGCCGCGACGAGCACATCGAGGGTCCGTTGCCCACGACCGGCGGGTTCGCCGCGCTCGGCCCGGCGGACGTCGTGCCGGTCCTGCGCGGCCCCTTCCTCCGCGGGGCCCTGCTCTCCTTCCTCGCTCTCGGGGCGGTGCTGGCGCTGGTGGCTCCCTCGGCGGCGGAGCTGCCCCCGGTCGCCACCGAGATGGGCGGGGCGGTCGACCTCTCGTTGATCGGCGGCCTGGCCTTCCTCGGGCTCTTCAACGGGCTGCTCTTCGCGTCGACCCGGCAGGTGAGCTATCTGCTCTACTGCGGCTACGGCCTGTCGACGGCGCTGGTCTATGCGACCTACTTCGGCGCGCCCGCGGCCGCGCTCGGCCTCGATGCGCTCGCGCTGCGGCTGCAGGTGAACCACCTCGCCGCGGGCGCGACCTTGTCCTTTGCGCTCGGCTTCGTGCTCTCGTTCCTTCGGGTGGGTCGCCGCCGGCCGCGGCTCAACGCCCGGGTGGCCGGCGCGAGCGTCGGTGTCGGGCTCTTCGCGCTCGGCGTGCTGCCCTTCTTCGCGGCGCCCGTTCGGGAGAACGTGCTGGCGATCCCCGCGCTGGTGCTGCCGGTGCTCGCCCTCGCCCTCGGCGTGGACGCGCGCCGAAAGGGCTTCCGCGCGAGCCGCGCCTACCTCGCGGCCTGGACGCCGCTGCTGATCGTGGTGGTCCTGGATGCCACGGAGGTCGTCGCCGAGGTGGACCTCGGCGTGACCGGGCGGGTCGTGCTGCTGACCAACCTCTTCGAGATGCTGCTCTTGGCCCTCGGCCTGACCGAGCGCATCCGGGTGGAGGTCGCCCAGCGCGAGCGCGCGCACTTCCTCCACGTCGAAGCGCTCGAGCGTGCGATCGAGGAGGAGCGGAAGCTCGGCCCCTACACGCTGGAAGGCAAGATCGGCGAAGGCGGCATGGGCGAGGTCTACCGGGCGCAGCACGCGCTGCTCCGGCGGCCGACCGCGGTGAAGCTCATCCGCGCCGAGCGGGTGGACCCGGAGACGCTGCGCCGCTTCGAGCGGGAGGTCCGCACGACGAGCCGGCTGACCCACCCGAACACGGTCACGGTCTACGACTACGGGCGCACACCGGACGGCATCTTCTACTACGCCATGGAGCTGCTCGAGGGCGCGACGCTCCGACAGATCGTGGAGCTCACCGGTCCGCTCGCCCCAGGGCGCGTCGCCCACATCCTGGCGATGGTGGCCTCGGCGCTCGCCGAGGCGCACGCCATCGACCTGATCCATCGGGACGTGAAACCGAGCAACATCATCCTGACGACGCAGGGTGGCGTGCCGGACGTCGCCAAGGTGGTGGACTTCGGGCTGGTGAAGGAGCTGAGCCCCGACCCCGAGCACCCGGAGCTGAGCGAGCACGCGGTCCTCGCCGGCACGCCGCTGTACATGGCGCCGGAGCTCACCAAGAACCCATCGCGGCCGGGGCCGGCGTCCGACCTCTACGCGCTCGGGGCGGTCGGCTACTTCCTGCTGACCGGCGACCACCTCTTCGGCGGCGGCTCGGTCTTCGAGATCCTCCTCCGCCACGTCCAGAAGTCCGCGCCCTCCCCGTCGGCAGCGCGCGGCGAGGAGTTGCCGCCAGAGCTCGAGGCGCTGGTGCTGGCCCTGCTGGCCAAGGATCCCGCCGAACGTCCGCAGGACGCCGCGCAAGTCGCCGCGGAGCTGCAGGCGATGCCCTGCGCCGCCGGCTGGACGGAGCAAGACGCGGCGATGTGGTGGGAGCGCCATGGTCCCGTGCTCCGGGTCGCGACCGACGACGGCCTGCCCGTCCCGCCGGGCGCCGAGGAGTCCACCCGCCCGCTCATCGTGCGCCGCTGAGGCGGCGCTCAGGCGGGGAGGCTGAGCTTCACCTTCACGGTCGGCTGCACCTTCAGGGTGCCGAGCATCGCGGTGTAGGGCTTGATGCCGTAGTCCGGCTGGTGGATGGCGACCTCGGTCTCCCAGCGGTCGCCACTCTTGGTCGCGGTGGCGGTGATCGTCTTGGTCTGCCCGTGGAGGGTGAGCTCGCCGGTGATGGTGGCGCTCTCGCCGTCCTTGGTGACCGAGCTGGACACGAAGCGGATCTCCGGGTGCTTCTTCGAGTGCAGCACGTCCTTGGCGATGTTGCTCTCGATCTTCTTCTTGTCGCCGCCGCTGAGGGTACCCGGGGCGTCCCGGCCCTCCTTGCGGGCGCAGACCACCGAGAGGCTGGCGGGGTCGAAGGTCGCCTCGATGGCGTCATCCTCGCCGATGGTCACCGTTCCCTTCCCGACCCGGATCTTCAGGTCGTGGGCCATCGCGGAGAGCATGCCCTCCTTGAAGGTGAACACGTGGCACTCGAAATCGCTCGGGCTGAACGTCGGCATCGCGATCGTTTACCAAGTCAGCGGCTGACGAGGAAGCGGACTCCATCGGGGAGGGCGTCGCGCAGGCGCTCGGCCAGGCACTCCTGGGGCAGGCCGCGGTTCTGAGGCAGCGCCAGGATGGTCTCGGCGTCGCCGCGCAGGCCCGGGTCGGGGCTGGCGCTCTCGATGACCTTCTGCGCCGCCGCGTGGGCGTCGGTCCGGTCGGGGTCCACGGCCAGCGCGAGCAGCCGCAGCCGCTGGCCGACGGTCTGCTTGGCGACGTGATCGTCGATGGCCCGCTCGGCGGCGATGGGGTCGCCGGCGACCAGCGCCTCGAAGGCCACCACCGGCGCCTCGATATCGGTCGGGAGCGCCGCCATCGAGAAGACCCGCGAGCCCTGGGCGTCGCGCTTGCTCGTGCCCTCCTCGAGGGAGCTGCCCACGTTGGCCATCCGCACCAGGAGCTTGGCGATCTCGGTCTGCTCCTGGTTCGCCGCGGCCTCGGCCAGCACCCGCCCGGCGACGAAGCGCCCGGTGGCGATGCACGAGGCGGCGATCTGCGAGCAGCGGCCGCCATGAGCGGCGCGGCGGATGTCGAGGGCGCGCAGATCGAGGATCAGCATCGCCACCGTGTCCACGCAGCGGCCGCAGGTCGACAGGTGCCCCTCGGCGCGGGTGCGCTCGGCGCCGCGCCAGCTGCCGTCGACGAAGGAAGCGACCCCCGTCGCGTCCTGCAGCGGGCCCGGCGTGCGCGGGAGCCGCGCGACCAGCGCGTCTTCGCGCACGTGTCGCCAGCTGGCGGCGGCCACTTCGCGGAGCTCCCGGAAGTCCTCGTCGTCCTCGGTCCGCAGCGCGGTCTCGACCCGCTCTTCGGTGGTGGCGCAGTCGAGCAGGATCCGCCACGCCGCCGCGGCGCCCTCGCCCTGCGCGCCGGCGAGGCGCTCGGCGAGCAGCCCGAGGTCTTCCTGCAGGGCGGTCACCGGCTGGCCGAGGGTGGCGGCGATCTCGCCGCGCCTCAGCCCGCGCAGCCGGAGCCGCAGCATGGCGGTCGCCCGCGGCGGCAGCTTGGTGATCGCTTCGCGAACACGGAGTGCCGGCTCACTCAGCGCGCGGCGCTCGAGATCCATGGGCGCCGGCGTCGGCGGGTGGGCGACGAGCGGCTGCAGCGGCGTGTCCTCCATCGCGTGCTCTTCCGCCTCCTGACGGATGATGGTCGCGAGGTAGGGGCGCAGGCGCCCGCCGTTCCACAGCCGAAGCGGGCCGGCGTCGTTGCGCTTCAGCGCGTCCAGGCAGTGGTCGGCGATGCTGGGGACCTCGCGCAGATCGAGCTCGCCGACCCGCCGCTCGTCGAGGACCCGGATGACGATGGTCTCCACGTCGAGCTGAAAGCGGCTCCGCAGCGCGGTCCACGCGTCGGCGTCCCCATCGATGCATCCGCGGACGACCGCTTCGTCATCGGCTTTCGAGTAGGGCTCGGGGAGGGATGTCGACATCGACCGGGATCGCATCGTGGGTGGTCGTGGCCGCTCTCGTCAACGGATTCGGCGCACCCGGTCGTGCGGGCCTCAGAGCCCCATCGGCCCGAGGACGTGCTCGACGGCCCGCTCCCCACCGACTGGGGGCGGGTCGATCGCCACCAGTTTCTCGCCATTCCATTGGAGAAGGCAGAACGGCTCGTCGCTCGCGAAGCGGGTCCGGGTGGGGAAGACGTCCTGGGCCTCGAGCACGGTGACCTGGAGCTCCTCCGTCGAGAAGGTGTCGCCCGGCTGCAAGGGTCGCTCTCGATAGACCTCCTCGGTGAGCGGCGTCGCCCGCGGGGATTCGGTCACCGCGAGGGTGAAGCCGCCCGCCTCCATGGTGAGCGTCTGGTCGTGGGGGGCCATGGAGAGCACCCGGATCCGGTCGTAGCGGGCGCGACGCTCGGGCTCGTAGAAGACGAGGGACTGCTCGGTGTAGAGGGCGATCAGCGGATCGGCCGCGGTGAGCACGTAGAGGTCGTCGCCCGGCGCGCAGCGCTCGAGGTCCATGGACTCGGCGAGGTGCTTCTCGGCGTCGGCGAAGTGCGCCGTCGCCAGGCCCAGGCCGACGCGTACGAAGGGCGAGAGCCCGAGCGCGCCGAAGGTGAGCGCGGCGACCACCAGCCGGAGCGCGAGGCGGCGGACGCGGGACTCGTGCTCCCGGGCGCGGCGCCAGCCGTGGACGATCGCCGAGGCCACCAGCGCCGAGGCGGGGAAGAGCGCGACGACCAGGAGCCGGCCGTCGAGGATGGTGCCGACCATCGGCACGAGGCAGCCGACGGAGGCCGCGCCGAGCCAGAGCAGGTGCCGGCGCTCGTCGCGCTCCATGGCGCCGCGGCGACGGACGAGGATGGCGACCACCGCCGCGAAGGCCGAGGCGCCGATGATCCAGAGGGCGACGCGGATGGGCGCGGCCGCCGACCAGATCAGCACCGGCACGCCGGCGTAGAGCTCGGCGAGGAGCGGGGGCATGCGGGTGAAGAAGCCCGCGGCGAAGGCCAGCGGCGAGTCGAAGGGCGACAGATAGGCGCCGCTGCCGTGGGCGCCATAGCCCTGCAGCCCGTAGAAGACGAGGTAGGCCAGCGCGATCAGGGCGAAGGGCGCGGCGGCCATCGCCCGTCGGCCGGCCGGGCGCTCGGTGGGCACGAAGAGCTCGTAGAAGACGACGAGGGGGACGAGCTCGAGCGTGGACTCGCTCGAGACGAGCCCGAGGACGAAGAGCAGCGCCGCGCCTGCGATGGCCAGGGGCCGCCGCTCGCTCCGGCCGTGGACGTAGAGCGAGAGCGCGCCGAGAGTGAGGGTCGCCGAGATCAGTACGTGGCGGGCGGCGATCCAGGCGAGGCCGGTCGTGTGGGCGCCGGCGAGCAGGTAGATGGCGCTCGCGAGGCCCGCGCTCGGCCGCGGGAGCAGCCGCCGGTGCAGCCGCCAGACGATCAGGGCCAGAGCGATGAACCAGAGCGCGGAGTGCAGATGGGCGGCGAGGGCGCTCCGGCCGAAGAGCCAGTGGTCCACGGCGAGCGAGAGGCTCGAGAGGGGCCGGAAGAAGCGGAGGGTCAGCCCATCCTGGGTGATCCAGGGGAGGTAGCCGATGGCCTTCATCCGCTCGGCGTCGGCGACCGGGCCACCGACGAAGTCGTAGAGCTGGTGGGCCTCGGGGTGGTAGTCGGCAGTGCCCCCTTCGAGGGCGATGCGATGGACGAGGTCGTCGTGGAAGAAGGATGCGCTCAGCGCCGGGAGGCTCACGAGGGCGACGGCGGCGATCAGCCCGATCGCCCTCGCTCGCCCGTGGATTGCGCCGCCGCGCGCCGTCTCCCCCATCGCGAGGCCCTTGGTATGCCGCGGCCGAAGCGATGACAAGCGCGGAGATGATTGACTCGACGCATACCCCGTCCGTAGACTCGCCAGTCCCGGGAATGACGGACAGAATCGGCAACTGCCGGATCGTCGGAGAGATCGGCAGCGGCGGCATGGCCGTCGTCTACAAGGCGGTTCAGGAGCCCCTCGGGCGAACGGTCGCGATCAAGGCGCTGAAGCCTTCGATCGCGATGGACAGCCAGTTCGCGAAGCGCTTCGAGCGCGAGGCCCACTTCATGGCCTCGCTGCAGCACGAGAACATCCTGCACGTCCACGACTTCGTGAAGGACGGCCGCTCGATGTACATCATCATGGAGTACGTCGAGGGCATCGACCTCTACGACCTCCTCGAGCTGACCGACACCATCACGCCGGAGGTCGCCGCGATCATCGCGCTGCAGGTCTGCCGGGCCCTCGACTACGCCCACTTCCGCGGGATCATCCACCGCGACATCAAGCCGGCGAACATCATGATCTCGAAGCAGGGCGAGGTGAAGCTCATGGACTTCGGGATCGCCCGCGACGACACCCTCTCGGACCTGACCGAGACGGGCACCGGCCTCGGCACGCCGAGCTACATGAGCCCCGAGCAGATCCTCGGCGACAAGCTCGACTTCCGCAGCGACATCTTCTGCGTCGGCATCTGCCTCTACCAGATGGTCACCGGCAGCAAGCCCTTCGTCGAGGACGAGGCGCGCACGGTGATGCAGAAGATCCGGCTCGACCGCTTCGTGTCGGCCCGGAAGATCAACCCGAAGGTCCCCCGGCAGCTCGAGCGCATCCTCGCCCGCTGCATGGAGAAGATGCCGGCCAATCGGTATCCGACCACCCAAGCGCTCATCGACGACATGACCGAGTTCATCTCGCCGCGGGTGCCGATGAACTACAGCGCGCGCTTGGTGATGTTCCTGCGCGACGTCGGCGCGATGACCGACAGCGAGGCCGACGAGATGCTCGGCACCGGAGCGCCACGGGCCCGCCGAGGCATCCGGGACCGGCGGCTGATTCGTCACGTGGCGCTGGTGCAGGGGCTGCTGCTCTGCGGGATCATCGGCGGCGGCGGCGCCATTCAGGCGGCCGCCGGTCGGCTGAGCCCGGACGGCGAGGACTTCCGCGCCGCCCGTGGCGAGGCGCTCTTGCCGGAGCGCGCGGGCTATCTGCGGATCGTCGTCGACCCCTGGGCCGACGTGTACGTCGACGGCCAGAAGCTGGCGACCACGCCGACCGCGCAGCGGATCCCGCTCTCCCCGGGCGTCCACTACCTGAAGCTGGCCAACCCCTACTTCCAGGAGCTGCAGCGCGAGGTCCGCATCCGCACCGGCGAGACGCAGGTGGTCGAGGTGGAGCTCGAGCCGCTCCACGACACCGTCGGCGACATGGACATGGAGCCCGAGGGCGGCGGCGAATGAGCCCTCGCGGCACGAAGACGGCGCTCCTCGCCGCGGGCTCGGCGTTCGTCTGCGCCGCGCTGCTGAGCGTCACCGCGCGCGGCGACGAGGCCTACCAACACGTGGTCCGCGAGGGTGAGACCCTCGCGTCGATCGCCGAGCGCTACTACGGCGACCCGCGCCGGGAGAACGTGCTCGTGGCGGAGAACGGTCTGACCGCTCAGGGCGGCGCGCCCATCGAGGTGGGGCTGCGCCTGCTCGTGCCCTACGTGTCCTATCACCGCGTGAGCCAGGGCGAGAGCTGGGGAGCGATCGCGCGGCGCTTCTACGGCGATCCGCGGCGCGCCTTCGTGATCGTCGAGGCCAACGACGCGTCGCAGAGCGAGCAGCCGGCGGAGGGAACGGAGCTGCTGATCCCCTACCCGCTGCGCCACGTGACCGGCCAGAACGAGACGCTGCAGCGGGTGGCCAAGGCCTACTACGGCAACGGCGGCCGCGACGAGACGCGGCGGCTGCGTCGCTTCAACAACCTGCGGACCAACCGCATCGCGCGCGGGCAGATCGTGCTCGTGCCGCTCGAGGATCTGCGCCTGAGCGACGAGGGTCGCAGCGCCATCGAGGAGTTCACCGGTCGGGCGCCGCCCGCCGGCGAGACCCGCGCGCTGCAGGCACGCATCGACCGGGATCTGCCCGAGCTGCTCGAGCACGTGCGCCGCGGTCGCTTCACCGAGGCGGTGCAGCTCGGCAACCGGCTGCTGGGTGCGCAGGCGCTCACCGGCAACCAGATCGTCACCATCCAGCGGGAGCTCGGCACGGCCTATGTCGCGCTCGGCCGGGTCGATCTCGCCGTTCATGCGTTCCGAGAGGCGCTCCAGCGTCAGCCGGACCTGCAGCTGGACACGGTGCGCACGTCGCCCTTGGTGATGCGCGCGTTCCAGCGGGCCAAGCAGCAGGGCTCGGGCAGCCCGCCGGCGGAGACCGACTCGGACGACGATTGACCGGGCCGTGAAGCCCAGTCCACACCATTTCCGGCCAGCGGGCCGGAAACCTGTGCCGCGATGTGCCGATTCCGCGGATCCTCCGGTACGGTGGCGTTGGCACGGAGGCTGCTCCATGTCGGGTTGGAGGTCATCCATGATTCGCACCACGTCGTCGCTCTCGCTCTTCCTGCTCCTCTCCCTCACCGGGTGCTTCGGAGAGGGCGGGCTGGGCATCTTCGACTCCGAGCCCCTGCTCGACGAGTACACCGGCTTCGACCAGCGGATCCGCGGCAACTACGCCCAGGGCTCGCCGGTCACCTTCCGGGCGAACCTCGAAGAGGGGATGACCGGTGAGGTCGACATCCAGGTCCCAGAGCAGTTCACCGTCCTCGAGCGCGGCGCGGACAGCGTGTCGACGACGGCCGACGGGCTCGGCACCGGTGAGGTCGTCATCCGGCTCGATGGCGACACCCTCGGTCGCTACGACACCCGCGTCGCCGCGGTCGATCGCCTCGAGTTCCGCCGCGTGGTCAACGGGGCCTCCCGCGAGGCCTACGACACGACCCAGGTCTTCTACGGAACCGTGACCGTCGAGGTGGTGGTCGACTTCTACGGTGACGACCGGCGGCTCTACGGTCGGTCGATCACCACCGTGCCGGCGAGCGAGGACTGGACCGTCCGGACCACCGGGAACAACGATCGAATCACCCTGCTGAACCGGCTGGCCGGTCTCTACGAGATCCCGGTATCGGTGGGTGGCGCCGAGGTGGGATCCGTCGCCTTCGAGCGCGTCGACGCGGTCGCGACCTTCGATCTGCGCCTCGAGCGGGACGGCGATCTGCGGACGGTCCACGCGGTCGCGACCGACGCGAGCGGTCGATCGGTGGTGGTCGCGCCGGACTGGTCGGTGGACGGCAACCCCCGGGAGGGCTTCGAGCCGCTCGAGTACATCGGCATCGGCGAGGAGGGCGGCCTGGTCGAGGCCGAGCTCGACGGAGAGATCGCCAGCCTCTCGGTGCCCGCCATCTGACCACGAGCACGAGCGAGCCGTTTGCGGTATGGCTCGCCCATGCTCGATCTCCGACACGTCGGTGACCACCTCGACGAGGTGAAGACCAAGCTCGCGCGCCGTGGCTACGACGACGGCGCGACCCTGGACCGGCTCGCGCAGCTGGTCTCCTCGCGCAGCGAGGCGATCCAGGAGCTCGAGGCCTCGCAGCGTGAGCGAAACGAGGCCGCGCAGGCCATGGGGCAGATCGCCGACAAGAGCTCGGCGGAGTTCGCCGAGCGGCGCGAGAGCCTCAAGGGGCTCAAGGAGCGCATGAAGGAGCTCGAGGCGCAGAAGAAGGAGATCGAGGCGGAG
>JABAOG010013578.1_pt1 | contig 35956 bp, 33 predicted proteins | sample 7062131 | NCBI WGS metagenome assembly JABAOG01 (sample SAMN14538629, study PRJNA623070) | marine sediment metagenome | biome: marine biome [ENVO:00000428]; feature: marine pelagic biome [ENVO:01000023]; material: deep marine sediment [ENVO:00002113] | place: India: Arabian Sea | collected... | reverse complement strand
ACGGAGATCGGTATTCAGTCGGTTCGGGGGGCGACCACGATGTTCCTGGCGGAGAACCCCGAAGGAGGCTGCCCTTCCGTGCGGGACCTGATCGCTGGGGCCTATCTCGACGAAGAGCAGAGCACCACGGACACCTGGGGCCATCCGATGACGATTCGCTGTGAAGGCACCCGCATCACCGTGACCTCCGCCGGTCCGGACGAGATCTTCGGGACGGACGACGACATCCAATGAGCGCTGGCGGACGGTCTTGGAGAGCCTGCTGCCGGTACGGCGTCCGCGGTGTTCCTCGGCCGCCCCACCGGCGTGTGCTCTTCCGTGGGCTGCATTTCCTGAGTCGTTGTTGGGAGCTCTGGGTGATCGTGGGGCTACTGATCCTGGGGAGTCCCGGAGTGGCGCTTCCTCCCTCCTGGGATGACACCGAGCTGGGTGTGCGGTCGGTGCAGAAGGCCGCGACCGGGTACGCCGGTACCGGAGGCGGCTGTCCGACCCTGCCGGACCTGGTCGAAGCCGGCTTCCTCGACGAGCGACTGCCGGTTCACGACGAGTGGGGAGTGCCGCTCTCCATCGTCTGCAAGGACGGGTATGCGGAGGTCTCTTCGGATGGGCCGGACCACCGCTTCGGAACCGCAGACGACATCCACTGAGGTAGCTCGCTAGAGTGCGGCACATGGGGATGCGTTGCGTGCTTGCCGTAGTGCTCTTGGTCGGCTGTGGCTCGGAGTCGGAACCCGAGCCACAGTCGGAGTCGCAGACGGAGTCGGGGTCGGAGGCGGAGCCGGCAGAGACGCCGGAGCCGGCCATGGAGCCGCCGGCGTATACGTTGGTGATTCACGGCGGGGCGGGGGCGATGCCGCGGGACCTGGAGGCGAGCCGGCGGGAGGCGTACGTGGCGTCCTTGGCCGCGGCGCTGCGGCTGGGGTGCGCGGCGCTCGAAGAAGGCGAGGCGTCGCTCGACGTGGTGCAGTCGGTGGTCGTCGCCCTCGAGGACGACCCGCTCTTCAACGCGGGGAAGGGCGCGGTGATGACCCGCGAAGGGCGGCACGAGCTGGACGCGAGCCTGATGCGCGGCGCCGATCACGCCTGCGGGGCGGTCGCCGGGGTGAGCACCGTCCGGAACCCGATCCAGCTGGCGCGCGCGGTCATGGAGCACACGCCGCACGTGCTGCTGGCGGGGGAGGGGGCCGAGGCCTTCGCCGTGACCCGCGGCATGGAGCCGGTGCCGAACACCTACTTCACCACCGAGCGGCGCCGTGAGCAGTGGGAGCGGCGGCGGGACGCCGAGCACGGGACCGTCGGCGCGGTGGCTCTCGATCGGGAGGGGCACCTGGCCGCGGGGACCTCGACCGGCGGCCTGACGAACAAGCGCTGGGGCCGCATCGGCGACTCGCCGATCGTCGGCGCCGGCACCTACGCCGACGACGCCACCTGCGCCGTCTCCTGCACCGGCACCGGCGAGGAGTTCATCCGCCACGGCGTCGCCCGCGCCATCAGCGCCCGGATGGAGCTCGCCGGCGAGAGCGTGAGCGAGGCCGCCCGCCACCTCATCGAGGACACCCTGCAGCCCGGCGACGGCGGGGTCATCGCCCTCAGCCACACCGGCGAGGTCGCGATGGTCTACTCCACCGGCGGCATGTTCCGCGGGACCTGCGGGCCCGATGGCGTCGAGGTCCGCATCTGGGAGGACACCGAGCCCCCGCCCGCGAGGGAATGAGCGCCCCATCCCCCAGTCTGCGGCTTTCTTGCTCGCGAAGAGCGCCTGTGAGTACTAGGCAGTTGGTCCCATGGGGCTGAAACGAATCCAAGTGATCGTGCACGGGCGAGTGCAGGGCGTCTTCTTCCGCGCGACCGCGCAGCGGGAGGCGCGACAGAACGGGTTGACCGGTTGGGTCAAGAACCGGCGGGACGGAAGCGTCGAGCTGGTGGTCGAAGGCGAAGAGGATGCCGTGAAGGACTTCCTCGCCTGGGCCCAATCCGGACCCTCTACCGCCCGGGTCGACAAGGTCGAGACCAAATGGCGGAGCTACACGGGCGAATTCTCCGATTTCCGAATCGCCAAGGGTTAGCTGCGCGACCGCGATCCAGGTTCCTCCTGGCTCTCGCCGCTCTGGCCCTGGCGCTCCTCTTCGCCGCCCCCGCGCGGGCGGACGAGGCGCCGGAGATCGACGATCTGCTGAGCGCCGCCGAGGACCTCCGCGGCGATGACGCCGCCGCCCGCGAGCGGGCCTTCCGCTACCTCTCCACGCTCCCCGAGACCGCCATGCCGGCCATCGCCGAGCGCCTCCGGCAGACGCGCCGGCAGATCATCCCCGAAGAGGATGGCTACGACGCGCTCCGCTTCTTTCGCCACGCGACCGGTAGCCTCCGCGCCGACGACATGATCGACATCACGCCGGGCATCCTCCCGGTGCTCGAGGAGCGGCGCACCGCCGTCGTCGGCCGAACCGCCGAGCGGCTGCTCTACATGCGCTCCCTCGAGGCGATCGGCACCACCGAGGCGCAGGTGATGATCGGCGACATCCTGGCGCTGACCTCGCGCATGTGGCGCTGGGAGCGGCGCCGGCTGGTCGACCGCCACGGGGTCGATCTCTTGCCCGGGCTGCTCGTCCTCCGGAACCACGAGGAGAGCCCGGTCCGGGTCTGGGCGCGCTGGGCCGTCGAGGAGCTCGGCATGGAGAAGCCCGCCGAGGCCCTCCAGCAGGACGATCCGATGCTGGTCGCCCGGATCCTCCGCGCCTATGGCCAGTCACGGGACATGGACTCGATGGAGGTCGTCATCTCCTACGTGGGCCACCCCGCCGCGCCGATCCGCGACGCCGCCCGCGCGGCGATGGCCGAGTTCGCCCACAACGGCATCTGGCAGCTCCGCAAGGCCATGCGGAACCAGCTCGGCCAGGACGCGAGCCACGACTGGGGCTGGGAACGCACCGCCCGCGAGCTCTACGAGGGGCTCGACGCCGCGCGCCTCGCGCCCCTGGAGTCGGTGCTCGACGAGGGGCTGGCCGCCGCCGAGAGCGGCGACGTCGCCACCGCGACCGAGAAGCTGGGGGAGGTGCTTCGCGCCGCGCCGATGCACCCGCGTCGCGCCGCCATCGCCCACGCCTATCTGGCCCTCGCCGACGCCGCGCCGGACTCCGCCGAGCGCTTCATCCGCCGGGCCAGCCTCCTCGCGCCCACCGAGCCCGAGGTCCGCGCCGCGGTCCTCGCCCTCGAGGCCGACGCCGACCTGAGCCGCGGCGTCCTCGACGCCGACGCCTGGCGGGAGGCCGCCCGCCATGGGGACCCCCGCGCCCGCGAGGTGGTCGAGGACCTGCTCGACGAAGAGGTCGCCGAGCTCCCCGGCGCCACCGCCGCCGAGCCCGAAGCGGCCGGTTCCATGGGCTGGCTCTGGCTCCTGCTCGTCGCGCTCCTCGCCGTCGCGCTCTCCTATCGCTACCGCCAGCAGCTCCGCACCGTCGGTGGCTCGCTGGCCCGCCGCGCCGCGCGCTATCGCCGCCGGCCCCGAATGACGGCCGCGCGTCCGTCCGCGCGCGACGAGGTCGAGGACGAGCCCGAGCTCGAAGAGCCGCACACCGAGCCCGCGTCCTGGCGCGAGAAGCTCGTCGCCCTCGCGACCCCGATCCTCGAGCGGGCGCACCGCGGGCTGACCAGCACCGGTCTGCTCCGCCGCCTGGCGCTCTTCCGGCGCCTCCTGCAGGGCAAGCCGCCCACGCCGCCCCCGCGGCCGAAGGTCCGCGCCAAGGAGATCGTCCGCCGCCGCTACGCGAAGAAGTCGGAGCCCGCCCCGCCGAAGAAGGCCAAGGCGCGCCCCTCGGTGCCCAAGCCCAAGCCGCGCGTGGTCGACGCGACCCGGCCGAAGGCCCCCAAGCCCGAGCCCGCGGAGCCCACCACCGGCCTCGACGCCCTCCTCCTCGGTGGCGCCCCCGCGCGCCCCGCCCATCCGGACCAGACCTTCCGCTCGCCGCCCCCGGCGATGGACAGCCGCGCCGCTGCCCCGGATCTCGGCGCGCTCATCATGGGCGCCAACGAGGAGCGCGCCGAGCGGAGCAGCCCGGGCACGATCGAGGCCCCCGACCTCGGCGATCTCGACGCCGGTGACACCCTCGCCGAGCCCGCCGCGCCTCCTCTCGATCCCAGCGACACCCTTCGCGAGTAGTCAGTCGACGTAGTCGCGGTAGAGCGGGGTGTCGCGCGCGTAGGGAAGACCTCGTCGGCGCTCCCGATGTCCACGATGCCATGGTCGGGGTCGTCGGTGATGGTCGGGCGCGCTGCCCGCCGGTCGGCAGCGCCAGACCAACCCGGTCTCCCCCTTCGCCCCCGGCCGGTCGCGTTGTCACGGGGCTCATGGTGGCTATGCTCCCCTCGGATGGAGAAGAAGCCCTACATCGGCGGTCAGGCCGTCATCGAAGGCGTGATGATGCGGGCCCCCTGCGGGCTGAGCGTCGCCGTGCGCCGCCCGGATGGAACCCTCGCTCTGCAGGAGCAGCCCTTCGAGTCCCGCTTCGACAGGGGGATCTGGAAGAAGCCCTTCTTCCGCGGCGTGGCCACCCTCGTCGAGTCGCTCCGCATCGGCTTCCGCGCGCTGAACTTCAGCGCCGAGCAGCAGATGACCGAGGAGGAAAAGGCGGAGATGGCCGCCTCGGGCAGCGGCAAGGTCGCGATGGTCCTGGTCACCCTCTTCGCCATCGGCCTCTTCGTCGCGCTGCCGCAGCTGCTCGCCAGCGGCACCGGCAAGCTCTTCGGCATCGACTTCGGGCTCACCGACGCCGACTTCCAGCTGGTCATCGGCGGCTTCAAGCTGCTCGTCGTCTTCCTCTACATGGTCGGCATCAGCCTCATGCCCGACGTCCGGCGGACGTTCCAGTATCACGGGGCCGAGCACAAGACGATCCACGCCTGGGAGCAGGAGCTGCCGCTCACCGTGGAGAACGTCCGCGCCCAGAGCACGCTCCACCCGCGCTGCGGCACCACCTTCCTGATCGTGGTGGTGATGGTCTCCATCATCCTCGGCGCGGTCTTCGCGCCGCTGCTCCTCCCCGGCGCCGAAGGCGCCCTCGGCTGGATCGGGCTGCTCGTGCTCCGCGTCGCGCTCCTGCCGGTGATCGCCGCGCTCAGCTTCGAGCTGCAGCGCCTGACCGCGCGTTACTGCACCAAGGGCCCGCTCCGGGTCTTCCTCTGGCCGGGCTTCCTCTTCCAGAAGATCACCACCCGCGAGCCGGACGACGACCAGATCGAGGTGGCCATCGCCGCCATGCAGGCCGCGGCCTGGCGCGAGGGCCCGGGCAAGGACGCAGACCACTCCGAGGAGCCGCTCCTCTTTCCCAACTTCGAGGGCTTCGTCGCCGCGCTGCCGGCCTTGCGCCCGGTCGCCCGGGCCGAAGCTGCCAGCTCCTGAGGGCCGTGCTCCCGCTGGACAAGATCGAGTCGCTCGCGGCTCGCTACGAGGAGATCGAGGCGCTCCTCTGTCTGCCGGAGGTCGTCAGCGATTCGGACAAGCTCCGCGAGCTGACCACCGAGCGGGCGGACCTGCAGGAGCTCGTGCAGACCTTCGCGCGCTACCGCGAGGTGAAGGAGCAGCGAACCGGCGCCAAGGAGATGCTCGCCGATCCGGAGCTCGCCGAGCTCGCCGAGGCCGAGCTCGGTGAGCTCGACACGGAGCTCGAGGAGCTCGAGGCCAAGCTGAAGCTGCTGCTCCTCCCCAAGGATCCGAACGACGAGCGGGACACCATCCTCGAGATCCGGGCCGGCACCGGCGGCGAGGAGGCGGCGCTCTTCGCCGCCGACCTCTTCCGCATGTACGGCCGCTACGCCGAGCGCCAGGGCTGGACCATCGAGGTGATGAGCCTCTCCCACGCCAGCGCCGGCGGCATCAAGGAGGTCATCGCGGCGGTCAAGGGCGACCAGGTCTACTCCCGCCTGCGCTTCGAGGGCGGCGTCCACCGGGTGCAGCGGGTGCCCGCCACCGAGTCGCAGGGGCGCATCCACACCTCGACCGCCACCGTGGCCGTGCTCCCCGAGGCGACCGAGGTCGAGGTCGAGATCGACGACAAGGACCTCAAGATCACCAAGACGAGCGCCGGTGGCGCCGGTGGGCAGCACGTCAACCGGACCTACAGCGCCATCAACCTCACCCACATCCCCACCGGCATCCAGATCCGCTCGGAGGAGCAGCGCTCCCAGCACCAGAACCTGGCCCGCGCGATGCAGATCCTGCGGGCCAAGCTGATGGACATGGCCCGGGCCGAGCAGGACCAGGCGATCGGTGACGAGCGCCGCTCGATGGTCGGCACCGGCGACCGCGCCGAGAAGATCCGCACCTACAACTTTCCGCAGAACCGGGTGACGGATCACCGCATCCAGCTGAACCTCCACAAGCTGGACTCCATCATCGAGGGGGACCTCGACGAGCTCATCGGCGCGCTGCGGGCGCACCAGCAGGCGGCGCTCCTCGAGGAGCAGTCNNCTTTGCGAGTCACGGTCGGCCGCCTTGACTCGACACTAGATGCCCCTAGCTTGTGGTGGCCCTGCTGATGGGGTTGGCCTCGAGCCGAAAGAAGAACGAACACGTATGGATATACGACAAGACGCCGCCCCTCGGGTAGTTCGCTACTCCGAGTGCCGCTTGCCGACCGAGTACGGTCCCTTCCAGGTCTTCGCCTATCGCGAAGAGGGCAACCCCAATGAACACCTCGCGATCGTGCGAGGCGAAGTCCAAGGCGAGAACGACGTGCTCGCCCGCGTCCACAGCGAGTGCCTCACCGGTGAGGTGCTCCACTCCCTGAAGTGCGACTGCCGCGAGCAGCTCGACTTCGGCCTGCGGCGCATCGCCGAGGCCGGCCGGGGGGTCGTGCTCTATCTCCGACAGGAGGGGCGCGGCATCGGGCTGGGCGAAAAGATCAAGGCCTACCAGCTGCAGCAGCAGGGCTACGACACGGTGGACGCGAACCGGGAGCTCGGCTTCGCCGACGACCTCCGCCGCTACCACATGGTCAAGCACATGCTGGAGGACCTCGAGGTGGAGTCGGTCGCGCTGATGACCAACAACCCCTCCAAGGTCGAAGGGCTGCGAGGCGAGGGCGTGACGGTCACCCGCCGGGTGCCGCATTTGGTCGAGCCGCACCCGCTGAACCTCGGTTACCTCGAGACCAAGCGGACCCGGATGGGTCACGTCTACGACCTCGACAGCGCCGTGCCGGCGTCCCGTGAGTCGGACATCGACTACGACCCGAGCCAGCTCCTCGACGCCGAGTAGGCCGAGGGCCGTCCTAGGACGGCTCTTCGCGTGAGCCGATGAGCGCGAGCAGGTCGCCGACGGCGTCGGTGACCAGCTCGAGCCGTTCCTGCAGATCCAGGGCTTCGAGGATCGTCTGCCGGCGCGGCGGCTCCGAGACGAAGCGATCGGCGATGCGGTCCACGATGGTCGCGACTTCGTCGTCCGCGTCGAAGCCGACCTCGAAGTCCGGATGACGCTCGCGGACCACGGCGGCGATCCGCGAGGTGCAGCTCAGCAGCGGCGCGAGCACCGAACGCGGGAGCTCGGTGTTCGTCGTCCGCAGTGGGGTCGCCTTGGCCAGCCGATAGGGGTGCTCGCCCTTCGGTAGCTCGTCCAGCCGTACCCGGCCCAGCCCGCGCAACACGATGTCGTGGGTGCCGTTCTCGTTCTTGCGATGGGCGATGGTCCGCCCGATCCCCGCCACCGTGTGGATCGCCGGCCGGCCCTCGTAGTCCGCTTCGTAGCCCGGCCGCAGCAGGGCGATCGCGATCACGCCGCTGCCGTTGACGATCCGGTCCTCGGCCATGGCCCGGTAGCGGTCCTCGAAGAGGTGCAGCGGCAGGTCCGTGTCGGGGAAGAAGACCGCGCTCGGCAGCGGGAAGACGGCGACCTCCTCCAGCTCCGCGGCGCTCAGCGTGGGCTCGTCGTCGCTCATTGGAGGGCCCGCCTCAACGCGTCGTCATCTTCGCCAGCCAGGGCCACGCTCAGCGCGCGGGCGCCGACCTGTCGGCCGCCGCGGGCGATCATGCAGGCCGGGCTCAGGTCGAGCGCGCAACCGGCGCTGGCCGCGCCGAGGTGCTCGACCAGATCGTCGGCCACCCGTTGGGCCACCGTCTCCTGCAGCGCGAGCCGCCGGCCACGGCACTGGACCAGGCGCCCGAGCGCCCCGAGGCCCGCCAGCTTGCCCTTCGGCCGGTAGGCCACGGTGGCCGTGCCGGTGCTCGGGAGCAGGTGGTGCGGGCAGGTGACGGTGATGGCGATGCCTCGAACCACCACCAGCTCCGTGCGCCCGGTGGTGGCGCAGGTCTCGGCCAGGATCGTCGCGGGATCCATGCCGTAGCCGTCGAGCAGGTCCTCGGCGAAGGCCTCGGCCACGCGGGCGCCCGTGCCCACGAGCTCGGGATCGCTCTCGGCGTCGTGGCCCAGCGCCGCGAGGAACTCCTCGATGGCGCGCGCGGCGCGGTCCAGGTCGGGCATGGGCGAGGTATCGACCCCTGCCCCCCCGAGGTCAAGGGGGCGGAGCCCCGACCCGAGAAATCTCCGGTGCCGACGCAACTGGGTCCTGCCGGGACCGAAGAAGTCCGCACAGCCCGACTTCGCTCGGGATCCACCACTCAGGAGAGACCGATGACCACCATCCACCGCACCGGCCAGCAGGCCAACCTCACCCTCCGCGACACCGAGCCCCGGGTCACCCCCGAGCCGCCCTCCCGCCGCTTCGCCGAGACCCTCGGGGAGGGGGCGCACGCCCTCCTCGCGGGGGTCGAGCAGGCCGCGGGGCTCCTCCCCGGGGGCAACGCCGTGACCGCCGCCATCCGCGGCGCCGGCACCTCCAGCAGCGCCCAGGGCGGCGCCGCGGGCGCCCCGGCGGGGACCACCGGCGCCCCGGCTGCGGGCACCGCTGGCGGCGGCTCGCTCCAGGGCATGCTCGACTCCTCCGCCAGCTCGGCCGAGGAGCTGCTCGCCCTCCAGCACCAGATGGCGATGGAGCAGCGGATGTTCCAGACGACCTCCAACGTGCTCAAGGCGCGCCACGACACCAGCAAGGCCGTGATCCAGAACGTCCGATGACCCCATCCCACGCCGCGCCGGGCGCGGCCGCGACCTGGTTGCGGTGCGCTCGGCGCTTTCGTTACTCTCCGCAGGAGCTCTGAATGACCTCGCCCATCAAACCGCCCGGCGGCGGACCGCCCAAGGTCCCCGGCGCCGATGCGCAGCAACCCGATCCCTCGAAGGCCAAAGGCCCCGAGGGTTCGCGGGAGGCCTTCGAGGCCGCCCTCGAGGGTGCGGACCGTGGCAGCGACGCCCAGGCGACCGAATCGGTCGACGCGGTCGTCGCGGACCTGCGTGCCGGCAAGATCGACGCCGCGGCCGCGGTGGAGAAGATGGTCCAGGAAGCCCTCTCCGCTCCCGGAGTGGCGCAGCTGGACGCGGCGGCTCGCGCGGAGCTCGAGGCCCATATCCGCCATACCCTCGAGGACGACCCCAACCTTGCTGCACTGGTCCGAGATCTCGACCGCTGATTCCCTCGGCGCTCGCTTCCTGCCCCGCGTCGCCCGTCTGGCGACGCTGGGGCTCGCTTTGCTCGCGGCGCTCGGGGCTCACCCCGTGGCGGCGCAGGAGGCCGCGGAGGGCGACGCCGCGGATGGGGAGACGCTCCAACAGCAGCGAATCTACATCGTCTCGCACGCGCTCGAGCCGGAGCTCGAGGCCGTCGCCGCCCGCGCCGGAAGCGCGGCCCGCGCGGCCGTCCGCTCCGTCGACGCGGCGGATTGGTCCGCGGCCGACCAGCGCTTTCTCGGCTACGACGACGAGGCCCTGCAGCACATCACCGAGGCCCGCCGCCTGCTCGAGGAAGGCAGCCAGGCCTACCTCGACCTACAGCTCGACAACGCCATCGAGCTGCTCGGCCAGGCCATCGAGGAGTTCGACGCCTCGCAGTCGGCCCTCGAGGACGAGTCCGGCCTCGGCCAGGCGCTGCTCTACCTCGGCGCCTCCTACATCTTCAACGGCCGCACGCGCATCGGCCGCCGCGTCTTCGAGCGACTCCACCGGCAGATGCCCCACATCAAGCCGGACCCGAACGAGTTCCCGCCGGAGGTCGTCGAGCAGTTCGAGCGCTCCGCTCCCCGCTCCAACGACGGCGCCATCCACATCATGAGCGACCCGACCGGCGCCATCGCCTACGTCGACTTCGTGCCTCGGGGCCTCACGCCGCTCACGGTCACCGGCGTCGTCCCGGGCGAGCACAACGTCCGCCTGACCCGCCCCGGTGCGACGCCCTACATCGAGCAGGTCGACGTGCCCCGCGGCGGTCAGTCGGAGGTCCAGGCCTTCCTGATGGACGCCGAGGGCAACGAGGGGATGGCGGAGATGGTCGCGGGGATCACCGGCCACGAGCTCGAGGAGGGCGACGGCGCGATCCGGCAGGTCGGCGAGCTCCTGCAGCTCGACAAGATCGGTGTCATCCGCGTGTCCTACGGCGACTCCCGTGAGCAGGTGAAGCTGGAGATGGTGATCTTCGACGTCGCCAGCGGCCGCCGCGTGCTTCGCGGTGAGGTGCAGGCGCCGCGCGCGCTCGGTGAGCTCGAGCCGGTCGTCCAGCGGGCCGTGAAGCAGGGCGTCGAGAACGTGCTCCGCCCGCAGGTCGGCGAAGACGACGAGCAGATCATCGGCGGCGGCGAGGAGATCGACGACGACGACGATGACGACGACGACGAGGCGACCCCGCTCTGGAAGGAGTGGTGGCTCTGGGCCGCCGTGGGCGGCGCGGTCGTGCTCGGCGCCGTGATCACCGCCGTGGTGGTCGCCGGCGGTGATTCGGACCTCGGCCAGAATCCGAACGGCCAGATCGTCATCGAGTTCGGGGCAGAGTGAGCCGCGCCGCGCGCGCGGCGATCGTCTTCGGTGTCGGGCTCTGGCTCCTCGGGTGCGAGGAGTCGGCGCCGGAGCCGACCGAGGTTCCGGAGATTCCACCGGCGCCGCCGCCCGTGCCGCCGGAGAAGGTCTACGCGCCGGTCGACTCGGAGCCGGACGGACCGGAGGACCCGCCGGTCCGGGTCGTGGCCGCGTTCCAGCCCGACCGAGCCTACGCCAGCGACGAGATGGTCGAGGCTCGGCGGCTGGTCTACCGGGTCCGCCTGCGGATCCCCCGAAGCCTCGGGGACGGGAACCCGGCGGTCGCCCGTCCCGCGGCGGAGCTCCACATCGATGTCTCGGGCGACCGGCTCCGGGCGCGATTCATGGGCGCCGGCTGGCCGGTGCCGGAGGGCTCGGAGATCCGCATCCGCCGGGACGAGCTCGGCGCCTACGTCTTCGATGGCGACGGGGGTCGACCGCTCGGGCCAGGGCAGATGGCTCACTGGTTCGAGGGGGGCCGTCCGCGGGGCACGCCGAGCTGGCGCATCGCGCCGCCACCCTCCGACGAGCAGACCGGCCCCGGCGACCTGATCTGCCGGTTGGTCGCCGAGTGGACCGGCGAGGGGCCCACCAACGTCGCTCGCCGCTGTGGCGACGGGGGGTCGACGCCCTCCTTTCGCGTGGGCCTCTGGCGCGCCACCCGCACGGCAGACGTCGGCATCCGCGTGCCGCGCCACGCCCTCCGCGCGGACCACCAGGCCCCACCGAGCGACATCGAGCGCCAACACCACCGAGCGCTGCTGACGGCCAGCTCGATGAGCCAGCTCGAGCGCAACCGGGGGCCGCGCGGTGAGCCCGCCGAGGACGCGCCGGAGTCCGGCATCACGGTCACCAACCGGGGCACGACGCGGATGATCATCACCCTCCAAGGCACGCCCATCGGCTGGCTGGACGCCGGGCGGCAGGCGCACTTCGCCGGCATGGAGCGCGGCGTCTACGGCCTCGGGGCGCTCCGTCCCTTCGGACGGCTGGCGGCCGGCAAGCGGGCGTTCGTGATCCCGGGCAAGGCGCTGCTGCCGCGCTGGATTCCGCCCAGCGCGCGCGACGACTGAGGGATCGCTAGTGAATGGTCTCGTCCGCCGCGGCGAGCTCGGCGACGACCTTGGCGTAGTCCTCGTGGGTGTAGGACTTGCTGCCGTCGCTGGCGGAGACCAAACGCGCGAGCGCCTCCATCGCCTGGTCGAGCACCTCGGAGCGAACGGCGAAGGAGTAGTAGTCGCTCGGTCGCGCGTCGCCGAAGAGGGCGACGGCGCGCTCCACCTCCTCCCGATCCTCGGGCCTCAGCCCCAGATGGGGATGCCAGCCGGGGGCATCCGCCTCGGTGATCACCTCCAGGGCGATGCCGACCGGGTTGAAATAGAGAAAGGCCGGCTCGAGCTCGAGGCGCCACTCGTCGAAGGCGTCCTTCGGGGCGTGCCAGCGGAAGCCCGGGAAGCGTCGGCGGAGGATCTCGCCGAAGTAGGCACCGCACATCGGGGCGGTCAGCCGAAGAATCTCGTCTTCGGAGGCGTCGAGGACGCCGTGGGCGTAGTGGTCCAGCACCGGCAGGGTGTCGACGCTCAGGTCGAGCGTCATCCCCACCGTCGCCTTCACCGAAGCGACGCACGCGGTGGCCAGATCGGCGACGTGTTGCGGCGTATCCATCGCCATGGGTGTAGTCCCCGCGGGGGCCAACGCCAGGACGATCTTCCGATCCACCGTCGATCGATGGTATTTCCTCTTCGCAGTGGAGCTGCCTTACGAGGGTGAGCAGGGGCGGACCCGTCGGGAGACGGTCCATGTCCCCAACGCCGACGGCGGCACTCGGACGCTGGAGCTCCTCCGTTCGGTGAACGTCCACACGGACCCGAAGCTCCGGGCTGCGGCGCTCGAGGGCACGCTGCACCAGAGCGAGCACGGTCCGCTGGCCGTGCCCTACACCTTCCACGACCCGGAGGCGCGGCGCTTCGTCCTGGTCGTGCCCTCCGAGCTCGCCCACCGGTTGCTGCCGGAGCGAGCCGCGTTGATCGCCCGGCTCGCGAAGGAGGAGCGCGAGCTCCCGGCCTACGTGGCCGCGGCCGACGCGGTGGTCGGCCCGGAAGGGCTCGCTGCCTACCTCGAGCAGGATTCGGACGCCGACGACGGAAAGCTCGCGGAGGAGACGGCGCGGCTCGCGAGCGAGCGCGACTCCCTCGAGGCCCGCGAGCGAGCGCTGGGGACCGAGACCGACCGGGTGGAGGCGCTGCTCCGAGACCTCGAGTTCCGCGAGCAGGAGCTCGAGGATCGGCTCTCGGCGCTGCAGGAGCGCGAGGCTCAGATGCTGGTCGAGTCGGTCGAGCTCGAGGGCGAGCCGACGAACAACACCGACGAGGGCGAGGGCGAGGGGCTCGCCGAGTCGGTCGAGCTCGTGGACGACGCCTACCCGAGCGAGAGCACGAGCGAGGTCGATGGCGGTTTCGCCGACGAGGCCACCCTCGGTGAGGTGGAGGAGCTGCCGCAGGAGTCCACCTCGGTGCTCGACGACGGCGACGTCGAGCTGCTCGACGAGGACGAGCTGCCGGCGGAGCTCTCCGATCTGAAGGTCGACGACGGGCCCTCGCACGCCGAGAAGCGCATCCCGACCCCGGCGACGCCGCCCGATGGTTTCTTCGAGGATCGCTCGATCCAGATGATGGCCACCATGCCGGACGGGCCTTGGTTCTTCGTCCGGCTCGGTGAGGGACACGAGGACGCCTTCCGGAACGAAGTGGAGCTTCTCGCCCAGTACATCGCCATCGACGAGGTACCGGTCGTGCTGCTCGCCCTGGTCGAGTGGGACGAGCCGCGCCCCTACGCACGGCGGGCGGCGCTGAACCCGGCGGACGAGGGGGACCGGGCGATCTTGGAGGCACTGCGCGAGGGAGCGACGGCCACGGCGGCCGTCTTCGGCCCGGTCGGTCGCTTCGAGCGCACCCTCGAGGTGGGGATGGGCGCGCGGTGCACGAACCTCGCGGCGGTCCTCCAGCGGGCCGATCGCGATGGCGAAGGGGAGAGCTCCGGCGATCCGGCGGTCGCCATGGAGCGCGCCCTGGCGGCCCCCCCCCCGCTCACGCTGCGGGGCCACCCCTTCCACGACGCCCCGCCCGCCAAGAACGCCAAGGAGGCCCGCGACGCGCTCCAGGCGCTGGCGAAGTGGAGCAAGCCGGCGAAGCTCGACATGGCGATCCTCGCGCTCTCGATCCCCCGAGACGTGGTCGACGACGCCTTCCGGCGGATCCTCGACGACGCGATGACCCACGGGCTGGCGATCCAGGGGCCCCTCGTCAGCCGGGCCGTCTCCCTGGGAGTCGTGCCGGAGCCGGGGGAGATGGTCGAGCGGCTGGTCGACGCCTTCCGCGGGACCGCGAAGCTCGAGGGCGCGGGTGGCCTGGACGCGAAGGCCATCGCCACCAACTGGGAGGGGCTGCTCGCCCTCGCGGAGGAGTACGAGGTCGCGATGGACGTCGAGGCCCATGAGCAGGCGCACCGCGACATCGCCAAGGGCCGGCCCGGGTCGCAGGCGCCCCGGACCGTCGACGAGAGCGCGATCCCCGGCCTCGGCAACGCGGAGCTCATCGGTCTGGTCGAGCACCCCAAGCTGCGTCGGCCGGTGGCCCTCGAGCTCATCTCCCGGGCCGGTCCCGGCGACGCGGAGCTGGTCGCGCGGGTCGTTCGCGCGGTCCGGAAGATGCCTCGCGAAGAGGTGCTGGACGTCATGCCCAAGGTCTTCCCCCTCGGGGAGGCGGCCGCCGGCGCGCTGATCGACACGCTCACGGCGCGCAAGACCTTCGTCCGGCAGGCGGCGGCTCTCTGCCTCGGGGAGCTGCAGATGCGGCGGGCGGTTCGCCCCCTGGTGCAGCTCCTGGTCGAGGAGCCGACGGACGTCTGGGAGGAGGTCGCTCGGGTTCTCTCGTCCTTCGGAACCTCGCTCGAGCGGGCGCTCAAACGGGTGACCGATGTGGATGGCGCCGAGCCGCGGATCGCCTACTTGCTCGCACATGTGCGCCTGAATGGGCACGCGGCCCTCGTGGACAAGCTGGCAGCGAACGGTAGCGACCTGGCCGCCATCGCCCAGAAGGCGGGCGAAAAGGAGGATCGGGCCCGGACTCATCGCGACCGAATCGCGGGAAGCTCCGATCTCTCCGAAGAGGACCCGATCCGCGAATTCTCCCGGCGATTCCTGGCGGAGGTGGCCGCTTGACCCCACCGCTCCTCAGCGTGCGGTGTAACGGGCGAACCCGACTCACGACCCCCTTTACCCCCACCCTCGGAGTATCGTAGGGTCCCCCGGCCCGGAGTCCTTCGATCGCCGTCTTTACGTGACAAAGGTGTCGGGACCCTCTACAACGGAAGTTCTCTCCCCCCTCCATGCGTCTCGGGATTTTCAGCGACGTCCACGCCAACATCGAAGCCCTCTCGGCCGTGATGCGCGGCTTCGAAGACGAGGACATCGACGAGTACTACTGTCTCGGCGACGTGGTGGGGTACGGCGCGAGCCCGAACGAGTGTTCGGACCTGGTGCGGGAGACCGCCCGGGTGACCATCCTCGGCAACCACGACGCCGCCGTCGCGGGCCGGATGGACTACTCCTACTACTACGAGGCCGCCCGCCAGGCGCTCGACTTGCACGCGAACACGCTCTCCGAGGAGAACCTCGCGTGGCTGAAGGGGCTGCCCTACAAGCACGAGGTCGGCGACACCGGCGTCCATCTCTGCCACGGCTCGCCGCTCCGCCTCGAGGAGTTCGAGTACATCTTCGCGCCGGAGCAGGCGCGCGAGTGCCTGCCGATGTGGGACGACCTCGGGCACATCACGCTCATCGGCCACTCGCACCTGTGCAAGGTCTTCGAGCTCCGCCCCGGTAGCGTGGAGGAGCTCCCGGCCGAGCGCTTCGAGCTCGACCCGGACGCCAAGTACATCGTGAGCGTCGGCAGGGTCGGCCAGCCCCGCGACTACGACAACCGCGCCAGCTACACCGTCTTCGACACCGAGACGAGCGTCTTCGACTTCAAGCGCGTCGAGTACGACATCGAGAGCGCCGCCTCGAAGATCTTCCAGAGCAAGCTCGAGCGGAACTTCGGGCACCGGCTCTTCATCGGCGTCTGACCGCGTTCGGTGCAGCCCCCGACCGCACCGGCGATGCTCGTCGTGGACGGGCTCACCAAGACGTTCGGAGACGCCCGCGCCGTCGATGGGCTGAGCTTCTCGCTGCGCGCCGGTGAGGTGCTCGGCCTGGTGGGGCCCAATGGCGCCGGCAAGACCACCACGCTCCGCTGCCTGAGCGGCATCCTCCATCCGGACGCCGGGCGCATCGTCATCGGCGGCGCCGACATGGCCACCGATCCGGTGACGGCCAAGGCGCGCGCGGCCTACGTGCCCGATGAGCCGGAGCTCTTCGACTACCTGACGGTGAGCGAGCACCTGGCGCTCCTCGGCAGGCTCTACTCGGTGCCCGACGCGGGCCCGCGGGCTAGCGAGCTGCTCGAGCGCTTCGCCCTCGGGGACAAGCTCGACTCCTACCCCGACGAGCTCAGCCGCGGCATGCGCCGGAAGCTGGCCACGGCCTGCGCGCTGCTGCCGCGCCCGGACCTGCTGATCCTCGACGAGCCCTTCACCGCGCTCGACCCCCCGGCGATCCGCGATCTGCGGGCGTTGGTGCTCGAGCAAGCGGCGGCCGGCCGAGCGGTGATCCTCTCGAGCCACCTCTTGGCGCTCCTCGAGCGCTTGGCGCATCGCTTCCTGCTCCTCGACCAGGGGCGCCTGGTCGCCCAGGGCACGCTGGCCGAGCTCGCCGGCCAGCTCGGCCAGGAGGGCGACCTCGACCAGCTCTTCGAGCGGGCCCTGGCGAGCTCGTCGGTCGATCCCTCGAGTCCGGCGCCCGCGCACTCGGAGGCGGCGCCGTCCTCGCACGAGCCCGGCGCGGACGGAGAGTGAGCGTGGGCCGCGCCCAGCCGGCCGGCTTCGGCACGCTCTTCTGGCTCGTCCGACGGCGGGTGGTGGGCCGCTTCAGGCGCGGCATTCGCCGCATTCGCAAGAGCCCCCGCCACCTGCTGATGCTGCTGCCGGTCATCTATCCGGTGGTCTACTTCGCCTTCGTCTTTCGGGACGCACCGCCGGAGACCGGCGCGCGGGTGACCGTCCCGCTCTTCGTCTTCCTGGCGCTCCTGGCCGTGCTCCGGCCGCTCTTCCGGGCCGACGGTGCTCAGGCGATCGCCTTCACCGGCGACGAGGTGCAGTGGATCGCCACCGCGCCCCTCTCCCGACCGCGCTTGCTGGCCTACGCGATCTTGCGCGCCGGACCGCCGCTCTTCTACTTCGGAATCTACTGGAGCGCGCTGATGTGGATCACCGGCGTCCGGGCCGCGTTGCCGGCCATGGTGGCCGGGCTCTTCGTCTACGGCCTCACGCTGACTCTCCTCTCGATGAGCGCGGAGATGGTCACCGCGCTGCTCGCCGCTCGTGGCGTCGGCGCGCTCGTCCGCCGCCTCGTCCTCGGCGCCGCGCTGCTGGGGCTGCTCTACGTGGCGGCCGAGCCCTTCCGCCACGAGTCGCCGCCGCGGGACCTGGGGGCGATGGTCCAGTGGAGCAGCGAGAAGCTGCAGTCGAGCTGGGCCTACGCAGTGCTGCGCCCCTTCGTCTTCCTCGCGGCGTTGCCGAGCGTCGCGTCGGTGAGCGAGTGGCTCCCGAGGGTGGCGATCGTGCTGGCGCTCGACGGGCTCCTCTTCGGGCTCATCGTGGTCCTGCCGGTGCCGGTGGAGGAGCTGGCGCTCGCCGGCTCGCGCCGGGTTCGACGCGCGCGCTCACGGCTGGGGCTCGGCGGCGCCCGGTCGGGACCCCGCCGGCGCTCGAAGCGCATGGCCGAGCGGGCCGGACCATCGCTCGCGGCTCGGGGCCCGTCGTGGCGGGCGCTCTTGTGGATGGCCTTCGTGGGTGCCTGGCGCCGGATCCGTCCCTCGCCGCTGCTGCTGGTGCTGGTCGCCGGGGCGCTGGCGGCGGCGATCGCGACCGACCGACGGGAGCTCGCCGGGATCGTCGCGCTCACGCTCGTCTTCCTCGGCCTCTTCGTGTCGCTGATGGCGACCGCCTTCACCGATCCGCTCCGCAGCACCCTGAGCGGCCTGGTGACTCACCTCGGGACCCTCCGGAGCTGGCCGGTCGCGGGGACCACCATCGCCCGCAGCTTCGCCATCGGCGGCGGGCTCGCGCTGAGCGTGAGCCAATCGGCCCTCACGCTCATCGCGCTCCTGCTCCTCGCGGAGCCCGACCTCGAGTGGATCGTGGTCGCCGTCGGATCCGCCGTAGGTCTGGTGCCGGTGCAGGTGGTGCTGGTCGCCGTGCGTGACGCCATCGCCGTCACCTGGCCGGACATGCATCGACCGGCCGCCGACCTCGGAGCCATGCGGAGCGCCAACGTCGTGATCGGCCTGCTCCGGGCCCTCTTCTTCTTCGCGGTGGTCGGTGTCGCGGTGCTCATCGGTGTCGGCATCGCGCTCCTCCCGGCCTTCGCCCTGGACGCGCCGCTCTGGCTGACCCACCCGGTGGCGGTGGTCGTGAGCGGCGCCGTCCTGATGCTCGGCGCGGAGGTCTTCGTCCGCTGGAGCGGGCGACGCCTCCGCCTCGACGACTGAGCTCGTCTAGCGAGTCTCGACGCGGCGGAAGAGGCCGTGCCAGGGTGGGAGCGCCTCGGGCCAGAGGTCGAAAGGCGGCGTCTGCATGGTCCCGATGGGGCAGACCCGCGGCACGAGGCCCGGTGCGTGGTCGAGGGCGATCGCGATCGGCTCGATCGACTCGCCGGCGACGCCGACGACCTTCAGGTGGGCGCCGAGGGGCCGGACCGCGTCGAGGAACGCGGCCTCGTCGGGGACGGAGTGGATGCTGACGTTTCGGTAGCCGGGTGGCCCGGGCAGCGGCGCGTCCTCCTCGATGGCCACCGCGTGGGTGCGTCCCTCGAAGAGCACCCCGGTCGCCGCGGCGACGCCGCGCCACTGCATCTGCCGAGCGGCGACGGCCTCCGGCAGGGGCCCGCGGGGGAGCCGGCCCTCGATGCGTTCGAGGGCGTAGTGCAGCCGGTCACCGAGCTCGATGGCTCGGGTCGGCGAGCCGAGGACGTAGATCCGCTGCGGCGAGAGGCAGCCGCGCCCGTCGTAGGCCGCGACGTCGAGGGCGAGGCGGTCGGCGACGGCGTGCCGTTGCTCGAAGTCGAGGGAGTCGGCGAAGACCAGGGCGACGCCGAGGCCGTGGCCATGGGGGATGACCAGGCTCGAGGCTGGCGCCATCGCGCGCAGGGCGCGCACGGTCTCGTCGGAGCCGTGCACGTGGATGACGTCGGCCTCGGCGATCAGCGCGCCCATCCGTCGATCGTCGGGCGGGAAGCTGAGGATCGCGAGCGACTCCGCGAAGGGGGGCTCGAGCGCCTCGGCGAGGGCCCGGACGAGGACGTCGTCCTTGGAGGACGCCTTCACGACCGTGGGCACGCCGAAGAGCAGCGGGGTGAGCACCGCCCGGACGGCCGCCGTGAACACGTTGCCGGCGAGCACCACCAGCGCGAGATCCACCGCCCGGTCGCCGACCACGCCGACCGGCGGCGCGTCGGCGAGCTCGGTCATCACCGCGCGGCTCGCGGGCTCGCAGGTGGTGCGGAGCGCCCACTCGACCATCGGCTCGCTCAGTCCGGCGGACGCCGCGAGCCGCGGGCGAAGGGACTCGTCTCGGGCCACGGCGTCGAGCGCCCGGTGCAGGAGCTCGGCGCGCCGGGCGGGCGCCATCCGCAGCGCCGGCGCCTGCCGGCGGACCATGTCGCAGACGGTCTCGAGCTGCTCGCGTGGGCTGTCGCGGTAGACGCTCATCGGCCGCCGAGCGCTTCCTCGACGGCGAGCGAGCACCCGCGGGGCAGCGCGCCCGGGTGACGGCCGTGGAGCTCCACGAGCTCGCCCGGGTGGACGGTCGCGCTGTCGGCGGTCTGCAGGCACGCGACGGAGTCGAGGTTGGCGGCGTCGTCGATGCGGAGCAGCCCACGGGTGCCCTCCGGCAGCGGCTCGAGCCGTTCGGGATCGACGGCGCAGACGCGCACCCACGGCGGCGGGCAATAGAGCCGCCGGCCGCCGGGATCGATCAAGGTGGTCTCGTAGAGCTGGGAGCTGAGCTCGGTCATGCCGTACTCGCCGACCACCCGCGCCTCGGTCATGCCGTAGCGGACGGCGAGGGCCGCGCGCAGTGCCTCCGGCGCGACCTCGCGGGAGCGTCCCTTGAAGCCGCCGGTCTGCATCAGGAAGCTCCCGCTCGGGAGCGCGAAGGTTCGGTCGAGGGCGTCCTCGGCGTGGACGAAGGCGAAGCTGGTGCCGAGCACGGCGGTGGGCTCGCCGCTGGATTCGGCGTCCGCGAGGGCTCGACCGAGCTCGCCGGCGTCGAGGGGCCACACGTACGTCGCCGAGCTCCCGAACCACTCGGTGAAGCGAGCGAGCATGTAGGAGAGGCTCGAGTCGGGGGCGGCGTCCTCGTCGGGCGCGAGGATCACCAGGCGCATGCCCGTCTCGGGGACGCCCGCGAAGAGCAGCGTCGCCGCGGCGGTGCGGGCGGCCAGGTCGTAGAGGCCGAGCTCGCGGAAGGGGTGCTCCCCGCGAGCGCCGGTGGTCGTCCCCGAGGTGCGGAACACGCGCACGTCCTCCTCCGGCGGGTGGGCGGCGACCCGCACGTGGCGGAAGACCTCCGTCGGGAGCGCGGGCGGCCACTCGTCGAAGAGCGACTGCCGGTTGGCGCCAGCGAGCTTCGCGTAGGGGCCGACCACCTCGCCCTGGTAGTAGGCGAGGTCCTGCAGCAGCTGATCGCGCTCCTCGGAGAGGCCCCTCCGCTCGGCCGCGCGGTGGGTGCCGGCCGAGCGCTCGATCAGCGCGACGATGCGCTCTCGCAGGGTGGCTCGGTTCATCGCGCGAGCTCCTCGAGGAGCGCGTCGGCGAAGGCGTCGAGGAGCCGCTCGTCGATGGTGAGGGCGGGCAGGAGCTGGATCACCTCGGCCTCCATGCCGGCGGGGATGGCCAGGAAGCCGCGCTCGAGCAGGCGGCGCACCAGCGGCAGCACCGGCACGCCGGGGACCACCCCGAGCAGGAGGCCGCGGCCGCGTACCTCGAGGTCGCCCAGGCGCTCGCGCAGCCGGGCCTCCATCGCGAGGGCCCGCTCGCCGAGGCGCTCGCGCTCCATCACGCCGAGGCTGGCGAGGGCCGCGGCGGCGCCGAGCGGGTGGCCGAAGAAGGTGCCGGTGTGGATCGCCACGCGGCCGGGGTCGCCCCAGGCTTCGAGCACCTGCAGCGAGCCGATGCAGGCGCTGACCGGCAGGCCGCCACCCAGGCCCTTGCCCAGGCAGATCAGGTCGGGCGGCTCCGTCAGGCCGGCGCTCGGGGCCATCGAGGCGAAGGGAACGCCGGTCCGGTGGAGGCCGGTCATGATCTCGTCGACGATCAGCAGCGATCCGTTGGCGCGGGCCCGCTCCTGCAGGCCGCCGAGGAAGCCCTCGGGGGGCACGCGGCAGCCGCCGCGCCCCTGGATGGGCTCGACGATCACCGCGCCGATCGTCTCGTCGAGGAGCTGGTCCACCGCGTCCAGGTCGCCGTAGGGCGCGAAGCGGACGTGGGGATTGAGCTGCCCCGCGAAGGGCGCCCGGAACCCCTCGGAGTAGCCGCAGGCGGCGAGCGGTCCGTGGTCGAGGCCGTGGTAGCCGCCGCCGAAGGCCAGGATTCCCGGCCGGCCGGTGTGGATCGCGGCGCTCTTGAGCGCGGTGGTCACCGCGTCGCTGCCGCTGAGCGAGAGGATGACCCGCGCGTCGTCGTGCGGAGCCAGCGCGGCCAGCCGCTCGAGCAGTCGGATCTTCACGTCCGAGGGGTGGAGATCGCCGAGGGCGTGGAGCAGCGTGCCCGCCTGCTCGCGGACGGCGGCGACCACGGCCGGGTGGCGGTGGCCCACGCCGGCGACGCCGAAGCCGCCGGTCAGGTCGACGAAGACGTTGCCGTCGGCGTCGACCACGTTGGCGCCCACGGCCTCCGTCCAGACGATCGGGTCCTGCGGTGCGCCGGAGCGCTCGGCGCGGCGGGCGCGGCGGGTGGTGAAGGCCGGCGACTCGGCGCGGGCGAGGGCGTCGACCAGCGCGCTCGCCTTCGGACCGGGCAGGGCGGTCTCGATCCGGGGCAGGGCGGCGCCGAGCTCTTCGGGGTCAGCCATCGTGGACAAGCGTGCGGTCCCGGCGGGGACCGTTCAACGCGAGGCACCGCTCAGCGGCGCCAGGGATAGAAGATCATCCCGTTGGCTCGCGCTTCGCGCATCAGCTCCGGGGTGTCGAGGAAGACGACGTCGAGGGTGGCGCCGGTGGCGGTGCCGGTGCGTTGCAGCCCGCGGGCGATCTCGCCGATGCGCTCGCGGAAGGACGAGTCGATCATCACGCCGATCGCCGGTTGAGCGGCCGCCGGCCCGCGAGAGGCGTTGCAGAAGGCGGCCCACTCCACCTCCGGGTAGTCCCGGAGCAGGTCCGCGAGGGCGTCGAGGAGCACGTCCTGCGGCGGCGCCGCGAGGGGGACGAGCTGTACCTCTCCGCTGGCCGAGCCGCCGAAGGTCGCGTCGGGCGCTTCGTCGACGCCCGGTGACGAGGGGGCCTGCTGCACCTGGGCGGGGGGTGTTCCACCGCTCGGCGGGGTCGGCGGCTTCATGCCGTCGTCGGGGGTCATCGGCCGCGGTACGCCGCCGGAAGGCGTGACCCGAACCGCTTGCATCATCGACGAGGAGATCCGTCCGACGCCGGCGAAGGGCCCCGACGAATCCGATCGATGGCGGGCCGAGACGAGGGGCTCGATCTCCGCCTGCTCGGCCTCGAGCGAGTAGTCCGCCATGATGTCCACGACCACGAAGCCGATGCCTCGGGAGAGGGCGTGACGCAGCGCGTAGCGCGCGCCCACCTCGCGGTGTGGCACCCGCCCCTTCTCGTCCAGCCAACCGAAGCGCTCCGCGGCGGTCTGCAGCTCGTGCTCGTCCGTGAAGAGAGGCAGGGCGTTCTGCCCGTTGCTGTTGACCAGCGTGCGGTAATCCTCGCCGTCCTCGGTCCACGTCGCGACGTAGACCGTGCGCTGCGAGAGGGCGACCAGCGCGTCCACCTTCGCCTGCGCTCCGCTCGGCGCGTCGGCGAGGAGCCGACGGAACGCGGCGAGCGCGCGATCTGACGAGGAGGCAACCATCCGTTCTCACCATTCTAGCCGTCCTGGCGCGAAGCCGGGCAAATAACGCGCGGCGGGCGGCGTGCGCCCGCGAGTCGTCGTCCCGTCCTTGACAGGGGGCCGAGGCGCGGTAATTGTCCGCCTCCCGCAAGGGATGCCCAGATAGCTCAGTTGGTAGAGCAGGGGATTGAAAATCCCCGTGTCGGCGGTTCGATTCCGCCTCTGGGCACCAGAAAACCCCGCGAAGCCGCGGGGTTTTCGCTTTTTCGGGGGGTCTCAGAGGCCGAGCTGCTGGGCGATGGCCGGCGCGGGGAGGGCACCGGAGACTCGCCCGGCCTCCCGGCCCTGGCGGAAGAGGATCATCGTCGGGATGCCGCTGATCGAGTAGCGCCCGGCGACCTGCGGCAGCGCGTCGGTGTCGACCTTGGCGACCACCAGCTGGCCGGCCTTGTCCTTGGCGAGCTTCTCCAGCTCCGGGGCGACCATCTTGCAGGGGCCGCACCACGCCGCCCAGAAGTCGGTGACGACCGGCAGCGGGCTCTTCCAGAGCAGGTCGTCGAACTCGTCCGCGGAGCGGATGGGGACCGGGGCGTCGACGGTCATGGGCTCCTTGCAGGCCCCGCAGCGGGGGCCGGAGCTGAGCTTCGCGGCCGGGATTCGGTTGGCCTGACCACACGACGAGCAGCGGACGATCATGCGATCCAGATAGTCATGCACGCGCCCGTGTCAGGCCGCGCGCCGAGCGGATGCTCACGCGTCTCGGCCGACACCGAACGGGGATGATCGGGCCTTCGCCGGCCGGATACCCCCCGCCAGTGTGCCTTGACGGGTGAGTGGGGGGGGACGACTCTGAGCCGAGTCGTGAGTGAGGCAAGGCCGGGGGACCGCTCATTTCGACTGCTCGTGGAGGAGACCAGCTCGACGAGTGGGATGGACTACCTCCGCTCGTTGGCCCGGAACACCGCCCACGCCCTGAACGCCCAATGGGCCTTCATCGGCCGGCTCGTGGCGGGGGACCCGCAGCGGGTGGAGGTGATGGTTCTCTGGGAGAAGGACGACTTCGGTGAGCCCTTCTTCTACGAGCTCGCTGGAACCCCCTGCGAGCGGGTCGTGGCCGGGGAGCTCTGCCACTACCCGGACCGGGTGCAGCAGCTCTTTCCGGACGACGAGCTCCTGGCCCAGATGGGCGTCGAGGCGTACAGCGGGGTGACCATCGCCGACCACGGGCGGACCCACGGCGTGCTGGTCGCGCTCTACGACCACCCGGTCGGGGCCATCGACGCGTTCGAGCCGCTGCTCTGGGTCGCAGCGTCGCGAGCAGCGCTCGAGCTGGAGCGGATGGAGAGCGAAGCCGCCCTCCGAGCGTCGGAGGGCCGCTATCGCAACTTGATCGAGCAGTGCAACGAGGGGATCTGGTCCATCGACGCCTCGGGCGTCACCGACTTCGTCAATCCACAGATGGCCGAGATGCTCGGTGTGCGGGCCGAGGACATGGTCGGCCGGCCCATGTTCGACTTCATGGACGACGAAGCGCGAGCCGAGGCGGAGAGCAACATGGACCGCCGCCGCCAGGGCATCCGGGAGCGGCACCCCTTTCGCTTGAAGCACGCCGACGGCAGCGACGTGTGGACCGAGATGGCGACCTGTCCCATCGTCGACGACGACCAGCAGATGGTCGGTGCGCTGGCGCTCGTCACCGACGTGACCGAGCAGCGGCAGCTGCAGGAGAGCATCCAGCAGACGCAGAAGCTCGAGAGCCTCGGCGTGCTGGCCGGCGGCATCGCGCACGACTTCAACAACCTCCTGGCGGCCATCCTGGGCAACGCCGATCTCGGCCTGATGCACTCCGCCTCGTCGCCGCCGCCCCGGGAGCTGCTCGAGCGGATCCAGTCCGCGGCGCTGCAGGCGGCCGAGCTGACCAAGCAGCTGCTCGCCTACGCCGGCCGCACGCCCTTCCGGGCGGCGCCGCTCTCCCTCGCCGACCTCGTCACCGAGACCTCGGCCATGCTGAGCGCCGCGGTTCCCGCGAACGTCTCGCTGAAGGTGGGGACTGCTTCCGAGTCGTTGCCCCTCATCGACGGGGACCGCACCCAGCTGACGCAGGTGCTGATGAACCTGGTCATCAACGCGTCCGACGCGCTCGGCGCCGAGGGCGGTGAGGTCCGCATCAGCACCGGCGTGTTGCAGCCGCGCGACGAGGTGCTCACCCGCGGCTACGTGGCGGACTCGTTGCGTCCCGTCGCGCACGTCTTCCTGCGGGTCGAGGACGACGGAGTGGGGATGGACGAGGAGGTCCGCGCCCACCTCTTCGACCCCTTCTTCAGCACCAAGGAGTCCGGCCACGGCCTTGGCCTCGCGGCGTCGCTGGGCATCCTCCGTCGCCACGGCGGCACGGTGGTAATCGACAGCGCTCCGGGCGAGGGGAGCGCCTTCACCGTCTGCCTCCCGGTGAGCGATGGGCAAAGCGCCGCCGTCCACACCCCGCAGGAGGCGAGCGCCCCCCGCGGCCTCGAGGGCCGGCGAGTCCTCCTCGTCGACGACGAGGCCGCCGTGCGCAACGTCGTCGGGCAGGTGCTGCGCGCGCTCGGCGCCGAGGTCGACGAGGCCACTGGCGGCAGGGAGGCCCTCGCGCTCGTCGAGGACTCGGCCGCGCCCCATGACGTGATCCTCCTGGACATGGCCATGCCCGAGATGGATGGCGTCGAGACGCTCCGTCGGCTTCGCGCCGGCGGCTGCGACACGCCGGTGATCCTCTGCTCGGGTCACGCGGCCTACTCGCTTCCGGAGCAGCCTGGCGTCGGCTGGCTCCCCAAGCCCTTCCGCGCCGCCGAGCTCCAGGACGCCGTGCAGGCCGCCCTGGACCAGTGAATCGGGCATCCGCGGGTCACCTGCCACCGATTCGCCTCATCTCGGCCGCGGCCGCGCCACTCTCGCCAGGCACCGTCGTGGAGTGTCCACTCGCCAGTCGCGCGCCACCCTCGCCGCCTTGGTCGCGGCCGTCTTCGCCCTCTCCCTGCTCGTCGCCCGCGTCCTCTACACGGGGCGGCCGACCTACCTCTTCCTGGTCTGGAACCTCCTCCTGGCGATGATCCCGCTCGCCCTCGCCTTGCCGGCGCGGGGCGGGGCGGGGCGCTTCGCGCTCTGGCTGCTCTTCTTCCCGAACGCGCCCTACCTGGTCACCGACCTGGTTCACTTGCGCCCGCGGGCCGCGCCCTACTGGTTCGACATCGGGATGCTGGTCGCCTTCGGCTGGGCCGGGCTCTTCGCGGGGACGGTGGCCCTCGAGCGAATGGTCGCCCGCGTCGAGGGACGCGCCCGCTGGCTCGTCCTCGCCGGAGTGGGGGTGAGCTCCGGCTTCGCGATCTGGCTCGGCCGGTTCCTACGGCTCAACAGCTGGGACCCGATCGTGCGCCCCGCGAGCTCGGCCGAGCGCGTGCTCTCCGCGCTGACCGGCGGCCTCGGCGCGCAGGCGGCGGGGGTCACCGCACTCTTCGGGGCCCTCGTGCTGGTCGTCTTCCTGGGCACGCTCTCCCTCCGTCGCGACACGACGTGAGCGCCGTCGGGATCGCGAGGCTGGAGAAGCCCATGGCCGGCTCAGCGGCCGGGCGCGGGGAGATGCTTCAGGGTTCGCGAGGGGAGGGCCGCGGCGGCGAGCGCCTCGCGGCCCCCGGTCTCGATCACCTCGCCATGGGCCATCACCAGCCGGTCGAAGTCCTGGGCGAGCGCGACCTCGAGGCTCGTCGCGTAGCCCTCGCGATCCGCGGTGATCCAGCGGACCAGTCGGCTCTGGGCGCACCGGCCCAGGGTGCCGGCGACCACCCGGAAGACGAACCAGCTCATCGGCCCCTTGGCCTCGAGGACGTGGAAGACCAGGTCGGTCACCACCAGCGTGCGGCTCGGCCGGTGGAGCAGCAGGACCTCGTTCAGCTTCGGGATCCCGGCGACCGGCAGCAGCTCCAGCTCCGCCCCGAGCGCGGCGCCCGCGAGCAGGCCATCGAAGGAGAGGTCGCTCCGCTTGTCGGCCAGCCCGGGCGCGCCGAGCATGAGCGCGTCCGGATATCGCTCCGCGGCCGCTTCCAGGTAGAGGTGGTGGAAGCAGTTGGGGGCCGCCAGGTGGGTCACGGGGCCGAGGGCGGCGAGCTCCTCGGCGAGCGCGTCGTCGATGGTGATGGGGGACCAGAGCACGAGCCCCCCGCCCGTGCGCACCACGGTCATGCGCACCGGGAAGATCACCCCGCCGGGCAGGCGGAGCTCGTCCCGGGCTTCCCAGAGATCGTCGGCGAGGGGGGCGAGGCGGGTCATGGCGTTCGTCCTTTCGGGGCAGCGATGGGCGGGCCCCATCGGCTCGATGGATAGNNGGCGGGCCCCATCGGCTCGATGGATAGTCAAGCACCGTTGACCATAGTGGTCAAGTGAGCTTGACCATGTGCTAGAGTCCGGTCCGTGGATCCCTCCTTTCCCGAGACGCTCGAGGCGGCCAAGCGCGCGAGCACGGCCCAGCTCCTCTTCAAATGCGCGCGTCTGGTGAACGAGCGCGCCCTCGCCACCCTGCCGACCGACGAGGACACGCCGCGACCACGGCCGGCGCACATGTCGCTCTTCCCGCACATCGCCCTCGAGGGCACCCGGCCGAGCGAGCTGGCGAAGAAGCTCGGCGTCAGCAAACAGGCGGTGGGTCAGCTCGTCGGCGAGCTCGAGGCGATGGGGATCGTGGAGCGCCGGCCGGATCCGGACGACGGCCGCGCCAAGCGGGTCGTCTTCACCGAGCGAGGGCTGGCGTCGATCCTGGAGGGGCTCGCCCATCTGCGCCGGGTCGAGGCCGAGCTCCGCGCCGCGATCGGCGAGGACGCCATGGCGTCGCTCCGCGAGGGGCTCTTGGCCCTCCACGACCACCTGGACGGCGGCTGACCAGCGGCGAGCTCACTGGGCCCACGGGTGCTCGGCGAGGAGCGCCCGGGCGCGCTCCCGATGCTCCGCCGAGAGCTCGCCGGCCAGCGCGGATGCGAACGCCGAGCACAGCGCGTCGGCGCTCTCGAAGCGGTCGTCTTTGTCCTTGGCCAGGGCGATCGCGAAGAAGGCGTCCACCGCGGCGGGCACGGCCGCGAGCCGAGTCGGCCGCACCGGCATCTGGCCGATGACCTTCGCCAACACGCGCTTCATCTCCGTTCCCTCGAAGGGCCGAAGGCCGGTCAGGGCGCGGTAGGCGATGGCGGCGAGGGCGTAGAGATCGGTGCGGTGGTCGACGGCTTCGCCGAGTGCCTGCTCCGGCGCCATGTACTCCGGGGTCCCGATCGGCTCGCCGTCGGTGAGCGTCCCGTCGGCACCCATCAGGGTGGACACGCCGAAGTCGAGGATCTTCCAGCGCGGCGGATCCCCGTCGGTACGGAAGAGGTTCTGCGGCTTGAGGTCCCGGTGGACGATCCCCGCCTCGGTCGCGGCGCGCACGCCGTCGCCGACCTGCCGGACCAGGTCGAGCACCGCGTCCGGACGCAGCCGAACCTCCCGCCTCAGGATCTGCGCCAGGTCCTCGCCCTCGAGGCGCTCCATGGCGAGGTAGGGGATGGGGGCGGCCTCGTCGCCGACCTCGAGGACCGCGACCACGTGGGGGGAATCGAGGCTCGCCGCGAGCCGAACCTCGCGGAGGAAGCGGCGCACGAAGCCGGGCCGCCCGATCATCTCCGGGAGGAGCATCTTGACCGCGGCCGGCTCGCCCGTCTCGACGTGGGTCGCCTCGTAGACCTCGCCCATGCCGCCCCGGCCGAGCACCGCTCCGAGCTCGAAGCTGCCGAGGGTCTGCTCGGTGAAGCGACCCATCCCACCGGCCTGGAGCGCTCGCTCGAGCTCCTGCCGCGCTTCCAGGAAGAGCGCCTCGCGGTGAGACGCTCGCCGGACGGCTTCGTCGCGCTCCGCCAGTGAGGTCACCATCGCCTGCCGGACGCCCAGCGCCTGCTGGAAGGTGAAGATCATGAAGAGGGCGAAGCCGCCCACCACCAGCAATTGGCCCGTGCTGTCGAGCTGCTCGGTGGGCGTGATCAGCCCCGGGTCCTCCAAGAGACCGATGGCGATCGCTCCACCGATCACGGCCACGGGGGCGATGGCGCTCACCAGCGCCACCCTGGCGATTTTCGCTCCGAAGGAGAGACAGGCCGCGTAGACGTTCAGCACGAACATCATCAGCACCGGTCCGAACACGCCGAGGTAGTAGAGGATGCCGCAGTTCGCGACGAGCGCGATGGCGAAGTACGCGTAGAGGTGGCCGGTGCGGTAGCGCTCGTTCGACGAGGCCACCCAGACGAGGGCGAGGTTGTAGGCGACCCCGATCCCGAGGGCGATCATGAAGAGTCGCTTGGCGAGCGGGTCTCCGCCGAAGAGCTGGGCGATGGCGAGGCCGATCACGTTGAAGACCACGCCGACCCAACCCATCAGTCGCGCCTGCTCGATCTCGGCCTTCCGCAGGACCGCCTCCGGCTCCGGAAAGGGCAGCACCGAGGGGGCGGCGCTGGAGCGCTCCCGAGTGATCGGCGCGCGCTCGGCCACCGTGGGGCCGGTCGGGTCGGAGCGTGCTCCCCCGTCGGCCGGTGCGACCCCCTCGTCCTCCCCCACCACCGTCGGAGCATAGCGTGGCCTCGCGCCTTCGCGGCCCTCGGCGCGCAACCCTTGCGTGTGGCTCCGCACGTGCGCGGCCCTTGCACCCGTCCGGCGCGCTCTCATCGGTCCTTCGCCGTGGTCCGGAGCTTGCTATCCTCGGCCGTAGGAGGCGTGGAATGACGACCGTAGCGGACCTGATGACGCGAGACGTGGTGACCCTCAGTGAAGAGGACGGGCTCAGCCGAGCCATGAAGATCTTCTCGGAGCTCCCCATCCGACACCTGCCGGTGACCAGCGACGGCACGCTCGTGGGCATGGTCTCTCATCGCGATGCGCTGGCCTGGTCGGGCTCGGCGATCGATCCCAGCCGCTTCGCCGACCAGCGGATCGCCAAAGAGGCGCACGACACCTTCGTGGCCGAGGTGATGATCACCGACGTGGTCACGGTCCCGCCCTCGGCCACGGTGGTCGAGGCGGCGCGCACTCTCCTCGAGGGCGGGTTCGGCGCGCTCCCGGTGGTGGGGGCCGACGGGAAGCTCCTCGGCATCGTCTCGGAGAGCGACCTGCTGCGTCAGCTCATCAGCGACGAGCTGACCGGCGATCAGCCCGTGCACGCGCCGCCGGTATCCCGTCCCTACGAGAAGGAGTAGGGCTCACCTCGGGATGCCGCGCGGCATGACCGGTGGCACGATGGGGGTGTGCTGGAAGACGAGACGACGGTGGTCTGCCCCTGGTGTCATCAAGCGCAGCTCTTGGTGGTGGACCCGTCCACCCGCGGGCGCTTCGTCCAGGATTGCGACGTCTGCTGCCGACCCTGGCAGGTCACCGTCCACCGCGCCCCCGATGGGGGCCTGTCGGTCCAGGTGGAGCGGGCCTGAACGCCCGCCAGGGTATGAAAAGTCTTCAGGCCCTTGAAAAGAGTGCACAACGGCAGCGGCTAGCCATTCGGAATCCCAGGGCTTTCTGCCATGGTGCGAATTTTGCGTTGTTGTCCGGCGATGGTTTCCCTTCGCCCCCCGCGATCCCGCCAAGGAGGCTTCACGCTCCTCGAGCTGATGGTCGTCGTGATCATCGTCGGGGTCGTCGCGGCCCTCGCGGCTCCGACGATCGGCAACGCCCTGGCCAACCGCCGGACCAACGAGCTGGCGCTCGAGGTGGTGCGCGTCGTCCGCGTCGGTCGCTCCGCGTCGGTCGGCCAGGGGCGCGCCTACCTGCTCCAGATCGATCCGGGCACCGAGCACCTCACGCTCTTCCGGGGCTCGACCAATCGCTGCACCCCGCGGTCGAGCTGGGACGCGATCACCGCCGCCGGCTGCGACGGCAATCCCCGCTGTAGCGTCTTCGTGGAAGCCCCGGTGGTGGGTACGTCCACCTACGACTTTCAGGTCGACGGGACCGACGAGCCCATCGACATCTGCTTCGAGCCCAGCGGCATCACCCGCTGGTCCACCTCCGGCTCGGCCTTCACCGAGACCCACCCGAACGGTGGCGTGCGGGTGAACGTGCGCCGGGTGGTCGGCGGCTCGACGGCGGGTGTGGTGAAGGCCGTGGCCATCCCCTTCGGCGCGGACGCGAGGGTCGTCCGATGATGCGGCGGACTCGCAAGAACGAGGGCTTCACGCTCATCGAGGTGATGATGGCCCTGGCCATCCTGATCGTCGGGGCGGTCGGCATCCTCTCGCTGCAGAGCGCCTCGACCCGGGGCAACATCGCCGGCCGGCGGATGTCGGCGGCGACCCAGCGCTCGAGCATCTGGATCGAGCGGCTCCGGCGCGACGCGCTCTATTGGCAGCAGGCGGGCAACCCGGTGGGCGTGGCGCCGCAGAGCCAGTACCTGGTCCACGTCGAGGGCGGCTGGTTCGTGCCGGTGAGCGCCGACCCCGCGGAGACCGCGGCCGCCGGATGGACCGGAGACGACCACGTGGGCACCGAGGCGGTCCACTACTGCACCCACATGCGCTTGAGCTGGGCGATCCCCAACGAGAGCATCCGGGCCGACGTGCGCACCTACTGGTCGAAGGACCGGGGGCAGGAGCACGAGCTGGTCGCCAATGGTTGCGCGCTGGGCACCGAGGAGCTGGTGAGCGTCGACCTCGCCTCCCGGGCGCCCGACCTGAGCGCGGTCTACAGCTCGACCCTCCTTCGCTGGACCCCGGAGGAAGAGTGATGATGCGCCCCGTCGATCGCCGTCGCGCTGGCTTCACCCTCGTCGAGCTCATGGTCGCGCTCGTCGCCGGGCTGGTGGCCATCAGCGCCGCCTACTACATCGGCGCCGCGTCCTCGCGGCACTTCGCCGAGCAGCAGCGCATCGGCCAGACCCAGACCGCCGTGCGCATGGCCATGATGCAGATCGAGGCCGACGTGGAGCGGGCGGGCCTGCACGCCACCCCGAACAGCCAGACCGCGGCCAACTGCGGCGTTGCGCCGCCGACCCGGATCCAGGCGGTGCACTTCGAGCCGGGCGCCTACACCGGTGTGCTGCCCAACGCGGCCATCAACCAGGTGCGCGCGGACCGGCTGGTGCTCACCGGCAACTACGCGACCAGCGACAGCTACCTGGTGAACACCCTCGGGCCCACCGGTAGCCAGATCGTGCTCCAACCGAATTGGCAGGCCGTGCGCCGGGACTTCGGTCAGTGGGGCGCCCCGGATCCGGCGGAGACCCCGGCCCCGCCTCCCTTCGACGAGACCCGCTTCCAGCAGGTCTTCCGGGCTGGCCGCATGCTCAAGCTGCAGACCACCGCCGGCAAGGAGCTCTTCGTGACCATCCAGGGGACCGACCCCGGCGGCGCGGGCATGCAGGGCCCGGTGATCAACGTCGCCCCGAACATTCCCGTCGGCGACCTCTGCGTCGGGGGCCTCGCCGATGGCGCGCTGGTCTCACCGTTGGTGCAGATCGAGTATGCGGTCGTCGATCCGAGCACCGACAGCTCGCTCTCGGTGCTCGACGACCCCTCCGCTGACCCGGCCCTTCAGGCGGCGCTCGGTCGCACCAACTCGGTGCTGGTTCGCCGCGAGCTCGACTTCAACGGCTCGGTCATCGCCGGCACCACCCGCATCGTCCTCGAGTTCGTCTCCGACCTCCGCTACGACTTCGTCTTCGACACCTCCGGCCCCGGCGTGGCGCCGAACCTCGTCCGGCTCGGCGGCACCGACGCGCAGGGCATCCTGAACGCCAACCCGGAGCAGGTGCGCTCGGTGGGCATCGACCTCGCCGCCCGCACCCGGCAGCACGAAGACCGCTTCCCCTTCGTCCCCCGCGCCGACGCGACGAGGCAGCGGCTGACCAGCTACCAGGTGAGCCCCGTCGCGCCCGGCGCGGCGCGCGTCCGCTCGCTCCACTCCGAGGTCCTCCTGCCGAACGTGGCCTACCGATGAACCGCACGCTCCACCGCATTCGACACCGCTCCGACGAGGGGGCCGCCATGTTGGTCGTCCTCTTCCTCCTGCTCATGGCCACCGCCACGGCGGTCTACGCGGTCCAGTCCACCATGACCGAGATCCGCGCCTCCGGGCACCACCGCATGGCCACCCAGACCGACCGGCTGGCCGAGACCGGCCTCATCGCCGCGCTCGCCTGGGTCGACCGCAGCGGCGCCGAGGTGCTCATGCGCTCCACCGCTCGCTCGGCCAGCTCGCGCCTGGACCTGACGCCCTTCGAGCGGGTCGGCCTCGCGCCGGGCAAGAACGGCCTGCGCCTCTACGGCGGTGGCTCCGCGCCCGACGGCACCGTCCTCTCGGGCGAGCTCAACGCCGGCGTCGTCAACGCCATCGACAACCGCGAGAACGTGCTCGGTCCCCGCCAGCCCTACGACCCCTTCCTGGCCGTCGACGTCTACGACTCCCACCAGTACGTCGGTGTGATCCCCGGCTACCCCGCCGGCGGCCAGGGGAACCTGAAGTTCATCTCGGCGACCTACACCGCCCGCGGCCGCGCGCGGATCCCGACCGAGGTCCGCGACACCGACCAGCGCTTCGCCAACGAAACCGCCAGTGACGCCCGCGCCCGGGGCGTCTCCGGCCCGTATTGAGAACCGTCCGAACCATGCCCATGAACCGAACGCTAGCCACCTCCCTCGCCGCGCTCTTCGCGCTCACGGCTTCGACCGCGAGCGCGCAGAGCGACGTCCGCGACCTCCGTCCCGTCGTCATGCTCCTGATGGACACGTCGGGCTCGATGATGTTCGAGGACGCGGACCGCTCGCTGCCGACGTGCACCACCTCGTCGCCGGAGCGGAACCGCTGGGCGCACACCCTCGAGGCGCTCACCGGCACCTGGGGCACGAGCTACGCCTGCGAGGTGATGGAGCGCTCGGGCGCCTCCTGGTGCTCCGGCGAGGCGCACTGCATCTCGCACATTCCCTGGGTGAGCCACCCCGGCACGACCGGGCAGGCGACGGACGGCGTGCTCGACTCCTACATGCCGCGGGTGAAGTTCGGGCTGATGACCTTCGACCCGATCATCTCGGTCATCGACGCCAGCACGGGCACCGACCGCGGGATGCTGGAGATGTCGCTCTGGTCGACCAGCCTGGACACGAAGTCGCGGGAGGACACGGGCGGCTTCTCCTACGCCGAGTCCCGCGAGCTCTCCTTCCCCGGCTGCGGCGAGGCGCGGATGGTCAACCTCGGCGCCGCGAACGACGCGGCCACCGGCGGCGCGCTCATCAGCGTGGGCAGCGACGCCGCCGGCGGCTTCGACACCATCAACCAGAACATCCAGGACGCGCTCCTCGCGGCTCGGCCCTACGGCGGCACGCCCACCGCGGCGCTCCTCTCGGACTTGGAGTACTACCTGGGCAACCACCCGGACGTGGCGCCGATCGAGCTCGAGGGCGGCGCGGGCGACGGCTACGCCAGCTGCCGACCGAAGTACGCCATCCTCTTCACCGACGGTGAGTCGAACCTCGACTTCCGGGACCCGCGCATCAACTGCGGGGCGAGCGGGACCGAGTGCCCCTACGACCGCCTCGAGGAGATCGCCGCGCGCCTCTGCGAGTACGACGGCAGCGAGTGCGACGGAACCCTCGATGGGCTCTACGTCGTGGGCTACGACGTCACCGCCGCCGCCGCCGCCGAGCTCAACCTGCTCGCGGACGCCGGCGGCACCTGTGCCGACCCGAGCGGGAACTGCGCCTTCATCATCGACAGCGACGCGGTCTCCGACCCCACCGCAGCGATCCGAAACGTCTTCGCCGAGATCCTCGACCGGGCGGCGCCGGGCACCACCACCCGCACCGCCCCGGCCATCACGACGACCGGGGCTGCGTCGACGACCCAGGGGCAGCTCGAGCTGAACACCGGCTTCCGCCTGCCGGAGGATCCGGGCGACCCGTGGCGGGGCATCATCGAGCGCAAGCGCGCGATCTGCGACGGCGTGGATCTCGTCGACCAGCCGGTGGAGGCGGTCGACCGCTTCCACGAGGTCCTCGACGCCAAGAGCGCCGCCGCCCGGCGGATCCTCACCGTCGTGCCGGACGACTACCGGAACGCCGGCGGTCACCTGGTCGGCGACAACCCCGGCCTCCCGGCCATGTCGCCCAGCGGCGGCGGCCGGGACAGCCGAACCGGCGGCAACGGCGGGAACGGCGGTCGCGGTGGCAGCCAGTGTCGTGGCACCACCGGCGGCGGCGGCGGCGGCGGCGGTGGACCCGGTGGCGGCGGTGGTCCGCCCAACCCCACCGGCGCGCTCGAGGAGGGCCTGCTCATCGAGGAGCTGAGCGCCAGCAACTCGGCCATCAGCACCGAGCTGCTCAACGTCGGCACCAACACGGAGCGCCGCCAGGTCATCGACTTCGTCCGCGGCGAGAGCAGCGCCCGCGACCACAAGCTCGGCGACATCTACCACTCGACGCCGGTCGTGGTCGGCCCGCCCGAGCTCGAGCTGGCCGACGAGAGCTACAACGCTTACCGGCAGCGCCCGGACGTCGCCAACCGGCCGCGGGTGATGTACGTGGGCGCCAACGACGGCATGCTCCACGCCTTCGCCGTCGAGGACACGACCATCACCGCCGGTCCCCACGCCGGCGAGGAGTACGACGCCGGCGAGGAGCTGTGGGCCTTCGTCCCGCCGATCATGCTCCCGCGGCTCGCCGCCTCGATGAGCGCCCACCAGTTCATGGTCGACGGCAAGCCGGTCGTGCAGGACGTCTTCTTCCGGAAGCTGCCGGGGCAGATCCACGCGGCCGACGACCCGGAGGGCTACCACACGATCCTGCTCTTCGGTCTCCGGGGTGGTGGCAACGCCTACCTCGCCCTCGACGTATCC
>JABAOG010000806.1_pt1 | contig 36021 bp, 28 predicted proteins | sample 7062131 | NCBI WGS metagenome assembly JABAOG01 (sample SAMN14538629, study PRJNA623070) | marine sediment metagenome | biome: marine biome [ENVO:00000428]; feature: marine pelagic biome [ENVO:01000023]; material: deep marine sediment [ENVO:00002113] | place: India: Arabian Sea | collected... | reverse complement strand
AGCTGTCCCTCCGGGTCCCGCTGGCGGGGCGGCACCAGGCCGTGAACCTGGCCGTGGCGGTCCGGGCGCTGGAGCTGCTGCCGCCGGAGCGTCGGCCGGACCGGCGGGCGCTCATCGAGGGGGTCGGCGGGGTGGTGTGGCCCGGCCGGCTCCAGTCGGAGACGGTGGATGGCGTGCGCTGGATCTTCGACGTGGCGCACAACGCCGCGGGGGTGCAGTCGCTGGTGGCGGCGTTGCCGGACCTGAGGGCGGCCCGGCCCCGGGTCGCCCTGATCGGCGTGCTGGGCGACAAGGACTGGGACGCGATGCTGCCCCCGGTGTTCGGGGCGGTGGACATGGCCGTGTTGAGTGAGCCGCCCTCGGCGCCCCCGGAGCGACGGTGGGACCCGGAGGCCGTGCTGGGCACGCTGGGATCCCCGGGATCGGCCCGGGTGGTGCGTCCGTTCGCAACAGCGGTGGCCGAGGCCGCGGCCGCCGCCCGGGGCGGGACGGTGATCTGCACCGGGTCGGTCCACACGGTGGGGGACGCCATGCTCCAGCTGGGGATCGCCCCGTTCGGGGATCCGGGGTTGCAGCCGGAGGGGCGGCGCCCCTAGTATCGCCCGATGAGCTTCCAGAGTCTGCCCGGATTCCGCGATTTCTTCCCCGCCGAGCTCTCGGCGCGCAGCCACATCGTGGCGGCGTGGCGGGAGACCGCGCGGCGCTACGGCTTCGAGGAGTACGACGGGCCCCCGCTCGAGCCCCTGGAGCTCTACGTGGAGAAGAGCGGGGAGGAGATCGTCGACCAGCTGTACGCCTTCCAGGACAAGGGCGGGCGGGAGGTGGCGCTGCGTCCCGAGATGACGCCGACGCTGGCCCGCATGGTCGGCGAGCGCGGCCGCTCACTGCCGAAGCCGATCCGCTGGTTCAGCGTGCCCCAGCTCTTCCGCTACGAGCGCACGCAGCGGGGACGGCTGCGGGAGCACTTCCAGTGGAACGTCGACATCGTGGGCGAGGACGACGTCGCCGCCGACGCGGAGGTCCTGGCCGTGGCCCTCGACGGGCTGTCCGCCCTGGGACTGGGCGAGGACGACATCGTGGCCCGGATCAACGACCGCCGGCTCCTGGAGGCGCTGCTGGTCCACGCGGGGGTGCGCCGGGATCGACTGGCCCGCGCGTATGCCGTCATCGACAAGATGGGCCGGGAGGAGGAGGCCACCACGCGCCGCCGGCTCGCGGAGGAGGTGGAGCTGGAGGAGGGCGCCGTGGAGCGGGTCATGGCGGTGCTCGAGCGGGACCTGGACGCGCTGGTGGCGGAATACGGGGAGGTGGAGCGGATTGCCCCGGAGCTGGACCGGCTGCGTGCCTACTTCGCGACCCTCGGGGAGATGGGATGGAGCGGACACGTCCGGTTCGATCCGCGCATCGTGCGGGGCCTCGCCTACTACACGGGCACGGTGTTCGAGATCTTCGACCGGCAGGGGGAGCTGCGGGCCATCTGCGGCGGCGGCCGCTACGACGACCTGCTCGCGGCGGTGAGCGACCTGGAGCTCTCGGCCGTGGGGTTCGGGATGGGGGACGTGGTGCTGGGCGAGCTGCTTCGGGACCGGGGCCTGCTGCCCGACTCGCCGCCGGGTCCCGACTATTTCATCGTGAGCATCAGCGAGGCGGAGCGACCGGTGCTGCGGCGGGTGGCCGCGGGGCTGAGGGCGGCGGGCCACTCGGTGGCGTACACGCTCCGACAGGTGGGGGTGGGCAAGCAGTTCAGGGATGCCGACTCCCGGGGGGCCCGGGACACGGTGGTCCTGGGTCCGAGCGAGGTCGAGCGGGGCGTGGCGGTGGTCCGGTCCATGGGCACGGGAGAGGAGCGCGAAGTGCCGCTGGACGAGCTGTTGCCATGACGTCCCCGGAAGACCTGGACGCAGAGCGGAAGCGGATCGTACGCAAGCTGGGACTGCTGACCTGGGGGCTGATCGCCGCCGCCGTGCTCCTGGCGGTGGCGGGCGGAGCGCTGCTGGCCTGGATCTTCACCGGGGCCGGGTACCCGTTCCTGCGGACGTGGCTGATCGTGACGCTGCTCCTGCTGGCCATCCCGGCGGCGGTGCACCTGGCGCCGTGGCCGCGGAAGAAGGACGGGGACGGGTAGAGGGGACGGACGCCGCGAGGGCACGAGACGCATACCGAGGGCACAGACCGAAGGAAGACATGGCTGACGACAGGGCGCTGACACCCCGCGCCGAGGACTTTTCGAGCTGGTACAACGAGGTCGTGGTCCGGGCGGAGCTGGCGGAGCATTCGCCGGTCCGGGGGAGCATGGTCATCCGGCCGTGGGGATACACGCTGTGGGAGAACATGCAGCGGGCGCTGGACGACATGTTCAAGGCGACCGGGCACCAGAACGCCTACTTCCCGCTGTTCATCCCGCTGAGCTTCATCGCGCGGGAGGCGGAGCACGTGGAGGGCTTCGCCAAGGAGATGGCGCTGGTCACCCACACGCGGCTGGTGGGCGACGCGGACGGGAACCTGGTGCCGGACCCGGAATCGAAGCTGGAGGAGCCGCTGGTGGTGCGGCCGACGTCGGAGACGATCATCTACGACGCGTACTCCCGCTGGGTCCAGAGCTACCGCGACCTGCCCATCCTGATCAACCAGTGGGCGAACGTCATGCGCTGGGAGNNCTGCCGCTGCTGATCAACCAGTGGGCGAACGTGGTGCGCTGGGAGATGCGCACGCGGCTGTTCCTGCGCACGACGGAGTTCCTGTGGCAGGAGGGGCACACGGCCCACGCGAGCGCGGACGAGGCGGAGGAGGAGGCCCTGACCATCCTGGGGGTCTACCGGTCCTTCATGGAGGACTGGATGGCCATGCCGGTGATCACGGGGCGGAAATCCGACTCCGAGAAGTTCCCGGGCGCGGTCCACACCTACGCGCTCGAAGCGCTGATGCAGGACAACCGGGCGCTGCAGGCGGGCACGTCCCACAACCTGGGGCAGAACTTCGCGAAGCAGTTCGACCTGAAGTTCCAGGCGGAGAGCGGGGACTGGGAGTTCGCGCACAACACGTCGTGGGGAGTGACCACGCGCCTGGTGGGGGCGCTGGTGATGGTCCACGGCGATGACAGTGGCGTGGTGCTGCCGCCGAAGCTGGCCCCGACCCAGGTGGTGCTCACGCCGATCTGGAAGAGCGACGAGCAGCAGGGCACCGTGATGGAGAAGGCGGAGGCCGTGGCCACGCGGCTCCGGGCCGACGGCGTACGGGTCCATATCGACCGCCGGGAAAGCCTGTCCCCCGGGGCCAAGTTCTGGGAGTGGGAGCGCAAGGGCGTACCGCTGCGGATCGAGATCGGCCCCCGGGACGTGGAGAAGGGGCAGCTGGTCCTGGCGAGCCGGGTCGTGGCGGAGGGCGGGGACCGCAAGGAGTTCCTGCCGGAGGCGGAGGCGCTGGCGGCGGTGCCGGACCGGCTGGACGCGCTGCAGGCCGCGCTGCTGGAGTCGGCCCGGGCCCGCAGGGACGAGAACACCCACCGGGTGGCCGACTACGCCGAGTTCCGCGAGCGCGTCGAGGCGGATGGCGGGTTCTACTTCGCGGGCTGGTGCGGATCGCGGGAATGCGAGGAACGGGTCAAGGCGGACACGAAGGCGACGATCCGGGTCCTCCCGGGCCCGGAGTTCCGCTCCGACCCGGCGCCGCAGACGTGCCTGGTGTGTGAAGGCGGGGCCCGGCACGAGGCCGTCTGGGCCCGGGCCTACTGACGGCGATCCCGTGCCGGGCAACTTCGCCTATCGGAGCGAGGTCCTCCACTGCGAGGGCGTGCCGCTCGCAGCCCTCGCCGGCGAGTACGGCACGCCCCTGTACGTCTACAGCCGCCAGAGCGTGCTCGACCGGCTCGCGTCCATGGACGGGGCCTTCGCGCCGCTGGATCGGCTGGTGGCGTACAGCGTGAAGGCGAACGGCAACCTGTCGCTGCTGCGCCTGCTGGCCGAGGCCGGTGCCGGGGCCGACATCGTGAGCGGCGGCGAGCTTCACCGTGCGCTGCTGGCGGGGATGCCGGCCGACCGGATCGTGTTCAGCGGTGTGGGGAAGACCCGAGGGGAGCTGGAGGCGGCGCTGGACGCCGGGATCCTCTGCTTCAACGTGGAGAGCGAGGGCGAGCTGCGACTGTTGGCGGAGGTGGGACGCGCGGCGGGGCGGGACGCGCCGTTCGCGCTGCGTCTCAATCCGGACATCGAGAGTCCGACGCCACACCCGTATACCCGAACCGGTCACCGGGCCACGAAGTTCGGGATCGCCAGCGAGGAGGCCGGGGCCCTGTACCGGCTCGCGCTGGAGCTGGGTGGGCTGGAGCCGGTGGGCATCGACGCCCACATCGGGAGCCAGATCACGGAGCCGGAGCCGTACCGCCGGTCGCTGCTGCGGCTGTTGGAGCAGGTCGACGCGCTGAAGCGCGATGGCATCGAGCTCCGACACCTGGACCTGGGTGGCGGGTTCGGCGTCTCCTACGACCTGGAGCACGACCCGGACGCGGCCCTGTTCGCGGCGCCGGTCGTCCCGCTGTTGGCCGAGGCCGGGCTTCGGCTGATCCTCGAGCCCGGCCGGTACGTGGTGGGCCACGCCGGCGTCCTCCTCACCCGGGTCCTGTACGTGAAGGTGACGGGCGAGAAGACGTTCGTGATCACGGATGCCGGGATGAACGACCTGCTCCGGCCGAGCCACTACTCCAGCTATCACCGGGTCGAGCCGGTGGATCGGCGCGAAGGTCGGCGGACGGCATCCGTGGACGTGGTGGGGCCGATCTGCGAGTCCGGCGACTTCCTGGCGCTGGACCGGGAGATGGCGCTCCCGGAGCCGGGGGAGCTGCTGGCCATCCATACGGTGGGGGCGTACGGCTTCACCATGGCCTCGACCTACAACGCCCGGCCCCGCCCGGCGGAGGTGCTGGTGACGGGCGAGGAGGCGCGGTTGATCCGCAGACGAGAGACCTATGACGATCTGGTACGAGGCGAAAAGGAGCTGCTGTAGCGAATGAGCGCGACCGACCACCGGATCCTGATCCTCGACTACGGCTCCCAGTACACCCAGCTCATCGCCCGCCGGATCCGCGAGGAGCGCGTCTACTGCGAGATCCACCCGCCCACCATGACGGTGGACGAGGTCCGGGCGTGGGGGCCCAGCGGCATCGTCCTGTCCGGCGGCCCGGCCTCCGTCTATGACGCCGACGTGCCCGGACTGGACCCGACCCTCCTGGACCTCGGCGCGCCGGTCCTCGGGATCTGTTACGGGATGCAGCTGGTGGCGCACGCCGAGGGCGCGGTGGTGGAGTCGGGTCGCCGGGAGTACGGCCGGGCCGAAATGACCATCGACGAGCCGGACGAGCTCTTCCACGGCTTCGCGCCGGCTGAGGGGATCACGGTCTGGATGAGCCACGGCGACCACGTCGATGCACCCCCCACGGGGTACCAGACGCTCGGCAGCACCGCGTCGCTCCCGGTGGCGGCGTTCCGCTCGACGCGACGGCCGGTCTACGGCGTCCAGTTCCACCCGGAGGTCGCACACACGCCCCGGGGGGACGAGATCCTCTCCAACTTCCTGTTCCGGGTCTGCGACTGCGAGCCGTCCTGGACGCCGGGCTCGTTCGTGCACGAGCACGTCGCCCAGATCCGCGAGCGGGTCGGCGACGAGGACGTGATCGTGGGGCTCTCCGGCGGCGTGGACTCGTCCGTGGCGGCCGCGCTGGTGCACGAGGCCATCGGCGACCAGCTGACGGCCATCTTCGTGGACACGGGCCTGCTGCGGAAGGGCGAGCGGGAGAGCGTCGAGCGGACGTTTCGCCGGCACATGGGCATCCGCCTCGAGGTGATCGACGCGGCGGAGGAGTTCCTGGCGGCGCTGGACGGGGTCACCGATCCCGAGACCAAGCGTCGCGTCATCGGCGAGCGCTTCATCCGCGTGTTCGAGCGGGCGGCCGACGCTGCGGGGCGGGGCGCCCGGTTCCTCGTGCAGGGGACCCTCTACCCGGACGTNNACGATCAAGACCCACCACAACGTCGGCGGGCTGCCGGAGGACATGGACTTCGAGCTGATCGAGCCGCTGCGCGAGCTGTTCAAGGACGAGGTCCGCAACGTGGGCCGGGAGCTGGGGCTGCCCGAGGAGCTGGTGGGGCGCCACCCCTTCCCGGGGCCGGGGCTCGCCGTCCGGATCCTGGGGGAGATCACCCGGGACCGGCTGGCGGTCCTGCGGGAGGCGGACGCCATCTACCTGGAGGAGATCCGGGCGGCCGGCCTCTACGACGACATCTGGCAGGCGTTCGCCGTGCTGCTGCCCGTGCGCAGCGTGGGCGTCATGGGCGACTTCCGGACCTACGACAACGTCGTGGCGCTCCGGGCCGTGACCAGCCGGGACGGGATGACGGCCGACTGGTTCCCGTTCCCGCCCGACGTGCTGGGCCGCATCTCCAACCGGATCATCAACGAGGTCGCGGGCGTGAACCGGGTCACCTACGACGTGAGCTCCAAGCCGCCGGCCACCATCGAGTGGGAGTGACGAACCGGCGGGATCCCATGGCGGGATGCCCGACGGTCGGGCTCAGCCGTCGTCACGCTGGGCGACTCCCTCCGCGGTCAGCCGCCTGAGGTAGATCCCCGCGTAGTTCTCGTCGATCGCCGCGAGCCGGCTCTCTGGCGTCGGTTCGAACTCGGCACCGCAGCGGTCGCACTCGATGCGACGGCGCGAGCCGTGGCCCACCAGTCTCCAGTTCCCGGTGCAGCGTCCTGTCCGATGGTGCAACACGCTTCCGTCTCCCGCGAGGGCTCTGCGAACCGCGCTTCCGCTCCGTTAGAGTGCAACCTCCGTACCCGCTTCAGGACCCGGGGCCGTGGGGGGCGGCGAGGAGGCTCTCACCCGGGGATGGCACCCCGGTGTCTCCCCCCCCGGGCACTGCCGGAGCGTCTCCGGCGGACGGGGTTCCCGGCCCGTCTCCGCCCGCTGGATCCTGGGGGGAGGCCGTGTCCGGGGCCGACTCCTCCATCTCGATCGAGCCCCCGGCCCCGGCGGCCCGACCCGTGTCCGGATCCGGCGGCACCGCCCGGGGATCGTACCGGGGTGGGACGTACTTGAGCCGCTGCAGGATGGTGTCCCACGTCTCCTCCAGGAGATCCACCTCCCCGTGAGCCCGCACATACTCCCGCAGATCCTCCTCCGTCACCCCGTGCTCGGCCAGGATCCGGTCCCTGCGCACGGCGAACTCCGCCGCCGGGCTGTCGGCGTGCTGCAGCTCGATCTCCGCCTTCCTCAGAGCGACCACGACCGCCACGAACCGTTCCCGCGTCAGGGCGGGTGTCCCCCCCTCCGCCCCGCCGGTACCGCCCCCGCCGCAGCCGACCAGCCCGGCGATCACGACCGCGAGCAAGGCGGCCTTGCGTCCGGCTCGTCCTCCGGGGTGTCTGCTCATGTCCTCGCCGCTCCCTTGCCTGGGCGCCCTGGCTCCGTCCGATCGCCTGAAGATAGGTCGTCCGCCCGGATCGGTCACCCGCGCGGGGAACGCGTTCAGGAAACTGCCGAATCGGCAGAGGCAGGCGGCACGGGATGTGTACCGTTCCCCAGCGCCCATCGCATCGCGATGGCGGGGAGCGACTCGGACAACGAAGGGCGGATGCTGAATTCCGAACGATTGACGATCAAGGCCGGCGAGGCGATCCAGGCGGCGGCGAGCCGGGCCCAGCCGCGGGGGAACCCGTCGCTGGAGGACGTGCATCTGCTGGCGGCGCTGTTGGAGCAAGAGGACACGGTGGTGGTCCCGATCCTCCAGAAGGTGGGCGTGAGCGTGGCCCGGGTCCGGGAGCGGCTGGACGGGTCGCTGGAGCGGCTGCCGAAGCAGAGCGGTGGAGTGCGTCCGACGGTGAGCCGGGAGCTGAACCAGATCCTGGACCGGGCGGAGGCGGAGGCCCGGGAGCTGGACGACGAGTACGTGTCGACGGAGCACCTGCTGCTGGCGCTGGCGGGGCAGAAGGGGAGCACGACGAGGGAGCTCCTGGAGGGGGAGGGAGCGAGCCCCGACGCGGTCCGGCAGGCGCTGGAGGCGGTCCGGGGCCCCCACCGTGTGACGGACCAGGACCCGGAGCAGAAGTACCGGGCGCTGGAGCGGTTCAGCCGGGACCTGACGGCGCTGGCGCGGCAGGGGAAGCTGGACCCGGTGATCGGCCGCGACGAGGAGATCCGGCGGGTCATGCAGGTGCTGTCCCGGCGCACGAAGAACAACCCGGTGCTGATCGGCGAGCCCGGGGTGGGCAAGACGGCCATCGTGGAGGGGCTGGCGCAGCGGATCGTGAGCGGGGACGTGCCGGAGTCGCTGAAGGACAAGGCGCTGCTCCAGCTGGACATCAGCGCCATGGTGGCGGGCGCGAAGTACCGGGGCGAGTTCGAGGAGCGGCTCAAGGCGGTGCTGAAGGAGATCACGGAGGCCGAGGGCCGGTACGTGGTGTTCATCGACGAGCTCCACACGATCGTGGGTGCCGGCGCGGCGGAGGGCGCGGTGGACGCGGGCAACATGCTCAAGCCGCCGCTGGCCCGGGGCGAGCTGCACGTGGTGGGCGCCACGACGCTGGACGAGTACCGCAAGCACATCGAGAAGGACGCGGCGCTGGAGCGGCGCTTCCAGCCGGTCTACGTGGGCGAGCCGAGCGTCGAGGACACGATCGCGATCCTGCGCGGGCTGAAGGAGCGCTACGAGGTCCACCACGGGGTGCGGATCACCGACGCCGCGCTGGTCGCCGCGGCCCGGCTGAGCGACCGCTACATCGGCGGCCGGTTCCTGCCGGACAAGGCCATCGACCTCGACCTGGTGGACGAGGCGGCGAGCCGGCTGCGGATCGAGATCGACAGCCTGCCCCAGGAGATCGACGAGGTGGAGCGGCGGATCACGCAGCTGGAGATCGAGCGCCAGGCCATGAGCGCAGAGGAGGACCCCGACGCGGTGCGGCGGCGCCGGGGGATCGAGCAGGAGCTGGCGGAGCTGCGGGAGTCCGCCGGTGCCATGAAGGCGCGCTGGCAGGGGGAGAAGGACCAGATCACGCGGATCCGCGAGCTCAAGGAGCGGATCGACGCGCTGAAGGTCGAGGCGGAGCGGGCGACGCGAACGGGCGACCTGAGCCGGGCGGCCGAGATCCAGTACGGGGAGATCCCGCAGACCTCGGCGGAGCTGGAGCAGGCGGAGGCGCGGCTGGAGGAGCTGCAGGAGGAGAGCCGGTTCCTCAAGGAGGAGGTGGACGCCGAGGACATCGCGGAGGTCGTGTCCAACTGGACGGGGATCCCCGTCAGCCGGATGATGGAGACGGAGCGCCAGCGGCTGCGTCAGCTGGAGACGCTCCTGGGCGCCCGCGTGATCGGCCAGGAAGAGGCGCTGGCGGCGGTCAGCGATGCCGTTCGCCGGAGCCGCGCCGGGCTCCAGGACCCGAACCGGCCCATCGGCAGCTTCATCTTCCTGGGCCCGACCGGCGTCGGGAAGACCGAGACGGCCCGGGCGCTGGCGGAGTTCCTGTTCGACGACGAGGACGCCATGGTCCGCATCGACATGTCGGAGTNNTCGAGAAGGCGCACCCGGAGGTCTTCAACATCCTGCTCCAGATCCTGGACGACGGGCGCCTGACGGACAGCCAGGGCCGGACCGTGGACTTCCGCAACGTCGTGATCATCATGACGTCGAACCTCGGCAGCCACTACATCCTCGAGCACTCGGGCGAGGACTGGGGTCGGACGGAGGAGCACGTGCACGCCGAGCTGCGCCGGAGCTTCCGCCCGGAGTTCCTGAACCGGGTGGACGACATCATCGTGTTCCGCCCCCTGGGCGAGGCGGAGCTGGCGCAGATCGTGGAGCTGCAGCTCCGACGGGTGGAGCGGCTGCTGGCGGAGCGTCGCATCGCGCTGGAGGTGACGGACGCGGCCCGGACGCTGCTCGCCCGGACGGGCTACGATCCGGCTTTCGGCGCGCGGCCGCTGAAGCGGGCGGTCCAGCGGCTGATCCAGAACCCGCTGGCGATGCGGGTCCTGGAGGAGGACATCCCGGAAGGCTCCCGGGTCCTGGCGGACGTGGCCGGGGACGGCGAGCACCTGACCTTCCGGGTAGTGGCGCCGGAGGACGCTCCGGTGGAGACGGGCACGGGCGCTTGACACCGTCCGCCGGCCCGACCACGTTGCCGTCGGCTCCACTACCGGAAGAGGCTCCATGACCAGAATCGGCACGATCACGGCGGTACTTCTCCTCACCGCGTGCGGGGGCGGCAGCCCGCCTCCGCTGGCCACGGCGTCACCGGGACCGGTCCTGATCGTCGAGCGGTTCCTGCAGGCGGCGAATTCCAATGATCTGTCGACCATGACGGAGCTGTTCGGCACCGCCGACAGGACCATCGTCCAACTGGACGGGCGAGAGGCGGCCGAGCAGCGCATGTACGTGCTGGCCTCGCTGCTCCGCCACGACGACTTCACGGTGCTGGGGCAGCAGCGGGTCCCCGGGCGGCTGCGGGACGCGACCGAGCTTCTGGTGGAGCTGCACCAGGGGGAGGAACGGGTCGTCGTTCCCCACCTCGTGGTGCGGCGGAAGGGCGGCGGGTGGGTCATCGAGCGGATCGATGTGGAGCCGCTGACCCGGGTCCGGTAGCGGACCCGTCTGTCCGGGCGGCGATCCGGGCGAGCGGTCCGGTCGGACGGCGGGCGGGGGAACCGCCCGGGGCCGGTACGACTTGGGGGTGCGAGGAGGGAGGAGCGGGCGGTTTCGGGGAGCGGCGCGGCGGTCGGGCTCGACCTGCGGGTCGGCGGCCTGGCGCCCGGCGCGGCGGCCCACGGCCGCCATGTTGCGTCAGGACGAGCAGAGGGAAGATCCAAGCTCCGGTCAGGATTCCTGCCGGGCGAAGAGGACGAAAACGGAGGACGTGGATGGCAGAGAACGGCGGAGCGCCGATTCCGGTGGATGATAGCAGCTTCAAGACGGAGATCGAGGGCAGCGAAGGACTGGCCATGGTGGATTTCTGGGCGGCCTGGTGCGGCCCTTGCCGGATGGTGGCGCCGGTGGTGGAGCAGCTCGCCTCGGAGTACGAGGGGAAGCTGAAGGTCGGCAAGCTGGACGTGGACGCGAACCAGCAGACGGCCATGCGGTTCAACATCCGCTCGATCCCGAGCATCCTGTTCTTCAAGGACGGGAAGCACGTGGACACGGTGGTGGGCGCGGTGCCGAAGCCGATGCTGGAGCGGAAGATCCAGGAGCACCTGGCGTAGACGACCCGACTCGGATCCGGGGCACGGACGGGGCAGGGGCGGAACCGCCCCTGCCCCGTTTCGTCGTCCGGCGGTCGGGCCCCGGTTCCACGAGGCCATGAGCCGGCTCTATATTGTAAGCACGCCCATTGGCAACCTCGCCGACACCAGCTACCGGGCGGTGGAGGTGCTGGGCGCCGTGGATCGGATCCTCGCCGAGGACACGCGTCGCACCGCGATCCTCTGCCGGAAGTACGGGATCGACACCCCGCTGATCTCCGCGCACGAGCACAACGAGGCGGCCCGCGTCGGCCTGGTGGTGGACTGGCTGGACGCCGGGGAGGACCTCGCCCTGGTGTCGGACGCCGGGACGCCGCTGGTGTCGGACCCCGGCCAGCGCCTGGTCGGCGCGGCCCTCGAGGGCGGGCACGAGGTGGTGCCCGTTCCGGGGGCGTCGGCGGTCCTCGCGGCGCTGGTCGCGTCGGGTCTGGAGCCGGTGCCGTACACGTTCTTCGGGTTCCTGCCGCGGCGGGGCCGGGAGCGGTCCGAGCGGCTGGCGGAGCTGGCGGCGCTGCCGCACACGGCCGTGGTGTACGAGAGCCCGGAGCGGCTGGTGCGGCTACTGGAGGAGCTGGCGGAGCGGACGGACCCGGACCGTCGGGTCGCGGTCTCCCGGGAGCTCACCAAGCTCCACGAGGAGCATCGTCGCGGCACACTGCGGGAGGTGGGCGAGTACTACAGGGACGCGGGCGTCCGGGGCGAGGTGGTGGTGGTGCTGGCGGGCTCGGCGGGCGTCCCGTCGGCGGTGGACGAGGAGGCCGCCTCGGCGCTGGCCCGGGCGCTGCTGGCGGACGGCGGTCGTCCGAGCGTGGTGGCGAAGGAGGTGGCCCGCCGGCTCGGGGTGCCGCGTAACCGGGCGTACGAGATCGTGCAACGACTGAAGGAGTCATCGACCTGACGCGAACACCGGTCCTCCCGATCCTGGCCGCGCTGGCCCTGGTGTCCTGGACGCCCGACGGGGGCGTGCGGCCGCCGCTGACGATCGGCCAGGTCCAGTACGACGGTGGCGGGGACTGGTACGCGAACCCGTCGTCGCTGCCGAACCTGCTGGCCTTCATCGCGGAGCGGACGGACCTGCCGGTGGCGTCCCGGCCGACGGAGGTGAGGCTGACGGATCCGACGCTCCGCACCTTTCCCTACCTGTACCTGACCGGCCACGGCAACATCCGGCTGTCCGGGGCGGAGGTGGCGGCGCTGCGGCGCTATCTGGACGACGGGGGATTCCTGCACGCGGATGACAACTACGGCCTGGACGAGAGCTTCCGGCGGGAGCTCCGCCGGGTCTATCCCGATGCCGAGCTGGTGCCGGTGCCCCGCGACCATCCGATCTACCACGTGTTCTACGACATGGCGGAAGGACTACCCAAGGTCCACGAGCACGACGGCGCGCCGGCACAGGGACTCGGGGTGTTCCATGAGGGGCGGCTGGCGGTCTTCTACAGCTACGAGTCCGATCTGGGCGACGGCTGGGAGGACGCCGAGGTCCACGACAATCCGCCGGAGGTCCGGGAGCAGGCGCTCCGCATGGGGCTCAACCTGTTCCTGTACTCCCTCACGCAGGCGGTGCAGTGAGCGGCGGGCGAACGCTGGCGGGGGGGCTCGCCGACGTGGCGCGTCGGCTTCGGCTGATCGGCGGGCTCACGGTGGCGGCGGCGGTGCTGGCGGTGGTGCCGGCGATCCTGCTGGTCGCCTGGGTGGTGGGCGCCGGGTGGGGCATCCGGGGCGCGGGGCCGCTCGTGCTGGTCCTGCTCGGCGTCGTGCTGGCGGTGGGGCTCGGCGCCCTTCTGACGGCCCGCTGGGTGAGGTCCATCGACGCGGAGACCGTGGCGTCGGCGACCGAGCGGGCCCGGGGGCTGCCGGAGGGGACCCTCCGGGGAGTGCTCGAGCTGACGCGGGCGTTCCCGCCCGGCGTTTCCCTGGCGCTGTTCCGGCGTTCCGAGGCGCAGCTCGCGGGCAGCCTGTCGGGGGAGACGCCTCGCCAGCTGGCGGGTGACCTCGGGCGCCAGGTGCGAGTGCGGGGTGGCCGCGTGCTGGCGGGCGCGGTGGCCCTCGGCCTCGCCGTGGGGGTGACGGCCTTCGCCAGCCCCGACCGGGCCCGCGTCGGCTGGTCGCCCCTCCTGAGCCCGGTGGCGCACCTGGCCGGGCCCGTGCTGCCGCCTCTCGTGGTGGCCCCCGGCGACACCCGGGTCGATCGGGGCGCCGATCTGGACGTCTCGATCGACGCGCCGCTGCGGGACCGGGTGGTGCTCCACTGGCGGGCCGTGGGTGACGTCCCACGGGGCCGGTCACTGGCGGTGGCCGGGGAACGCGCGGTCGGGTCCGTGGGGCCGGTGGACGCCGCACTCGACTACTGGGTGAGCGCGCCGGACGGTGCCGTGAGCGATACGTTCCGGGCGACCCCGCGGGACCCGCTGCTGGTCACGGGACTGACGGTGGACGTGCTCTACCCGGGCCACGTGGGTCGGGCCGCGGACCGCTTCGAGGGCACGGTCCCGCCCCTCTCGGTACCGGAAGGCACGGTGCTGCGCGTGGCGGGCCGGACCACCCGACCGCTGATCCGCGCGCTCCTGCGCCGGGTGGACGGAGAGGAGCGGGGCCTCGAGGTGGTGGCGGCGGGGTTCCGTGCGGAATGGCGGCTCGATCCGGGGGCGAGCGGTTCCTGGGAGTGGCGGCTGCAGGACTCCACGGGGCCGGGGGCCAGCGTGCCCGACCCGCTGGAGCTGGCGGTCGAGAGTGATCGCCAGCCGGGCGTGCGGATCGTCTCGCCCGGCCCGGACACGCTTCTTCCGGCATCGCTCCGGCAGCCGATCGTGGCCGAGGCCACCGACGACCACGGCATCGCCGGGGCGGCGCTGGTCCTCCGTCCCCGGACTGCTTCGGGCCGACGCGGCGCCCCGGTGTCCGTTCCGCTGCCCACCGGACCCGCGCGAGAGCGGGCCCTGATCCGCGGCGTGCTGGACGCGTCGTCGCTCGACCTGGTACCGGGCGACGCGGTGGAGTACCACGTGGAGGTGCGGGACAACTCGCCGGCGGGCCGGACGGGCCGGTCGGCGACGCAGCTCCTCCGGCTGCCTGGCATGGCGGAGCTCCGCGACCGGGCGCGGGAGGCGGCGGGCGATGCGCTGGAGGAGACGCGCCGCCTGGCGGAGGAGGCCCGGGAGCTCGAGGCGGAGACCCGGAACGCGAGCCGGAAGGCGGCGAGCCGCGGCCGGTCCGGCCGGTCCGCGGGGTCCGCGGAAGGCGGCGTCCAGCGTGATCGGCTCGACTTCGAGGCGGCGGCGGAGGCGGCGGAGGTCGCGTCCCGCCAGGCGGAGGTCCTGGACCGGGTCGAGGCACTGCGGGACCGGGTGGACGCGCTTCGGCGGGCGCTGGACGAAGCGGGGATGCGGGACCCCGAGACGGCGCGGCGACTCGACGAGCTGCGGGAGCGCCTCGCCGAGCTGGCCTCGCCGGAGCTGCGGGCCGAGCTGCAGCGCCTCCAGGACGCCGTCGAGACGCTGGACCCCGAGGCCGTAAAGCGCGCGCTGGAGCGGCTCGCGGACGCCCAGGAATCGCTCCGCGAGGAGATGGAGCGGAGCGTGGAGCAGATGCAGCGGGCCGCGGCGGAGCAGGAGCTCGCGGCGCTGACCCGCCAGGCGGAGGAGATCGCGGCCCGTCAGGAGGCGTTGGCGGACGCCATGGAAGAGGACCTGGCGTCGCCGGCCGCCGACTCGCTGGAGGCCGGGACAGCGGACGACGCTCCCCGAAGCCCGGAGTCGGCGGACAGCGCGGGGGGGGGTGGCGGAACCCGGCGGACAGGGTGATGCGGGGGGAGAGCGCGCCGAGCAACAGGAGGAGCTGGACCAGGAGGCGGCCGAGCTCGGCGAGTCGCTACAGGCCCTCCAGCTTCAGCTGTTCCAGATCGGGGAGCGGGATGCCGCGGGTCGTACCGAGTCCGCGCTGCAGCAGAGCGAGTCCGCGCGGCAGTCGATGGGCGAGGCGGCAGCCGAGGCCCGGCGGAAGGACGGGGAGCAGGCGTCGCGGAGCGGGCGGGAGGCGGCCGAGCGGATGGCTGACGCGGCGGAGTCCCTGGAGGCGGCGCGTCAGGGCATGGGCGAGTCCGGGCGGGACGAGGCCCGGCAGGCGGTCCAGCAGGCGACGGAGGATGCGCTGGGGCTGGCTCAGCGGCAGGAGGCGCTGCGTCAGCAGATGGAGGAATCGCGGCCGGGGCGCCCGGGGGAGGGCGCCGCGGGGGAGCTGCGGTCGGAGCAGGCGGCGCTCCGGCAGGGGCTCGAGCAGCTCCGGCGCAACCTGGAGGAGGCCGGCCGGCGATCGGCCCTGGTGGATCGGGACGTGCGCCGCGCACTGGAGCGGGCGAGGACCGGCATGGACCGGACGCTCCAGGGCCTGGAGGAGGGCCGCGGACCCATGCCGGTCCAGCAGGCCAGGCGATCGGTCGAATCGTTGAACCAGCTCGCACTGGCGCTGCTGGAGAACGAGGGCCGGCTCGAGCCGTCGACGACGGGCACGCAGCAGGCGCTGCAGCGGCTCGGGGAGCTGGCCCGGGAGCAGGGATCGTTGAACGGGCAGGTCGGGGCACTGCCGCCGCTCCAGCTGGGCGAGGACGCGCTGCTTCGGCAGCTCCGGGAGCTGGCCGCGAGACAGCGGGGCGTGGGTCGTCGGATCGGCGAGGTGAGCGAGCTGACGGGCGGGCGGGAGGACGTGCTCGGTCAGGTGGACCAGCTGTCCACGGAGGCCGAGCAGATCGCCCGGGAGCTCGAGGGCGGCCGGTTGGACGCCCAGGTCCGGGCGCGTCAGGAGCGCCTCTTCCACCGGCTGCTGGACGCCGGCAGGAGCCTGGAGCGGGAGGAATACGGCGAGGAGCGGAGGAGCGAGCGCGGCCGGGACCACGAGGGGGCGGCGCCCGGGGCCCTCGATCCGGGGCTCCTGGAGTCGGGGCCGCGGTACCCCGCTCCGACCGTCGCGCAGCTGCGGGCCCTCACGCCCGCCTACCGGCGCCTGATCCTGGAGTACTTCGACCGCCTCAACCGGAGCGAAGCGGAGGTCTCCGAGGACGCGCAGCGCCCGGAGGCGGGTGCCCGGTCGCCGCGAGGCGGGGGAGGTGGGGGTGCGTAGGCGCCGAGGCGTGGGGCGGGCGCTGGCGCTCGCGCTGATCGGCGTCGTCCTGGGGGTGGGGTCCAGCCCGGCCCAGGAGGCGGGCGCGGGCGAGATCGAGCGGCTCCGGGAAGCGGCGCGCCACGAGGCGGCCGGGGAGCTGGACCGGGCGGAGTCGCTGCTCCGGGACGTGGTCGAGGAGCGGCCGGAGTCCCTGCCGGCGCTGCTGTCGCTGGAGCGGGTGCTCCGACGGTCGGGGCGCCTGGAGGATCTGGTGCCGCTCGTGGAGGCTGGATTGGCCCGGGAGCCGTCGTCGCCACTCCTGAACCAGCTGCGGGTTCGCTCGCTGTCGGAGCTGGACCGGGTCGCCGAGCTCGAGGCGGCAGCGACCGATTGGCTGGGGGCCGTCCCGGGGCTGGAGGTGCCGTACCGGGAGATCGGCCGGGTCTGGCGAGCCCGCGGGGAGTACGCCCGCGCCCGCGAGGTCCTGGAGGAGGGGAGACGTCGGCTGCAACGTCCGGACGCGCTGGCGCTGGAGCTGGGTGACCTGTACGCGGAGATCGGCGAGCCCCGGCTCGCCGTCCGGGAGTGGGACCGGGCCATCGACCGGCGGGGCCGCGGCGCGACGCAGGTGCGGCGCCGCTTGCGCTCGCTGCCCGACGCCGGCGGCGCGGTTCTCCCCGACCTGCTGGACCTGCTGGCCCGGGAGCCGGCGCCGCGGGGTCGCCTGGAGGCGGCCGTCGAGCTGGCGCTGGAAGGGGGTCTCGAGGACCGGACGTGGTCCCTCGTGGAGCGGCTGCTGCCGGAGCTGGCCGTGACGGAGCGGCGGGCCCTGATGGAAGAGATCGGTCGGAAGGCCGACGCCGCGGGGCTCGCCCGCCTGGCGTACCGGGCCTACGGCGAACTGGTGGCGATCGAGGAGGCGGCGGGCCGGCGCGGTCGGGGCACCGTGGCCGGCGGGGCGGCATCGCCGGCGAACATGCGGCTGCTGGTCATCCGTGACCGGGTCGCCGAGCTGGCGCTGGTCGTGGGCGACACCGCGGGGGCGGCGAGGAGCTACCGGGCGGTCGAGGAGGCGTTCGAGCCGGGGAGCCCGGGGCGGCGCCGGGCGATGGCGGACCGGATCGAGCTGCTGGCGGCCCGGGACCCCGGGCAGGCGCTGGACGCGCTGAACGCCTTCATCGTCGAGCACCCGGAGGCGCCGGAGGTCGATGGGCTCAGCGCCGCGATCGCCCGGGCGCTGGAGCGGGACGGCCGGCGGGGCGAGGCGGAGCGGGTGCTCAGCGGGGTCGACGGCCCCCGGTCATCGCTGGTGCGGGGGCGCCTGCTGCTTGCCCGGGGCGAGATCGCCGGAGCCCGAGCGGAATATGTCCGGGCGGCGCCCGGACTCGAGGGTCGCGAGGCGACGAGGGTCCTGACGCTGGCGACCCTGCTGGGGCGCATCCCGGCGACGAGCGGACCCGTCGTGGGGGACGCCCTCCGGCTCCGGGATCGAGGCGACGCGGGGGCGGCCGTGGACCGGATCCTCGCCGGGGTGGCAGCCGTGGAGCCCGACGGCCGGGCCCCGCTCCTCGATTTCGCGGCCGGCGTGGCGGTCGAGTCCGGCCTGATGGAAGAGGCCCGGACGATCCGGCGACGCATCGTCACGGACCACCCCGGCGCGGCCGAAGCGCCCAGGGCGCTGCTGGCGCTGGCCCGGGACCTGGGGTCCGAGGTCGACGCCCGGGCGGAGGCGAGAGAGCTGTTGGAACGGCTCATCATCGAGTACCCCCGCAGCGCGCTGGTGCCCCAGGCCCGTCGGGAGCTCGATCGGCTCACCCGGGGAGGACCGGCGTGAGCGGGGGACGCCGCCGGGGCCGGGCAGGCCGCGGGACCGTCCTGATCGCGCTGGCGCTCCTGGTCGGAGCGGCGCCGGCCGCGGGCCAGTACCTCATGGTGCCGATGGACGGGAAGCAGGCCAACCACCTCAAGGCGTACGGGCTGGCCTACCGCACGCTGGTCCTGGGCCACAGCGCGGAGTGGCTCCTGAACTACCGTCACGGCGCGTTCCTCCTGCCGGACGACCCGGTGCTTCGCCGGGAAGCGGCGCTGCGGGGCGTCACGGTGGAGCCGGTCTCGGCGGCGGGCGTGCAGGGGATCAAGGCGGAGATCGCGGGCGCGAACCAGGAGGTGGTGGTGCTGGAGAAGGCGCCGGAGATCGCCGTCTACACGCCGGAGAACGCGTCCCCCTGGGACGACGCCGTCACGCTGGCCCTGACCTACGCCGACATCCCCTACGACCAGGTCTGGGACCGGGAGGTGCTCGAGGGCCGGCTGACGGAGTACGACTGGCTCCACCTCCACCACGAGGACTTCACCGGCCAGTACTCGAAGTTCTTCATCAACTACGCGGGCACCCCGTGGCTCCAGGAGGAGGTGGAGCGGAACGAGGCGGTGGCCCGTGCGTTCGATGCGGGGCACGTGCCGGCGCTGAAGAAGCGGGTGAGCGAGGCGATCCGGGCCTACGTGGCCGAGGGCGGGTTCCTCTTCGCCATGTGCACGGCCACGGAGACCATCGAGCTGGCGCTGGCCGCCCACGGCGTGGACATCGCCGCGGCGTTCTCCGACGGCGACCCGCCCGCCCCGGATGCCACGGCGCGGATGGACTGGGGCCGGACCCTCGCGTTCCAGGGGGCGGAGATCCAGACGGACGCCGCCATCAACGCGTTCAGCGACATCGACGGACACCAGGTCAACACCGCGTGGCGCCAGCCGCTGGGCTCGTACACCCTCTTCGAGTTCAGCGCCAAGTTCGACCCGGTGCCGGCCATGCTCGTCCAGAACCACGAGGCGGTGCTGCCGGACTTCTACGGGCTCACGACCTCGTTCCGGAAGGACCGCCTGAAGCCGGGCGTGATCGTGCTGGCGCAGGAGGAAGGGGCGCCGTGGGTCAAGTACATCCACGGGGGATTCGGGGAAGGGACGTGGACGTTCCTGGGCGGCCACGATCCGGAAGACCCGCAGCACGAGATCGGCGATGAGCCCACCGACCTCGACCTCCATCCCCACTCGCCGGGCTACCGGCTGATCCTCAACAACGTGCTCTTCCCGGCCGCCAAGAAGAAGACGCTGAAGACCGACTAGCGGACGGGTGCCGAGATCGCGTTCGTATGTCACGACATCGGGGTGTCGGGACACCAGCCCGGCGCAGGGCCGGCCGGCGTCAGCGCAGGACCTGCACGTCGCCGCGGACCCACGTGCTGGGGCCGAATACGGGCTGGCCGAGGGCCCCCGCGTCCACGGCGACGGTCCCCCGCAGGGCGTAGTCGATCACACCCCGGGAGAGCGCGTCACGGAGCCGGTCGGCGATGTCGGGGACGTCGGCGAAGCTCAGCGTCACGGCGATGGGGACGACGGTATCCTGGCCGGCCTCGAGGGGCAGCCCCAGGGGCAGGTCGACGTCCGCCGCGGGCTGATCGCTCAGCAGAACGGTCCCGGCGAGACGGGAGAGGGTGAACCCTACGGGGTTCGGGTTCTCCACCCGCGTCCAGACCCGGATCTCGGCGCCGCCCAAGGGGCGGGTGATGGAGGGGCCGACCAGACGGATCTCCGAGCTCCGCGAGGCCGCCATCTCGAAGACGGGAGGCTGGAGGACTTCCCCGAGCGCCGCGCACCCCGTGAGGAGCGCCAGGGCGGGGAGCAGGGCCAGTGGGGCCAGCCGATCGCGAACGTGTCGCATGAGCCATCCGTGTATCGGTGAGTGTCGCGCCGCCCGCGGTCGGGTCGCCGCGGCGGCCGGCCGACCAGGGTGCAACGGCCGTGCCCGGGCGGTCGGGGTCACGCCTCCAGCGCCGCGCGCTCGGCCTCGAGGGTGAGGCGCAGCCCCTCGCTCAGGGGGCGGGGCTCCCACCCCAGCTCGCGTCTCGCCTTGCCATCGTCCGCGAAATAGGTCGCGCCCGCCGCGATCCGCAGCGTTTCGGGGTGGTAGGTCGGCGGCAGGGGGAGCAGGACGTTCACCGGCTTCATGAGCCACGATGCCAGCCGAGCGATCCAGGGCGGGAGCACGAACCGGGGAGCGGCGACCCCGGTGATCTCCTCCGCGACCGCCAGCGCATCCTTCCAGTACAGGCAGGGCCCCGCCAGGTTGTAGCTCTCACCCGGGACTCCCCGCTCCATGGCGAGGAGATGGCCCCGGGCGATGTCCTCCACGTAGCTCCAGCAGCCGCCCTGGTGCGGTACGACGGGGAGACGCCCTCGCAGGTAGTCCCGCAGGACGAGCGCCAGGTTGCTGTGGTCCTGCGGACCGTGGACCAGCCCCGGCTGGACGACCACGAGCGGCAGCCCGGCCGCGGCGAGCGGGAGCGCGACCTTGTAGTGGGCCAGCCACTTCGTCCGGTCGTACTCGCTCAGCCAGGGGCCGTCCATCCGGTAGCCTTCGTCGACGGCGCGCCCGCCCGTGTCGCCGTACACGGCCAGCGTGCTCGTGTAGACGGTCTTCGCGATCCCCAGGTCGCGGGCGGCCTCCAGCACGTGGCGCGTGCCGTCCACGTTGATCGCGTGAGCCACGTCCCGGTTCCGGGCCCCGACCTTGTACCAGGCGGCGATGTGGAACACGCCGTCCGCTCCCCGCATCGGGTCCCGCAGCGTGGCGGGCTCGGTGATGTCGCCCTCCGCCAGCTCCACCCCCAGCTCCCGGAGCGCCACCGCCTTCGCGGGGGTCCGGACCAGCGCGACCACCTCGTGGCCGGCCGCCAGCAGCTGGCGGACCACGTGCCCGCCGATGAAGCCCGTGGCGCCCGTGACGAAGTAGCGCATCCGGTCACCCCCCGCCATCGAGGTAGTCCACCACCAGCGCGGTCATCGCCCGGATGCCGACGGGAATGGCGCCATCGTCCGCCGTGAACGTGGGCGTGTGCAGCCCGCCGGACGTCGTCCCCGGCTTCGTCGTGCCGAGACGGAAGTAGAACCCCGGGATCTCCCGGGCGAAAAAGGCGAAGTCCTCCGCCCCGGTCGTGGGCGGCAGCACGTGGGCGTTGTCCTCGCCCACCACCCGCGCCAGCGTCGGCGCCATGCGCTCCGCCAGCGCCGGGTCGTTCACCGTCACCGGGACGCCCCGATCGTACTCCAGCTCGTAGGACCCGCCCCCGGCCGCCGTGATGCCGTCCAGGATCTCCCGCATCCGACGCTCCACCATGTCCTGCACCCCCTCGTCGAAGGTCCGTACCGTCCCCTCCAGCCGGACCTGTCCGGGGATGATGTTGTGCCGCTCGCCCCCACGAAGGATGCCCACCGTCACCACGCCGTCCGTCAGCGCCGACATGTTCCGCGACCGGATCGTCTGGAGCGCCATCACGGCCTGCGACGCCATCACGACGGGATCGATCGACTCCTGCGGCTGCGCTCCATGGGCCTGCCGACCGTGGATCACCGCCCGCCACGTGTCCGCCGCTGCCATGGCCGGGCCCGGCGTGTACCCGAGCTCGCCGACCTCCAGCGACGGGAACGTGTGCAGCGCGAAGATCGCCTCCGGCGACGGGTCCTCGAACACCCCCTCCTCCAGCATCAGCGGCGCGCCCCCCTCCTCCCCCTCCGGCGGGCCCTCCTCCGCCGGCTGGAAGACGAACACCACCGTGCCCGGAAGCTCCGCCCGCACGTCCGCCAGCACGCTCGCCGTCCCCAGCCCCACGGCCGTGTGGATGTCGTGGCCGCACGCGTGCATCACCCCCACCTCCTGGCCGTTGTACGTCGCCCGCTTCGTGGACGCGAACGGCAGCCCCGTCGCCTCCGTCACCGGCAGGGCGTCCATGTCCGCCCGGACCGCCACCACGGGACCCGGACGACCCCCACGGAGGATCCCCACCACCCCCGTGTGGGCCACCCCCGTCCGGACCTCGTCGAAGCCGAGCTCCCGAAGATGCGACGCCACCAGCGCCGCCGTCGCTTCCTCCCGATTGCTCAGCTCCGGATTCTCGTGGAGCCGATGCCGGATCTCCGTGATCCGCTCCAGGTGCCGCGGCACCAGGTCTCCCACGGCTTCCGCCGTCTGCGCCGCCGCAGGAACGGCGAGGAACGCGGCGACCGCCAGGACGCCCAGAGCTCGCATGCGCATTCGTCCTCCCGGATAGAGCATGGCTTCGGAGTGGAACGGCACGATAGCACGCCCCGCCCCCGGCCGCCAAGCCCCGGCGCCCCCGGCCGCCGAGCCCGGTCGCCGTCCAGCCCCCGTCCAGCCCCGCGGCCCCGATCCCCCGGGGACACCCCGCTCCGGGCTTGACTGTCCAATGATTGTCCATTATATACCTTGACACAACTTGGACAATCGAACCGGGACGGGCCCGGTCGAGTGAGCGACGGGGAACCAGAGGAGGCGGGAGATGAAGCGGACGGGGGGCTGGACGCGGATGCTGGTGGCGGTGGCGCTGGCGGGGGCGGTAGCGGCGTGTGACGACGACGAGGGGCCGACGGCTCCGGGGCAGACGGTGGTGGAGCTGGCGGCGGGGAGCGCGGACCTGGAGACGCTGTCGGCGGCGGTGTCGGCGGCGGGTCTGGAGGGCGACCTGAGCGGGGCGGGTCCGTTCACGGTGTTCGCCCCGACGGACGCGGCGTTCGAGGCTCTGCCGGAGGGAACGGTGGCGGCGCTTCTGGAGTCGGGGAACGCGGAGGTGCTGACGGAGCTGCTTCTGGGTCACGTGGTTGCGGGCTCGTACGGGGCGGCGGACCTGTCGGACGGGCAGGTGCTGACGGCGCTGAGCGGAGATGAGTTGACGGTGGCGATCTCGGACGGGGTGGTCACCGTTGGCGGCGCGGCGGTGCAGGCGGCGGACGTGGCGGCGTCGAACGGCGTGGTGCACGTGGTCGGGTCGGTGCTGACGGGCGGGCTGGACCTGGTGGAGCGTGCGCGGGTGACGCCGGACCTGTCGACGCTGGTGGCGGCGGTGGTGGAGGCGGAGCTGGGGGAGACGCTCGGGGGCGAGGGTCCGTTCACGGTGTTCGCGCCGGTGAACCCGGCGTTCGCGGCGCTGGACCCGGACGCGCTGGGCCGACTGCTGGCGGACGAGAATCGGGCGCTGCTTCGGAAGGTGCTGACGTACCATGTCGTTCCGGGCCGTGTGCTGTCGACGGACCTGGTCGATGACGCGGAGGTCGGGACGGTGGAGGGCTCGCCGCTGCGGATCGATCTGGATGGGGGTGCGACGGTGAACGGCGTGGACATCGTCGCGACCGACATCGAGGTCGAGAACGGCGTGGTCCACCTGATCGACGCGGTGCTGCTCCAGCACCTGGACGTGGTGGACGTGGCGATCCTGAACGGCTTCGACGCGCTTGTGGGCGCGGTGCGGGCGGCCGGACTGGAGCCGGCGCTCCGTGACCCGACGGCCTCGCTGACCGTGTTCGCCCCGACGGACGCGGCGTTCGACGCCATCGGGCCGGTCCCGACGGACCCCGGCACGCTGACGCCGATCCTGACCTACCACGTGGTGGGCTCTGAGGCCTACGCGGCGGACCTGTCGGACGGCCAGGTGCTGACGACCCTCCAGAGCGGGACCCTCACGGTGCTGATCGACGGCGGCACGGTGACGCTGGACGGCGCCCGGAACACCGCAGAGGTGGCGGCAACGGATGTGCCGGCGAGCAACGGGGTGATCCACGTGATCGACACGGTCCTGTTGCCGCCGGCCGACTGACGGTCGCGGCGGAGGGCGGAGGACGGCGCCCCCGGTCGGATCCCGGATCCGGTCTGGGGCGTTCCGTTCTCCGGGCATCCCGGGGTCTCGCGCCTCGCCTTTCGGGGGCGGGCGCGTTAGACTAGAGCTTCGGTTTCCCTTCGCCCCTGCACGGAGCCCATGCCACGCGTCCTGCACCTGACCCGATCCGCCGCCGGCGTGCTGCGCCACGAGATCGAGAAAGCGAGCGGCAACGAGGTCTGTTTCGTGGCGGCGGTGGCGGAGGACGGGGGGGTGCGGAGACCCCGGGCGGTGGCCCGGGGCCATCGGTCGGCGGTGCTGGCGGCGGTCCGGGAGGCGGAGTGGGGGAGCGTGGTGATCCACAACCACCCGTCGGGGGAGCTGGAGCCGAGCGACGCGGACCTCCAGGTGGCGGCGGAGCTGTACGCGCAGGGGCTGGGGCTCGCCATCTGCGACAACGAGGCCCGGGAGCTGTACGTGGTGGTGGATCCGCCCCGGGCGAACACGCTGGAGCCGCTGGACACGGCGGAGATCCGGGGCGCGCTGGCGCCGGGGGGCCCGGTGGCCGGGGCCCATCGGGCGTACGAGGACCGACCGACGCAGCGGGACATGGCGGGGGCGGTGGCGGAATCGTACAACGACGGCGGGGTCCTGGTGGCGGAGGCGGGGACGGGGACGGGGAAGAGCATCGCGTACCTGGTCCCGGCGGTGAAGTGGGCGGTGCTGAACCGGGAGCGGACGGTCGTGTCGACGAACACGATCAACCTCCAGGAGCAGCTGGTGACGAAGGACCTGCCGTTCCTGCGGTCGGCGCTGGACCTGCCGTTCCGATACGCGTTGGTGAAGGGGCGGAGGAACTACATCTCGATCCGCCGGGCGAAGCTGGCGATGGAGACGGCGGGCGCGTTGCTGGAGGGGGGGCAGGCCCGGGAGCTGGAGGCGCTGGAGACATGGCTGGAGTCCACGGAGGACGGCTCGCTGCAGGACCTGCCGTTCGAGCCGTCGTCGGAGGTGTGGGACGAGGTGGAGAGCGACGGAGACGTCTGTCTGCGGGCCCGCTGTCCGCACTTCGAGGACTGCTTCTACCAGAAGGCCCGGCGCGACGCGGCGGGGGCGGACATCCTGGTCGTGAACCACCACCTGCTGTTCAGCGACCTGGCGGTGCGCCGGGCCCAGGGCAACTACACGGCGCCGGCGGTGCTGCCGCCCTACCGCCGGGTGGTCCTGGACGAGGCGCACAACCTGGAGGACGCCGCGACGAGCCACCTGGGGGTGGCGGTGTCCCGGCGCGGGCTGCTCCGTCTGCTGAGCCGGATCGACCGGCGGGGCAAGGGGGTGCTCCGGGGCGTGGAGGAGCGGCTGAAGCTGCTGGAGGCGGGGCGGATCCGGACGGCGGTCCTCGCCCGCATCGAGCGGGAGGTCCGTCCGGACGTGGCCAACGGGAAACAGCGTGCGGCGGAGCTGTTCGGACGGCTCGAGGCCGTGGTCTCCCGGGAGCGGGACGGCGTGCTCCGCCTGGGGGACGGATTCACGCACGAGGCGGGCTGGGAGACCGTCGTGGCCCCCGCGCTGGAGGATCTGCTGATCGTGCTGGACCGGCTGGCCCGCGGGCTGGACGGGATCCGGGAGTCGGTGCTGGAGGACCGGCAGGCCACGGAGCGGCTGGAGGAGCCGCTGGTGGAGGTCAACGCGCTGGCGGGCCGGGTCCGGGCGCAGGCGGACGGGCTTCGGACGGCGCTGGTCCCCGGCGAGGAGACGGTCACGCTGGTGCGATGGCTGGAGCGCCGCGGCGGGAGCCGGACCCAGGAGCCCAACGTGGTCGCGTGCGCGGCGCCCATCGAGCTGGGCGACGTGCTCCGGGAGGCGCTCTGGGAGCCGGTGGACACGGCGATCCTCACGTCCGCGACGCTGAGCACGCGGGACGGGTTCGAGTTCGTCACGGGCCGTCTGGGACTGGACCGGGCGGTCCGGGTCCGGGAGCAGTCGTATCCCAGCCCGTTCGACTTCGGCCGTCAGACGGTGATCGCGATCCCGACGGATGTGCCGCGCCCGGGGCCGGGGCACGATGAGGCGACGGCCACGGCCGTCGCGGAACTGGCCGCCCGCTCCGACGGCGGGATCTTCGCCCTTTTCACGTCGTACCAGTCGCTCCGGCGGGTGGCGCAGGCCCTCCGGCGGCGAGAGATCGATGGCCGCTGGCCGCTCTTCGTGCAGGGGGAGGCGCCCCGGGGCACGCTGGTCCGGCGCTTCACGGAGACCGGTCGCGGGATCCTGCTGGGCGTGGCCTCGTTCTGGGAGGGGGTGGACGTACCCGGGGACCCGCTCCGCGGGCTCGTGATCGCGAAGCTCCCGTTCCGGGTGCCGAGCGAGCCACTGACGGCGGCCCGGATGGAGGCGCTGGAGCGGGACGGTGGCAACGGGTTCTACCAGTACATGCTGCCGCACGCCGCGCTGCGGCTCAAGCAGGGCTTCGGTCGGCTGATCCGCTCGCGCACCGACCGGGGCGCGGTGGTGCTGCTGGATCGGAGGGTCGTGGAGAAGGGTTACGGCAGGTACTTCCTCGACTCGCTGCCGCCGGCGCCGGTCCGCGTGGGGCCGTGGGCCGAGCTGGCGCCGGCGGTGCGCGGGTTCTACGCGGTCGAACAGCCGGCCGGCGGACGCTAGCCGGCGACGCGTCGCGCGAGGCCGTACGCGGCGCGGGATCGCGTGGTCTCGCGCGACCTGGCGCGCTCGGTCGAGGCGGCGTACACTGTCCGCAGCCGCAGCCGCAGCCGCAGCCGCAGCGTCCGCCGTCGACCCTGAAACGGAACGAATCGTGAATCCGACGAAGATCGTGTGCGTGGGGCGCAATTACGTGGCACACGCGCGGGAGCTCGGCAACGAGGTCCCGGAGCGCCCGCTGCTCTTCCTGAAGCCGCCGTCGGCGGTGATCGGCGAGGCGCAGGCGATCGTGCTGCCGGAGGACTCGCAGAAGGTGGAGCACGAGGGCGAGATCGCGGTGGTGATCGGCCGCCGTGCGCGCCACGTGGCCGAGGCCGAGGCGCTGGCGGTCGTGGCGGCGGTCGCGCCGCTCAACGACGTCACCGCACGCGACCTCCAGCGGTCGGACGGCCAGTGGACCCGCGCGAAGGGGTTCGACACCTTCTGCCCGATCGGGCCGCGGGTCCCGCTGGACGGGGACTGGCGGGCGCTCGAGGTGGCCTGCCGCGTGAACGGCGAGGCGCGGCAGCACGGCCGCGCGGCGGACATGGCGTTCGGGCTCCCCACGCTGATCGCCTACGTCAGCCGGATCATGACGCTGGAGCCCGGCGACGTGATCGCGACGGGCACGCCCGAAGGCGTGGGTCCGTTGCGCCCCGGGGACGAGGTGGAGGTCGAGCTGCTCGGCCTCGCCCGGGTCCGCAACCCGGTGGTCGCGGCAAGCGTCGTGGCGGCCTGACACGAGCAGCGGGGCGGCCGCGAGCCGCCCCGGGAGAACCGAAGCGATGGCGACGACCTCGAAGCTCGAGCTGGCGGAGCGGTTCCGCACCTTCCCGGCCTATCCGCTGGCCGACGTCCCTCAGCTCAAGCGGGAGCTGAAGTCGCGCGGCGTGGACGTGATCGACCTGGGCGCCGGCGACGCGGACCTGGCGCCGCCGCCCGCGGCCGTGGACGCGCTGGTCCGCGCCGCCGCGGACCCGGACATGAGCCGCTACCCGTTCCAGTTCGGGCTGGCCGCGTTCCGCGAGGCCGTGGCGGCGTGGATGGAGCGGCGCTTCGGCACCCGGCTGGACGCGTACCGGGAGGTGCTGCCGATCATCGGCTCGAAGGAGGGGATCGCGCACCTGGCGTTCTGCTACGTCGGCCAGGGCGACCGCACGATCGTACCGGATCCCGGCTACCAGCCGTACGTGGGCGGCACGCTGCTGGCCGGCGGCGAGCCGTACGCCGTTCCGCTCCGGCCCGAGAACGACTTTCTCATCCCGCTGGACGAGCTGCCGGCCGAGGTGGTGAGCCGGGCGAAGGTGCTGTACCTGAACTACCCGAACAACCCGACGGCCGCCGTCGCGCCCGGGGCGTACCTCGAGGAGGCCGTCGCGTTCTGCCGCGAGCACGGGATCGTGCTGGTCTACGACAACGCGTACAGCGAGATCGCGTTCGACGGCTACCGCCCGCCGAGCATCCTGGAGATCGACGGCGCGCGGGAGGTGGCCGTCGAGTTCCACTCGTTCTCCAAGACGTACAACATGACCGGGTGGCGGATGGGCTGGGTGGCGGGCGGCGCGGACATGATCGCGGCGCTGTCGCGCGTGAAGTCGTTCATCGACACGGGCGCGTTCCTCGCGGTCCAGGCGGCGGCCACGGCCGCGCTGGAGAGCTGGGACGCGTGGGTGCCCGGGAACGTCGCCGCGTTCCGGGAGCGGAGGGACGCGGCGGTGGCGGCGCTCCGCGCCGCGGGCTTCGAGGCGACGTCGCCCGCCGCGACCCTGTACCTGTGGGTGCCCACGCCGGCGCACGCGGCATCCGAGCCGTTCGCCCGGCGCGCCCTCGTCGAGCAGGGCGTGGTCCTCATGCCCGGCGCCGCACTGGGCTCCGGGGGCGAAGGATACTTCCGCATCGCGCTGACGCAGCCGCCGGATCGGCTGCGCGAGGCGGCCGCCCGTCTGGGCGCGCTGCTCTGACGGCCCGGAACTGGCGTCGGAAGGGCGGGTTAGAAAGGAGCACATGAGAGCGACCGCCCCGCTGCGCCCACCCCCCCGACCCATGCCGCCGCCGGTGCCGGCCGCGGTACGGGAGTACGTCCGCCCACCCCGGCCATCCTACCGCCGCGCGCTGATCATCGGGCTGGCCATCTCCGTGGCCGTGCACGTCCTCGTCCTCGTCCTCGCCTGGCGTACGCGCGTCGTGGTCGTCCCCGGCTCGGCGGAGACGGCGCCGGCGGTCGCCGTGCGGGGCGGCGAGCGCGGCGCCATGCGGGTCGAGCGCATCGTGCCGGTCCCCGAGGCCGCGCCGGAGTCGGATCGGCCGGTCCGCGAGGAGCGGGATGAGCCACGGCCCGAGCGACGCCCCGGCCCGGCCAGGGAGGACGCGCCCACCGTCGAGGTCGAGCCCGGCCCCGCGCTGCCGCCGGCCGAGCGTCTGCGCCCCAGGATGGGCGACCCGCGCCTGTGGACGCGGCCGGGCGCGCCGGCGGCGCCCGAGCCGAGCGACATGGAACGGGTACGCACCCGCATCGCGGACCGGCTCGGCGAATGGAACGACTCCGTGGCCGCCGAGGCCGGCCGCGCGGCTCGCGCCCGCGACTGGACCGTCGAGGACGGGAACGGCGGGAAATGGGGCATCTCGCCCGGAAAGATCCATCTCGGCCCGCTCACACTGCCGCTGCCGGTCAACCTCACGCCGCCGCCGGGGCAGCGCGAGGCCGCCGCGGAACGGGCGCGCCGGGACGGCGAGATCCGCGATCAGGAGGCGCGCTCGCGTGCGGACGACAGCTTCAGGGACCGCGTCAAGGCGATCCGGGAGCGGAAGGCGCGCGAGCGCGAGGAGAAGAAGGCGGGGTCGGGGACGGGAGAGGGAAAGGGAGTGGGAAAGGGAGAGGGAAGGGGAGTGGGAACGGGAACGGGAACGGGAACGGGAACNNCCGGCGCCCGACCTCCAGAGCCCGAGGTCCAGCTCCGGGAAGAGCATCCCGTCGCGGGCCTCGGCATCGCCGATGAACTTCCAATCGGCATCCCTCAGCGGCTCGCCGCGCTCCTGCCTGCGGACCAGTTCGACGGTCCGGTCGAAGACGTGGATGTGGTTGCCGAACCGGATCTGTGCGTAGTCCCTGGCCGCCTGGGTCGAGATCAGGAACTGCCAGTCCGAGGACTCGAGGAGGAGCAGCTCGCGCGCGGCCAGGTTCAGGAGCCGGCGTATGATGTCGTGCTCCCGGTCGATCCAGCGGTCGACGAGCTCGGTCAGCGTGAGCTCGGCGCGGTAGATCTCCGGCCAGGTCCAGTCGGTCTCGTGGTTCAGCCAGATGTAGTGGGACCCGCCTTCGCCCCAGCTTCCCTCCGGGAGCGCGATCTCGCCCGCGGGCTCGTGGTGGTCGAGGTACCCGCCGCCGGTGGTGAGCTCGATCTCGTCGTCGCGGGCCATCTTCTCGAGGACGCGGACGATCCACTCGACGCCTTCGTGCCACCAGTGGCCGAAGAGCTCGGTGTCGAAGGGTGCCACCACGATCCCGGGCTCGTCGAAGACCTCGCGGTGTCGCGTGAGCCGGTCCCGCACGAGCGCGTGGAAGTGCGCCGCGTTCTCCTCGACGCGGCCGGCGGCGGTCCCGGGGACGTACTCGGCCTTCGCTCCCAGGTCCGTGCCGCGGCCGGTGACGCGCCAGTAGCGGTGCCCGCCCGGGTAGTGCCGCTTGTGGAACTCGAGGTACCAGCCGTCGCCGGGGTAGCCCCACTCGCCGCTCCAGACCTGGAGCGAGGCCGTGGGCTCGCGGGTGTAGACGTGGACCGGCGCCGGGAGCGGCGCGGCGGAGTGCACGCGGTACGCCGCGTTGGGTGTGCGAGTGACGTCCTCGGGCCGGATCGTCTCGCCGTACTCGCGCGCGTAGCGTTCGGCGAGGCGTCGCAGGGCGGGGTGGAGCTGGGCGTAGGTGCCCATCGCCTCGCCGCCGCGGAGCAGGTGCGTGTCGATGAAGAAGTATTCGATGCCCTCGGCGGCGAGGAACTCCTCGATCCCGCGGCGAAGCCCGGCGGCGGGCACGCGCGGCCCGGCGACGGGCGGCGCCCAGTCGTAGCGAGGGCGGTAGGCGCACTCGGGCAGCCAGATTCCGCGTGGGTCGCGGCCGAAGTGGCGGCGGTACGTCTCGACGCCGACGCGGATCTGGGCACGGACGGACTCGTCGGTCCCGATCAGCGGCAGGTAGCCGTGGGTCGCGGCGCTGGTGATGATCTCGATCGCGCCCACGTCCTGGAGCCGGCGGAACGCGCCGATCAGGTCGCGGTCGTAGCGCTCGCGGTAATCGCGCAGCCGTTCGGTGAAGAGCGACTCCCAGTGGCGAGCGACGCCGGCGCGGTGCTCGTGGCCCTCCCACTCGAAGACCTCGGCGTCGTGGCGCGCGGACTCGATCCGCTCCTCGAGCCAGGCCTCCAGCTCATCCTGGAACGACTCGCTCGCGAGCTGCTCCGCGAGGACCGGCGTGATGCCGAGCGTGATGCCGAGGCGCAGGCCGCGATCCAGCAGGCGCTCGACGCCGCGGATCAAGGGCAGGTAGCTTTCGGCGGCCGCCTCGCTCAACCACTCGGTGCCGTGTGGCCAGCGGCCGTGCGAGAGCACGTACGGCAGGTGCGAATGCAGGACGATCGTGAACGCGCCGAGTTTCATGGGCGGATCCTGATGAGGGTATGCGGCGACTGGTCTGCGAATTGCACCGCGTTCGCTCCGGCTTTCAAGGTCCGTTCCCAACGGGAGGCAGCATGCTTCGAAACCGACACACGGAGAAGAGCAGCGTGTACCGCGCGCTGGGCGTGGGGGCGGCCGCCGGCCTCTCCGCCGGGCTGGCCCTGTCGTGGCGCATGCGCCGCGCGCGGGCCGCGGCGCCGGCAGCGCTCTCCCGTCTCGAAGCGCGCGTGGCCGAGGCGCTCGAGGCGGATGGACGCCTCGCCCGCCTCGACATCGAGGTCGGCGCCCTGACCGACGGCATCGTCGAGCTCACCGGGACGGTCCGCGACGGCGACGAGGCCGACCGCGTGGTCGGCGTGGTGCAACGCGTCACCGGCGTACGCACGGTGCTCAACCGCATGGACACCGAACTCCTCGAGGAGCACCTGGCCGAGGTCCGGGAGCGCAACGCCGTACGCGGCCCGGGGGAGCGCGAGACGCACTGGTACGGCAGCCGCGTCGGCACCGGCATGCGGCGCCAGGGGCACGAGACCGACCCCGCTCGGCCGGACGACAAGGTCCCGATCGTGAGCCGCGCTCTGGGCGCGGATCGCGCGGAGGAGCTGACGAGCGAGAGCCTGGACAAGCTCGCGACCGGGGTCGAGGGCCACACGGTCTCGCCGGCGGCGCCGAGCGACCGGGGCACCGTGGACGAGGCCTCGCACCGACGACTCGGCAACGCCCCGCCGGAACCGCTCCAGGAGCTCCATCCGGAGTCGGGGATCCACGAGAACGTGAGGAAAGGCACCGAGCTCACGCTCGAGGAGGCCGGCCTCGAGGAAGAGCTGATCGAGCGGGATCTGAAGGATCGCAGCTAGCCCCTCCGGGGTAGTCTCTGCCGGTTGACGAAGCGGAACCTAGGTCGCTACCCTTCCGTTTTCAACGTCACCGGCAGAGACCATGACCGAACCGCTTTCGCCACAGTACGATCCGGGCGCGATCGAGGCGCCGCTCTACCGCCGCTGGGAGGAGCGGGGGTACTTCCACGCCGACCCCGAGGCGGTGCTCGAGGGGCGGAAGGACCCGTACGTCATCGTGATCCCGCCGCCGAACGTGACCGCGGTCCTGCACATGGGGCACGGCCTGAACAACACGCTCCAGGACGTGCTGATCCGGTGGCGCCGGATGCAGGGGCGCGAGACGCTGTGGCTGCCGGGGACGGACCACGCGGGGATCGCGACGCAGAACGTGGTCGAGCGGATCCTGGCGCAGGAGGGCAGGACGCGTTACGACCTCGGCCGCGCTGCGTTCGTGCGGCGGGTCTGGGACTTCGTCGACGAGACGGGCTCGGCGATTCTCGAGCAGTTGCGCGCGATCGGCAGCTCCTGCGATTGGGAGCGGACGCGCTTCACGCTCGATCCGGGCCTCTCCGCGGCGGTGCGCGAGGTCTTCGTCCGCCTGTACGAGAAGGGGCTCATCTACCGGGGCGAGTACATCATCAACTGGTGTCCCCGCTGCCTGACGGCGCTCTCCAACGAGGAGGTGGAGCACCGGGACGATCCGGGTAAGCTCTACTACATCCGCTATCCTTCCGCCGTCGAGGGAGAGGAAGGCGTGATCGTCGCGACGACCCGCCCCGAGACGATGCTCGGCGACACGGCGGTCGCGGTGCACCCGGAGGACGAGCGCTACCGGGGGCTGGTCGGCGCCGAGGTGGAGCTGCCGCTGACGGGCCGGCGGATCCCGGTCGTCGCGGACGAGTACGTGGACCCGGAGTTCGGCACGGGCGCGGTGAAGGTCACGCCGGCGCACGACCCGAACGACTTCGAGCTGGGGCGCCGCCACGGGCTGCCGGAGCTGGACATCATGACGCCCGAGGCGACGATGAGCGACGCGGTCCCGGAGCCGTTCCGGGATCTGGACCGGTTCGAGGCGCGGGAGCGAGTCGTCCAGGCGTTCCGCGAGCAGGGGCTGCTCGAGAGGGTCGAGGACCACACGCACTCGGTGCCGCACTGCTACCGCTGCGACACGGTCGTCGAGCCGCGGCTCTCCGAGCAGTGGTTCGTGCGGATGAAGCCGCTGGCGGAGCCGGCGCTCGCGGCCTCGCGCGACGGCCGGGTCCGGTTCACGCCGGACCGCTGGACGAAGGTCTACGAGCACTGGCTGGAGAACATCCGCGACTGGTGCATCTCGCGGCAGCTCTGGTGGGGTCACCGCATCCCGGTGTGGTACTGCCGGGCGGACGGGTGCGGCGAGACGATCGTCGCGCGCGAGGACCCGACGGTGTGCCCCGGCTGCGGCGGCGCGGAGCTCGAGCAGGACCCGGACGTGCTGGACACCTGGTTCTCGTCGGGGCTCTGGCCGTTCTCGACGCTCGGCTGGCCCGAAGAGACCGACGACCTGAAGGCGTTCTACCCGACGGACACGCTGAGCACGGCGCCGGAGATCCTGTTCTTCTGGGTCGCCCGGATGATCATGTCCGGCCTCGAGTTCATGGGCGAGGTCCCGTTCACGGACGTCTACCTGCACGGCACGGTCCGGGACCACCAGGGCCGGAAGATGTCGAAGTCGCTGGGGAACGGGATCGACCCGCTCGAGGTGGTGCGGCTGTACGGCGCGGATGCGCTGCGCTACACGGTCATCGCGGCGGCCGGGGTCGGCACGGACATCTACCTGAACTACGAGGACCTGGAGGAGGCGTTCGCGCCGGGGCGCAACTTCGCGAACAAGATCTGGAACGCCGGCCGCTTCGCGCTGATGAACGTGGAAGGCGCGAAGGTCCGGCCGGTCGAGGAGCTGGGCGGTTCGCTCGAGCTGTCGGACCGCTGGATCCTCTCGCGGCTGAACGCGGCGGCCGCGGAGACCACGCGGAACCTCGTGGCATACCGCTTCCACGACGCGGCGGCGACGATGTACCGCTTCTTGTGGGGTGAGCTGGCGGACTGGTACCTGGAGCTGGTGAAGCCGCGGCTGTACGGCGAGGCGACGGAAGCGAGCAAGGCGACGGCGCTGGCGACGCTCGTCGCCGTGCTCGACGGCGTGCTCCGGCTGCTCCACCCGATCATGCCGTTCATCAGCGAGGCGCTGTGGCTGCGGCTGCCGGTGCCGGCGGGCCGGGGGCGCGAGGAGTCGCTCGTCGTCGCGCGCTGGCCGGAGCCGCGACCGGAGTGGGACGACGCGGACGCCGAGGCGCAGATGACGGCGCTGATGGAGCTGATCGGCGAGGTCCGGACGCTGCGCTCCGAGTACCGCGTGGAGGCGGGCGCGCAGGTCGACATCCGGCTCGCGAACGTCCCGGCGGCGCTGGACCGGGCGCTCGCCGCGGAGGATCGGGCGTTGCGGCGGCTGGCGCGGATCGGCGGGGTCGCGCGGGACGGCGAGCCCGACGGCCGGGCCGGCGCGCACGCGGTCCTGAGGAGCGGGGCGGAGCTGTTCCTGCCGCTCGAGGGGATCATCGACCTGGAGCGCGAGCGCGAGCGGCTGTCGGACGAGATCGGCCGTCTCGAGAAGCAGCTCCGGTCGACGGCGGGACGGCTGGCGAACGAGCAGTTCGTCTCGAAGGCGCCGGCGGAGGTGGTGGAGCGGGAGCGGGAGAAGGCGCGGAGCTTCCGCGACCAGCTCGAGCGCCTCACGCAGATGCTGAACGCGCTCACGTGAGGCGGCGGCGGCCCATCCCGGCGGCGGCGTTGCTGGCGGCCGCGCTGCTCCCTGCCTGTGCGCGCGACTACCCGCCGTCGGGCGGCGAGCCGGACCGGACGGCGCCGCAGGTGGTCGGCACCCGGCCGGCGACCATGGAGGTCGTCCCCGGCTGGGACCGCCCCGTCGTCATCCGCTTCGACGAGCGGCTGAGCGAGCGAGGCATCGAGCAGGCGGTGACGGTCTCACCGGAGACGGGTGCGGTGCGCGTCGACAAGGGCCGCAGCGAGCTCCGGATCTCGGTCGAGGGTGGCTGGCGCCGTGGTCAGATCTACCGCATCGTCGTGCTCCCCGTGGTCCGGGACCTCCACGGCAACGAGCGGCGCGAGGCGACCGACCTGGTCTTCTCGACCGGGCCGCCGATTCCGAGCACCGCGGTGGCCGGGTTGGTCGCGGACCGGATCACCGGCCGGCCGGTGCCCGATGCGCGCGTCGAGGCGACGCGGCGGGCCGATTCGGTGGTGTACGTCGCGAAGAGCGACACCGCCGGATTCTTCGCGCTGCGCCACATCCCTGCCGGCGCATACGACGTGAAGGCGTACCTCGACCGCATCCCCAACCGGCGCGTGGATTTCGGGGAGCCGGTCGACTCGGGCGCCGCCGCCCTCGGGGTGACCGACACCGCGGTGGTCAGCTTCTCCCTCCTTCCGGGCGACACCACGCCGGCGCGCCTGGTCCGTGCTGAAGCGCCCGACTCCGGCCACGTTCGGCTCCATCTCGACGAGGAAGTGAATCCGGAGGAGCCGCTGGACGATGTCGCGGTCCAGGTGCTCCGGCTCCCGGACAGCGCGGCGGTGCCCGTGGCCACGGTCATGCACGCGTACGCGTACGAGCGGATCCGTGCCGAGCGGCTCGCGGCGGCCGCCGAGGCCGCGGCCGACTCCGCCGCGCAGGCCGACACGGCGGCGGCGGCCGGCGGGGATGCCGCGCGGGCGCGGC
>JABAOG010000270.1_pt1 | contig 36030 bp, 30 predicted proteins | sample 7062131 | NCBI WGS metagenome assembly JABAOG01 (sample SAMN14538629, study PRJNA623070) | marine sediment metagenome | biome: marine biome [ENVO:00000428]; feature: marine pelagic biome [ENVO:01000023]; material: deep marine sediment [ENVO:00002113] | place: India: Arabian Sea | collected... | reverse complement strand
GGGGATGTAGCGGTCGTACGGCAGGTCCTGGAGCACCGCGCGGCTGCCGGGGGGGGCCGTGCCGCGCACCAGCACCTCGACCCGCTCGGAGTTGGCGATCAGGATCTCGTCCCGGGCCACGGGCTTCTCGAAGAGCCCGCCGTCGCTGCCGACGTGGAGCAGCTCGTGACCGGGGATCGCCAGCCGGTAGACCCGGGCGCCGGACGCGTTCACGATCCGCCAGCGCTGGACCTCGCCGCTGCGGATCCGGATCGTCGGCATGACCTGGCCGTTCACGAACAGGACATCGCCTTCGCGGCCGTTCTCGAAATCGATCCGGCCCCGGGGCGTCGTCCGTTCCTGGACGTCGACCGTGCCATCGTCGAGGAACCGGTTGTCGGAGAGGATGATCAGCTGCTCCGTCATCTCGGGCAGCGGGTCCTCCCGAGCCCGCACGATCAAGGCGCCGTAGAGGCCCTTGGCGACCTGGTAGCCGGTCCTGTGGTCCGGGTGGGGATGGTACCAGTACGTCCCGGCGGTGCCCTCCGGGATCGTGAACTCCAGGTCGACCTCCTCACCGGGCTGCAGCGGGTGGAACGGGCTGCCATCGGCGACCCACGGGATGTGGAGCCCGTGCCAGTGGACGGTGGTCTCGTCCGGGAGCTCGTTGCGCAGGTGGACGATCACCCGATCGCCCTCGCGGACCTCGAGCGTCGGTCCGGGGACGTGTCCGTTGTAGGCGAACACGTCCGTCTCGGATCCCGGCGTCAGCGAGAGGCGCGTAGCGGTCGCCGTGAGGGTCACCTCGACGACGCCCGGCTCGCTGGACTGGTCCTCGAGCACGGGTGGAGCCCTCAGCGGGTCGCCCGCGTGGACGGCCGATGGGACTGCGGTGGAATGCGATGGGACTGCGGTGGGATGGACGGACGTCTGCTGGGGCGCTGGTCCTGCGAGCAGGACCAGCAGCGCGAGGGGCAGGGGCATTCTGACCGCCTTGCGTAGGGGCTCGGTGTTGCGCGAGGCGCGTTCGCCAGTCGCGCCATTATTCCAGCCGGCGCGCCGGAGTGCAACGGTTTTCTTCCGGAGCCACACGAGCGGACGGACCGGACGCCGTCTCCNNCGGCGCCACGCGAGCGGACGGACCGGACGCCGTCTCCGAAGCGGGACGAGGACGAGGGCCCGGCCGAGCGGGACGTGCGACCCGCGCGCCGGTCGGGCCAGCGCGAAATCGTCGAAGATCGGGACACGACGAGGCGAGACTCGAGACCATTGTGAGAAGGCCCGAGCGGAGCATACCGTTGATCAGTACGGCATTCCCCAGCCACCGCTCCCCGGAGGTGCCCATGGCCGCCTTCCCCTGGCTTCGCCACTACGACGACGGCGTGCCCCACTCCCTCCGTCCCTACCCCGAACGGACGCTGCTCGACTCCCTCGCCGAGGCCGTCGCCGAGGCGCCCGACCGGCCGGCGATCCGGTTCAAGGGCGCGGCGGTCAGCCACGCACGACTCGACCGGGAGAGCGACGCGTTCGCCGCCGCGCTGGCGGAGCTCGGGGTCCGGAAGGGCGACCGCGTCGCCCTCCTGCTCCCCAACTGCCCCCAGTTCGTGATCGCGCAGCTCGGAGCGTGGAAGGCCGGCGCCATCGTCGCCCCGCTGAACCCGCTGTACACCGACCGGGAGCTGCAGGAAGCCCTCACCCGGACCCGACCGCTGACGATCGTGGTCCTGAACCGGTTCTACGACCAGGTGCGCCGGATCCAGTCCACGACGACGATCCACCGCATCATCGCCACCGGGATCAAGGACTACCTCCCGCCGGCGCTCCGGCTGCTGTACTCCGTGGCCCGGGAGCGGAAGGACGGCGAGCGGATCCGGCTCCGCGGCGAGGACCGGCGCTTCACGGAGCTGCTCCGGCGCCACCGCGGCGCCGCCCGCCCCGCGGTCGAGATCCTGCCGGACGACCCGGCGCTCCTCCTCATGAGCGGCGGAACGACGGGTACGCCCAAGGCCGTGGCCGGCCTGCACCGCTCCCTGGTCGCCAGCGGGATGCAGCTGCGGACCTGGCTCAGCCCCGTCCTGACCCCCTGGGACGACACCATGCTGCTGCCGCTCCCGCTCTTCCACGTCTACGGGAACGCCGGCGCGCTGAGCTTCGCGCTGGTGGGGCACAATCCCCTGATCCTGGTGCCCAACGCCCGGGACATGGACGACCTCGTGGCCACCGTTCGCCGCACCCGGCCCAGCTTCCTGGTCGGTGTGCCTGCCCTCTTCAACGCCCTCGTCGAGCACCCGGACGTCCGCTCCGGAAAGGTCGACCTGGGCTCCATCCGCGGCTGCTTCTCCGGCGCCTCGCCGCTCCTGGCCGAGTCCAAGCGCCGGTTCGAGGAAGAGACCGGCGGCGTCATCATCGAGGGCTACTCTCTCAGCGAGGCCATGATGGCCTGCTGCGCCAACCCGGTCCGCGGGACCAACAAGGTCGGCTCCGTGGGCGTGCCGCTCCCCGACGTCGCGCTCCGCATCGTGGACCCGGACGACCCGACCGTCGAGCTGTCCCGGGGCGAGGTCGGCGAGATCCTGCTGGCCGGCCCGCAGATCATGGCCGGTTACTGGGAGGACCCGGAGGAAACGGCCGGCGCGCTGGCCATCCTGCCCGACGGCTCCCGCTGGCTCCGCACGGGCGACCTCGGCCGCGTCGACGACGACGACTACCTGTTCATCGTGGACCGCAAGAAAGACCTCATCAAGGTTAGCGGGCTCCAGGTCTGGCCCCGGGAGGTCGAGGAGGCCATCGCCACCCATCCGGCGGTCGCCGAGGTCGGCGTCGTCGGGATCCCGCACCCGCGCAAGGGCGAGGTGCCCAAGGCCTGGGTCGTGCTGCGATCAGACACCGCCGCGAGCCCCGAGGAGATCCGCGAGCACTGCCGCCGGTCCCTCGCGCCCTTCAAGACTCCCGCCGAAGTGGAGATCTGCGCCGAGCTGCCCCGCACCATGGTGGGCAAGGTGCTGCGCCGGGAGCTGCGCACCCGGGCCGCGGCCGCCACCCCACCCGTCGCTTCGGGGCCCGTCGAGGCCCCGCAGGCGCGCTGACGACGCCGGGAATGGCGCCGCCGACGGGCGAGCAGCACCGCGATCGGATCTAGGGCCGGACCGAGAACCCCAGCGTCCAGCCCCAGCCCGTGCCCTCATCGCCCGGATTGATGGTGGCGCCGAACTCGGGACGGATCGCCCAGCGGTCCAGGTCCGTGCTGAACGCGGCCCCCAGGTGAAAGCCCAGCAGCAGCTCCGGGAACTCCGCGGCGAAGGGGTAGATCCCCTTCACCGACGGGCTCACCTCGAACGACTGCGACGCCCGCCACGTGGCCAGCAGCGTCGGCGCGATCGTCCAGGTCTCCGCTGTCGCCACGCCCGACCCCGTCAGGAACCCGATCGGCGCGTACAGGGCCAGCACGTCCTCGGCGAGCGAGAACTTCGCGCCCAGCCCCCACAGGTCCAGGTCGTCCCCTCCGTTCGACACGGTGATCCGCTCGTACGTCGCCCGCAGCTCGACCGCCTCCCCGGCCCCGTACCCCAACCGGACCCCGTACCCGTCGGCCACGTGCTCCGAATCGCCCTCGTGCGATACGGACACGCTCGAGAACGACGGCGTGATCTCGGTCTCGCCCGGCTCCAGCAGCCGGGCGCTCTGCTGGTCCGCGAGATGGATGCACCCCGCCAGGGATACGGCCGTGGCCGCGACGGCGGCCGCATAGAGAGGCCGGCAACTCATGCAACGTCGCATGACGCGTCTCCACAAGAGAGATGGGAAGGCGACAGCCCGAAGGCCGGCGCCGGACCCCCCAGAATGGCGTCCGAGGGGAGGAGAGGAAAGGAACCCCGTGGTTCCGATACAAAATCCTCCAGCCCCGGTCCGTGGCCCGCGGGAGTCTGCTTATCGCCGGGCCGCCCGGCGGGCCTTCCCGGGTCGGGGGGGGCGTCTCAGGGCGCCGGGAGCCAGGGCATGTCGGGCACGGGGACCTCGCGCTTGAACGGCCCCGTCCGCAGCGCGTCCCAGAGGTCGCCCTCGTTGATCAGCCGGGCGGAGAGCAGGGCGACGCCATCGGCGCCGGCTCTCCTGGCGTGGTAGATCTGCCGGAGCATCTCGCATTCGGTGCAGCTGCTGCTCGCCTCGAGGCTCAGCCCGACATAGAGGTGGCGATCGACCACGGTGGCGGCGAACTCGTCGGTGAGGGCGGCGAAGTCGAGGCGGTCGGCGTAGGTCGACTTGATCGTCCAGTAGATCATGGGGGCGATGGCGTCGATGATCCTCTCGTCCACCCAGCCCCTGGAGTCCTGGAACCGGGTGTCGAATCCAGCCGCCACATTGGACCAACCCCAGGTGTTCCGGTAGACGCCCCAGACGGCGGCGGAGAGGGGGAGCGTCGGGTCCGCGGCCCTCAGCGAGTCCTGCGTCTCGCGCACGGTGGCGGTCACGAGCCGGCGGCGGAAGTCGTCGTAGGACAGGGCGGGCTCGGTCTCGAGCGCGAGGGCGAAGGCGGCCTCGCTGGCGGAATCGTAGGAGAAGTCGGGGTTCGGGTATCGGATGAAGTCGAGGTGCACGCCGTCGACGGCATACCGTCGGGCGATGTCGGCGGCGACGGCGCCGACGCGGGTGCGAACCCCGGGTTGCCCCGGCGTCAGCCAGGCGCAGTTGTCGGCGGTGGTTGCCCCGGTGCGGCTGACCATGACCCAGTCCGGGTGCTCCACCAGGATGTGCGGGGGGGAGGCCTCGGGGATCGGCTCGGAGGTGCACCAGCCGATGAGGGCATTGAGCCAGACGTGGAGCTCGAGGCCCCGGGCGTGGGCGCGCTCCAGGGCCGTGGCGAGGGGATCCCACCCCGGGTCCCGGCCGAGCTGGAAGACCGGCGGACGGTGCGCCCACGGCTCCAGGCCGGACTCGTAGTAGGCGTCCGCCCGGCCCCGCACCTGGAGGTACACGATGTTGAAGTTGGCCCGCGCAATGTCGTCGATCAGCGCCTCGAGCTCCGGCCGGTCGTACCAGTCCCAGCGGGTCACCCACACGGCCCGGGCCTCCTCGTCGGGCGAGGCGACGGTGTCGATGGGGGGCGGGCCGGGGTCCGGGCCGACCGTGCTGGACTCGCCGCACGCGGCCAGGGCCAGCGCCACGCCCGCCAGCGCCGCCGCGACCCGAAAGCGCTGCCGTGCCCCGGGGCGCCGCCCCGGCGACGGGCCCGGCCCGGCCCCCGCAGAGGGGAGCCGGCCGCCCCTCCGGACCCGCCGGCCGGCCGCGCTCATCGCCGCGCCCCGGGAAGCGCGCACGGCTCACTCGCCGGCCTCGAGGGGAGGCGGTCGAGCGCGGCCATGAAATCGACCATGCCGTGGAAGTGGTCGACGTGGTCCGGGGCCGTGTTCCCCGCGAAGGCGAGAAGCCCGAACCCGCCGCAGCGGACCTCGCCGAGCTGCTGCATCCCCACCGGCCCCCAGCGGAGCACGGCGGTCCGCCGCAGCCCCAGCTCCCGGAGGAGGTGGTCCGCGGTCTCGGTGGTGCTGGCGAAGGTGCCGGGAAAGATCTCCGAGTGGGTGATCAGCAGCCGCCTCCGTCCGGCGACGGCCTCGCGGGCGAACGCCAGAACGGACTCCAGCCTGGACGCGTCGAGCCGGCCGCCCTCGTGGAGCACCGTCCCCGGCGGCAGGTACCCGGTGTGGAGCCCGTCGAGGAGCAGCACGCCGACCACACGCTCGAAGTGGTCGGGGTCCCGGAGGATGGCCCGGACCGCGCCGTGGCCCGCGCTGAAGGCCGAGAGCGTGACGTCGCCGACCGCGACCCGGTGCCCCGCCAGTCCGCTCAGCTCGCGCTCGACCGCCGTGAGGATGGAGTCCAGCACGGCCGGGTCGTCGAAGGCCGCGTCGTAGCCGGACGATCCGGCGGCCAGGTGCACGGAGGCTACCACGGACGGCGCGGCCGCGGTGGCCGCTGCGCGCTCGGGGATGTGGGCCACGCCATGGAAGTGGACGAGGAGCGCCGGTCGCGCCTCGACCGCCAGCCCCTCGGGGACGAAGATCCGGACGGGGACCGGGAGGGCCGTCAGCGCCCACCTCCGCCCCGGGACCTCCGTGGCCGGGAGGCGGTCGTGGGAGCGGGTGGTCTCCACCATCGGCGAGGGGTTCTGGTGCGCGAGCCGGAGGCCCGCCTCCTGGGCCCTGGCGACGACGGGCGCCGTGAGCGCCGCGGCTCCTAGCGCCGCGGCCCGGGCCAGGGGGATCCTTCCCCGGCCAGGCGCGAGCGGCGCCTTCGGGGCGATGGCCGTGTCGGTCCGGTTCATATCCGCGTGATCCCGTTGAGCGATTCCAGGTACACAGGCAGGGTACGCCCCGCGGTCCGTCGGCGCACCCCCGGCCCGGGAGCCCCGGGCGGATCGCCCGGGGGCGACCCCCCGTCCTCCTTGTATCCGCCGCTCCTCCGCGCATATTTGGAGGAGCGAGCCCCCGCCCGCCGACTCCACCCGGAGGACGGCATGACCGAGCCACGATCCGATCTCCCCGCCAGCGGCGGGCTCCCCGCCGCGAACCTCCGCGGCCATGGTGCCGGGACCCGGCGCCCCGACGGCGCGGCCACCGGCCCGGAAAGCGTCTACCGTCGACTCCAGCGGCACCTCGACCGCATGCCCATCGCGTATCCGGCGACGGAGTCCGGTGTGGAGCTGAGCGTGCTGGAGCACCTGTTCTCTCCGGCCGAGGCGGAGCTGGCCCTCTGTCTCAGTGCCCTGCCGGAGCCGGTCGCCCGGATCCGCGCCCGGGCCGGACGGGCGGGGCTCGAGGTGGAGGGGATCGGGACCACGCTGGACCGGCTCGCGCGGCGGGGCGCCATCCTGCGGACCGGGGGCGCCGAGCCCCGGTACTCCAAGGCGATGCTCGCCATCGGGATGTTCGAGCTCCAGGTCGACCATCTGACCCGAGAGCTGGCGGCGGACGTGACCCGGTACCTCGACGAGGGATTCAAGGACGCGTTCCACACCACGAAGACGTCCCAGATGCGGACGATCCCCATCAACGAGGAGGTGATCCCGGAGCGCGGGGTCGGGACGTACGACCAGGTACGCGAGCTCGTGCGGAGGGCGGACGGGCCGTTCGCGGTCCTCAACTGCGTGTGCCGGCAGGCGGCGGATCTGCTGGACTCGCCGTGCCGCCAGACCGAGATCCGGGAGACGTGCCTCCTCCTGGGCGACGCCGCGCGGACCATGATCGGCAACGGGACCGGCCGGGAGCTGACGCGGGACGGGCTCCTGGAGCTGGTCGAGCGGGCGGACCGGGAGGGCATGGTGCTCCAGCCCCAGAACACGCAGGAGCCGCACTTCATCTGCTGCTGCTGCGGCTGCTGCTGCGGGGTCCTGTCCAGCGCGAAGAAGCTGCCCCGCCCGGCGGACTACTTCGACACGAACTACTACGCGGAGGTGGACCGGGATCTGTGCGTCGAGTGCGGCGCCTGCCTCGACCGGTGTCAGATGGACGCCATCGATGATCGCGACGGTGACACCGTCGTGGACCGGGACCGGTGCATCGGCTGCGGCCTCTGCGTATCCGCCTGCGACTACGACGCCGTCCGGCTCCAGCGCCGGCCCGGGACGAAGACGCCGCCCCGGACCCAGAACCGGCTGTACACGAAGATCACCATGGAACGCTACGGACTCCTCGGGACCGCCGGGATGGTGGGGAAGAACCTGCTGGGCATGAAGGTCTGAGCCGACCCGTTACGCCAGTGCGTCCCGCAGCCACCCGCACCACGCGGCGATCCCCTCGCCCGTGACGCAGGAGATCTCGAGGACCGGCGCTTCGGGATTCAGCCGCCGCACCGCGCGACGGAACGCCGCCGCGTCGAAGTCGAAACGGTCCGCCACGTCGATCTTGTTGACCAGCACGACATCGGCGATCCGGAATGCCAGCGGATACTTGAGCGGCTTGTCGTGCCCCTCCGGGATGCTGACCATCACGACATCGAGTGTGGCTCCCGTGTCGCATTCGGCCGGGCAGATCAGGTTGCCGATGTTCTCCAGGAGGAGCAGGTCCAGCGACTCGAGGGGGAGCGAGGCGAGGCCCTTCTCCACCATTGCGGGGCTGAGGTGGCAGGACCCGCCCGTCCGGATCTGGATCGCCGGTACGCCTTCCGCCGCCACCCGCTCGGCGTCCACGGCCGAGTCGATGTCGCCCTCGATCACGGCGATCCGGTAGTCGTCACGAAGCGCCGCCAACGTTCGGACGATCAGGCTCGTCTTCCCCGACCCGGGCGACGACATGAGGTTGACCAGCGCGATGCCGCGCTCGCTCAGACCCTCCCGGATCCGCTCGGCCAGGCCCCGGTTCTCCGCCAGGACCTCTTCCTTGATGTCGATCAGCTTCACCACGCTCATCCGTAGGCCTCCATGCTGTCCACACGGTAGCCCGCGCCCGAGGCGATGGTCGCGTCCCGGGAGCCGCACACCGGGCAGCGGGCGTCCTCAAGCTCGTCGCGACCGGCGGTGAACGGGGTCGCGCAGGCGTCGCACGAGAACCTCAGGGGCGACCGGCGGACCCGCAACCGGGCCCCCTCGGCCACCGTGCCGCGGCTCAGGTGGTCGAAATACAGCTGGAGCCATTCCGCCTCGAGGTCGCTGAGCGCGCCGACCACGAGATCGATGGCCCGGACCTCCACGACCGCGTGGGCCGCGGCGTGGCGGAGGACGATGTCCAGGATGCTCCGGGTCACCGGCAGCTCGTGCATGGCCTCCCCAATATGCACCACACCACCCCGCCGCGGTACGGCCGCACGGGGGTGCACGGGCCCTCGTCCGGACCGGGCTCCCGTCAGCCGTCCAGCACCCGCCCCTGCTTCACCCGCAGCCGGATCCGGCGCACCACGGCTTCGATGGCCCCGGCCTCCTCCCCGGCGGTCTCGAACAGCGGCTGGCGGATCGGATCGCCGTCGATGACCAGGAAGCTGGCCTCGTAGCCGTCGGCCAGGCGGCCGAGGCGACGGTCCGGGAAGATGACCCGGGGCGTGGCCCGGGAAGCGATCCGCAGCACCTCCTCCGGTGTGAACAGGCCCGTCGACTGGAGGTAGATGGCCTCCCGGATCGACGTCTGCCGGTAGCTGTCGCTGCCGATGGCCAGCGTCACGTCCTGGCCCTTCAGCAGCGCCAGGTTGTGCGCGTGGATCCGGGCCACATCCGGGTTCACGTGCCCGTAGGACACGTGGGCCACCACGGCCACGCCCCGCCGCGCCGCCTCCGCCGCATCCGCTTCCGCCAGGAGCCAGCGATCAATCCCTTCGTCCGGGTAGCCCGCGGCCTTGCCGATCCGCCACGATCCAGGCAGGTGGGCGATGACGTCCGCGCCCGCCCGGACCGCCACCCGGAAATCCTCCGCCGTCTCGATGTGGGCCGCCACCCGCAGGCCCTCCCCGTGCGCACGCTCCACGATGGCTGGCACCAGCGCCGGATCCAGTCCCCGCATGCCGATGTATGCCGGGTCGTCCCGCCGCAGCTCGTGGTCCTCGGAGAAGCCCAGGAAGACCTTGACGAAGTCCGGGCGATCCGCCAGGAGGAGGGGCCACTTCTCGTCCAGCTCCCGGCGGCTCCGGACGACGTGATACCCGTCGCCGTCCAGCCGCTCCTTCGGATAGTCGTCCGGGAATACGCCCCGATCCCAGTTGCGCTCGTACAGCTCGACCACGTGGCTCCCCGGCGGGGTCAGCCCCCCGCTGGCGAACACGACATCCACGCTCCCGGGACGGTTGATCTCCTCCCCGATCCCCCGGGTCCGGCTCGCGAACGAGTTCGGGTTCATCACGTAGAAGATCCCGTGCTCCAGGAACTGCGCCACGTGGCGGTCCGTGCCCGGCCAGCCGTCCGGCCGGTGATTGTGCGCCTCCCCGAACGGCGGGATCACGTATCCGCCGCCCAGGTCCAGGACCGCCGCCACGCTGTCCGGCGCCTCGGCGGAGAGCCGGTTCCCGATGGCGTAGTACACCCGCTCCCGGAACGCCGCTCCGTCGTACCAGCGGCCGTTTCGGAGCTCCGTCCCGATGACGGGAGACGACGGCCCGTCCCCAGCAGGCCCCGCTCCGGGCCCGCCGGACGGAGCCACCCCCGCGATCCCGGCCAGCCCCAGAAGGAATACCAGCGCTCCGTTGCGATAGCTCCGCATGGTTCCCTCCTCGGTTGCCCCGGGTCGGGGCGCCCGCTCATTCGCCCGTCCCTCAGGATGCGTCCGGCCGGTCCCCGTCGCCGCCCGATCCGCCTTCCTCCCCCAGCCCACGCCGGACCCGCTCCAGGGCGTCCAGCATCACCACCGCCTCCGCGGGGGTCACCTTCGACGTGAAGATGCGGTGCACCACCTCCCGATGAAACGCCGCGGCCTCCCGGAACCGGACGGTCCCCTCCTCGCTCAGCACGATCCGCGTCGCTCGCCGGTCCGCCGGGTCCGCCCGCCGCTCGATCAGCCCCGACCCTTCCATCCGGTCAACCAGCGCCGTCAGCCCGCTCTTGCTCAACACCACCGCTTCCGCCAGCTCCGTCATCCGGCGCCCGTCCGACCCCTCCGACACATGCAGCATCACATCGTACTGCTGCAGGTCCAGCCCCACCCCCCGCTCCAACGCGTCGTCCAGCTCCAACATCAGGGCCTGCGTCACCTCCAGCAGGCTCCGCCACGCGCGGCCCCGGACCGAAGGGCCCTTCACCCCCGAACGCGATCCTTGCATCCCTCGCCCCGGTTTTGTACGATATCAAATAGTTCGATATCAAACGATTGGATATCGAATGAACTGACCTACGGTAGGGCCGCAACGACCGGGCAGCAACCCTGACGGGGCTTCAGCCGAGGAGGCGGATGATGAGCACGATCGCAGTGGTGGGCGTAACGGGGACCATCGGCAGCCGGGTGGCGGCTCGGCTGGTCGCAGCGGGCCACGAGGTGGTGGGGCTGTCGCGAGGCACCGAGGGGGGCCCGGAAGGGGTCCGGCGGGTGGCCGTGGATCTTGCGGACCGGTCGGGGGCGACCGGCGCCCTGGAGGGGGCGGACGGCGTCTACCTGACGCCGCCGCTGGCGGGCGAAGATCCCGTCGGCACGGAGCGGGCGGTCTGCCTGAACGTGATCGAGGCGGCCCGCGCGTCGGGGGTGGGGCATGTCGTGCTGCACACGGCGGTGCACGCGGACCGGGGTACGACGGGATCCCGAATCCTGGACAACAAGCATCCGATCGAGGCGGCCCTGGCCGGGAGCGGGCTGGGCTACACGATCCTGCGGCCCGCGTGGTACCTGCAGAACCTGCATCTGGCAAAGCCGTACCTGGAGCAGGGCATGTTCAGCATGCCGTGGCCGGCGGACATGACGTGGGCGGCGACGGATGTGGAGGACGTGGCGCACGCCGCGGTGACGTTCCTGGAGTCGGGTCCGGCGAACCGGGGGTTCGACGTGCATCTTCCGGGCGGGGTCACGTCGCGTGACGTCTGCGACGCGGTGGAGCGGGTGACGGGCCGGCCGGTGGCGTACCACGAGGCCCCGGGCACGCGGGCGGCGGTGGAGGGCTACCCGATCACCGAGATCCACAAGGAGCTGTACGCCGAGCTGTTCGACTACTTCAAGGCGTCGGAGTACATGGGCGATCCGGAGCCCATCACGAAGGCCGTGCCCGGGCTCGAGTACGGGACGGTGGAGGACTTCGTGCGGCGGGAGCTCTTCGAGCGGGTCCAGGCCTGATCCGGGTCGCGGCGGACCCGTCGAGGCTGGACGCACCCGCGGACCCCACCCGCCTCGCTCGTCCTCGACTGCCGCCCGTGGAATCCCCGTCCCCCGACCGGGCCGCCCGCCGCCCGGCACCCAGGACCGGCCGGAGAAAATCGACCGGCACGGCGCTGGATCCTTCCGTTTTGACGGCACGTGGATTGCTCCCTTTTTCGGCAGTGGACTCCCGAAAAGGAGGCAATGATGTCCACTGCCATGATGGTGATCCTGATCGTCGCCGCACTGGTCCTCGGGGCCGTCGCGGCGTGGTTCATTCTCCGAAGGCGTCGCAGCGGACAGCTGCAGGAGTCCTTCGGACCCGAGTACGAGCGCACCCTCGAGGAGAAGGGCAAGCGGAGCGAGGCGGAACGGGAGCTGGAGCACCGGCAGGAGCGGGTGAGCCAGCTTGACATCCGGCCGCTGCCGCCCGGCGAGGGAGGCCGCTACGCCCAGGAGTGGACGGGCGTGCAGAAGCGCTTCGTGGATGAGCCGGTCGAGGCCGTGGCGGACGCGGACCGGCTGGTGACCGACCTGATGCAACGCCGCGGGTACCCCATGGCGGATTTCGAGCAGCGTGCGGCCGACCTGTCGGTCGACCATCCCCAGGTGGTAGAGCACTACCGGGCCGGCCACGCGCTGGCGGCCCGGGCCCGGAACGGCGGAGCCAGCACCGAGGACCTGCGGCAGGCGATGGTCCATTATCGAACGCTCTTCGACGACCTGCTGGAAGAGCGCCAACCCGAGACGGAGGTGAACGTTGACCGAGCATCATGAACACCGGGACCGGGTATCCGATCCCGACCGGGCCATGACCGAGAGCGAGGCCGAGTTCTACGGCACCGAGACCTCCGACCGCAGCGTGACGGACGAGGATCGGCCGGCCGAGCCCGAACGGGATCCGGAGACGCCGCGGGAGGGCTACGACGCGGCGGCGGCGGCGCCGGCGGAGGCGCCGGCGGAGGCGCGGGCCGAGCGCACGGCTCGGGAGACGGCCGGTGAGCCGGAGGGAACGCCAGCGAGGCCGGAGACGCGCGACGTCGAGGAGCCGCGGGCGAAGGAACCCGCTGCCGCGCTGTTCCCGCCCGAGGAGGCGGACAGCCTCCGGGGCCGGTGGGACACCATCCAGACGGAGTTCGTGGACGAGCCGCGGGCGGCTGTGGAGAAGGCCGACAACCTCGTGGGGGACGTGATGCAGCGTCTCGCGGACGGCTTCAGTCATGAGCGCACCCGGTTGGAGAAGGAATGGGACCGGGGCGACAGCGTGTCCACGGAGGACCTCCGGGTCGCGCTGAAGCGGTACCGGTCGTTCTTCGACCGGCTGCTCTCGGTCTGACCGCGGCCGGACCGGCCCGAAGGTGAGGCGGGGGCCGCGCGGGATGATCCCGCGGGCCCCCGCCCGCCTTTCCGGGGATCAGAACTCCTGCGGGAAGTCCGGGAACTCTTCGGAGAGCTCCGTGTTGCCGGGCGCTTCCGCCCCTTCCTCGGACAGGATCGGGCAGAGCACCACGACCCCGGGCGTCGCGATCGTCACCAGTCCCGCTTGCGCGGCTGCCCGGATGTCCGCCACGTCGTCGAACAGCGCTTCGGGATAGTGACCGGAGACCCACGGGCTGGCGAGGATGTCTTCGAGCGTGTAGCCCGGCGCCGTGTGGACCATGTTCACGTTCCAGTGTGGCGAGTAGCCGGCCTCCCCGGGAATGAACTCGGCCACATTGGCCTGGTACTCACGGTCCCCACCGATGAGGTACAGGTCGTTCTCGCCCCGGGCAGTCACTCCTTCCTCCTGCCCCAGGAGCAGGTAGTAGATCTCCTCCTCCTCGTACCATCCGTTGGCCGTCAGCACACCAGTCCCATCCGGTGCGCTCATCGACGCCACGAGGGCCCCGGCCTCGAGATCCGGCGATGTGACGCCGTCGGCACAGGCCGTCAGGACGAGGCCGCCGAGAATCACGATCATCCAGCGCATCTCCACCTCCACGTTGCGGATTGCCGGGCGGTCGTGCCCGGTGCCCGCCGACTGCGCAGGCCGGAGGCCGTGCCGGCCCGGGTCGCATCATGCCTCCCAACTCGTTTCTACGCAGTGGTTTGCGTGATTAGGTGACCGTGGCCGTGACCCCGGCGCGCGTTCCCTCCGGCGTCCCTGAAACGGGCGGCCGCGTTTCATGGAACGATTCCGGCACGGGCGGCGGTCCCCGTCCCGGGGCCGGATCGGGGGGGCGGCCGGCCGGCGGGGCCGTCGTGGGCCCCTAGTAGACCTGGATCCTCTCGAGCCGGTGCGTCAGCGCCCCCTCGCTGAGGTTCGTCAGCCTGGACACCTCCATGCGACCGCGGGGAGGGATGTCCCAGATCTCGAGCAGCTCTTCCCGGCCCTCCACGTCCTGGAGGGTGAACCGCAGCGTGGCGACCCGCTGGGCGCTGGGATTGGCGATCTCCCCGCTGACGAAGTTGGCGCCCATGAACGACTCGGTGACCCGGAGATCGACATCCAGCGCCTCCGCCACGCTGGCGCGGCGGGCGGTCGAGCGGGCCAGCGTGAGGTCGGAGGGTCGCGCCAGGGACGGGTTCCGTTCGGCGGCCTGGAGATAGGCCCGGGCCTGCTCCGCGGCCGCGACGCCGGTTAGATCGGTCTCGGGCCGCAGCGCTTTCGCCAGGGAATCCAGGACCGCCCACTCCGGGAGCCCCACCGCGACCCGCCACCGGACCCGGTCCAGCTCGAGCTTCCACAGCGTGAGCGGCTCGTGCGTCGCAGCGAGTCGCAGCGTGTCCGGGCCGTAGCCGGCGAGGTGGAGCACGACGGTCGTCGTGTCGCGAACCGTGGCCAGCCGGGAAGCCGTCACCAGACGCGCGCCCCGCCGGCCGAGAAGGTCGCGCATCAGCTCCGGCGGGAGCGCGCCCGGGAACCGCTCCAGGGGCAGCGCGGCCCGGTCGGCGTCCGTGAGCAGCGCGTAGACGGCCCGGTCATCTCCCGCGACCCGGGCCTCGTGGAAGCGCTGCGCGACGTCGACGGGATCCGCATCCGGCCCGCCGCAGCCCGCGAGCGCGAGCAGCAGCCAGCACATCTTTCGCACGGGGAACCTCCGACAAGGTGGTGTCGGGGAGAGAAGGGAGGATACACCCCAAGATAGGCCCGGGGCGACGGGGGCACCACCGGCGCGGGAGTCAGTCCGCGCTGCCCGCCCCCGGTGGGCCCGGGATTCCCATCCTCTCGAGGAGCGCGGCGTGCCGCGGGTCCGCCCGGACCCCATCGAGCAGGGCGTCGCGCACGAGCTGGACCAGCGCCATGTCCCGTCCCGCACAGGCCCGGTCCAGCCACTGGAAGGCCCGGTCGGACTCGCCGAGCCCCGCGTGGATCAGCGCGAAGTTGGACGGGCCCACGTACTCGGACCTCGACCGGCGCTCCAGCTCCGCCGCCACCTGCCGGGCCGCCGCGCTCCGTCCGTCGCGTGCATAGAGGCAGCCGAGGGTGCCCAGCGCGAGGGGGGTCCGCCGGGAGGTCGCCGCCGCGGCCTCCCCCGCCTCGATCGCCTCGCCGTGCCGGCGCTTCCCGGCGAGGGAGCGGGCCAGCAGCCAGTGGCCCTGCCAGAAGTCCGTGAAGAACTCGAGTCCCGCGCGAGCCTGTTCGATCGCCCGGTCGTAGTCGCGCATCTGGTTCAGCACGATCACGAGGCCGAACGCCGAGAAGGGTATGTACTGCTCCAGCTCCCGGTTGCGCTCCGCCTCGGCCAGGGCCTCCTCGAACCGGCCGCGGATCGACAGGGTCTGGGCCAGGAGGAAGTGGGCGTACGCGTAGCTCGGATTGAGGCCGATGGCGCGACGCAGCGCGGACTCGGCGCCGTCCCAGTCCCAGTCACCGAAGAGCCGGATCGCGCCCAGGCTCGCGTGCGCGGACGGAAGGGTGTCGTCGAGGGCCAGGGCCTTGGCGGCGAACGCCCGGGCGGGGGGCACCCCCTCGTCCGGGCTGACCAGGCCGAAGAACGCCGCAGAGCCGACCGTCTCCGCCAGGACGGCGTAGGCCGGCGCGAAGTCCGGATCGATCTCGATGGCACGGCGGAGGTACTTCTGGGCCAGGTCGTAGCCGTCGGGGCTGCGTCGCTCCAGGTGGAACAGCCCCAGGGTGAACGCCTCGTACGCGGCGGGGTCCACGGGCCGGGTCGTGGACAGGCGCGTGTGCTCGGACGGCGTCAGGGCGATCCCGATCTCCGCGGCGATCGATCGGGCGACCTCGCCGGCGACATCGAGCACGGCGCTCACGCCCCGCCGGTAGGTCTCCGCCCACAGGTGCCGCTCTGGCGCGGCCGCGATCAGCTGCGTGGTGATGGCGAGGTGGTCGCCGTCCCGGGCGACCGAGCCTTCCACCACGGCGTCGACCTCCAGGGCATCCGCGATCTCGGGGATCGAGAGCCCGGCGCCGTGGAGCCGCATCACCGACGTGCGCGACACGACCCCGAGCGCCCGGATCTTGCCGAGCTCGGCGATCAGCGTGTCGTGGATCCCGTGGACCAGGGGCTGCTGCTCCGGGCTGCCCGTCAGGTTCTCCAGCGGCAGGACCGCCAGCCGCTGGATGGCGGGGCGCGGGGGCGGCGGCGGTTCCCGGATCGCCACACCGGGCGCCGCCCCGGACCGCACGGCCCGGAGGTCGGCGAGCAGGTCCTCCGCGCTCTGGTACCGACCTTCGGGCGTCTTGCAGAGGAGCTTCGCGACGACCTGGTCCAGAGCCCCGGGCAGCTCCCCGGGCAGCGCCGGCGCGAGCTCGTCGTCGAGGATCGACTGGAAGGTGGCGGCGGGGTCGCCTCCCCGGAACGGGCGGGAGCCGGTCAGCATCTCGTAGAGGACGACCCCGAGGGACCAGAGGTCGGCCCGGCCGTCGAGCTCCCCGGCCCGCACCTGGTCCGGGCTCATGTACGCCACCGTCCCCAGCCGGATCCCCTCCCCGGTCATCTCCTCGCCGGCCACCTTCGCCACCCCGAAATCGAGCAGCTTGACCCCGCCGTCCCGGGTCAACAGCACGTTCGACGGCTTGACGTCCCGGTGCACGATCCGGCGCTCGTGAGCCGCACCGAGGCCCGCCGCGATTCCGGTCGCGATCTCGACGGCCCGGTCCGGCGGCAGCGGGCCCCGGGAGATCCGCCGCTCCAGCGTCTCCCCCGGGTAGTAGGCGAAGACCATGTAGAGCTGGCCCTCCTCGGTCTCGTCGATCTCGTACAGGGTCGCGATGTTCGGGTGGTCCAGCGCGGACACGGCCCGGGCCTCCGCTTCGAACCGCCGCCGGGCCTCCCGACCGGCGCCCAGGTAGGGGGGCAGCGCTTTCAGGGCGACGGAGCGACCCAGCCGCGTGTCCTCAGCCTGGTACACGACGCCCATGCCGCCCCGGCCGATCTCCCGAAGGATGCGGAACGGCCCGACCCGGCGGCCGATGCTCGATCCCGGGGTCTCGAGGATCCCGGCGGCCACCCGGCCCGCCGCGTCCTCGAGGACCCCGTCGGTCCGGTCGCCGGCCGCCAGCAGCGCCTCCACCTCGCGCCTCAGCTCGGGGTCCCCGGCGCAGGCGTGGTCCAGGAACGACGCGCGCTCCGATGGCGACCGGTCCAGGGCGGCACCGAGGACCCCGTCGATCCGCCGCCACCGCTCCGGCTCCAATCGGCTCGGCCTCACGCGGGGACCTCCGGGATCCAGGGGGACGGGATCCGGCCGGGACCCCCGGGACCGGGACGGCGTCGGTGCGGGTGCCGCGGGATCCGTGAATCGCGGAGCGTCTGGAGCGCCATGGGGCGATCCTGCCGGAGAACGTGGATCGACCGGCCTCCCCACGTCCTCGCGAGGCTCGTGGAGCGGCGGTCCGGGTAGCGGCTTCTCGGTCTCCAACGTGTGCTCCCCGCCACGGGGCCACAAGGAAATCGCCGGCTCGAAGGTCTCCGGCGACTGTTCCGCTGAAGTCGTCCAGGCCACGGTCAGCCCCGAGGGTGGGGTGGGCCTCGACAAGGTCCGGGTCGTGGGCGCCCACAACGTGCAGGGCGCGGGTTGATGGAGTGCCTCGGCTCGGCCCCGGGAATGGCGACGCCGGCGACGCTTCGGCTACGACGTCGACGCCGAGACGTCGCAGATGTAACTGCGGTGGGGTGCGCTCCCGCTCATGGGGTCGCCGGGCCGGTGGCGGATCACGAGGTTCAGGTTCGCGCCCTCGGGGCCGAACGGGTCGTAGCCCGGGGCGCCGATCTCCTCACACGCCTGCCACCATCCGTGCTGTCCGCAGACGACCGTCGGGTCCAGCGAGTCGTTGAGCCGGGCGCGGGCCCGGACGCTCCCGTCGGGTGTCTCGATCCGAACCCAGTCGCCGGCCTCGATCCCCCGGGCCCGGGCGGTGTCCGGGTGCAGCTCGACCTCCGGGTCGGGCGCTCGCCGCCGCAGGGACGGGACGCCCCGGTGCTGGGTCTCGCAGTACCACGTGCTCTTGGCGCAGGTGAGGACCAGCGGATAGCGCCGCCCGAGGTCGGGCCTGGATCGGGGGCTCAAGGCCGGCTCGGTGAACTCCGGGACCGGCGGATACCCGTGCTCCAGAAGCGTCTCCGAATAGAGCTCGACCTTTCGCGACGGCGTGTGGAATCCGCGGGCGACGCCGCCATCCAACTCGGCGAACTTGCGGTACCGGGTCTCCAGGGGCAGGAGGACCCCGGCGGGGTCCGCCCGGAGCTCTTCGAGGGACACGCCCGTCGGCTCCAGCTGGTAGCGGTACCCGGCCTCGATGTCACCGTCCCAGAAATGGTGCCCGAGCCCCAGTCGGGTGGCCATCCCGAAGATGATCTCCATGTCCGAGCGAGCTTCGCCCCGGGGCTCGACGAGCGGCTGCCGGAGCTGGATCAGCGACTCCGCCTCCTGGCTCACCTCGAAGCCCAGCCTGAGAGCTTCCGTCTCGAACGGGCTCGCCACCGGGAGCACGATGTCGGCCTGCTCGGCGGTGGGGTTCATGAAGAGATCCGCGTGGACGTAGAAGTCGAGGGACCTCAGGGCCTCACGACCGCGCTGGCTGTCGGCGTGGGCCATGACCAGGTTCGCGCCGAAGCCGACCAGGCCGCGCACCCTGTACGGGTGTGAATCCAGCGCCGCGCTATAAAGCTCGTCCGAGGTGACGAGCTCCCAGCGCGAGGGGCCCAGTGGGCGCTCCAACAGGCCGAGGGCCTTCGCCCGCTGCGCAGAGGGGAGCAGCTCCGCCCCCGCGATGTCGTGGGCCGGCGCGCCGCTGAAAAGCACGTTCCCACCGCGTTCGTCGAAGCACCCGGTCAGCGCATAGAGCTGGCCGATGGCGCGGACCGTCTGCGTGGCGTTGCCGTGCTGCTCGACTCCGCTCCAGGCGTAGAACGCGACCGGACGCGACTCCCACAGCATCCGCGCCGCCCGCTCGATCTGGCCGGCTCCGACGCCGGAGATGGCCTCAGCCACGGCGGGGCCATAGCGAGCACAGGTGTCGGCGACGAGCTGGAAGGCGGGGCGGCAGCGGACGGGCCCTTCTCGCGCCGTGACCTCCACCTCCCCGAAAAGGACCAGGTCCGCCTTCGCCGGATCGTAGGCGCCGGTCCGTGGGTCGTACGCGACGGGGGCGCCCGCGACGGCGTCCCAGGCGACGTAGCTACCCCTGTCCGCATCCGGCCAGACCTCGCTGCCGCGAAGGAATCGGCCGTTGTCCGTCCGGACGAGATGGGGGCCATTGGTCCAATCCCGGATGAACTCCCGGTCGAACCAGCCCCGGTCGATCATGACGTGGGCCAGGGCCAGGGCGAGGACGGCGTCGGTGCCCGGCCGTACCCGGAGCCATTCGTCCGCCCGGCGCGCGAGTCCCGCCCTGCGGGGATCCACCACGATGAGCCGGGCGCCGCGTCCGTGGGCCGCCACGGTGGCCGTGGCGTGGGCGAGTCGGGCGACCGAGGGATTGTAGCCCCAGTACAGGATGCAGCCCGCGTTCTCGATATCCGGCATGTATGCGCCGGGGACCGCGGCCCCCCAGGTGTAGGTCGACGCGAGATAGCGGCCCCAGCCACAGAGCTCCATGGAGACGACGAAGCTCGGGCTCCCGAAGGCGCGGCGCAGTCGCTGAACCCAGTCGATGGAGTCGGACATGGCCGACGTCGAGGGCGAGGCCGAGCTGAACACGACCGACTCCGGGCCGTGGTCCCGAGCGAGCCCGAGCAGCCGGTCCGCCGCCGTCGCCAGGGCCTCGTCCCAGGTGATCCGTTCCCAGCCGGGGTCGGGGTCGCCCTTCGGCCGTGTCCGCTTCAGCGGATACAGCAGGCGATCCGGGTGGTGGACGATCTCCGGCGCCGCCTTTCCCTTCACGCAGAGCGCCTGACCGGTGGGATGCCAGGGGTCGGGTCGGAGCGAGACCAAGCGGCCGTCCCGGACGGTGGCCGTGGCCCCGCACCGGGAGACGCAGAGGGCGCAGAAGGTCGGGATCTCCCGCTCGGGCTGCCCGTCTTCCATGAGGTCGTCGCCGCGCTCAGCCGGGCCGGAGCCCGCTCAGGCGCTCCTTCGCGTCCTCCACGAGCGGCTGTGCCACGGGGTCGGCATCGGCCCAGGCCAGGACGAAGAACTCGAGCCAGCGGCGGGCCTTCTCCCGCTCGCCCAGGGCATCGTAGATCTTGCCCAGCTCGTAGGCGGCCACGGGGTCCGGGTCCCAGGTCAGGAAGGTCCGGAAGTAGCGCTCCGACTCGCGGAGGTTACCCAGGTCCCGGTGGATGGCGCCGAGCCACCACCGGACGGCCCCGTCCCGGGCGACGGGTCGGACCTCCTCGAGGATCCGGGCGGCCTCCGCCAGCTCGCCGCGGGAACGGAGCCGGAACGCCTCCAGTCCCCGGGCCAGGGCGCGCGCGTGGCGGGCAGCCGCGCTGTCGCCGGCGGCCAGGAGGGAGTCGGCATCGGCCCGGACCTGGGCCACCGTGGCGGCGTGGGCGGCCTCGTCGCCGAGCTGGGCGGCCCGGACCGCGATCGCCAGCCCCTCCCCTTCCCCGACCTCGCCCCGCCGCGCCTCGCGGACGGCCGCATCCAGCTCGGCCGTCGGGACGTCGAGCCCCATTTCGGTGGCCACGCTCTGGAGGTTCACCACGACGTCCTCGGGCACGTCGGGTCGGGACGCCTCCTCGATGGCCCGCTCGACCTGGCCGGCCTTCAAAGCCAGGCTCCAGAGGAGCGCTCTCTGCCACCCCTCCCGGGCCTGGGGAGGAGCCCGCTCCATGGCGTCCCGGGCCAGCCGCTCGGCACGGTCCCACAGGAGGGGGTTCCCGACACCGAAAGAGTACTGCGCCAGCGCGGGCGTCACGGGGAGGCCCCGGATCTCCTCGAACGCCGCTTCCCGGGCGGCGGAGTCCCCGAACGCCAGGGTCTGGACCGTCCGGTACCGGTGGACCGTCGGACTCTCCGGCGCGAGCCGCTCGAGCTCGTCCAGCCGCTGCGCCAGGAGCGCGCTGTCGGCGTGGAAGCGGAGCGCGGCTTCCACGAGATGGATCCGATAGGGGGCGAACCGCGGTGCCAGCTCCGCGGCCCGCTGGAAGGACTGCTCCGCCTCCTCCCAACCGCTCAGCGCCTCCCTCACGTGGAGCTGCACCTCACCGAGCATGTAGACGGCCTCCGGATCATCGGGGTACTTCTCCGCGGCGTTCCGGGCCAGGTCNNTCCGCGGCGTTCCGGGCCAGGTCGAGTGCTTCGGGCCGGCCGTCCCTGTATGCCTGTGCGATGCTGACGAGCGCGCGCTCCCGGTCCGGCAGCCGATCGATCAGCGCGATGGACCGATCCCTCGCCTCCCCCCCGCGCGGGCTGCCGATGTTCTCGCTCCAGCCGTAGGCCTGCGCCAAGCGGTGGTAGGCGAGGGCGAAGAGGGAGTCCTCGCGGACGGCTCGTTCATACGCGGAGATCGCCGCGTCGAAGTCACCTTCGCGGAACAGCGCTTCGCCGCGCAGATACTCCTTGATGGCCGGCAGTGACGAGGTCGTGACGGCGGCGACGTCGATCCTGGGAAGGGAGCCATCGTCCCGGTCGCTCAGCAGCGCGATGGTCTGCACGGCGATCTGGTCCACCAGGGTGAGCACGCTATCGGGTGGTCCCTCGGCGTGCACCTGTCCGAGGCGTTCCCCTTCTTCCAGGGCATGGACGTCCGCGGTGACACGGACCCGGGGACCGATGGCCACGGCGGAGCCCACGAGTGCGTACCGGGCACCGGTCCGTCGGGCGACGTCGAGGACGGCCGTCTGCGATGGGGTGGCGACGTGCTCCGGCACGACCTCCTCCCACCGCGCCAGGACGGTGGGGCTGGCGATGGTTCTCAGCCCACCCGCCCCATCCAGCCCGGTGGACAGGAGGTCCATCATGCCCTCCCGCCACGTCTCGACACCCTCGCCCCGGACGTGGAAGGGGAGCACGGCGATGCCGTGCGGGGCGGTCTCCGCCACGGCGGCCGCTGGCAGGAAGCTCTCCCCCCGGTCCTTGACCACGATGTAGATCCCCGCCACCCCGAACAGGAGCAGGAACGCGGCCGCGCCGCCGGCCAGGGCCCGGGCCCAGGTCAGGTGCGGCAGCCGGCCCCGGGACAGCGACCTCGCGGCGTCCTGGAGGTCGAGCTCCCACGAGTCCGGGACCTCCTCCTGCCGGGCCCGCTCCCCCACGAGGGGGTGCGACTGGACCCACGCCGTCGCGACGATGATCAGGAGCCCGACGAGGAGCAGGATCACCGCGACGGGGCTCACCCAGTCCGGCAGGGCGAGGGCTTCGGACAGCTCGTTGACCACCTGGAGGAGAACCCACGAGGCGCCCAGGTAGACCAGCAGGACCTGGACGAACTGCCCGCTTCGGATCCGGGACCAGAAGCTCGAACGTGGCATCGCCCCAATGTAAATCACCACCCGGCGGGGCGGGAGAGGGCCGCTGGGCTCCACGCACGCCCGCGCCCCACTTGAACGTCGGGCCGACAGGGCGCACACTGCCATGCGACCGGATCACCCCGCATCCCAGTCCGAAATGGAGGTCCCATGAAACGGGCACCGCTCACTCTCACCCTGGCGGCCGGGCTGGCGGTCGCGGGCCCGGCGCCCGCACAGCAGGAAGCCGCGACCCCGGATCCCCTCTACCACACCTTCTCCATCGTCGCCATCGACCCTGCGACCGGCGAGTCCGGCGTCGCCGTCACCACCCGCGTTCCCTGCGTGGGGAACGGCGTGCCGTGGGTGCGGGCGGGCGCGGGAGCCGTCGCCACCCAGGCCTGGACCCGGGTGGAGTACGGCCCCGAGCTGCTGGAGCAGATGGAGCGGGGCGTCGCCCCGGCGGAGGCGCTGGCCGGACGGCTGGCGGCGGATGAGCGGGCGGACCGCAGGCAGGTGGGCGCCATCGGCCCCGACGGCCAGACCGCTCAGCACACGGGCGGGGGGACGAGCCCCTGGGCGGGGCACCGGGCCGGTCCGAGCTACGCGACGCAGGGCAACCTGCTGGTGGGCCCCGAGGTGCTCGAGGCGGTGGCCCGGACGTTCGAGGCGAGCGAGGGGTCGGCGCGGCACCTGGCCGACCGCCTGATCGAGGCGCTCGCCGCGGGTCAGGCGGCCGGCGGCGATGCGCGGAAGGGACGGCTCCAGTCGGCGGCCGTGGTGGTCGCCGACCCCCGGCCGGGGATCTCCCGCCGCCCCGACGGCATCACGACCCGGATCAACGTGTGCGAGCACCCGACGCCCGTCGCCGAGGTCCGCCGGATCTACGACACCATCTCCCGCACCCTGGGCTACCGGGCGCTCCAGCAGCACGCCGGCGCGGACGTCTACCAGCTCAAGGTGATCCTCCATGCCCTCGGCTACTTCCGGCCCGGTGTCGAATCCCTCGAGGGCGACGACGAGGCGGACCGCTACGGCCCGGAGGCGGTCGCCGCCGTGGACCGGTTCCGGGCCGACCAGGGCCTCTCGACGCCCGAATCCGGGTCGCCGCCGGGGCTCGTGGACGCAGAGACGGTCGACCGGCTCTGGGCCGCGCTGGCGCGGATCGGCAAGGCGGAAGAGGTTCGGCGGGAGCTGCTCGACGTCGTCCGCGTCCGCCGCTGAGCGCCCGTGGCCGCCGGGCCGCGCCCGCCCCCGGCTCCGTCCGTCGCTTGCACGGACGGGCCCTCGCTCCCAGGATGCCCGGGACAGCCCGCCCCTCGGTCCGGCGACCACCACGCACGGAGCAACGCCATGACCATCCGCGCACCATCCCGCCCATCCGTCCCCTCCGCCCGGCGCCTCGTCGACGTCCTCGCCCGGCGCGTGCTCGGCGCCGCCGCCCCGCTCATCGCCTGTGCCGGCATCGCGGCCCCACCCGCGGCCGCGCAGGTAGGGGACACGGCGGCGCCCCGCCCCATGACGGTGGTCGACCTCATCGAGGTCCCCTCCCTCCGGGACCCCCGGCTGTCGCCGGACGGTGGGCAGGTCCTGTACGTCCGCACCGACGCGGACTGGGAGGAGAACCGGACCATCGGGCACATCTGGCGGATCGGGGTGGACGGCGCGGGCGCGATCCGGCTCACCAACGGCGAGGGGGAGTCGAGCCCCCGCTGGTCGCCGGGCGCCGATCGGATCGCGTTCCTGGCGGAGCGGGGCGAGGACGAGCACGACCAGGTCTGGCTGATCCGCGCCGATGGCGGCGAGGCCTGGCGGCTGACGGAGCACCCGACGGACGTCGGCGACCTCGAGTGGTCGCCCGACGGGCGTTGGATCTATTTCACCGCCCCGGACGAGAAGTCGGACGAGGAGAAGCGGCGGGCGGAGCGGAAGGACGACGTCATCGCCTTCGAGGAAGACTACCAGCAGCGTCACATCTGGCGCGTCGACGTGGGGACCGGGGAGGACGAGCGGGTGACGGAAGGGGACTTCAGCGTCGTGGACTACTCGCTGTCCCGGGACGGCCATCGGATCGTCCTGGCTCGGGGACCGACGCCCCTGCTCGACGACCTGAGGGCCCGGGAGGTCTACCTGATGGACGCCGCTCCGGGCGCCCCCATGACCCGCCTCACCGAGAACGATGTCCCCGAATACTCGCCCCGGCTGTCGCCCGACGACCGGCGCGTCCTCTTCGTCGCCGACTCCAACGAGGACTTCGAGTCGTATTACAACGACAACCTGTTCCTGGTGGATGCCGAGCCCGGCGCGCGGTCCCGGATGCTCCTCCCCGACATGCCCCACGAGGTGAACGCCGCCGAGTGGTCGGCGGACGGACGGAGCATCCACTTCGTGGCGAACACCGGGGTCCGCAGGGAGCTGTTCCGGGTGGCCGTGGACACGGAGGACCTGGAGCAGGTCACCGACGGGGACCACGCCATCGGCTCCTGGAGCTACCGCCCCGACCTGGACCGGCACGTCCTGACCCTCAGCGATCCCCACGATCCGGGCGAGATCTGGTCCGTGGATCCCGAGGGCGCCCAGCGGCAGGTCACTTCCGTGTTCGACGACCTGGCCGACCGGTTCCGCCTGCCCGAATGGGAGGTCGTCCGGTGGCCGGGCGCTGACGGCACCGAGGTGGAAGGGATCCTCTTTCTCCCCCTCGACCGGGACCCCGGACAACGCCATCCCCTGGTCGTCCAGACTCACGGCGGCCCGGCATCCTCCGACAAGCTCGCCTGGGAGGGCAGCACCGACTACGTGCAGAAGCTCACCGGAATGGGGTACGCCGTGCTGAAGCCCAACTACCGGGGCAGCACCGGCTACGGCGACGACTTCCTCCGGGAGATGGTCCCCGGCTACTTCGGCCAGGCGCACCAGGACGTCATGGCCGGCGTCGATCACCTGATCGAGCACGGTCTCGTCGACGGCGACCGCATGGCGAAGATGGGCTGGAGCGCCGGCGGCCACATGACCAACAAGATCATCACCTACACCGACCGATTCCGCGCCGCCTCATCGGGTGCCGGGGCCGCCAACTGGATCTCCATGTACGCGCAGAGCGACGTGCGCTTCTACCGCACCCCGTGGTTCGGCGGCACTCCCTGGCAGACGGACCCGCCCCTGGACGTCTACCTGGAGCATTCCCCTATCACGGCGGTGGCCGCCGTCACCACGCCCACGATCTTCCTGGTGGGCAGGGACGACCCCCGGGTCCCCCTGCCGCAGTCGGTGGAGATGTATCGCGCGCTCGAGGCCAACGGCGTCCCCACGCACCTGTACGTCGCGCCCCGGGAGGGCCACGGCTGGCGGGAGCTCCGGCACCGTCTGTTCAAGGCCAACGTCGAGCTGGACTGGTTCGAGCGCTGGGTCCGGGACCGGGACTACGAGTGGGAGCGGGCGCCCGGCGACGAGGACGCGGCGGACGACGCCGATCTCGCCGGCTCCGGTTGACCTGCGAGCCCCCGCGGCGAGGACGGGCGAGCGACCGGACACCGGCAGCCGCCGGGCGCCGGGCGCCGGCACGAAGCCGGTGGGGCTATCGGGGTCCGCCCGGGCGCGTGAACACGGGCTGGACCCACGCCGCCCATCCCTCCGAGTCCGTCACTTTCGCCCGGACGTAGCCCGGCGCCGTGGCGCCGGGTGGCAGCTCGTAGACCGCCGGGTTCTCCCCCGTCCGGCCCAGCACCCGGCCGCCGGGCCCGATGAACTCCGTCGTGTAGCGGTGGCTGCCCCGCACGCGGATCTGGACCTCCAGCCGGCCCGGCCGCACCACCACGTTGTCCAGCTCGACCCCGGTGCTGGCGTAGAAGTGGCCGGCCTCGAGGGCGGCCATCAAGAGGTCCGCCTCCAGCGCCTGCGCCCGGACGGCCACCCAGCCCCGGCCCGGGTTCGCCCGCGTATGCGAGAAGTCCTGGAAGTGGTGCGCGTCATCCACCGCNNACCGAACTCGCCCTGGAAGTGGTGCGCGTCATCCACCGCGATCCCGTAGATCCGCTTGCCGCGCGTCAGCAGCGTGTCCCACACCGCCTCCATCCCGGGAGCGTCCAGCGACCCGAGATTGTGGACGTCCGGGTGCCCGTTGAAGATCTCGATGAGGCGGTCGTCCCGGACTCGCTCCAGCACCTGCCAGCTCAGCGCCCAGCCGAAGTTGGGATGGTTGATGTGGGGCACTCCGTCCACCGCCCGCACGGCGTCGACGTTCGCCTGCACCGTGCCCAGCAGCGTCGTGTCGAAGCGAGGCTCGATCCGGCCCGGGATGTCGAGACCGTTCACGTGGACCGGCCGATCCTCGAATTTCGACGTGAGCTCCTCGCCCGGGATCAGCAGGAACGTCGAGTCCTGGAGGTGCGCCAGCGTCGTCGGATCCGTGAACACGTTGTGGTCCGACAGCACCAGGAAATGGTAGCCGTGATCCCGGTACCAGCGGGCCACCACCTCCGGCGACGAGTCCCCGTCGCTCTCCGTGGTGTGGGTATGGGTGTTCCCCCGCCACCACCGGGCGTCCTGGCCCGCCGGAACCTCGAAGACGACGCTCCGGGATATCCCGTCCGCGGGCACCTGCGCGACCACCGGCAGGGCGAAGGCCACCGCACCGAGGACCGCGAGAAGGCCGGTGGCGACTCCCCACACCGGCGCTCCATCCCGGGTGGGTCCGGGGGTCCGGTCGACGACTCGGCGGGCGGCGGCCATGCGCTCGGTCTCCCTGTCGGTTGAGGCACCGGCGCCACCGCCGCTTCGAGCCGTGGGCCGACACGAGATCTTCCTTAATCTCGATGCCCACGGCCCCGAGGGAAATACCCCGCGGACCCGAACGTCGACCCACCGCGCTTCGCCCCGGCCGCACGGCCGGCCGGGTCCCGGAGCTCAGCGCACCCGCTCGATGGTACCGCAGGCCACCGGCAGGCTGACCACGTACTCGCCTTCCACGAACGCCCCGTGGATCACCACGGCCCGCCGCTCCGGCTCCAGGTCGCCCTGGCCCTCGAACGTCTGCTCGTACTGGTATCGCGGGCCCTCCGGCGTGGGGAACGGCTCCAGCGGGACCTGTACCGGTCCGTAATCCGGCGCCCCCTCGCCCACCGACACGAGACCGTCACCGTCCGCGTCGGCCCCCGGCGTCGGACAGCTCGACTCCCCGTCGTGACCGTGGATGTGCTGGGCGTGCAGCTGACCGGGCACCACACCGCGGACATCCAGCATGGCCGTGAGCGTCCCGTCCTCCATGGTAAAGGTGGCCTTCCCCGTCACGGCCCGCTGCCCGACATGGGCGTTGAGTGGCGTCAGGATCGCCTCCCACACGGGGCCCTCCATCTGACGGGGATTCACTGATGCCGCCACCCCGTCCGCCGTCAGCGCCGCGGCCTCGACGGCCATCGGTTCACCGGCGTCCGAGCAGGCGGAGAGGACAAGAACGAACGTCACCGAGACGAGGGTGCACACGAATGATACCGGCTTCATACCTCCTCCTTGATGAAGGATCGACGGCGAGAAGGGGCTGGTGTCGACATTCCGTCAGCAAGAAATCTGCCGCGAGGGCCGGGCGATGCTCAGCTGGCCGCCAGGTACGTCTCCGGGTCTTCCGCGAAGCGGGTGCGACACCCGCCGCAGCAGAAGTAGTACGTCCGCCCCTCGTGCTCGTAGGTGTGGAGGGCTCCGTCCACGTCCACGGTCATGTGGCACACCGGGTCGACGGCGGTGGTGGGCTCGAGCGCCGCCCCGGGCTCGTCGGCCGGCCCGGGCTCATTGGTCGGCCCGGGTTCGTCGGCCGGCTCTGGGTCGGAGACCGTGCCCCGTTCCGGGGAACGCGGCGTCTCCCATGACAGCGAATCCAGGGTTCGAAGGGTCTGTACGATCTCCGCCAGGATGGAGACGGCGATCTCGTCGCCCCTACGGGCGTGGATGTCGAGGCCGGCGGGGAACCGCACGCGGTCCAGGGTGGCCGGGTCGAGGCCGTCCCGGGCCAGGGACTCGAGCACCGCCGCGCCCCGGGCCCGGCTGGCGACGAGGCCCACATAGGGTGCGCGGGTGGCCAGGACGGCCTGGAGGGCCGGCTCGTCGAACTCGCCGTGGGTGGCCACCACGGCGAACGTGAGGGGCGTGACGCGTGGCGGGATCTGCTCCAGGTCGCGCAGCACCTCGTCGGCGTGGTCCATGGCCTCGCCTCCGCCGGGGTCCACGGCCGTGACCTGGTAGCCCATGGCCTTTCCGAGATGGGCGAGGGCCCGGGCCACGGGGAGGCTCCCGACCACCAGGAGTCGGGGCGTGGGCGGGTGCGGCTCGATGAAGATGTCCAGGGTGCCTCCGCTGAAGCAGGTCATGGGCACTTCCTCGACGCCCTCGGGCACGGGGCGCGAGCCGGGATCCGGTGACAGCCGGATCAGGCGGGGGTGCCCGTCGACCAGGGCCCGGGCGGCCTCCTGTACGACCGTCGGCTGCGCGCAGCTGCCGCCGATCCAGCCGAACATGGTTCCGTCGAGGGTGACGATGGCCCGGTCGCCGGGCTTCCCGGAGGTGGGTCGCTCCGCCCGCACCACGAGCGCCGTGGCGAAGGGCACGCCCTCCGCCCGGAGCTCCTGGGCCTTCTGGAAGAACTCGTCGAACATCCGGCCTCAGTCGTGTACGCCGGCGTCCCGGAGGGCCTTCCACACCTTCTCCGGCGTGATGGGGATGTCGATGTGGCGGACGCCCAGGTGCCACAGCGCGTCCACCACGGCGTTGGCGATGGCCGGCGGCGCGCCCACGGTCGGCGACTCCCCCACCCCCTTCGCGCCCAGCGGATGGTGGGGCGATGGGGTGATGGTGTGGCCGGTCTCCCAGCGCGGGGACTCCACGGCGGTGGGGACCAGGTAGTCGGCGAAGGTGCCGGAGAGGTTCTGCCCGTGCTCGTCGTAGACGATCTCCTCGTAGAGCGCGGGGGCCAGTCCCTGGGTCAGGCCGCCGTGCACCTGGCCTTCCACGACCATCGGGTTGATGATGTTGCCGCAGTCATCGATCGCGACGAACCGCCGCACCTTCACCTCGCCGGTCCCGCGGTCGATGTCGACCACGCCGATGTAGCTGCCGAAGGGGAAGGTGAGGTTCGGCGGATCGTAGTAGTCCGTGGCCTCCAGCCCCGCCTCCATGCCCTGGGGGTGGTTGGTGTAGGCGGCGAACGCGATGTCCTGGATGGTCTTGTGCTGGTCCGGCGAGCCCTTCACCTGCCAGCGGTCGACGTTCCACTCCAGGTCGTCCTCGCCCACCTCCAGCAGGTGGGCGGCGATCTTGCGCGCCTTGGCCTTGATCTTCCGGGCGGCCATGGCCCCCGCCGCGCCGGCCGTGGGCGTGGAGCGGCTGGCGTAGGTGCCGAGGCCGTAGGGCGCGGTGTCCGTGTCGCCCTCCTCGACCTCGACGTCGGCGGCGGGGATCCCCAGCTCCTCGGCGATGATCTGGGCGTAGGTGGTCTCGTGCCCCTGGCCCTGCGACTTCGTGCCGAAGCGGGCGATCGCCTTGCCGGTCGGGTGGATCCGGATCTCCGCCGAGTCGAACATCTTGATGCCCAGGATGTCGAAGTCCCGGGAGTTGCCGGCGCCCACGACCTCGGTGAAGCTCGAGATGCCGATGCCCATGAGCTCGCCCCGTGCGCGCTTCTCCGCCTGCTCCTCCCGCAGGGTCTGGTAGCCGATCATGTCCATCGCCTTCCGGAGCGCGGCGGGGTAGTTCCCCGAGTCGTACTCCCAGTCCGTGGGCGATTTATAGGGGAACTGGTCGGGACGGATGAAGTTCTTCAGTCGGAACTCCGCCGGGTCCTCCCCGAGCTCGTGGGCCATGATGTCGGTCATCCGCTCGATCATGTGCACCGCTTCGGTCACCCGGAACGAGCACCGGTAGGCGACGCCGCCCGGCGGCTTGTTCGTGTAGACGCCGTCCACCTCGACGTGGGCGGCCTTCATGTCGTACGAGCCGGTGCAGATGCTGTAGAGCCCCGCGGGGAACTTCGACGGGTTCGCCGCCGCGTCCGCGGCGCCGTGGTCGGCCAGCGTCTTGACCCGGAGCCCGGTGATCCGGCCGTCGGCGTCGGCCGCCATCTCGGCCTCGATGTGGTAGTCCCGGGCGAAGGAGTCGGCCTGGAGGTTCTCGCTCCGGTCCTCGATCCACTTCACCGGCTTGCCCGTCACCAGGCTGGCCACGGCGCAGCACACGTAGCCGGGGTACACCGGCACCTTGCCGCCGAACCCGCCGCCGATGTCCGGCGAGATGACCTGGATCTTGTGCTCGGGCAGGCCGCTCACCAGCGCGAACACGGTGCGGATGGCGTGGGGCGCCTGGGTGGTCATGTAGAGCTGCATCTTCCCCATGGCGGGGTCGTAGTTCGCCACCATCCCGCACGTCTCGATGGACGACACGTGGATCCGGGGGATGTACAGGTACTCCTTGACGACCGTGGCCGCCTCGGCGAAGACCCGGTCCGTGGCCTCCCTGTCGCCGGCCTCCCAGTGCCAGATGTGGTTGGTCTTCTTCTCCTTGTCGTCCCGGACGATCACCTCGTCCTTCATGGCCTCGAAGGGGTCCACCACGGGGGGGAGCGGGTCGTACTCGACGAGGACCTTCTCCACGGCGTCGGCGGCGATGTAGCGTTCCGTCGCGACGACGGCGCACACCTCCTGGGCGAAGTAGACCACCTTGTCGATCGGGAGCACCATCTGGGTGTCGGACATGAGCGTCGGCATCCAGTGGAGGTCGCCGGCCTCCTGGAGGTCCTTGCCCGTGATGACCGCCAGCACCCCCGGCAGGGCCAGGGCTTCGCTGGCATCGATGTCCACGATCCGGGCGTGGGCGTAGGGGCTGCGGACGATGTCCATGTAGAGCATGCCCGGCAGCTTGATGTCGTCCACGTAGCGGCCCTTGCCCCGGATGAAGCGCGGGTCTTCCTTCCGCTTCATCCGGTGGCCCATGCCGCAGACCTTCTCCGGGGTCGTGACGCGCACCTCGTCGGTGGTCTCCACCGCGGCCGAGGCCCCCTCGGGAACGGAGTGCAGCTGCTGGACGCGATCCTCGACCTGGCTCATGTCACCACCTCCTCCACGGGCTCCCGGGTCCTCTCCGGCGCCGCCTCCTCGGACTCGCGCATCTTCGCCGACGCGTACTGGATGGCCTCGACGATCTTGTTGTAGCCCGTGCACCGGCACAGGTTGCCGGAGATGCCCCACCGGATCTCGTCCTCGGTGGGATCGGGGTTGCGGGCGAGCAGCTCCTTCGCCGCCATCAGCATCCCCGGGGTGCAGTAGCCGCACTGCAGCCCGTGCTTCTCCCAGAAACCCTCCTGGAGCGGGTGGAGATCCGCACCGCTGGCCAGGCTCTCCACCGTCTCCACGGTGCCGCCGTCCGCCTGGACGGCGAAGACGGTGCAGCTCTTCACGGCCGTGCCGTTCAGGTGGATCGTGCACGCGCCGCAGTTCGTCGTATCGCAGCCGATGTGCGTGCCGGTCAGGGAGAGGTCCTCGCGGATGAAATGGACGAGCAGCGTGCGCGCCTCCACCTCCTTCGTGACCTCCGCCCCGTTCACCGTGACGGTGATGGTGTGTCTGCTCGAGCTCATGCGGCACCTCCCCCGGCCCGCCGGACGGCCGTCCGAATCGCGCGCTTGACCAGGACGCGTGTCAGGTCACGTTTGTACGCCTCGGAGCCCCGAAGGTCCGCGGACGGGTCGCATTCCCGGGCGGCCGACTGGCCCGCCGCCTCCACCACCTCATCGGTGACCTCCCGGTCCACGAGCTCGCCCTCGGCGCCGGTGGCGCGCATGGGCACCGCGCTCACGTTCGTGAGACCGATCCGCGCGGCGGTGCAGCGCCCGCCGCTCATGGTCAGCTGGACGGCCGCCGCGGACACCGCGTAGTCCCCGACCTTGCGCTCGAACTTCTCGTAGGCGCCACCGGACCCGGGGCCCGGCGTGGGGATGCGGATCTCCACGAGGATCTCGTTGGGCCCCAGCGCGCTCTCGAACAGGCCGACGAAGAAATCGTCCACGGCGATGGCGCGGCGGCCGCCGGGGCCCTGGGCCACGAGCGTCGCCCCGTAGGCGAGCATCACGGCCGGGTGGTCGTTGGCCGGGTCCGCGTGGGCCAGGTTGCCCCCTACGGTGCCCCGGTTGCGGACCAGTGGGTCCGCGATGACGCGCCCGGCGTCGGCCAGCAGGGGATAGCGGTCGACGATCAGGGCGGAGTGCTCGAGCTCGGACTCCCGCGTGAGGGCGCCGATGACCAGCGTGTCGCCCTCCTCCCGGATATAGGACAGCCCGTCAATGCGATTGATGTCCACGAGGAACCGGGGTTGGGCCAGCCGGAACCGCATGGCGGGCACCAGGCTGTGGCCACCCGCGAGGACCTTGGCGTCGTCGCCCAGGCGGTCCAGCAGCGCTACGGCCTCATCCACGCTCGAGGGGGCGTGGTATTCGAATTCTCCGGGGATCACTTGGCCTCCTCCGTCCGGGGAGAGACGTCTCGGGATCGACAGATCTATCGGAGCGCAGCACCACGCCCCCGGAAAGGCCCTGCCGTCACGTCAGCAGGGCGTAGATCACGTACGCGATGATCGCGACGAAGACCGCTGCGGCCCCGTAGCGGGCCCAGGGCGGGAGCAGGTCCGCGGCCACGTCCTTCGCGACCGAGGCGGCGAACCCCGTCTGGGACGGCGTCCGGGGCTGCGGCGCCGCCGCAGCCGCCACACCCGACTCTGCCTGCCCGGCCCGGGCCCGCACCGCCTCGTTGAGCCCGTCCAGGCTCTGCTTGATGATGGCTTTCGCCGAGCTCTCGACGAGGCGCTGGCCGACGCTGGCCAGACGCCCCCCCACCTGGGCGTCCCCGCCGTAGGTCACGCGGGTCTGGTCGCCCGCGGGCTCGAGCTCGAGGTTGCCCGTGGCCTTCACGAAGCCGGGGGCGCCCCGGCCATCCACCTGCATGGTGTAGGACTCCGGAGGGCGAAGGTTCTCCAGCTTCACCTTGCCCATGAACTGCCCCTGCACGGGACCCACCTTGATCTTGAGCGCGCCCTCGTACTCGTTCTCGCCGACGAGCTCCAGCTTCTCGCACCCGGGCAACACGCCGGCCAGGACGTCGGGATCCAGCAGGGTCTCCCATACGAGGGGCCGCGGACCGTCGAAAACGTACTCCCCGCTCACGTCCATAGGTCGCTCCTGACGGCGCTCAGGATGGGGGGTGTGGAGCTTCCTCAATAAAATTGGGTACATCCCGGCGGCGGGAATGTCCAGTCCGGCCCCGGCGGGCGGACCTCCGCAAGCGGGCGAGCGCGTCCGCGAAATCGCTGAGCGACTGCACGTTGTGGACGGGGAGGAAGTCGTCCACGTACGGCAGCGCCGCCGCCATTCCGGCGACCCGGGGAGCGTACGCCGCGTGGCCCGCGTGGGGGTTGAGCCAGACGAGGCGGTGGCAGCGGTGCTGCAGGTATCGCATCTCCCGTTCGAGGTCGGCGAGGGGGCCCCGGTCACAGCCGTCGCTCACCACCACCACGACGGCGCCGCGCCGCAGCAGGCGACGGCTCCAGGTGCGGTTGAACTCGCCGAGGCATGCACCGATCCGGGTCCCGCCGGCCCAGTCCACGACGTCGCGGGCCGCCTCGTCCAGGGCGCGATCGACGTTCCGCAGGCGGAGCTGGGCGGTGATGCGGGACAGCCGGGTGCCGAACACGAAGGTCTCGACCCGGGGCATGGTGCGGACCAGCGTGTGGAAGAGCTGGAGCACCAGCCGGGAATACCGCTCCATGGACCCGCTGATGTCGGCCAGCAGGATGACGGGCCGCGGTTTCTCCTTCCGCCGGCGGCGGGGGAGATAGGCGGGCACGGCGCCGAGGCGTCCGGCCTGGCGCAGGATCCCCCGGAGGTCTATGGCGGGTCCGGCCGGGTCCGACCTGTACCTCCGGGTGCGCCGGACGCTGGCCGCGAAGCGGAGCCGTGCCAGGAGCCGTCGGGCGGCCTCGAGCTCCTCGGGCGTCATGTCGGCGAAGCGCCTGCGGCGGAGCTGCTCCTCGTCGCTGTAGGTCCCGGCCCGGTCCGCGACGTCCCGCTCCTCCATTTCCCCGGCCGTGGCCCGGAAGGCCGCCCAGGTGGCGATGGTGAAGCGCTCGGGCGGACGGCGCGGGCGGGCGCGCCGCGGCCGTCGGGCGCGGGCGGCGGTATCGGGGTGGCGCCAGAACCGGTTGAAGACGGTCTGGAAGAGCGCCAGGTCCTCCCGGCGGGTGACCATCAGCGCGCGGGCCGTTCGGAAGACCTGTTCGCGGCGCCCCAGCTCGACCCACCCGAGCGCCCGGGCGACGTCGGCGGTCTGGGTCGGCGTGACGGGGATGCCGACGCTCCGGAGAGCGTTCCCGAACCCCACCAGGTTCTGGAGGAACCGGGCGCCGGCCAGGGCCTCGTCCGGGACCCCGGCCGGGGCGGGGGTGGGTCCGTCGGTCCGGCTCACGACGACGTCTCCGACTCGGCCAGGACTGTCGCGGCGCGCTGGCCGCGGACGACGTCGACATCGTCCTGGTACTTGAGGAGCAGGCCGAGCGTCCGGTCCACGATGTCCGTGTCGAGCCGGTGGGTGGCCAGGTGGGTCAGCGCCCGGGCCCAGTCCAGGGACTCGGCCACGCCGGGGAGCTTGTACAGCTCCTCGTGGCGGAGCCGCTGCACGAACGCCACGACCTGGCGAGCGAGCTCGGCCTCGGCCTCCGGGACCTTGGTACGGACGATCTTCAACTCCTGCTCCGGCGACGGGTAGTCGATCCAGTGGTAGATGCAGCGCCGCTTGAGCGCGTCGTGGATCTCCCGGGTCCGGTTGGAGGTGATGATGGTCACCGGCGGGTGCTCGGCGTGGAAGGTGCCCAGCTCCGGGATCGTGATCTGGAAGTCGCCCAGCAGCTCGAGCAGGAAGGCCTCGAACTCCTCGTCGGCCCGGTCCAGCTCGTCGATGAGCAGCACGGGCGCCCGCTCGTGGCTGCGGTCGATGGCCTGCAGCAGCGGCCGGCGGAGCAGGAACTCCTCCGAGAAGATGTCCCGGGGGGTCGCCCTCCCCGCCCCGCCCCGGGCCTGGATCTCGATGAGCTGCCGGGGATAGTTCCACTCGTAGACGGCCTGGCCGATGTCCAGCCCCTCGTAGCACTGCAGCCGGATNNCCCTCCAGGAACAGCGCCTTGCCCATCCGGAGCGCGAGGAAGAGGCTCGTGGCCAGCCCCGGGTCGGCGAAGTACGCCTGCTCCGCCAGCGCCGACCGGGTCTCGTCGATGGATTGGAACACGCTGACTATTCCTCCTCGGCGTGGGAGGCCTCCAGGGCCTCGGGCGTGTCGATGTCCCGGAGCACCCCATCACCGGCCACCCCGACCTCGTGGACGTCCCCGGCGTGCTCCACCAGCAGCGGACGTCCGCCCACGTCCCCTTCCAGGCGCTGGAGCTCC
>JABAOG010000149.1_pt1 | contig 36036 bp, 28 predicted proteins | sample 7062131 | NCBI WGS metagenome assembly JABAOG01 (sample SAMN14538629, study PRJNA623070) | marine sediment metagenome | biome: marine biome [ENVO:00000428]; feature: marine pelagic biome [ENVO:01000023]; material: deep marine sediment [ENVO:00002113] | place: India: Arabian Sea | collected... | reverse complement strand
ATAATTCACACCCCGACATTCCCTTTCTTACTCAATAAAATACCTCCTGATATTTAACAGCTCGAGATCAGTGTTAACCTGAGTTGAGTGGTGAATTAAATTTATTGGAACTCATTAAAAATCCTCATAACACCTTCCAGTAGGAGAATATCGTTGCCAACCAACATGAAATCAACAATATGGCTCAAGAGCCTGGCTCGATGTGTGATCATTATCGGACTGATTGTACTCATTTTCCGGACATCATCCATCATTCGGGTATTTGGATACAGCGGACTCCATGCTTTGGAATTTGATGGAGAGACGGATTATGTTGATCTACCAGCGGCCAGTGAGATAATTGGAAATCACTGGCAGTTCAGAAAATCTGTCACTTTATGGGTCAGACCTTCTGGTCCAGCACCTAGCGTAGCCGACCCATTCAACGGGGATTTGATCTTTGGTGATTTTCCACGCTGGAGTGGTATATATCAGGCTAATTTTAATTCACAAGATCGGATTTGGATATTGAATGAAGATAATAGTGGTGGAGGAAATGATCGAATCGGTATCGAATATACTCCCGGAAAGTGGACCCATATAGCATTTACCCATGGGGAGGATACATTGAGAGCTTACAAAAACGGGATTGAAATTGGATACACAGAAAGTTATTCCACTGCCAAATCACATCCCGGGGCGATTGGTGGAATTATTTTCCGTTTTGGAGGCGGTGAGGGTGTCGGTGGTGGAGGGTTTGACACTACATTTGCTGGTCAAATCGATGAAGTCAGGATATATAGTCGAACTTTAACCGTTGAAGAAATTCGCCAGGATATGTACAGAACCCTTGTTCCAGAGACGGACGACACATTAGGCGCCTGGTATCGGATGTCCAATGGAACAGGTACAACAGTGACAGATGACAGTGGTAATGGCAACACGGGCATCATGCGTGATGGGGGAATCATCATAGAGCCCGACGGCGATTATGCCCAATGGATCGAATCCGGTGCTTTAGCCGGACCTCGCAATGCCCTGGATTTCGACGGAATTGATGATTATGTCGCTATCCCCGCCGCCATTAATATGCCGGCTGAGCTCACGCTAGAAGCCTGGATCTATCCCCGCGACATCAGTCAAGAACAAAAATTGATCGTTGGTGAAATCGGTGGAACACAGCTGACTTTGGATGGAACCAATGTGCGCTTCCGCATTCATGACGGAAGTATTTTCCAGGGTCCCGCGACGGGGACAATTGTCGCCAACCAGTGGCAGCATGTCGCTGGTATTTTTGATGGCGTTGCACTCAGGATTTTCGTTAATGGCGTCGAAGGCACCCCATTTATTTTCAGCGGGAGCAACCAGGACCGGGATGGGATTTTCGGCATCGGCTGGGGGGAAAATTATGATAAGGCAAATGACATCATCGTGGACGAAGTTCGGCTGTGGGATCATGCCCGATCGGTTGACGATTTACGCAAAGATATGGTCACAGCGATGGAAGGCACTGAAGCGGGCTTGCTGGCGTATTACCGGTTCGACCAGGTTGCAGATGCCGCAGGTTCCACAACCCTATATGACATCACGGAACATGGTAACGATGGAACTTTGATGAATATGGACCCATTCAAGAATTGGGTAGCATCCTCAGCTTTCCATACATGGATTGGTACGGACAGTATTGGATGGACCGATAATGGCAACTGGAGCACCTATGCCGTTCCGGGCACCGGTGACCATGTTGGAATATTCAATAATACCAGTACGAGCCATACCCCGGTCATCAGCGAATCGGTTACTCTGAACAATCTTGTGGTCGGACCCAACACTGCCATTGATGTCACGAGTTCAGGCAGTATAACTGTCGACGAAAGTTTATTCAATTACGGTATTCTGACAAGCTCAGGCAGCGTAATGGTGAACGATCAATTATTCAACAATGGTACTCTGATGCAAACAAGTCCTGTCAGCGGTAGTTTGGACATCCCATTCTTCGATACCGGTGGGTATGGTGGCGTGCTGATCAATCCGAATGGGCAGGATCTGGGGAACACCACTGTGCAAATATCTGGAAGCTTGAACTGTCTTGATTTCGGAGAAACTGTTCAGCGCTGCTTCGATATATCTCCAACCAACCTCCCTGCAAGTGGAACCACGCTGACCTTCTTCTTTGACAGCAGCGATCTCGGCTTTTTGAACTGCGAGACACTCAATGTCTACCATGACATCAATGGTGTCTGGGAGCTAATGATCCTGGACACAACATACGACGATGACGGCCGCCTTTGTGGTAATGATCCTCAATCGGTGCGTATCACGGGAGTGACAGAATACTCGAGGTTTGTCATTCTTGAACAAGAACCAACCGCAATTACAGTAGAAAACTTTACTGCCAGACCTGTTTCTGAATTCATAATCCCGCTTATTGCACTCTTCGGATTGACCGGTTTAGCGATCGTTTTTATCATCAAAAATTCACCTAATTGACCCCAAATAATCGTTATAATTCACCGGAGTTTCTGGTAACAGCATGACCTGTGAAATCCGCTGCTCAATGTATTTCACAGTTACTTTACGATTATTCTGACTGAGAAAATCATCAGTTACACTTACAAGAAAGGTACAACCCAATGGAAATAGAATCAAAAATTCGTTCTTATGTCGCAGAAAATTTGCTCTTCAGCGACAACGGATTCCCATACGATGATGATGCTTCATTTCTACAGGAAGGCATCGTCGATTCGATCGGGATCATGGAACTGGTCAATTACATCGAAGGTGAGTTTAAAATCACCGTCGAAGACCACGAACTGACACCAGATAACCTGGATTCCGTGGAACAGCTGGCTAATTTTGTTAGAACCAAATCAGCCGCTTAGATAGAAATTACTGCAGCAGATTAACTATTAAATGAGTGAATCATGTTAGTCCAAAACTTCCTCGAAAGAAGCGCAGAGAGACTCCCAAATAAAACCGCACTTGTCTGTGGTGCTGACCGGTATACCTATTCCGATATCAACGTGAAAGCAAATCGCCTGGCGAATGCATTGATTGAGAAGGGAGTCAGGCGGGGAGATCGAGTGGTCATCTACATGCCGAATTCGATGGAAGTTGTGGTCGGTCTTTTTGCTGTGCTTAAAGCTGGGGGGACATTCGTCGTTGTCAACCACACCACCAAACGCGACAAACTGACCTACATCCTCAACAACTGCCGGGCTGCAGCCATGCTGACCAACCACAGAAACATCAAACTGGTGCGGGAAATCTTTGAAGAAGTGCCTTCCCTGGTATTCAGCGTCATCGCTGCCAGTAAAAAGAAAACAGTAGGTGAACTTGAAGCCCCGCTGTTTGATTTTGATCAATTGGTTAAAATTGCTGCCGAGGAACAACCGCCCAATGTGAATATCGAACTGGACCTGGCAGGTCTGATCTATACATCCGGCAGCACCGGTGACCCCAAAGGAGTAATGGAAGACCACAGCAACATCGATTTCGCCACTACCTCGATCATCACTTATTTAGAAAATGTAGAAGACGACATCGTCATTAATGTGCTGCCTCTCTCGTTTGATTACGGTCTGTATCAGCTCCTGATGGTCTTTAAGTTTGGTGGTACCCTGGTGCTGGAACAGACTTTCGCCTATCCTGCGGCGATCCTCAAGCGTATTGAAGAAGAAAAAGTTACCGGATTCCCCGGGGTGCCAACGGTTTTCGCCATTATGGTGCAGATGGACCTGTCCACCTACGATCTTTCTTCCTTGCGCTATCTGACCAACACCGCGGCGGCCCTGCCGCCAAGTCATATCGAACAGCTGCGGGATAAATTCCCCTGGGCAACACTATATTCTATGTACGGTCTGACGGAAACCAAACGCACACTATATCTACCTCCTGAACAGCTGGATATCCGCCCCGATTCGGTAGGGATTGCGATCCCGGGCACCGAAGTATGGATCGAAGACGATGATGGTAGCCGATTAGGTCCCGGTGAAATCGGTGAGCTCGTGATCCGCGGGCGGCATGTGATGCGAGGGTATTGGGAAAATCCGGAAGCCACGGCCAAACGCTACCGCCCTGGCCTGATACCAGGTGAGCGTATTTGTTACAGCGGCGATCTTTTCCGAATGGACGAAGACGGATTCCTCTATTTTGTCAGCCGCAAGGATGACATCATCAAGAGTCGGGGGGAAAAAGTACCGCCCAAAGAAGTGGAAAACGTTCTCTACAAAATCCCAGGCATCGTCGAGTCCGCGGTCATCGGAGTACCGGACCCCATCCTGGGTGAGGGCATCAAGGCATTTGTAGTCTCAGAAGATCCAGAAATGACGGAAGCAAAAGTGCTGGCATTTTGCCGGGCGAACCTGGAGGACTTCATGGTCCCCAAACAGGTTGAATTTCGCAGTGAGCTGCCGAAAACTTCTTCTGGGAAAATTAAAAAAACGGGATTGGTATAAAGTACTCCCAACTATCTTGTCAAGAGAAATCAGATTGATTAATTAATATTTATGTGTGGTATTGTTGGTGTATTAAATCAAAATAATGACCGACCGGTCTCTCAAGGGGATATCCGGCAGATGCTGGCGATGATCCGCCACCGCGGCCCAGATGAGTTTGGAATCTATCTAGACCGGGACATCGGTCTGGGGAGTGCCCGGCTGAGCATCATCGACCTGAGCAGTGGGCAGCAGCCTATTTCAAATGAAGATGGCACAATGTGGATCGTGTTTAACGGCGAAATTTTCAACTATGTCGAGCTGCGGCCGGTGCTTGAAGATAAAGGACACAAGTTCTCAACCAGGTCGGACACTGAAGTCATCCTGCATTTATACGAAGATCTGGGTCCTGAATGCGTCAAGCATCTCAATGGTCAATTCGCTTTCGCCATCTGGGATTCAAAGCGGAAAACCCTTTTTATGACACGTGATCGGCTCGGCATCCGCCCGCTTTACTATACACAGGTAAACGGCAGCTTGATCTTCGGGTCGGAAATCAAAGCCATCCTGTCTGACCCACGCGTTGAAGCTCATCTGGATCCGCTGGCACTGGACCAGATATTCACTTATTGGAGCCCGATATCCCCACGGACAGCATTCCAAGGAATTCAAGAAATCCCACCTGGGAGCTATCTGACGGCAAATGAAGACCAGCTCAAAATTGAGCGCTACTGGCAGGTCGAATTTCCCAACATAGCCGAAACCCAGGCGAAAAAATCCTTAACAGCAGATGATGTCCTGGAAGAGTTTGAATCCCTGCTGGTTGACTCCACCCAGATCCGCTTGCGGGCAGATGTCCCTGTAGGGGCATATCTCAGCGGTGGTCTGGATTCATCGACCACATCGGCGATCATTCGGAATTACACCGGAAGCCATCTGGACACTTTCTCAATTTCTTTCAATGATGCCGATTTTGATGAGAGCGAATTCCAGATGCAGATGGCTGATTTTCTCGGCACTGAGCACAAGGTTGTTCGTGTTGATTATGAAGATATTGGAAAAGTGTTTCCTGATGTCATCTGGCACACGGAAGTGCCGATCATCCGGACAGCGCCCGCTCCCTTGTATTTACTCTCGAAACTGGTGCAGGAAAACAACTACAAAGTCGTCATGACCGGTGAAGGAGCGGACGAATTCTTAGCGGGTTACAACATCTTCAAGGAAGCCAAGATTCGGCGCTTCTGGGCGAAAAATCCCGACTCGGAATTCCGGCCGCTGCTGCTCAAAAGTCTTTACCCTTACATTTCCGACCTGTCCAGCGGCAGCGGAGCTTACCTGAGTGCCTTCTTCCGAGAGGGGCTGACAGACACCAGCGATCCTGGATACTCCCATGCCATCCGCTGGCGCAATACCAGCCGTGGTAAACGCTTCTTCTCACCAGACTTGAAGCAGGCAATCGAATCCCAAACTCAGCAAACACCAGCATTCGATTATCCGAAAGATTTCGACAATTGGCATCCGCTCAACCAGGCTCAGTACCTGGAAATCTCGATATTTCTATCCGAATACCTGCTCTCTTCCCAGGGAGACAGGATGGCGGCTGCCAATTCCGTGGAGGGGCGCTTTCCCTTCCTCGATCACCGCGTGGTCGAATTTTGCAACCAGCTTCCACCGCATCTCAAACTCTATGGATTGAATGAAAAGTATTTGTTAAAAAAACTGGCGCAAAAATGGCTTCCGAAAAATATCTGGCAGAGGTCCAAGCGACCTTACCGGGCGCCGATCCACCGCAGTTTTATCAACGACAGAACGCCCGCCTATGTGACCGAACTGCTCTCCCCAGAGCAGATCGAAGCATCCGGATTATTCAAAGCGGCGGCAGTCAACCAGATGGTCAGGAAGATCCAGAATGGCCTGAGATTAAGTGAGACCGATGATATGGCGATGGCTGGAATTCTTTCGACTCAATTAGTGTTTACCCAATTCATTCAAGATTTCAAACAATGCCCTCCCATTACAGATGCTGACAACATTAAGATTTGTTACGGTCCGGGAGCCAAAACAGGAGACAAATAGCATGGAGTTCCATAAACAAGTTCTAGAAATCGACCCGCAAGAAGTGACACAGGAGCTGGTCGAAATGCTCCGTATGACAGTTCAGAAAAAACTGCGCCGATATGGAGGCGTGGTGGGGATCAGCGGCGGTGTCGATTCTTCAGTAGTCCTGGCACTGTGCGCAAAAGCCTTCGGTCCCAAAAGGGTCGCTGCCTTGATGCTCCCCGAAAAGGACTCAGACCCGGATAGCGAGACCCTGGCGCGTGAAGTTGCTCAGCATTATGGCGTAGAGCCGATCCTGGAAGATATCACCGCCACCCTGGACGGATTCGGGTGCTACCCCCGCAGGGATGAGGCTATCCAACGCGTCTTCCCAGAATATGATGCTGCCAGCGGATATACCGCCAAGATCGTTCTTCCGCAGAATTTACTCGACGAAGATACCCTCAACCTATTCTATCTGACCATCATCACCCCGGAAGGTGAGGAGAAGACCAAGCGACTGCCGCCAAGTGAATATTTCCAAATTGTGGCTGCTTCCAACTTCAAGCAGCGGGCTAGGATGTCGATGCTGTATTACCATGCAGAGCTCCGCAATTACGCTGTCATCGGTACTGCCAATAAGAACGAGCATGACCAGGGTTTCTTCGTTAAATATGGGGATGGCGGCGTGGATATCAAACCGATCGCTCATCTCTTCAAAACCCAGATCTATCAGCTGGCCGATTACCTCGAGGTACCTAAATCAGTTGTCGAACGTCCCCCAACGACGGATACCTACAGCGCTCACAGCACACAGGAGGAATTTTTCTTCCGCCTGCCATTTGAAACGATGGATCTGCTGTGGTACGCACTGGAAAATGATGTGCCTGTCTCAAAGGTGGCACAGGTCATGGACCTGACAGAAATCCAGGTGCAGCGCGCTTTTGATGATTTCGTCCGTAAAGAGAAGACCACCCGTTACTTACGAACTCCCCCGATTGGGATTACCGACAAACCTGCCGCCTGATGCGAATCCTGTTTCTCACACAGATCATCCCCTATCCCCCAGATGCCGGTCCGAAAGTAAAAACCTGGCACGTGATCCGCTACCTGGTCGAGCAGGGACACCAGGTCATCCTGGCTTCCTTTATCCGTCCCGAAGAGGAGCAGTATCTCCCCGAAGTACGGAAGATTTGCGACCAGGTATATCCGGTGCCTATCCGGCGCTCTCGCCTTGCGGATGTGGGCTACTGGCTGCGCAGCAACCTCACCAACCGGCCTTTCCTCGTCGAGCGGGATGACAGCCGAAAAATGCGACAGATTGTCAGCCAGTTGGTAAGCTCAGAAAACATCGATGTGATCCACGCGGACCAGCTGACGATGGCACAATTTGCTATGCCAAGCACCCCCGGAATGAGGGACAATAACTGGCCGACGACAGTCTTCGATGCCCATAATGCTGTCTGGACCATCGTTGCCCGGGTGAAAGACAACGCTTCCTGGTTTCTTAAGCCCGTTCTGGCTCTGGAAGCCAACCGTATTCGGAGATATGAGGGGAAGATCGTACAGATGTTTGATCATATTCTCGCAGTCACAGACCTGGACCGAGAGGCACTCCTGGAAGCCGTACCCCAACACCTCACCGGTGAAGACCAGCGAGGAAATATCACCGTGATTCCTATCGCCGTAGATACTCAGCAGCTTCAACCAACCCACCGGCTTAAGGGGTCGACCAACATCTTTACCATGGGAACGCTTCACTACCCTCCCAATGCGGATGGGATCCGCTGGTTTGCAAACGATGTTTTCCCCAAGATTCAGGAAAAAATCCCTTCTGTTAGCCTGACGATCGTCGGCAAGAATCCACCTGCTGATTTCCTTCAGCTGGCGGCAGAGCACCCAGAATCCATCCAGGTTACGGGCTATGTTCCAGAGCTGACACCTCACATGGAAAAAGCCGCACTGATGGTCGTCCCAGTCAGGGCTGGCGGCGGCATGCGAGTGCGTATCCTGGAAGGATTTGCACGAGCCATGCCGCTGGTGACAACGACTATTGGACTGGAAGGCATCGATGCCAAGCCTGGAATAGAAGTACTGGTCGAAGATACGGCTGAGGCTTTTGCGGAGGCGGTCATCGAAGTGATCAACGATGCGGAAGTGCAGGGTCAGCTGGCCATGAAAGGTCGTCAACTGGCTGAACGTCAATATGATTGGCAGGTGGTTCTGAACAAATTAGGTTCTTTATATGAAAGTATCCGGAAAAACAAATAAACTTACCCTGGATCTGACCCCGTTATGGGAACGGCGTGCGCTGATCGGGATCATCATCCTATCGGTGATCGCCCGGGTCATTGCAGCAGTTTACCTGGGCAACCAGGTTGAAATTCTTCCCGGCACACACGACCAGGTCTCCTACCATACACTGGCATTGCGAGTTCTCAATGGCCACGGGTTTACGTTCGGTGAACCCTGGTGGCCGCTCACAGATGCAAATGCACCTACCGCTCACTGGAGTTTTCTGTATACCTTCTACTTGATCGCAGTTTACGGTATTTTTGGCCCGAATCCGCTGGTTGCCAGGATAATACAGGTTATAATAGTGGGATTTCTTCAACCTTACCTGGCATACAAAATCGGGAAAACTATTTTTAATGTCGTAATCGGCATAATTGCTGCCGGGATCACCGCATTATATATTTACTTCATTTACTACGCTGCCAATCTGATGACCGAGGCCTTTTATATTACTGCCATCCTGGGCAGCCTGTATCTGGCAATCGTCTTCGCCACCCAGCACAGGGAGAAAAAATTTCTCTTCGCCATATTGTTTGGATTGGTGGTGGCGGTAACTGTCTTGCTGCGCCAGCTGTATCTGCTATTCGTTCCATTTTTGTTTCTTTGGGTCTGGTGGTCAGGTCGGAAAAATGCACAAAAATCCACTGTGCCCATGCTGCTGGTTTCCGGGATTGTAATCGTAGCATCCATTATTCCATTCAGTGTCTACAATACCATGCGATTTGACCGTTTCGTTCTTCTGAATACCAATGCAGGCTATGCTTTCTATTGGGGGAATCATCCTATTTACGGGACACATTTTGAATCGATCCTGCCACCAGAGATGGGCAGTTACCTGGACTTGATCCCCCCCGAACTCTATGACCTGGATGAAGCCGCGCTGGACCAGGAACTGATGCGGGAGGCACAGCAGATCATTGCGGATGATCCATGGCGATATGTTCAGCTCTCAATCAGCAGGATCCCGGAATATTTCAAGTTTTGGCCTTCACCAGAATCAGGCACTCTCAGCAATTTATCTCGAGTGTTAAGTTTTGGTCTCGCCTGGCCTTTCATGTTGTATGGGTTGATCCGTGTACCCTTCTGGAAAAATTTAAAATACAAGTTCCGGCTTGAGTCCCCTTATGCCTTGCTGTATCTGTTTGCATTCATCTACACGGGGATCCACCTACTGACCTGGGCACTTATCCGCTACAGGCTGCCTGTTGATGCAGTATTGATTATCTTTGCTGCAATTCCATTGTATGAACTCATCCAGTATTTTTATCTCCGTAAGCTGAACAACGGCGCTGAATATCAAACCGTGGGGTAATTAATCCCAGTTGAGTGTCTGCAATTCCGAGGTAGATAGCATATGTTACAATGAATCAGGATTGCTCCGTAATGTTCAAAGGGATTCCTCAAATAAATCAACGTAATTCGACACGAAAAACAAAAACCAAGAAATAACCTTCGAATTGAAAGAAGACATCGTATTAGAGAAAAAAGGTCGTAATAATCAAGCTACTGTCAAGCAAATACAATTGAGTTGCAATACTGGGAAAACCAAAATAAAGTAGAATCAAATTATTACAGCAGATCCATAAAAAACCCCACCCACCATTAATATATCCTGTCTAACCAAGGTATATGAAGGTTAAAATTGTGGTAAGTGGAAGGAATAATTTGATTAACAAAACATTTCATAGTGCTTATACACACAGTGTCTATCAACTCCGCACTCTCTTATGCAGACAATTACCCCGCTGAGACCATGCATCAGGAACANNAAATAATAATACAATGGTACGAACCACAAATTGATTTAGGTAAATAATTTATGGATATAAATGAAATCTTACAACCCTTACGCCGATGGTGGTGGCTCCTGTTGCTTACTACTGTTATAGCAGCAACTTCGAGCTACTTTGTATCACTGCAACAGCCTCCCATCTATCAATCCCGTGCCACCTTGATGATTGGGCGTACCATCAACAATCCCAATCCCACCTCGGTGGAAATCAGTCTCGAGCAACAGCTGGCTATTACATATGCAAATATTGCCAGTCGGGAACCGCTCCGGGATGCTGCTAAAGAGGCTTTAGGGTTGAACTGGCTGCCCGATTACACGGTTTCCGTGTTACCGAACACCCAATTAATCGAGGTTGTCGTCTCGGATACGGATCCCCAGAGAGCTCAAATCGTCGCTTATGAGATCGCCTCCCAATTGATCGAAAGGAGCCCAACTACTGTCGATCAGGAAGACCAGGAACAGCAAGCCTTTATCAGAGAGCAGCTGGATATTCTCCAGAGTCAAATCACCGAAACACAGGATGAAATCGCCAACCTGAAACTTGAACTGGGTGAATTGACAAGCGCCCGTGAGATCGCCGACACTCAATCTGAGATTCAATCCCTGCAGAACGTACTGTCCTCATTGCAGTCTAACTACGCAAACCTTTTATCGAACTCAGAAAGTGGAGCCATTAACACGCTGACGATTATCGAAGAACCCAACCTGCCTACTCGTCCTGTTGGCTCCCAGCAGCTGCTGACGGTTGGTTTGTCTGCTGCCGTTGGATTCTCATTAGCTGCCGCTGCAGCTTATCTTCTCGAATATCTGGATAAAACCGTCAAAACAGAAGAGGAGATCAAACGAATCACCAAGGCACCAATACTTGGACATATTCCAGCCATTTCTAAAGAAACCAACAAATGGACCTTCGTATCACAGCAACCTCGTTCTCCTACTGCCGATGCATTCCGCACCCTGAGGACGAATATAGACTTATTAGGCTCGGATCTGAGGACAGTCCTGGTAACAAGCACCGCAATATCTGAGGGCAAATCAACTGTTTCTATGAATTTAGCTCAGATAGCCACCCAGGCAAAAAAGAAGGTCATACTGGTAGAAGCAGATATGCGGAAGCCAATTATGAAGAATGCTCTTAAACTTAAACACAACAGGGGTCTCAGTGATATTTTAAATGGAAAGATAAATATTAAAGAAGGTTCCTTCCAGTTCTTTCAGAACAACCTGATATTGATCCCAAGCGGCAAACATCCTCCAAACCCCACCGAACTCCTGGGTTCGGACAATATGAGCCGGATGATGTCCAACCTTAAGGATATGGCAGACCTGGTCATCATCGATGGGCCTCCCCTCTTTGTTACTGACGCAATTGTGTTAGCCAAAAAATCAGATGGTATTCTCCTCGTCGTCCAGCTCGGACAAACAAGAAGAGATGCACTCAAGTTGATGGTCGACCAGGTGAACCGGACCGGCACATCGATTCTCGGCGTGGTGATCAACAATGTATCCAGGTCTTCCAGGTATTACTCCCGTTTATACGGTGGATACTATGAAATTCCGGAACCCGATGAAGATGTCGACGAAGAGACTGAAGAAGGGGTAATCGAAACAGAAAAAGAAAGAGTACTGGACTTCGGTTAGCAACGAGACGCCTTCCCCGCAAAATATTGGTATCAATTTTGTGGTGGTTTTCCGTTAGTAATCCTTTTATACCGATCAAATAGAACGGGATTGGCCCAGCGACTCCTGGTAGCAATCTCCTTTTTAAATTTAGAAATATATCTTTCTCACTACAAATCCAAATTGAAAAGCTTCTAGATTCAACATCTTCATCTTAAGCAAACACCCATAATTCGATGAAAATCCTCTTTATTGTTCCCTATGTTCCCAGTCTGATCCGCGTCCGACCGTACAACCTGATCCGGTCACTTACGGAGAACGGGCACGAAGTGACCGTAGCAACGATCTGGAATTCCGAAGATGAGCACCGGGATGTCAACGAACTGCGCCAGCATTGTCATGCTGTCCATGGAGTGATGGTCCCCAAATCGCGATCATATTTGAACAGCTTGCTGGCAATCCCCTCCAGGACACCGCTGCAGGCGGTATTCAGCTGGTCACCTGGCTTTATCCGCCTGTTAGATGAGCTCAACCCCCCAAGCTTCGATGTGATCCACGTCGAGCACTTGCGAGGGGTCCGCTACGCTTTACATCTTAAGGAAAAATATCCTGGAATCCCAATCATTTGGGACAGTGTGGACTGCATCAGCCTGCTGTTCCGCTGGGCTTCCCAGCGCAGTAAGAGCCTATTCAGCCGCTTCCTGACCCGGTTCGAACTGGGTAGGACAGAACGCTACGAAGGCAGCCTCATCGAGAAGTTCGAACGAGTTTTAGTCACCTCACCAATTGATAAACAAGCTCTACTCGAACTGGCAAACCTGGATAGAGATGATCCCAGAGTCCAGGTGCTGACCAATGGTGTTGATTTAGAATATTTCCAGCCGGCTGGCGAGGTGACCCGAATGCCGGAGACAGTAGTGATCACTGGAAAAATGAGTTATCACGCCAATATCACTATGGCTGTATACCTGGCTGAAGAGATCATGCCTAGGGTTTGGGCTGAAAGACCGGGTGTACAGCTGGAAATCGTCGGTAAAGATCCATCCCCTGAAGTGCAAAATTTGGGAGAACACAAAAATGTGAGCGTGATCGGGGGAGTCCCCGATCTTCGACCTTATATTCAAAAAGCTACAGTTGCTGCTGCCCCAATCCTTTATGGGGTAGGAATCCAGAACAAAGTCCTGGAAGCCATGGCTTGCGGTACGCCGGTCGTGGTCACTCCCCAGGCAGTCTCTGCCATTGATGTCAATGACGGTCACGAAGTCATGATTGGAAATAATCCGGAAACATTTTCGCAGAAAATATTGGAACTCCTGACGGATCCAGCGAAGAGAGTTCAAATCGGGGGACATGGCCGAGAATATGTAACTCAACACCACGATTGGAGCCGATTGGCAGAAGACCTATCCAATATTTATATGCAGGTCCAGGATGTAAATTGAATTAGCTAAATAAAAATACTCTCTGTTGAGAGTATTTTTTTGACGATTATTATGAAAGGGATGTGTCTAAAAACGGCACATCCCTTTTTTGTTTGTTTTTTTATGGATTTTTCCAATAAACAGTGATGTAAGGCCGGGCACTGCCATCACTATTGCTGTCCGATGAATAGAAATATTTACCGCTGTGAATTGCACTGTCTGCGGAATAAAGTACCAACCGGAGAGGTTCAGTTGTTTGAACAGTCTGCTGGACAATTGGACTGATATTCCAGGTCCGTGGGACCCCGGGCCAGCCGGGGAAAACTGGCAGTGGTTCCACACGCAGACCACCGAAGTTTTCAACCGCATAAGGAACAGTATTCCAGGTGATGGTAGAAGGATCCCAATCTTCAGCGATCGTCAGTACCTGGATGAAAGAGTCCTGCGGATCATCATCCCATCCCGTCCCTGAGGAACCAAACTGGTGCATCGTCAGCGTCGCTGAGATTACCTCTACCCCCTCGGGAACTGAGTCCATCGGGAAGCTGATCAGGAACTTCGAGAAACAAGGAAAGTCTGACACATCCCTCTGATTCTGGATGTTGATCTGCCCCAGGTCTTCGGTCCCGTAATTCAAGTTTGGCCATTCTGACCAGTAATCAACATAATCTCCGCAAGTCATGGCGCCACCTACATGCGCATCCTCGACAATCGCTCCATCAAAACCATGACGGATCACGGTTGTCCCATCATAATCGCCGGAAACTGGTAAATTTTCCGGAATACCAAAATGGAGCAACCCCCAGGTATCTGGACGGTTGGAGAGCGTGCTTTCTGGCCAGATTTTATCTGAAATCGGTGAACCAGCTGGATCATCTCGATCGTGGATAGCAAATCCCAAGCGCCAATTCGCATTATGAGGCGGTTCCTGCAAACCAATACTTTCAAATGGAATTCTAAAGGTAACCGCCCACCCTTTACTGAGCTTCGTCAAGTCATTAAATCCTTCGCCGCGCCACATCGTTTCAGTCTCAAAAGGAAGGTTGACCAGCGACCAGGTTGTGCCATTCCCCTGATACACAGCCTGGTAATCTTCCCGTGGCTGCCAATGGTTCACCTGCGCAACAAACTGGTATTCATCCACTCCCAGCTGACTGCCTGGATTCTGATCCAGGCTGATGTACATGCTGGCTGCATCCCAATTCTGGATTTCATTGATGGATGGTGTCTGATCAAAGAACAGATATCGGTCCAGGATGCTCAACGTAACTACAAGGCTATCATTGCTGTACCCCACTCGAATATCAGTATAGTTATCCACGGGTGATAGCTCGCCAAACCAGGCGATCGACATGCGAGAGAAGATGATGCTGTCAGAAAAATACGGGGCGTTGATCTTTCTGGCGGCAGACACCGATCCCGGTACATCGAAGACATCATTATGGTTTAGTTGCACCGCTGGTAGATAAATTGTTGTATCCACATCGACTGATGAAACGCTCAATTCTGGACTGCTTGCCGCAGTTGGATTGCCAGGTGATAAAGCAAGTACCACTGCCAGCAGCAAAATACGAATAAGATTGCCCAGCAGAGGTTTTCTATTAAAATTCATTATTTGGTGTGATTTCTTCTGCATATTGTCATTTATGAAGGATAATTCCAATGTCAAAACCAGGTTCGCACACGACACGGATATCCAGCACTCTTAAATCAACCCCAATAATCACAAAAAAAGGTCTGATGGTCTATGATACAAATTTCCTATCTCTCAGCACCAGAAACTTGATATCTTTGTAAGGTAATGAAACCCAAAGATGTCGTTTTCCTAAAATATCCTGGGAAACCTGACAGGTTGATTTCATAGGCCTGATTGTCAAGAATGGAAAACCAGGGAATGAAAAACTTGCGGAATTCATCAATATTTAGATACCGCCCTTCGTGCCTGCATCAAAATTACTCTGGAACCCGGACTTATTCCAGGTTAATAGACTTTGAGGAGAGATTTCACGATAATCTGCGATGGAGAGCAAAACATGATCCCAGGTCTGATTCATTTGATGTTTACTGCCTGTTGTCAGGTAAACAACCTGCATACCCGCCCGGCGAGCTGCTTCAACACCCGCTGCTGAATCTTCGAAAACCAAACAGTTGTGCGCTGGTGCATTCAAGCGTTCCGCAGCCAACAAGAATGTCTCGGGATTGGGTTTACCATTACAAACATCTTCATCACCCACAATGGCATCGAAATATTCTCTGAGATTAAGCCCGTCCAGAACATAGTCGATATTCCCATACATCGCAGAAGTACCAATTGCCATGGGAATGCCCAGACTTTGTGCACCCGACAGGAACTCAGGCAGCCCGGGCAGCAATTCCAAATGCGGTTTATACACCTGTTTGAAATGCCCTTCTTTCATATTGGCGATCCGCTGGACTTCTTCATCCGTCAGGTCTTCGCCCAGCAACCTGCGGATAACTTCAGAGATCACTCCCAGGTTTGCCTGTTTCAACTGATCTTCGCTGATATCTACACCCAGTTTGTGGAAGGTATCTAACCAGGTGCGGTAATGATATGGCATACTGTCGATCAAGGTGCCATCCATATCAAAAATAAATGCTCTTTTGTTATTTTCCATATTTCTTAAGCATAATTGTTTACCTCAAGTACGACAATACCCGAGATTGAATTCTTTCTTTAAATAATACCGATCGCCGATACAACACCTGGTTGCTCCCAGGTCAATACACAGTTGATGCAATCAGGGATCAAAATTTATCAGTATATCTTCTTATCCTGCAGGGCTCTTCTTCAGACTACTCATTTATCAGGTGCTGATCAAGAAAAGCCAGCGTCTCCTGCCAGGCTTCGGCAGCGGTTCCAGTTCCTTTATAATTCCCAGCATTGACAAATGCATGCCCAACTCCATCATAGATAAGGATGCGGTTCTCCACATCCATGGCGTTGAGGGCTTCTTCAAACTCCCGGACCTGGTTGACTGGTATGCTGCGGTCTTCTTCACCAAAAATACCGAGCAGCGGCTGGTCAATCACCAAAGGTCGCAGCGCATCGGGATCGGTGACCACAGCGCCATAAAACATCACGGTCGCTGCCAGCATTTCCGGATGACGCAGTGAAATCTGCAGAGATTGTCCACCGCCGAAACAGAACCCCAGTGAAGCAACACGCTGTGGATCCACCTGATCCAGATTAACCAGATACTCCAATGCACGGTCAAGGTCATTGTGAATCTGGTTCTCTGGCACGGTCAGTGTCAACCACAACGCTCGCGGTACAGTTTTGGTGACTTCGCCCCGGCGCGCATCTGCAGCCAGGACGATATAACCCTCGTCAGCCAGGGAATCCGCAAAGACGATCATCTCCTCGTTCAGGCCCCACCATTCGTGAATCAATAGAATCGCAGGGAAAGGACCCTCACCCTCAGGTTGAGCCAGGTACCCGTGCAGTTCCACACCGCTGTTATTCTCGAAGCTTACATTGGTCAGTTCTTCTGATGATGGTCCGAAGATCTCACCATATATAATAACGAAAAATACTGCCAATATAACAAGAACGATCAGGCCCAGGAATCCAAAACCAATCCTCCTGATCCAAATCCTTGCAGATTGGTTATTCATGTTCCTCCTTCTGGCGCTGCCTTCAAACTGATCCTATGAGAACTGAATGGGTAATCCCTCATATAGAACAAGTGATTATCCACGACCAAAACTATTAACAATAAACATCCATGGATTGATTTATCGCCATTAAATATTTCACGACAAGAAAGCTGACCATATCTCACTTCTCGAAGAAACCGTTCCGGGATAAGTTACCTGTCAGCAATACCGCTAGACCTTCAATCGATCAGCATATTTCTTGCGGAATTTAGTTACTTTGGGGTTGATAACTGCCCGGCAGTACCCCTGGTTGGGATTTTTGGCAAAGTATTCCTGGTGATAATCTTCCGCCTGGTAGAATTTGTCGATCGGGGAAACTTCAGTGACGATCGGGTTTGGCCACACATTTTCGGCTTCCATCTGTGCGATGACTTCTTCCGCAATCTCTTTCTGTTCTTCGTTGTGATAGAAGATCGCCGACCTGTACTGCGTGCCAACATCAGCACCCTGGCGGTTCAATGTTGTTGGATCATGGATAGAAAAGAAAACCTCCAGCAGTTCCCGATAACTGACTGCATCTGGATCGTATTTGAGCTGGACAACCTCGGCATGTCCAGTAGTGCCTGTACAGACCTGCTGATAGTTTGGGTCATCAACATGGCCACCGGCATAACCGGAGACCACATCTTCAACACCTGTTAATTCATCATAAACTGCTTCAAGGCACCAAAAACATCCTCCTGCCAGTGTAGCTGTATGTAATTTGTCCTCGTTCATGTTTCAACCTTTGAAGTAGCTAGTTATTCAATATTCTTGTTCTATTATAACTGTTCAACTTACCAGTTGAACTCTACCGGGTCATGATCGGATAAAACAAACTAAGCGAAATCGCGCTTGGTTTAATTAATTCTTCCACTTGATGCTGCACCCGATGCTCGGTTTCTGGTCCTGGCTGATCGGCTCACCAGCCAGCAGTGCATCCAGTGCGGCACGGATATCCTTCCCAGTGACTGGAATGTCGTTCTTCGGTCGGGAGTCATCCAGCTGACCGCGATAAACGAGTTCCATATTCCCATCAAAGACAAATGTGTCCGGTGTACACACGGCACTGTACGCTCTGGCAACTTCCTGGCTCTTGTCATACAGATATGGGAACGGGAAGTTGTGATCTTCAGCAAATTTCTTCATATTTTCCGGGGAATCATCGGGATAGCTCTCGACATCGTTGGAACTGATGGCTATAAAACTGATCCCCTTTCCCATGTACTCATTTGCCAGCTCTGGAAGCAGGCTGGAGACATGTTTAACATAAGGGCAGTGATTGCATATGAACATCACTACTGTACCTTTTTCTGATTTGATCTCATCAAGGCTGATCATTTCCCCCGATACCGTGTCTTGTAATTCAAACACCGGGGCTTTCGTACCCAGCGGTATCATTTGAGATGGTGTTGCTACCATTCGACTTTCTCCTTATACTATTTACTTTTGAATGATTAAATTCTAATCAATAAGTATTAACAAATTCTCAGTATTTCCCTCAAATTTAGAAGATTTCCCTTGTTTATCCTTGACAAACAATAGTAATTAGTTTATAAACTAACTATATTAGTTTTTTGGAGGTAACAGCATGAAAATCCGTAAGCACGGTGAGTATCTTTACCAGTTAACCCAGATGTTTTTCTTCAATTGTTATCTGGTGGATGAAGGCGAGGAATTAACCCTGGTCGATTCTCTGATGGCAAACAATGGTCCACGCATCCTGGAGGCAGCAGAACAGATCGGCAAACCGATCACCAAAATCACCCTGACCCACGCTCATGTGGACCACGCCGGCTCTCTGGATGAAATCAGCACATTGTTGCCAGATGCCGAAGTGGCATTTTCTAAACGAACTGCCGCATTCCTGCAGGGAAAGCTGGATTTACTGCCAAATGAACCCCGGCTTCCTCTAAAAGGTGGATTTGTAAAGCGAGAAACCCAACCTGCTTTCCATCTTTCACCGGGTGATAATTTTGGCTCTCTGCAGGTCATTGCTGCACCCGGGCATTCACCTGACCAGATCGCCTTCTTCGATACGAGGGATGGCACATTGATTGCTGGAGATGCTTTCCAGACCCAGGGCGGGATTGCGGTTTCCGGTGTTGTGCGCTGGTTGTTTCCCTTCCCTGCGTTAGCAACCTGGCACCTGCCAACCGCGATTCAAACCGCCCGCGAGCTCCAGGCTTTGAATCCCTCTCGACTGTCTGTGGGTCATGGAGGTGTTATCGAAAATCCTGAAGACATGATCCAATCAGCAATTGAGGCGGCGGAAATAAAAAACCATGGTCAAGCGCAGACAGCTTAATCGGAAAAGGGTCATTGCGAAAGCGGTTGAATTAGCGGACAAAGCCCGTGACCTTGATCACCTTACCCTGACTGCCCTGGCCTCTTCCTTGGATATCCGGGTACCGTCGCTTTATAACCACGTCAGCAGCCTGGAAGACCTGAGACAAGCCATGGCAGAAGCTGCCGCTCGAGAACTGATCGACCGGCTTCGGGAAGCTGCCGCTGGGAAGATCGGTCGGGAAGCATTGCTGTGGATGGCTTTCGCTTACCGTCAATTCGCAAAGGATCATCCCGGCACTTATCCCCTGACAATCCGAGCCCCAGATCCAGACGAGGAGCAGATGACTGCCCTGGCACAGGAACTGCTGCAGATCCTGTTACTGGTGTTGGGGTCAATGGGAATTAGTGGAGAAGAGGCGATCGAAGCTGTACGAGGTATCCGATCCATTCTCCACGGCTTTGTTTCCTTGGAAGCCGCCGGTGGCTTCAAGATGGACCTGGGCCGGGAAGAGAGCTTCCACCGGTTGGTTAATGCATACCTGGATGGTTTGTTGAAGGAAACGCCGGAATAAAGTAGCCGAACTCTAAAATAGTCGTGATCCTACTTAATTTGTTTACAGAGACCTGACAGCAAAGGATCGAGCTTCCAAATTCTCCTTGCTCACGTGGTACAATCGCGAAACACCATTTCATAGGCTGGAGATGATCGCATGTGCGGGATTTTCGGAATAGTTACCAAAGAACCTAAAGTGCTCGGCCCGACTCTTATCGAAGCCGGGCATATGTTATCTTACCGGGGTTACGATACTGTGGGATGCGCCACCATTCCACAAAGCGGTGAAATTGATCTGCGCAAGGACATGGGGCGCGTTGAAGATGTCGCCAAAGACATGAACTTCGAAGAAATGTACGGGGACCGGGCGATCCTCCAGCTGCGCTGGGCGACCTTTGGCGCTCCTTCAAAGATTAACGCTCAACCCCACCTGGACTCCGATGGTGATCTTGTTGGGGCTCACAATGGCAATGTTGTTAACAACATCGAACTGCGGGATCAGTTCATCGCCGAGGGGATGATTGTTCGCTCAGAAAACGATGGCGAGTCATGCGTCCATGCGGTGGAGAGATATGTCAATCTGGGCGACGACATGGTCACCGCGATCCGTAAAGCGACACAGGACCTGGAAGGCGATTACGCTTTCGTTATCGGGAAAGTTGGCGAAGATCGATTATATGCCATCAAAAAAGGTTCAGGTCTGGTCGCTGGAATTACCGATGACGCTTCCGTGATCTCATCCGACCTGCCATCCGTACTGCCAACCACCCGGACAATCTACCGTATCCAGGATTGTGAGATCGTGGAATTCTGGGCTGGCGGCTTGCGGATCATCGATGGTGAAACCGGCAATGTCATCGATCGCCAGCCAGAAGAGATCTCTGAGTCGATGGAGATCGCCCAAAAAGGTGGCTACGATCATTTCATGCTGAAAGAAATCCACGAGCAAGCCCAGGTCGCTGGAGAGCTCCTTCACTTGTTAGACCGATCATTGTATGTCGACAAGCTGATCCAGCGCCTGGAAGCCGCCAGAAATATTTACCTGATTGGCTGCGGTACCAGCTACCATGCCTGCCTGGCAGGATCGGTGTATTTTGGCCAATTGGCAGAGCTTACTACAATCCCGGTGCTTGCTCCTCAGTTCATTGCCCAATATGCTTCCACGGTCACGAAAGATGATATCGGCATTTTCGTCAGCCAGAGTGGGGAGACAAAGGACGTACTCAACGCCATCAAAGCCGCAGAAGCCCAGGGTATGGGAATTGCAGGGCTTGTCAATGTCGTAGGATCCACGCTGACCCAGGTCAGTGAAGTCTATCTACCGTTAGCCTGCGGCTATGAAATCAGCGTCCCAGCCACGAAAACCTTCACCAACCAGGTCTTAGCTTTCCTGTATCTCGCCAGCAAAATGGCTGATATAGATACTGCAGTATTGGAGAACCTCCCCCGGTGGATCGATGAAACCATCGAATCGGTTGAGCCGCAATTGGATGAGATTGAACCTCTGGTATCCCCATGGGATGATCTGTATATACTGGGTTACGGACTGACCTACCCGATCGCCCTGGAAGGGGCACTCAAATTGAAGGAAATCACCTACGCTCACTGCGAGGGAATGCTTTCCACCGAGTTCAAGCACGGGCCGCTCTCCGCGGTAACGGATGGCTACCCGGTCATCTTCGTTGCCGGACCGCAAGACACCGACCTGATCGTCAGCGGGATCAATGAAGTCACCACCCGGGGCGGGCGCGCGATCGCTGTAGGTCTCCACGATAAGCGACTGGCAGCCAACGCCCATCACTTGATCGCACTGCCGGAACTGGACCTGCCCGATGAATTACGCCCGGAGATCACATCACTGCTGAGCGTGATTCCACTCCAAATGCTGTCTTACCGCCTCAGCCTGGCGAGGGGTTATGATCCCGACTTCCCCCGCAACCTGAGCAAAACCCTGACGGTGGATTGATTTTCCTTATAAGAAATTCCATTGGAGTTTTGATCACCGGGTAACGGTGAGCGCTCCAACAAACAATCATTTCCGCGTAGGGTGCGTTAGGCGACTCTTATCACCATCGCCCTGGTTCAAAGTGCAATTCGTCGCCGTAACGCACCATCAAAATACCCGGTATTTATGTTGACGGGGAAAATTTCGCAAAACAGAACTGGGCGGACTTTGTTAAAACTCTTTCGCATACACCTGCCACTTCTTGTACACCCGCGCCCCCAACTTCTCCGCCATGATGATCGTATTGGGGTTGTCCTCTGATGTGATCGAAAGATCAACCCACTGGTAATTCTTCTCCCGCAATCGTTCCAGCAGTTCTGCTGCCAGCACCACAGCCACGCCTGTGTTCCAATATTCCGGCAGCACGAGTACACTTTTTACTGCCGCACAGGCGGTTGGCTTGCGCATCAACCACAGCAGTTGAAGGTAGTTCCACGGGTAGCGCAGTCCATTGACGTGAATTAAATGCTCATTCAGGTTGGGAACTGCGGGTAAGAAACCGATCGTCTTCCCCTTCACATCTGCAAACAAGATCAAAGCGGGATCAGCAATCTGTTTGAATGGCGAAAGCATCGAATTGAGGTCATCGATATGCCAGTCCACATGACCTTCCAGGTGAGCTAGAGATTTGTTCAAAAGTAGATGCAGCCTGGAAACTTCATCTTCCCAGTGATCGAAGTCCGCCTCGCGTATCGTGATCCAGTTCTTTTCTTTCAACCAGTTGGCGACCTTCAACATCCGGTCCAGGCGGTCAGTGTATAAGGGGATTTCCAAGGCAACGTTGGCTGGACGGGCGGGATAAAAACCATTCTGCTTCATAAACTCAGTGTAATAATCCGGGGTATGACCGCACATCAATACCGGTGGTCGGTCCCGACCTTCTACCAGCACACCATAGCTGTCCTCATAATCTAGATTGAAGGGACCATAAAAGCGGTCCAGGCCATGTTTTTTGCCCCACTCAGCGACTCGGTCTGTAAGGGCTTTGAAAACCTGCTGGTCAGGTATATAGTCGAAGAAACCAAAGACCATTTCTTTACTATTCCGGTGACTCGTGAGATTCGGGTCATGCGCTGCGCAGATCGTCCCGACGGGTTGACCATCCCTGTATGCGACAAAGAACTCCGCCTGGCCGCGCTTGAAGAATGCATTGGCATCCCGGTCGATAGCCTGTTGGCGATCCTGTTTCAACGGCGGAACCCACAGCGGGTCATTATCGAAAATCTTCCATGGGAGCATAACGAAATCTCTCCGTTCCTTCCGAGTACGCAGGGGTTTTATGTGTATGCTCATAACTCTGCTTCCTGTTCTGCTCGACGCAATTTCAATGTTTTAACAATTTCTGCAAATTCCTTACGATCTAGTGGGTACCTATAAGCTATATAGATGCCAATACCCAACAGCAGTGCCGGGATTGGTCCGACGATGATGCGGATTCCCCAGGTCGCCAGTGGAGTTTGTTGAATGACATTTGGCGCATACCCGGTGAAATCCAGGATGAGCAGGATGGCTGGTACAGCAATCGATGAGGCGATTTTGTGGATCAACGTGACCAGGCTGTACAGCATGCCTTCAGAACGTTCACCAGTTTTATATTCCCCCCATTCGATCGAGTCCGGGATGATCGACCAAGGCAGCACATGCGCAGCGGACACCCCAATCCCGGCTAAAACACATAAGAACAAGATGTAGCCTAAAGACGTCCCGGGCACTACAGTGATCAGCACGATCTGGACGATCGCCCAGAAAGCAATTCCATAGATATATGCCCAGCGTTTATCATACCTCCGAGAGACCCATTCCCAGATGGGTAAAGCAAAGATCGCCGTCACGAAGATGGTCGCCATGATCACATCGCTGGAGGCTTCCCTCTGGACGACATATTTGATGTAGTACAAAAGGATCGCCTCCAGGACATTGACTGAGATCCAGGTTGCCAGGAAGATTCCCAGGCTGTAGCGGAAAACAGTGTTATTCCAGGCAGCTGATAAAGACTCACGCAGTTTAGGCTGGCTGCGTTCCATGAATTCTTCCCGCTCCTTCGTGTTGAAGAATACGATCAGCAGCGGGAGACCAGATATAACTCCGAACAGCAAACCCATCCAAATGACTTTATTGACATTTTCGGGTGTAAAGCTGCCCACGATCATCAGCGGGATAGTGAAAGCCAGTAAACTGCCAAGGATCGAGAAGAACATCCGGTAGGTGGTCAGGGAAGTACGCTCATCATAATCGGAGGTCAGCTCGGGGGTCAGCGCGAAATACGGCATATAACATAAAGTTGCCGCGGCCTCGTAGATAATGAATGCCAGGCTGTAATATGCCACCAGGGCGATCAGATTTTCAAATGGTGGCTTCCACCACAGCATAGTAAAGGTGACGATCAGGGGAATGAATCCAAACAGCAAGAACGGTCTCCGGCGTCCCCACCGGGTGCGGGTGCGGTCCGTCAGGTGACCGATCAGCGGGTCATTGATATAATCCCAGCTCTTCCCGATAAAAATCGCGATCGCCGCCACTCCCGGGCGGATTCCGATAACGTCTGTCAGGAAAATGGCAAAGTAGGCTGCCAGGATCGTCGAGGTCAAACTGAAACCGATATCCCCCACACCATAGGACAATTTTTGTATGCGGTTAAGCCGTGGAGCCATAGGTGAAACCTCCGGAGAATTCAGACTTCATGAGGACATGATCACTCAAATAAACACCGGGTGGGATAACCGGTTGCTCAGGTTATGCTTCGTTTTCATCCGGCGGCGGGCAGATATTGAAACCACAACGTTTGATGTGCTTCCACAATGTGGTCGGGAACAGCTGCTGTCCCCATTTGCGGCTGATATGCTCTGTCCAGCTGTAATTCTCATACGTAAATGTCTCTTCTCTGCCACCATGCAATGGGATCTTGGCTTTGAAACCTCGATAATAATCCTGCGCCAGATAGCCTTCATCCATGATCTGGATCGCTTCATTGACCTGTTCTTCTGTGAATTCTGGATATTCGCCTTCAAATAATGTGAAGCTGAGCGGATAGCGCGGCCGGACAGGTGGGTTTCTCGCCGGGTAGCCCATTGTCAAACCGACCATCGGGAATACCCTCTGCGGCAGCTTAAAACGCTCGATGATCTTCCTGGAGTGAAAGGGGATGCCCCCCAGGAAACAGCTGCCCAAACCCAGGCTCTCGGCTGCAATGACCATGTTCTCTGCCATATAGGATGCATCCTGCATCCCGAGTACCAGCAGCAACATGTCATCTGCGTCCATCTCCCAACCGCGAACTTTCATAATCTTCTCCCAGCGATGGGAATCGACCAGAATGATGAACTCCAACGGTGAATGGAAGGTGTTGTTCTCCGGGTCGCGGGTCAGCAGCAGGCTGCAGAGTTGGGAAGCAAAGGGAGCCTGCTGGCCAGCGCGGACAATGGTCTCGATAATTTCGTCGGATGGCATCTCGTCCGTATAACTGCGGATCGACTTGCGGTTCATCATTGTCTCGATGACTTCATTGGATAACATATAGGTACTCCTGAGGGGAAAAATCGAATTTCATTTTTTATTATATATCAGATCGAGTCCCAACCAAAATCTCTCAAGTGGAGCATGCGCGAGGAGTTTTTTTCTAAAGGATGCAACAAAGATGGTGTGGATAAATTTATTCTGTGTGTAATATATCCTGAGTTGTTGTAAGTTACACTTTATCTATCTTGAGGTCAAAACCCACTGCTAGCGAGAAATCACCAGAGAAGTCTGGTGTCCTGGCAATCGCCAACCCATAAATTCACCAGTACAATCATTATGTCTTTCAGGAACTTCTTGAACTCAACGGAATAATTTTTAACCATAGCTAATATGACCTACCCGGTACCAGACCCACCTCTAAAATTTGTAAACACAGTAGTCTCCACCCGCCCCTATTGACTAGTATAATCATAAGACATTTACTATAATATAGGTATCGATTTTCAACTGGAGGCTTCATGAGTGCTTGGCCAGGAAAATTCGTCATTGGCCTGACAGGTAATATTGCCACGGGAAAAAGTGTGGTCCGCAAAATGCTGGAACACCTGGGTGCATATGGTATTGACGCGGATGCACTCAGCCACCGTGCCATCCTCAAAGGAGCACCTGGTTACGAGCAGGTCATCGATACATTCGGCAAATGGATTATTAATGAAGATGAGGAGATCGACCGGGCTAAGCTGGGAAAGCTGGTGTTTACCAATCCAGAAGCACTCAAATCACTCGAAGAAATCGTCCACCCGCTCGTCCGGGTGGCAACGGATGTCCTGATAAGCCGCGTGAACCAGAAAGTGATTGTCATCGAAGCGATCAAATTGATCGAAGGTGGCATGTACGAATTTTGCGACTCCCTTTGGGTTAGCGATACACCCCGTGCCATGCAGATCAACCGGCTGACCCAAAACCGAAATTTGAGCGTCGAGGAAGCACAGAGTCGGGTAGATCTGCAGCCTCCACAGAAAGATAAACTCGAGATGGCGGATGTCGTCATCCGGAATGCAGGAACTTTCGAAAACACCTGGAAGCAGGTGGTAGAAGCCTGGAGGAAGACGGTTCCGTCAGAGATCATTCCCACTCCACCAATCCGCAAATCGCGCAAAGGTGAATTACAGGTCGAACGTGCTCGTCCCAGGGATGCCGAGGCGATTGCCGACTTTATCAACCAGAATTCCAGCAGTAAACACAAGACCACCCGCCGGGAAATCTACGCCATTTTCGGAGAAAAAGCCATATTACTGCTTAAATTCAAAGACAAAATCGCTGGATTGTTAGGCTGGCAGGTGGAAAACCTGGTTGCCCGGGTAACGGATATGAGGCTCGATCCCCAAATCCCACTGGAACAGGGCATGCGAGCGATGATCAGCGAGGTGGAGAAAGCTTCTAGAGATTTACAATGTGAGGCCTGCCTGCTGTTCCTTTCTCCTCAGCTTGCTCAGCACGAGGATGTCCTGCAGAATTTAGGCTATCAGACCAAGACAATCAGGACCCTGGGTGTGCGGGCATGGCAGGATGCAGCGCTTGAGTCGATGCCTCCGGGGACTGTTATGTTATTCAAGCAATTACGAAAAGACAGGGTGCTTCGTCCAGTATGATCATTCAGGCAGTTCTGCAAACCCTGCAAGATTTCATTCAATATCTTTTGTTCATGTTTGAACGGCTGACCTGGATCAGCATCATTGATATTTCCCTTGTGACGCTGATCTTCTTCGCCATTTTGCTGCTTGTGCGTGATACCCAGGCAATGGTGCTCTTGCGTGGTGCCGTTCTGCTGGTAGCCCTGGCAGGGGTGCTCACCAGCCTGGACGTACTGCCCGCTTTCCAGTGGTTGATGAACAACAGCCTTCCAGCAATCATCTTCGCCATACCGGTAATTTTCGCACCGGAGATTCGCCGCGGCCTTGAAAGGATCGGACGGACCGGACAGTTAATGGCTGGCGCTACCAATACCAGCGACACGATGGAAGTTATCGACACCCTGGTATCTGCCGCTTCCCGACTTTCCCGCAGGAAACATGGTGCCTTGATCGTACTCCAGCGACTGGACAATCTCCAGGAGTACATCAACACCGGGGTGAAAGTCGAAGCCAGGGTGACCCCAGAGTTATTACTGCAGATCTTCTACCCGAACACTCCCTTGCACGACGGTGCAGTCATCATGGCTGGAAACCGGGTGCTGGCTGCCTCATGTGTGATGCCGCTCTCGTCCAGCGGGAGCCTGGACCACTCCCCTGAACGCCAAATGGGTTTGCGGCACCGGGCAGCACTGGGAATCGCAGAAGAAACTGACGCGATCTCTTTGGTCGTTTCGGAAGAAACCGGTGCCATCTCGATCGCACAGGGTGGTCGCCTGATCCGACACCTGGATGTGGTCCGACTAATGAACATATTACAGAATTTCTATGAACCCTATGAACCCAGCAATCGATTCATGCGATTTCTGCTTCGAATTTTCCCAGGTTTAGCGCAGCGCTCCGCGGAAGAGTAGTGAATAGATGCTTGTGATCCGTTGGTTTACACGTAACCTGAGTTCTCTGATCCTGGCTTTCATCCTGGCTGTGATCGTATGGGTATCTGCTGTAACAGCGACCGATCCCAGTCAGGAACGCAGTTTCCAGGTACCGATCGAACCCATTGGTCAGGATACGAACGTCATCCGTATAAATGAAATTCCAGATACATTGGATTTAACACTGTACGCGCCGAACAGCCTACTGGACGAAGTAGAACAATCGAACGGAAACCTGCGCGCCTGGGTAGACCTGACCGGGCTTGGGGAAGGCTCCCATACCGTCCCAGTCGAATATCAGGTCCCTGAAAATATCCAACCTGTACGGGTGGTAGATGCCTCCCCCCGAACGGTCAGTATTTCATTAGAAGCTACCATCTCCCGCACCTTGCCGATTGAGATTGAAGTCCGGGGTGAACCCGCATTGGGCTACCAGATCGAAGATGCAATCTGGAGCCATCAGGAAGTTACCATCTCGGGGCGGTCCTCCCAGGTTAATAAAGTTGCGCGTGTCCCGGTCACACTGGACATTGATGGCATCACGGAAACCATCGAGCGGACATTTTCTTTGCGTCCGGTCGATGCGGAAGGAAATGTCGTTTCTGATGTCACCCTGAACCCGGAACGGGTTTCCGTAACACAACCCGTTTCCCTGCAGGGAGGCTACCGAAACGTCGTCATCCGGGTAACGACCAGGGGGACAGTTGCTGATGGTTATCGAACGACGAACATCACCCCAACACCTTCAAGTGTTCTGGTGTTTTCCGATGATCCGAGCCTGGTAGAGTCCTTACCCGGGTATGTGGAAACTGAGCCCGTAGACCTGACCGGCGCCACAGACGATATCGAGGAAATTGTAGCCCTCGATTTACCCGATGGTGTCACTGTAACCAGCGACCCGACCGTGCTGGTACAGGTAGGCATTGCTGCCCTCGAAACAAGTATCACTGTCACCAAACAGGTCGAGACGATTGGACTAGCGCCAGGTCTTCAGCCGGCAGTATCCCCCAATCTGGTCGATGTGATTCTTTTCGGACCGATCCCAGATCTGAATGAATTGGAACCGCTGGATGTGCGGATTGTCGTCGATCTTACCGGCTTAGGGGTCGGTGTCCACTCACTTGAACCGAGTGTAGAGATTCTTCCCAGCGAAATCAGCTATGAATCGATTCAGCCAGAAACCGTAGAAGTGATCATATCTCTCTCACCCACGCCGACTGCCACCCCGATAACGACACCCACAGCGACCACCATAATTTCACCCAGCATCGCCCTCACATCCACACTGGAATCCACGCCAACAGGTGATTGAGAACACGAAGGTCTGAAACAACGATGCCGAAACCAATCGTAGCCCTGGTGGGACGTCCCAATGTGGGGAAGAGCACACTGTTCAACCGCCTTGCCCAGGAGCGCCTTGCGGTCGTTGACGAAATCCCCGGCACCACCCGGGACCGCCTGATGACTGAAGTTGAATGGGGTGGACATGTCTTCGATATCATCGATACCGGCGGGATCGACCCGTCCGATGTTAGTGGAGGTAAGAACAAGGAACCGCTCTCAATTGGCTCTGCAGATTTTATTGAACAGATCCGCGCGCAGGCGGAGATCGCGATAGCCGAAGCTGATGTGATCATCTTTGTCACCGACGTAGAGAGCGGAGTCACACCGGCAGACCTGGAAGTTGCTGAAATCCTGCGGCGATACCAGCGGAGTGTCGATGGAGAGCCGTATCCGCCAGTGGTCCTGGCAGTCAATAAAGCGGAGAGCGAACCCCGCCGTACAGAAGCTTATCAGTTCTATGAATTGGGCGTCGGTGACCCATACCCGATCTCTGCCCTGCATGGCACCGGTACCGGCGACCTGCTGGATGCGGTTGTATCTTCCTTCCGGAAAAAAGGACAGGAAATTGAGGACGACTCAATCAAAATCTCGATCGTTGGCAAACCGAATGTCGGTAAGTCCACCTTGTTGAACAAAATCACAGGTCAGGAGAGGGCAATTGTCAGTCCGATCGCCGGTACGACCCGGGACGCCATCGATACCCGCATGGTCTACAACGGCATCCCAATCACGCTGATCGATACGGCAGGCATCCGCCGTCGAGGCAAGATCATCCCGGGTGTGGAAAAATACTCCGTGCTGCGATCATTCCAGGCAATTGACCGTTCGGATGTCTCCCTGCTGATGATTGACGCCACCACTGGAGTCACCTCCCAGGACGCGCACATCGCAGGTTTTATCCTGGAAGCTTGGAAGAGCGTGGTGGTTCTGGTCAACAAATGGGATGCGATCGAGAAGGATACGTACACGATGCAGGATTTCACTCTGCACGTCCGGCAGCAGCTTAATTTTTTGGACTACGTTCCGGTGCTGTACATCTCCGCGCTGACCGGTCAGCGGGTCAATAAGGTCATCGAAACAGCACTGCAGGTGCAGGAAGAACGCATGGTGCGTCTGTCAACTTCCCGCATCAACAAAGTCATCCGCAATGCCCTTGACAGGCATCCACCCCCATCTAAAGCCGGCCGACATCTGAAAATCTTTTACGGCACCCAGGTGCGTACCGATCCGCCGACTTTCATGCTGTATGTCAATGAACCGCAGTTGATGCACTTTACCTACCGGCGCTACCTGGAAAACCGCATCCGGGAAGAGCACCCCTTTTCAGGCACACCGATCCGCATTGTGGTCAAAGCTCGCCGCAAGATAGAGCTGTAATAAAAACCAGGCACCCACCCAGAGTTTATTTTCTGCTCAAATTAAATCCATCAAACTCTCATCAAATACTTACAGGAAAGCAAACCTTATCCCTTGCAGGGGGGGATAAGCCATTTTATAATTTCCAGTACGGGAAAAACCCGAATAAAGCTTATGAAAATAGATCCAGAATCATACCAGGCACCGGAATGGGAAATTCCTATCGTCCCTACAGAGGTCGACGANNACCCTGATCCTGGCGGTTATTTTGTTCCTGGGCATCAATGCAATCTCTGCCCGCATTCGCGTGGACGGCACCAGCATGGAACCATCCCTGGCGAACGGTGAGTTTATCATCGTCAATAAGTTAGCCTACAAACTCGGATCGCCATCTTACGGGGATGTGGTCGTATTCCAATTCCCCCGCAACCCCAACCAGGAATACATTAAACGCATCATCGGTCTGCCCGGTGACACCGTGCACGTCTCCAACGGGCATGTCTATGTCAACGAGCAAGAGTTCAACGAACCGTACATCGCCGCCCCACCAAGCTACTCCGGTACATGGATCGTCCCCAACGATAATATTTTCGTGCTGGGAGACAACCGAAATAACTCTTCCGATTCGCATACCTGGGGTCCAGTTCCCTATGAAAACCTGGTCGGAAAAGCTGTCTTTATTTACTGGCCATTGGAAGAACTTGGCCTGCTGCCCTCTTACGATTACGCCATCGCTGCACCCTGATATCAATTTTGGAAAGCGAACTGATGATGAACATACCCGAGATCCTGCAACTTGCCAAACAATATGCTGAAGAACTGCCTTCCGCACCCCCAAAGCTGACACCGCCAGACGGCGCCAGGATTGCCAGTTGGATCGACCACACTTTGCTGAAGCCCGAAGCCACCGCGATCCAGATCAAATCATTATGCCAGGAAGCGGTCGATTATGAGTTCGCTTCGGTGTGCGTCAACCCGGTTTATGCTCAATTAGCCGCCGGGCTGCTCTCCAAGTCACCGGTGAAGACCTGCACGGTGGTTGGCTTCCCGCTGGGAGCCACTCCCACCAGCGTCAAAGTGATGGAAACCCAGACCAGTATCGACGGCGGCGCGGATGAGATCGACATGGTCATCAACATCGGAGCCCTGAAAGGTGAAGCCTACGGGCAGGTGCTCAACGACATCCAGGTGGTTACCTGGATCGCCCACAACCAGGGAGCCATCGTCAAGGTCATCCTGGAGAATGTCCTGCTGACGGATGAGGAGAAAATCATTGGCTGTTTGTTCAGCAAAGAAGCCGGTGCCGATTTCGTCAAGACATCCACCGGGTTCAGCAAAGGTGGCGCCACTCTGGAAGACGTTTCCCTGATGCGCCGGGTGGTCGGGGAGGAGATGGGTGTCAAGGCGGCCGGTGGAGTTCGGAACTACCAGGACGCTCTTGCGATGATCGATGCTGGAGCAAACCGCATCGGCGCCAGCTCTGGTGTTACAATTGTGCAGGAGGCAATCTCCTGAGAGAAACATATGGCTGATACAATGGAAGAACAAACCATTACCTGCCCGGACTGCCACGCCGGTAAAATGACCATCAAGTACATTACCTACTTTACCTGGTTGGGTAATGAACTGGTCACTGTGCCGGAGTTCCCAGCATGGGTGTGCGACCTGTGCGGTCGCCGTGATTATGACAACCGGGCGGTTTCCTGGTTGAATACCCTGCTGAACTCCAGCACCGGCAAGGGAAAACGCCGTCAGTATCCCCGGCCGCCGCGCGCTGAGCAGCCGCCAGCAGCTTCATCCTGAACGATTAAAAAACTCACCTCACGTCTTGACCTGAGTGTGGGTGAATGGTATACTTCGCCAGCTTGCCCCCATCGTCTAGGGGACCAGGACGTAGCCCTTTCAAGGCTAAGACCGGAGTTCGAATCTCCGTGGGGGCACCAAGAAGACCGCTCGCAAAGAGCGGTTTTTTGTATTTATCTGCTTTGAAAAAAGGGAACAACTGGCCGAAATGGGACTTGAAATGATTCCTACCACGATACGAGTTAAAATCCCATTTCCGGAAGTAAACAACCACAATAACCATTCCATTGACGACGTGGAACAATTATTTTGTCAATTCGGTCTTTAAATTATGGGAAACAGGGAATATCCGGCTGGATATCGACGCTGAAGGCTAATTTAATATTGGCAAGCTGGATTTGCTAGAAAAATTCATTTTATTCCCAAAAGTAACGTATCTGAACTGGTGGGCATTGAGATTGTTAAAGTGTGTATCAACAGGGTTGACTAGAAGAAGGTGAATTTCACCCCCGGAACAGAAAAGCAGACCACCGAACCCCAAAAGAACGAGATCACCATCCAGTTGATCCACCAGTTGTAGAGAATTGTTCACCAACTAAGCGGGTTTCATCAGGCAAGAAATCAAGAAGTGCAGCAACGCCAGATTCACCTTGCGTCGCTGCACTTTGGACTCCCTGAGAATATCCAGGAATTTAATAAACTTTACTCCTCTTGGGAATCGAGAATGTAGCCAAAAAACTCGTATTTATCGGACCCGATCTGTTGAATGTTTACTTTGTTCAGCATCCCATCCAACTCACCACTTCCATGAGTGACGCTCTTACCGTTCATTACAAAAGAGCGGATTTGGCCAACATACATTCCCTGCCAGGTACCATCGATCCCGTCAGGGTAGATCTTGACCTTACCATAGGTATTACCTACCCCAGTCACCAGGTTCAAGTCGAGATTCACTTCCATTTCCAATTCAGCATTGGAAAAGCGCGGATCGCATTCAGGATGTCCATCCAGCGGGGTTACATGAGAATAGTTGGTCTGGCGGCGAATATGTAATATCGTGCCGTCATCAGACAACCAGACTTTGCCGGGTATTTCTCCATAATCAGTTTGCAAACCACAGGTCGTTATTGTTGTTGCACTGGCTACAACCTGGGTAGTTGAGACCATCAGGAGGCTAAGCATCGCCACCAGAGCCATTAGAAAACAAATCAGCTTTTTCATGGGTTTTCGCTCCTTTCTGAGAGGATAAATTGATCACAGTTACGAAAAATTCTGTAACTGGCTTGTTGTATGGTCATACTAGCGTATTCGCGTGGCGAAATCGTATACTGGCTGAAGTTATTTCCGTTTGCGAACAATAATAAATGAGCCTCAAACCTATCTTCTCTGCGCCTGGAATTTATCGAAGAATAATGAAATAGAATCCAAAATTCAGTTTTACAAAGGCATTCGTCAAGTGTTACACCGAATATGTTTCGCAAATATAGATAAATAATGAAAGGCTAGGATAATTACCCTATAATAGAGGCAAACAAGTGACTGCATTTTGGGGAATAGGTGACAGGATGTATCAACTAGAAATCTTATTGTTTGGACCATTCCAGATCAGACTGAACGGCGTAGACATCACCGAATTCAAATCCCAAAAAGTCCGCGGATTGCTGGCATACTTAGCTGTTGAAGCTGAAAGACCCCAGAGCCGAGATATTCTGGCAACATTACTCTGGCCAAAATGGTCAACTCGGAAAGCTCGAAGACATCTGCGTTACGCCTTATACGATCTACGTAAATGCATCGGCGACCAAGAAGCTAATCCCAATTTCTTGAATATAACTCGGGAGACAATCCAATTCAATCTTGACAGTGACCATTTTCTGGATACAGCCGCTTTTCGCAAATCAATCCATGAACACTCATCTAGCTCAACGGATCTGTCTGAATTGGAGCAAGCGGTTTCCCTCTATCGGGGTGAATTTTTGGAGGGTTTTACTATTACGGATAGCCTGGAGTTTGAGGATTGGATGCTTCAAAAACGCGAATTGTATCGGCGCGATATGGTGGAAGTACTCGGTGACCTGGCGGACTGCTACGAAACCAGGAGAGATTTCAGAACAGCATTGAGGTATGCTCTTCGGCAGACTGAACTAGAACCATGGCAGGAAGAGGGCCACCGCCAGGTAATGCGCCTACAGACATTCATGGGAGAACGCGGTGCCGCCCTGATGCACTTCCAACGTTTTCAAAAACGCTTGAAGGCAGAATTAGACGTAGAACCGACCAAAGAATCCAAGACACTGTTTTCCCAAATCCAGGAAAACAGTCCTGAACTCCAACTGCTTATTCCAACACCCCCCACACAAGATGACATCCAACAAACAATTGGCGACTGCCCTTATCGGGGATTAGCTGCTTTCCAGGAGGAGGACGCCCCGTTTTTCTTTGGGCGCGAACTGTTCCTGCAAAATTTAATGATCGGAATTGAGAAGGAACCACCGGTTATGGTGTTAGTTGGTTCTTCAGGTTCCGGAAAATCATCACTGACCTATGCTGGGCTAATACCCCAACTGCGTGAGAACAATCATTGGATTGTGATCGATTTTCGCCCAGGCTCACAGCCATTCCAGGCTCTCAGCCAAGCTTTAATCTCTCGGTTGGAGCCAGATAGCAGCAAATCCAGACGTCGGGTTGAGGGGAATAAGTTGGCGGAGAAGCTGATGGAGGGTCAAGTTCCCCTCTCTACTATATTTGAGCAGATACTAGAAGAAAATTCTAATGATGGGAATATTCTGCTTTTCGCTGACCAATTCGAAGAAGTTTATAGCCTTTGTGCAGAACACAAGATCCGACAACGTTTTCTGGATGTACTGTTAGGAGTTAACCAGCTTGGAATTGATTGGGATAAATCACACCATGTTTGCTTGTTGACCCTGCGGGCAGATTTTATGGGTCAGGCACTAGAATACCGCCCTTTTGCCGATATACTCCAGGAAACTTCACGAATGCTCGGACCGATGAGTGATGCGGAACTGCGTACAACCGTGGAAAAGCCTGCTGAACTACAGGGAGCAATCTTTGAATACAAGTTAGTAGATCGCATTCTTGAAGATGTGGGGAATCAACCTGGCAGACTTCCATTGCTGGAATTTGCCCTTACTCTTCTTTGGGATGAAGCGGAAGCCGGCACACTAACCCACGCGGCATACGAAAAAATTGGGCGCGTTGATGGCGCGCTGACGCGTTATGCTGAGCAAGTTTATCTCCAACTAGAGCCTGACGAGCAAGTCGCAGCGCAGCAAATCTTTCTGCAATTAATCCAACCCGGCAGCATAACAGAAGATACACGGCGAGCAGCGAAACGAGATGAAATCCGCTTGGAGAATTGGCCGTTGGTGCAGTATCTGGCGGATAAACGATTGGTTGTAACCAA
>JABAOG010003180.1_pt2 | contig 36078 bp, 59 predicted proteins | sample 7062131 | NCBI WGS metagenome assembly JABAOG01 (sample SAMN14538629, study PRJNA623070) | marine sediment metagenome | biome: marine biome [ENVO:00000428]; feature: marine pelagic biome [ENVO:01000023]; material: deep marine sediment [ENVO:00002113] | place: India: Arabian Sea | collected... | reverse complement strand
TGGGTTTGCAGCGTTCAAGTCTGGTGCGGATCAGGTTATCCGCTGGTGGAAGTCTATGGCTACGATCACTCGCCCTACGTTCCACATTCGCAACCTGATGGGTGGCTTGTGGAACAATCAGATTGTTGGTGTTGGGTTGCGTGATTATGCGACGGTGCGTAATGGTGCCATCAAGATTCGCAATCTGATGGATCAGGGTAAGACGATTGAGGAGGCTATCGAGTTCCTGACACCTAAGCAGGGGAAGGTCTTTAAGGCTGCGTTTGAGGAGGGCGTCATGCAGTCGTCCTTCTCTACGACTGAGCTTGCGTTGAAGCGCGACAAGTTGACCCGCACTAAGATGCAGGGTGCTTTGAAGGCTGTCAATCCCTTGTCTGGTGAAGGCTTTGGTGTTCGTATTGGTTCTAACTTTATGGAGTCTATCGAGGATTTCATGCGCATGTCTGCGTTTGCAGCCTGGTATGATCCTAGTAATCCTGCTACGGCTAAGGCGGCTCGAGAGATGGCGCTTGCCGTGCATTTTGATTATGCTCATCTAACTAAGTTTGAGTCTAGGGTTAAGGATTTTGTCCCGTTCTTTGTGTGGCAGCGGCGCAATATTCCGCTGCAGTTGCAGGTGTTGGCCGAGCGTCCTGGCCTGATGACCAGGTACGCCCACCTGATGGAAGCTTTCGATGAGAACTTTGGTTCCGATGAGGGGCAGGGTGCTGATCTTCCTGGTTCAGAGTATTGGACTGGTTTTGCTGCCGATACTGGCGCAGTGTTGAATGAGAACACGCCTTATTGGGCGAGGCTTATGTTGGACCCGCAGGTTCCGCCTACTGACTTGTTCCAGTATTTTGATAGTGTGAATCCTTTGGATATTATTTCACAGTTCGCTGAGGGTATGCATCCTGCTTATGGGATGCTAATGGATTTCCAGGCGCAGGAGGATTATGGTGATGTGAATGCGCCTGCACCGATGAACGTGGTGCTTACGCATCTTGCTCGGGCTGGGTTCTTTGACGAGTCACAGAATGGCGACGTTCAGATTCCATATTTCCTGCGTACATTGACGAATGCTATCGCTCCTTTCTCTAACGAGTATGGCGATCTTGGGGCTGGGGTTGGTTTGCAGAATGAGCCGACTAGGCTAGCTGATCTTGGTATCGCCACTGAGGGCGATCCTGATTCGTCGCTGGTGAATGCTTTGACTGCTATCGGTTTGACGCTTGGTAGGGGTGTTGGCATTCAGGCCAAGACTCCCCGTGATACTGCTTCTGCCGCTTATCGCGGGCAGGAGGAGTTGACCCGTGTGGTTAATGAAGCCTTCAAGAATATTCCAGGCTTTGCTGAAGTGTATGAGAACAGTTGACGTTATATTATAGGAAGGTATTTTGATGAGTGGATATGTTTTGCCTGTCGAGTGGGGCGCACAAGTTGATTACACGCAAAATGAATGGACTCCTTGGAATCCAGAGAAGTTTGTGATCCATTATGGGGGTGGAGCTAACTATGCTGGATCGGAGGCTGAGGCAGCTAAGAGAGGATATAGTTTTCCTTCTGTTGATGCTGAGAAATCGGTGCTTCGGGCTTGGGAGAACTGGCACATTAATGGTAGAGGCTGGCTTGGAATCGCCTACAATTATGCGATTGGTCAGTCGGGTACCATCTATCAGCTTCGTGGGGAGAATCGCTCGGGAGCTACTCGTGGCGACGAGGATAATGATGGTATCCCTGCGAATCATGAGGCTCGTGCTGTTGTCTTCATTCTTGGCGGCAATCAGGTTCCTACAGAGGAAGCCTTGGATGCGTTCCGCACTCTTTATAACAATCTTGGGCCTGGCCTTAGGGTTACTGTCCATAGCGATTACCAGAGTACGAGTTGCCCAGGTGATAACCTTAGGGCGTTGGTTGATAACGAATTTTATTTGGAGGATATAATGCAGTTTACTGAAGAGGAAGCCACCGAGTTGAAGAACTTGGTGCTTGGTTTGAAGCAGAAGGATTCGACTGGCTATGGTCTTGCCACTAATGGTATTGATCTTATCCGTGCGCATCGTACGCCTGCTGAGGCTGTCGATGAGGTTGCGCGGTCTGCTGCTAGTAAGGCGCAGGCGCTTGCACAGTTGGCTCTTGATAAGCTTAGAAAAGTTAAGGAAGTATTGTAATCATGTCTGGAGGTAATCCCTGGGATTGGGATTTCACTACCGTCTTTTGGGTGGTGTGGATTCTCGCGTTCTTTGTGGGGGAGATACTGGGGCGTGCCGAAGGTAACGAAATGTTGACCCACCATATTTGGTGGATCAGGAATTGGTCTAATCATACAGGGGCTTCTATTGTCCTGTTCCTGATGTTCGCACTTCTGGCCTGGTTGAATTGGCACTTCATCATTGAGGGCTGGAAATTCTTTAAGGAGCTTAGTGGATAATGGAACTAGTCGATTTGTTGCAGATTGTTCTCGCAGCTTTGGGCGGCAGCGCCATAACGAAATGGTTGGATGTTCGCGCACAAAAGAAGACTGTCGAAACAGATTTGACGACAACTCTTCAAAACCTGTGGAAGACAGAGTTGAAGCATTTGGAAGATCAGATTAACAAACTGCAGATTCTTGTCGGCCTATTGGAGCAGGAGCTTGTGCATCTTGGCGGTGATCCTGTGCGTCTCAGGTTGCAGGTTGCCAAGTATTTTGACGTCTCCGAGACTGATAGTTAAGAACACTTTAGGTTATATATAGAGAGAAGTTTTATCTTCTTCTCACCCCCAAATTTGGGGAGCATTGTTTGAAAGGAGAAACAATTTATGGGAACACAGAAGCGTAATGCTTTTTCCCCAATCGCGTTTGATAAGGTTGGTGACCTTGATGCGGTGATCCTTCGGGATCATTTCATTGCTACCAAGCCGCTTTCTGCTATTACGGGTAGCGGTACGCTGACGTCGGAGATTCCGTGGACTGTCACGGATGAGGTCGGCGCTGCTACTGCTGACGTTGAAGTGCTTGCTGGTGAGGCTGGTAATCCTGGTATCATTCGTCTGAACGTTGGAGCTACGACTCCTGCTGACGGCGATATTGTGTCCATGGTTCCTGGTCTGAATGATGATGTTATCAAGCTTGACGGTTCGGGCGTGTATCTTGCAGCTAAGCTGCGTATCCCTGACGTTGATGCTACGAAGGTTTTCTTCGGACTGACCATCGACCCCAATGGGGCCGTCAATGGTTCGGAGACTGACGCTGTAGCGTTTGTTTGGGACCCTGAAGATGCCGCTAACGTTGGTGACGCGTTCTTCCTGTATCAGGTGAATGTTGCTGGCACCGACTCGGAGACTGTTTCGACTGTCTCCTACGTTGAGGACGATTGGGTTAAGCTGGAGCTTGCAGCCGACGACTCTGGTGCTACCTTCCGTATCACTACGGAGGATGGTACTGAGACGGTGAATATCACTGGTGCGATTACTGCTACGCTGACGCCTGCCTTTAAGGTGGAGAATGTTGGCGCTGCGGAAGAGGCCATTGAGATTGACTCGTTTGTGCTGCGCTACTTTGAGCGTACTGGCACCGAAGGTCTTGGTGCCTGACGGTAGCCGCTAAGGCTAAGGACGCGAAAAGCAGAGAAGCCCCCCGCTAAGGGGGGCTTTCTCTATTTGTATCTAATTTGGGAGGAACGAGATACGCAACTGTAATGTTTAGCTAGTCACTTTGCATTCAGCCGACAGGCACCATTTGTCGTGTGTGTGTATCGGTTTTGGTTGTGGCTTCGGGTCGGTTTCTCGCTGCCCCCACACTATAAGATATGTGTGTGGGCCTTTATGGTTTGCTTCTAGTTCGCATTCGAATGGCTGGTGGAGGAGTTTAATTGTCGCTAGGCATCCGCGGTTCATCCCATCCTCTCTCCTGTTCGTATGTTTCAAGGTACATCATTACGATCCAAGGCTTGCGGTCGTCCCTGATAATTGCACGGTCAACGCCGTCTGTCTGATCCAAGAAGTCGTACAATTGTTGGAAGCTGTCCTTCCTTCGTTTGACTTCGAATCCTCGACCCTCTCGGTCAATGACGTCTGGCCCAGGCAAACCTGTCTGTGAGGTTCGTTCGCCGCCTAGTCGGCGTGCAGCTTCAAGTTCACCGTTACGTCCTTTGCGTCGCGACGCTGCACCTTTCTTATAGTTTCTAGTGTTCTTGTTCTTAGAAGGCATTGGCTAACTCGTGGTGTTGGAACCAGTCGGTTGCACAGTCATATGGTGATTCTTTCTCTATCGTCTCTACCCAACCGCAAGTGCAGTAGGCTGTGAATCGGCCGTTCCCAACGTAGAGCAGGCCCATGCGGCATTCTCGTTTGTCGGGTTTCGGCATTTTTTTCCTTTCTTACTATTAGTCAGGATCGTTCTGATTCCAGGCTCCAGACTGATACTCTGTCTTCATTACCAAAGTAACTTTCGACAAGTGGTCGTACATGGTACCAGGACAATCCTCCATTACCGCAGCCAGGGCGGGGGAGATAGAGCCTTGGCCTGCCAAGATCAATCCACATTCCACGCAACTGAGCCAGGCTTCTGGCAATGAGGTCTTCATCCGCTTTCTCCTTCCAGTGATGCTTGACAGGAAGAGAGACCATATTACCAGGCAGAAGGTAACAGCGGTTACCCCAAGCAAGAATGTAGTCGCCCAAGATGCGACGAACATTCTTCTGAAGTTCAGTGGCAGTTTTCGCCACTCCTGCACCCATGACTGCTGTCTGGTCATTCTTCACATATCCGTTCGTAGTGATAACGTAGAGTACGTCTGGTTCCAGATAGTTTTGGAACATGTCGCCAGTTTGTTCATTCATCTTTCGTTCCGTCTCCCCTGTATGCTGCGATGCATGCCATTCCCGTGATCAGGAGCAGCGCACCAAACGCTGCAAATGCGATAGTGTTTTCTCTGCTACCTGTGTAGGGGAGCGTATTGGGAGTAGACGGGGCCACTGTAGTAAACGTAGTAGGCGGGACCGTCGTCGTCACTGATGTAGGCGGCGTTGTGCTTGTGGTCGACATCACCGTCGTCGTGCTGGTGGTAGATGAAAGCGTAGTGGTCGTCGTTGTCGAAATGATAGTGGTAGTGGGACCAGTACTTGTCGTTGTTTCGAGTACTGTCGTTGTCGTTGTCGGCCATTCTTCCTCCTCACAGAACACAATGTGGCTGATACCCTTGGGTAACTCTAGCACGTCACCTTTCGTCACACTACGAAATTCGTAGTTGACGGTGCCAGCCTTGATTACGATTAGACTATAGTTTGCATCGGCAACGTACTGTCGGACGTCGCCTTCCCACTCAATCTTAAAGCAGCTATCTCCCCAATGGTCGGGGTTGTTTTCCTCAGGGTTAGCAGCAGCTAGTGCTGCGCCTGCCAGGAGGAAGACGACTGCCATGATAATTCCCACTCCCTTAAACAGTCTCATGATTTCCAGTCTCTCAGTTCCCAAAGGAACGGTTTGCCATTAAATATATTGTCTACCATGTTTGGCATGTATTTTTCATACAGCCAATCGTATTTTGATGGGCTGCGTGGCGCTGGTGGCCCAACGAGTTTATGGAACCCCGCTGGTGAATGCCATTGGTATAATGTGCGAGTATATTCTGTTTCGTCTATGGCTTCATGTGGGCCTTCATGGTCTACTAGAAGTTCACACGATACATAATCCCCGTCACAGCCTACTTCAAAGCGCCATTGGCAGAGGCTATGGGATGACGTATCCTTCAAGTTCAAGCCTTTCTTTTATTGCACTTGCAGTGTTTGCAGCACGAACATGACTCATCCTCAGTCCCACTTCGCTGTTCGACAGTAGGACTTCTGTCTGCTCGTCTAGCGGAAACCAGATCGTCATGAAACTCCCAGGGTCCAAACTCGACTGTTCGCGTTTTGACATTCGTCCTCTTTCCTTCCTTCGCCCGTTCGACAGCATAGTCAATGGCGTCGTCAAGAGTCGGAAAAAATCTAGTAAGATCATTGGCTTCTCCTGTTTTGGCGTACACGTTAACTACATACTGTTTGTGTTTCACCATCCTGACCTCATTCCTCTCGCTGTGTCGGCTGCTTCTCTACGTTTTCTGGCATGGTATTCTTCTTCTTTAGTTTTGCATTCGTTACAAAGAGTTCCAGTTCCCGTTCTGTTAGAGTAGTCAATTTCGAAAGGAGAGTTTGTATCCATTCCCTCATCATAATTGTAGAGTGGTCTTCCGCACCATGCGATGATTTCATCGCTGGTCCTGTGGATCAGATGGTCTCTCTGATATTTCGAACACGAGATTCTTGCGCCTGGTTTCCAGTTCATGCAAACACGACGAACAGTATTGCAATCGCGACACCCGTTCCCATCGCTTCAAGCTCCGACCAGATGGGATTGGTGTGTGCGCCCCAGCGTTTCGAATACGTGTATGACACTCCTGACAGTATCGCAAGCCACCCGATGACATCATACATCGGCTTCCTCTTTCAGGACGATGGCCGTGAACTCCTCCCAACCATAAACATTGGGTAGATTGGTGTCCTCATTCCATGGTCTTTCGTATAGGTAAGCTTCAACATCGGAGCTTGATAGATAATCTTCGACGATACTGGCGTTGTCGTCAATTGCGTAGTCTGCGCGGAAGTCAGACTTGGATGACTTTGGTCCGACGTACAGGATTTCGTGATAGGGGACGTTCCACTTGTCCAACCATCTTGCCGTCTTTTCTTGTACTGTCGCATGATTGTTCTTGTGAACGAGACGCTGAGTGACAATGCGAATGTATACGCCAGCGTCCGAGAGACGCCAGAGTTCCGCAACGCTGCCACCGAGCGGCGAGCCAACTGTCCAAACAAAGTCACTGTCTACTCCTAGTCTGAATGCGCTTTGGAATTCTCCTTCGCTCATTCCCCACTGGTCTTGGAAGTCCCACTTGGAGGGTGCGGGCAACGGCATTTCTGGTGCAGTGTCCCATTCCCAACTGTTAGTCCAGTCTTTCTCGCCACGCAGCTGCCAGGTCCATAGGGCCATGACTTCATGGAACGGGTAGACTACTCCGTCTAGGTCTACGTTTACTGTAATCATTTGTCGTTACCCTGCCAATTATCAAGCACTTCAGCATAACGCTTGGCTACTTCCATAATGAATTCCATGTAAGGTGGGCGTTCCATACCTTTGCGTTCCTTGTCGTCCATCAAGCGGATCGCTCTCCGAATAGATTTAGGGTCACTAGCGTTCCACATCATTCACCTCCGAACGCCAGGTATTGGCGTGCCGTAATGTCAAAGTCACGGTACTCGTTGAAGTCTGCTACCACTCGGTCCAGTTCTTCTTTCGGCGCAGCAGCATAGATAAGTTGAAGAACGTAAGAGAACAGCGCTCCCAAATGATCCACGCTAACTTGCGAAAGAACAGCAGGATTCGGCTGCTGTCCGAGTTTAAGTTGTGTTTGGATTGTCTGACGTAAACGCCTCGTAACTTCCGCTCGTACTTCATCTTCACCGTATCCTTCTGCTACGACTTCTTCTGTAACAGCATCAATAGACTTCATCNNCATCCGTATCTCCCGAAAATTTCTGCTTCCAACATTTCCAATGCTTCCTGATACTTGTAGTACACTTGACTGTGCGCCTTGTATCCTAACTCTTCTGCTGCTTCACGATACGACATGCGCTGATATGCGACAGCCTCAATGATTCGCCTGTATTCTGGCGGTAGGCTATCTACTAGTTCTGCGATCGCATCTTGCAAGTTTGGTTCCATATCGGGGCCTGGCTGTGGTGGTAGGTTTTCAATCCAGTTGGAGGCTAGGATCATCCTTGGGTCTCTGCGTACCATGATCCCTTCCATACTGCCGCATCAACCAGCCACTCCCATGGCAGAGCATAGTATTCGTTGCCGTCACTAAACGACTGCACGCCATGCTTGCGTTTTGATTGCGCAACCAAACCTACAATGCTAGACCACATGAGGGTAACGTACTCATGTTCATGAGAGTTCCAAATAAACACTGCCAACTCTAGACCAAGCATCTTGCCGATCTTGTTCCATAGTTTCAGTGCCTCGTACTTGTTAACTTTCATGGACTTTAGCACGCCGTCCTTGCCCAGCCCCATAACTTCAACAAGGTATCCTGACTGTGCATAGTAGTCTGGCATGTGCCGCATTGCGGCAGGCAGCTTTTTAAAGTTGATGCCCTTCGGTCTAGACCATCCGAACCGCACCGTGTTCCCCATGGGTTTCACCGATTCGTATACTGATTCGGCTTCGTCACCCATGTATTGGAAACGATGGTCGTATGGTCTGTCATGAAAAGCCATTACAGTCCGAGCTTCCGCCAGAAGATGTCGCCGTCAACGTCGCCCCTGTCTAGGGCTGCGTCTCTCACTTCGTTGAGAGCGTCACGCACACCCTTCACATACCAGTGGTGTGCGATCATCTTGTTGTGGACGCTGACTCCCGTGTCTCCACCCCACCTACGGTAGCTACGCTTCCGCAGCTTTTCGTAAACAGGAGTGCGAGTTGTGCGTTCCATCATCCTCATGGTCTGTCGTCCTTTCCTCTATTAGTGATAGTGTAGAATAGTAGGTTGATTACATGCCACGCCGCATGTGCAAGGTGTGACAGTCCCGACTCAGGGTCGTTGTCTTCTCTGTTCCACCATGACCATACGTGTCTTTGCATGGCGTCAAAGCTTTTCGAATATTCGTATCCCTTGCGAAAGTTGTAGTCCCCGTACTTCTCCGCACCCATCGCATAGGCCTTGCCGATTTCGGACAGGGCCTCCCAGGGAATTGCATGAAGCTGGTTAGGCTTGACACCTTTCTTTCCTCCAGTCTCCGAAGTAGTGATAACTTCGGTGCTAGTGTAATGTTCTAGTGCTTCGCTAGCGTAGCTCATTATCCGAACACTACCCTTACTGCAATAGCTGCAGCAGATAGCGTAAGGATAACGAGTAGCGTTAGGATCAGATAGTCTGTCCACTTATTCCACCATGGCATTAGCTGTTCACTCCGTCTACTAGTTTCACCCAGCCAGGACACTTGCATTCCATGTTGGGTTCGAAGCACAGGAAATGATTGTGGTGTACTGCTTCACTGTGCCCACAGTTCTTACACTCGTTCACCGTTCATCCTCATCAGTATAACGTTGTCTTCTTCGATACGGTCTTCGTCTGCGATGACTGCAATCGCAACATCGCGGTTATGGAAGGACCAAACGTAATTGCCTTTCCTGTAAAGTGCGTACATATCATTGCCGTCATATGCAATGTCCCATTTGCTCCCAATCCAAACAGTATCATAGTGATCTAGATATGTTTGCTTTGGGTCTCTCTCCTCGAGAATCACATTACCTCCACGAGTTTAGCGCTAGGTTCGAAACGATAAATCTTCTCATCCAACAACTGGAAGTAGGCACGATTCTTAATAATGTTCACTGCCATCTTATCGTCCATCCACCTGCGCTCCGCAGCATCCAGGTCGGGATTGGCACCAGGACGCCACACTCCAATCATGAAGTCTGACTCCGTGTAGCCACCACCGCGAGGCGAATCCTCGTCGGGTGGTTCCCACTTGTGCTTGTTCTTATTCGACTGGTGAATGAGAAACACACGAGTGTTCTCGTATCTTCCCCAATCACGCAACTGTGCGATCTGCGACTCAGTAGCCTGGAATCCTTCACCACTGATCTTAGCCCTACCCACCAACTCTAGGTAATCGACTACTGCAAACTCTGGCTGTACACCGAACAGTTGGCGGTAAGCCTCAAACTTATCCGCCATACCGTTCACATCAATGCCTGGAGTATCGACCACGATGTGTCGTGGGAATGCTTGTGCCAGTGAGTAAAGGTCGTCTGGTAGTCCACCATTCTCAACTTGCTTTTGCAACTCAGGTAGCGACTGTCCACTCCACATTGCGTACAGGCGCAGCACTGACTGCACCATTGGCATCTCCAATGAGAAGAACACACTCGGCACCTGAGGATTTGCTAACACGATCTGTTGTCCAATGATAGACTTACCAGTAAACGACCTACCCACAATGGTGAACAATTCCCCTGGCGCTGGCCCTCCACACAGCCTGTCGATAGCTGGCAGGCCAGTCGGCACACGATGCACCGTAAGCTGACTGAACTCTGCCACCTTGTCTAGGCTTTGTTCCAGGGTGAAGATCACTAGAGGTACGCACCCCCACTACTAATAGTCACAGCTTCGGGCGTGTTGGTTTCCTCCACCTCTTCGATGACGTCAGTACCGTCCCGCCACACAAACTCCAAACCATATTCTGCGAGAGTCTTAATGTCCTCGGCGGGGAGTTCCCCCGCCTTGGCGATAAGCTGCTGCCAAATATGGTAGCGAGTATAGTATGCGTTGGTTAGTTCTGTTCCTCTAGCCATTACACACCCAGGGCTGCGACAGTACCAGCAAGCTTGGTTGGGGAGCCGTCACGCTTCGCAAGCCAGAATCCCTTGCCGTCAGACACACGCTCAAACTCGGGCGGATTGTTGTCACCCAACAATCCGAACTCCTTGGCTGAACGCAAGTCACGATACTGCACACCTTCGATAGTGACGATAGGCTGCGCCGCCTTCACATCAGCATACGCACCGCCACGGTTCTCGCTAGCCTGACTTGAACTAGCCTTATTGCTAGAATCAGACTGGTCGTCAATACCATGCTTCTCATGCAGTGCGATCAGCACGTTATAAAAGTCGTCGCTGATCCGCATCAGTTCAGTGTTGTCACCGAACTGCTGATCGGTTGCACTCTTGAATGCGACTTGCAGCAGGATGCTCTTGGTACGGTTACTCAGTGCCATCTGTTTCCTCCTTAAGGAACTCTTCAATGTCTTCAATGTCGAGAGGTTCCAACCCCTCCAACTCGTCGGTTTCCAACTCTACTTCAACTACAATATTGAATTGTGCGAGGAACCCGTAAAGGTCCTCGATGATTTCGTCAAAGGCTGCACGCAGATAGCTGGCCGCTATCGACTCAACCGAATAACTTTCTCGTCTAACCTCATCGCCACTCAACAATGGCCTCCTCATTCGGATCGCTAGTTCCGATCTGTTTGTACTCGCAAACGTTCCAGGCAGTACACCATCTTGGTGAACAATACCAGCCCTGCTTCACCTTACCGTAGTCTTCTACGAATGGTGTCGCAGGGTACACGTCTGCTTTCATTTGCCTACCGTACTCGACTGCGATGCGTAGGCTTGCATCCATTTGCTCCTGTGTTCTCGTCGTGGGAAGCACATTCCAATCGTGCTTCTTCCGATCGTAGACCACAAAGTTGAAAGAGTCTAGCCACCAGTCTGAACCGAACGTGTAATTGTGCAATGCAAGATAATATGTGGCCTGAAACTCAGTGTCCACCTTCTGCTGATTCCACTTGAACGCTCCGCTGGTAGTCTTATAGTCCCACATTCCACCGAGGGTACCCAAGTCTGGAGTTCCTCTCGCCCAAATACCATCATCTAACTGAAGATACAAGTCTTCTTCAGTGTAGAATCGACGGTTACCTTTCAGGTTTGGGACGAGATAATGCTCGTATACTTGGAACACCCACAGTCTGTATGCATCAATGGCCGACTTGCGGAACTCTCGATACTTTGCAGACGGAATTTTAGACAGACTCCAATCGTACTTTTCTGTCAGGATTTCTTCCACCATCTGGTCGAAGGCGTCGTGTTCGATAAGGTCGAGCGCTGTCCCATGATTAACGTGATAGTCACACATCTCATGGACGACCGTACCGAACACGAGCGCATCTCCGACTAGTGGTAGTGTCATTCCTTTTTGTTCGTACCCAACTCTCGCTGGGCAGAGTTTAAAGCTTCCGACTGTAGACTGTCGAACAAGAATGTCCGAACTACTCAGGACGGGTGGGTCGACTACTACCTTCTTACCCAAATTATCTCCCTACTCTAGAAGCGGTGCGCTGCCTGTGACAGTTAGAGCAGACCACATCGCATTTGGCAATCTCTTGCCTTAGCACTGGCTCTGACGTTGTGGTTGCCTGAGATATGTTGAACTTCTTCTTCCCTCGTACATGATCGAAGTCATATGATTCGGGGTGAAGTCCCATCACACCACAGTCTGCACATCCTTTTTCTAGTTTAATCTCAGCTACCATTTCCCTGCGCTTCTTCCTTGCCGCAGCAGTTCTAGCTGCGTTTGCATTCTTGAAACCAAGCCGATGCGCATGGGTGTCGGCGGTAGCTTTCGACTTCATGTAACTGTAATACCTTCCTAGTCAGAACGTGTACTCACTTTCGCTTCAACAGCCAACTGCTATAGTTGCTAACAGTATGGTTTACTGTCTTCACATCGCAGCCGACAATCTCGGCAACCTCGTTGTATCCGAATCCCATGCCCCATACTTCCAACAGTTCATGTTTGACTGTTGGCAGGTTACTAACCCAATCAATGTATGTTTCTTGCAGGGTGCGCAGTTCGCTTCCTGCAGATGAGAAGCGTGGGGAGTCGTCTATATGTTGTGCTACTGCCATAAGTGGGCAGCCACTGTCGCGTTCTGACAAGCATTTTATTACAGGAGGGAGACCTCCCCGAGGGGGCGGGAGGTCGGACCCCCCATAAGGGGTCGGTTGAACCTCCCCCAATCCCTCCTTCCCTACGGGAAACGTATATTCATAGACTGGTTCAGCGTCAGCGGACCAGGCCATATAGTGTAGCACGCCACGACTAGTGGTATCAATCAACACTTCATGTTGCACTTCTTGCATGAAGTGTTTGCATGCAGTGTGAAAGTCTGCGTGTTCCCAGGCGTATGACTCTAGTGCTTGCACCATAGAGTCGTAGCCTCCATAGTAGTTGAGGATTTGTGCTTGGAATGGTGCCCCGTATCCTTTGTTCAGATACCATGACAAAAATTTTCTTGGGTTGTCCATAGTTTTTCCTTTCATTATAGACAGGCGTGTCGACGGCCCACAAGTGCCACGGGGTATCCCCGCTCTGACGTTCCAGCGATAGTGGCGTGGACGAGGATGTAACCCGCAGTGATCGCCTCGTTGATTCGGTCAAGGTCATACTCGATGAGGAACAGGTCTTCGACTTGGGACTTGCCACAGATGCGGCATGGTTCGCTCATTCGGTCACCTCCACCCGATTGAATGCTCGGACTTCCTCGTCGGCGCATCGCTTGCAGAACACGCCATCGGCTGCCATGTCACCGTTCTCGTAGATGACTCGCCAGGACGCCTTTGCTCCGCACCCGTCACATGTCAGCATGATGGCGTGAACGGGGTCGCTCATTCTGTCACCTCCCTGGATGGGTTGCATCGTCCAAACCAGTTCAAAATGGTACGCCGCAGGCGGCAACGACAACATTCGGTCCATCCGATTCCAGGGTCAGCACTCAGGCTCCCGTCGACCCAAACCCAACAATGGTGTCTGTCGCTCATTCGGTTACCTCCATAATCACTTTAACAATACGCTTAGCAGTAGCAGCATTCACACCAGGACTAGTGTTAACCTCCAACACATGCGTCCTGTCAGGCGTGTGAATCACATCCCAACCAAGCACACTCCGCTCATAGAATGGTAGCTGCTTCAACGCCTTCTTCACAGTAGGCAGAATACCAGTACCCTTCAACGCTTGCACGCCAACCCATTCCCACACAAACCCACCATCACACGGTGTCTTTCTGTGTGCCTGCACAATCCTATCAGACACAGTATTAATACGATACTCTGTGCCCTCAATGTGTGCTTGAATATCGCCACTCAACGTGCCACTACATGGTTCGGCGTGGAATGTTTTGCCTGCACCAGCGAACCCTGCCTGCTTGTGCCAGTGTGGCACGACACTATCGTATGGTGGTAGGAAATCTGGGATAGTCTTACGCAAATCTGTAGGCCATGATACGGCTCGCACTAGACTGCCAGGATTCCAAATGTGTTCGTCGTCAGGCATCTTCCTCCAACCCAAATTAAGTAGTGGTGACGTTCCAATTGATAGTTGCGTGTGTTGGCTTGAGCGTGGTGGAATTAGGACTCCCGCCTGACGCCATGCTTGTCTTGTTGCTGTTGATAATCCAATAGTTCTGAACAGTCTGAGGGTCTGGATGGTAGTAGAAGCTGTAGTCATCTTGTTTCATGTCCTTTCCACAATAGATACATAACGTATGGCTGCTGCTTTTCTTGTGCTTGTGTTGTTTCATGCAATCCTCACTACTTCCGAAACGAACTTGTCGAACTTCTCAATCAGTTCGTCGCTTGACGCCAACTCAACAATCGGAATTTTCACAACATGCCAACCGTTGCTAGCCATAGGGTCTGTCTTCTGTGCGAAAATCTCCGCTCCATCAACACAGATATTGTGGTGGCTTGAAAACTTGCCCTTACTCAACAGTCGGAACTTGAAGCCGTCGTAGACAACGAACAATCCCATGTTGACAACATGGGGCAGGCCAATTCCACCAGTGTATGAATGGGTGAGCACTGTAAGTGCCTTAGTCGGATTCAACATAATCTTGTAAGTATTCCCATTACCTTCAAACTCTTTAGTCTGCCAGGCAAACGGAATCCCACTAAACACATTCTCTTCTAGCTTTTGGGCGGCACGCTCACGGGCGGCACTAGACAAGACACGCTTCCATTCCTGACTGCCACTACTCCACTGATACAAGAAGATACACCCGTCGCCCACCATCCATTCGTCTCGAATTGCATCAATCAGCACATCCTTGATCGCACTATCTATCCCATAGAATGGGATACACATTTTCGATTCGGGATTGAGATAAATGTCGTCGTATCCAGTCTGTTCAGTAACGAAATTCTCCAGCCTATATGTGATTTCGTCAATGGGCTCGACAAAATCTGGTTCATATTCAAGTAGCTGACTTGGGACAATAGCCATGTACTTGACTGTTGTAGTCTTCGACTTCAGCAAGAATCCCATTGCCCAATCAGCTACGGGATGAGTAAAGTCAAACTTTCCCATGTAATTCTTGTCTGGTTGGTAGAGTGGCATGTTCGCCCACCCGTCATCCAACTCATTGGGGATATCTTCGTTACGCACCGCAATCTTGCGGCCCTGATTCTCCATAAAGAAATCAATCAGATCGTTAAGTCCGTTCACAGTCCAAGCCTTTCCTTCGTGCGAGCAAACATCCAGTCGATAGCCATTGCAGCCACATCATCCTGACCAGCATACGTTACAGTAGTCATAGCATGCTGCAGTACTGCCAACACATCGGGGTCCACCATCGAAATGATGTTGTCAACATTCATGCTTGCGCCAATGTTAACAGTTTCCTTCGTGAAGCTATTACGCCGCAACATCGACAAGCCGATCAGCTTGCGGGCAATCATCTTCGACGACATGAGTTGTGCGATAGCTGCAGTGCAATGTACTGCACCTTCAATGTACTGTGGGTTATTGTAGTCTCCTTCCCAAGTACGAATCTCAATGTGCGGACCATCCCAAAAGTATTGGCCCGCCTTAATCTTCGGCTTCCCATCCTCAGTCAACGCACGCATGTGCCTCAAATTCATGTAAGAATGATGGTCGTCAAGACCAGTGATCTTACAATACTGTGAGCCGCGATGGTCAACGTCAGCAGCCAACGCCAACACCCAAATCTCTGGTGCAAACACTGCGCGAAACTGCTCCGCTAAATGCAGGTCATAGTCCTCATTCTGACATGACGCATGCACATGCACAGAAGGAGACGACTTGTTACCCTGCTTATTCTTGATCTGACGATCAAGGACAGCAGTCTCAGTCAACAGCGACCAGCCCTTAAAGAAAGACTGCCAGTTCAACTGTGTGATAGCAAACGGAGAACTAATGTACTCGCCGCCAGTCAGCGGCAACGTACCATCATACTTCAACGCAAACTGTACAGGATACGGAGACGTATCATGATTCTCCCACATCTTACAATCAGTACAAGTACAATTGTACTGGTGGAACTTGGTGTGATATGGTTGACCGTTCGCAGGCGAGGCTGGCATCATGCCCTCATTCACCAGCAGACTAGTCTTCATGTTTCTCACATAATTCCAGTCACCAGCAAGATATCCGTTTTCGTCAAACTCCTGTTCTTTCCACCTGGAAATCTCAATCTCGACACCAACCCTAGGATGATGTCCCAACTGGATAGACGGTCTCACTTTCCACCTCCACTAGTCACAACCTGGCCCTCGTAAAGATCAATGAACTTCCTGATGATCGGAGGATACTGGTAGATTTCACGTTCACATCCACACTTTTCACACTTCTCCTCTTCCAACAATTCCACCACGTTGCCGTTGACAGGATACATGTTGACGACAGTCGGCTCCCACAAGTGGTCGTTCGACTTACAGTAGTTGCCGTCAATCTTCGAATAGCCGAGACTCAACGTTGGGAAAACTCGCCTCCAAGTATCAAGCGTCTCAAACCACGAGCATGTTACTGCTGCTGCCAGCGTGACAGCATCACATTCAAACGGCGACGAATGTGTAGCCAACATCTGTCCATGCCGCGGACACTCCTCATCCCACAAGAATGGGATAGTATGAGTCGGAGACATGTGATACGTCAAGAAGTTATCAATGTCTTCAACAGCCAAAGGATTCATCCAATCGACAACATCAGGGTCAGCCATATACAAGTATGGGATATTGTCAATCCCACTGGTCATACCAAGCGTAGTTTGAAGCTCCGAGCGGGAGCCTACTTTTCCCTGACCACCCTCTTCAGTATCACAAGACTTGTCGTCACAACCAATCACCTTCTCGCCGATCAACTTATCAGTAATCTCCAGTGAGTTGTCCTTCAACCAGCTAGTGAACTTGCCGCCAGCATGGATGATCCCGCGATACGGCACATTATCCTGCTTCTTTTTCTGCTCAGCCTCCTCAGCTTCAATCTCGTGTGGTCTCATATACACTGGACGATCCATACCATTCGCCCAATTGTACACGCCGACAGGAGCATTCGTATCCGTATACACCATCTCGACACTACCAAAGAAACCGTATACGTATGTATTAGGGCTACCATTCTTGCGTCCGAGATACACTCTGTCAGCCTCAACAAAATTCTCGAACACAGTCTTCCACCTGACGAACGGTGCGAACGACATGCCGTCCTCAAATCTGGGTGAGTTAGAATTATAGCTTGCAGGCAACAGCTTGTGAATACGATCAGCATTCACGACACCCTCTTCGGCACTATACACCATAGCGAACTCATCCGCCTCATACGAATGATCCGTCGAAGTGAACACCTTATCTTCCTTGTCACCATTAGTCACGCCAGCACGATACTGCTGGCTCTGTACCCACTCCTTCGAATGTGGCAGCCAACGCCTGTACTTGTTGTTCACCTGACTGTAGGTATTAGCATGACCGAAACGCTTACGATACTCTTTGCGCTCCAAATCGTATTCGCCAAACCTGACGGGCTTACCATCCTTGACAAGCACAAACTGCCCTGGCTTCAACTTGCGTGGCTCACGAGTAGCAGGAAACTTCTCGCCCAACACGTTGAACGCACTGTCAATAGCTTCAAACTCTGACGAATACGCAGTGATCCCAGCCTTAGTCCAGATCACTAGAGGATAACGAGGTCCTGCCACAAGCAGAGAATATCCTGGTGCCGTACTCCAAATGCTATGGAACGCCCAGCCACCCTCAAACCTAGGCAGAATATCGCCGAGCTTATCGAATTCCTCTTCAGGATTATCCAACAAGCTCAACGCTGCGCTGATACCAAGACTATCAACCTTCTGGGACGGAACCTTCTTCTTAGCTAGGTTCTTGATTTCATAATGGTTACGCAGCATGCCATTATGTGTGGTCAACACGTTCTCCCACACGACAGGATGATTATTGTCATTGTCCTTCTCGCTGAAGCCAGTCGACTTCGCACGAGTATGGACGCCAACAATGTTTGGACTACGCTCAATACCATAGTCAGCATACATCCTGACAGCATCAGACTTTACGTCCTGCCCGTCGCCCTCATCCTTATACCAGTATGTTCGGGCCTGACTCCCTTCCTTCCCAACAAACTGGTTGTACTGCATCATAAAACCGTAGGCGTCACCGCCACGGTGAATGTTAAGCACTGTCATTTCTTCAACAGCATCGAATAGCTTCAGAGTATCCAGCCGTTCAGCCACACTATCCGAAACGTTGAAGCCCGCAATTCCACACATCAAGCACCACCTGCCTCTCCACTATCACATTCACATTCCAACATTGGCGACCAACAATCACGACAATCGCCCATCACAACACCACCTTTCCACACGAACAGTCGACCCACAGCAGCCAACACCTTGGACAGAAATCATGCAACGTCACTATCGTTCACCAGTTCTAGAGCCAGACTCAATCCAACACTCCCTACACATTGGCTTCCCATCCATGGGGTGAGCAATTCCAGTCCACACTTTCGCGTTACCATGGAAGTGGCCGATGTCATCCCGAAACGTGTTGTCTTTTCCGCATGACTCACACTTGCATCCACACAGTGTGCCCTCATCCAGTCCATCAATGTCATTTTCATCACAGTAATTCATGACACAAGCTCCAGTCTATAGGTACCAGCCTTAACATCCACTCTATTGCCGTCTTCATCCCTTGCAACAAAGCCAATCCACTTCTGACAACCACAACAGTCAGAAAACCCTTCGTGGATATACTCCTCTTCATCGATATGAATGAGAATCATGACAGCCAACTTGGACTACCAACCCACTTCACACCACCGCCAACAGTCGGATGAGTAAACGTAGGCGTCTTCTCATGCCACTTCTCAGGCACATATCGCATCGCAACCTCACGCATCGGGAAAATCAGATTGTCCATCTGACCAGTGAACGCACCGTGAATACCCCAATAACGATGATGGGTAGGACGATAGTCATCATACAATCCCCAATTGAACTGCATGTCATCACGGAACGTGAGGCCAAGATGATTCGCCTCAACAAACGCATCAACCATAGTCTTAAACACATACGGATGATACGCTGCCGTACCGCCACCCATATTCTTATTCGCCATACCAGAATCGTCTTCACTCCAATTCGGAAGAGACTGGAACAACAACGGATACAATGCCTCCGCAGCGGACACATCATGCTCGTTGATGATACGACGAATCTCACCAAGATCAAACTTAGTATTCATCTCCTTCAACGTGTCACGAATATCACGAGTGAACGCGCCACCATCAGCAAACCCACCAATAGAGCGGGCACCAAGCGCACGATCAACAACACGAATGTTACCAAGCACCCACCCCAAATAGAATGGGTTCAACAACAGGCGACCAGACAGAGTACGATACTCGATCTTACCCTTCTCATCATCCCAACGAAACGAACCAGCCTTACCATAGAACTCTCTACGCTCAGCCTCGCCCTCTCGGTACGGTTCGCCAAGAATAGCAACCATCGGCAAACCGATGAAAGCATCAAGCAGAATCGCAAGACTAGACTGCAACTGCTTGTCATTCTTAGCCCACGGCCAATACGACACATGCACATGACCGCCAGTATACCTACGCAAATCACCAGGCTCCAACAATGGAGTCTGAGGCGACAACGTATACCCGTTATAGTCTGGCGCACAACCAAACATGCGGATATCCTCAGGCCCATCATCATCCTCCAACGTAAACACTGGAGAACTACTGAACTCGTAACCATCAGGCACACGCACCTGAACCATACGCATAGCCTCAGCAACGTAAGGGATAATGTTGTCACGACAAGACGAACGCACCTTACTGCGCACCTCCACCGCAGCACCATCACGCCCAATCTCAGCACCATTCATGTGTCCACTAGTACGAAAACCAGTGAACCCTGGATGATCGCCAGACACCTCATACTGCTGCAAAACCTCATCACCCAACACATGATGTGCGGACAATGCTCTACCAGTATTCTTGTTGCGAATACTGAACTCAGGATCAAGACCCAAATGTCCCATTAGAAATCAACTCCTGCAATCCTCCAACGATGAGGATTCTCGACAACCTTCTTACAAAAAACATCCCGTCTACCATCAACCCTACCGATATACACCTCCCCTACTGGCTTATCAGGAAACACCCTATCCAACACTGTGTACTTGTCCTCGTCGGATTCAACATCCCTCACAATCGCATCATTACCAATCACCTGAACAAGACGATACTTCACGACCAACTCCCACTCTTCACCATTTCACCACTCCAATCCATCCACAACAGGAGGATTCAACCATTCATTCAACTCTTCCACAGTAGGCCAATAACCATACTCGACACGAAAAGCATCAGCATAAAACGCATAACGTCTCCGCTGACGCTCCAAACGAACCGTCCTGTACGCATACATTGCAGCATACACTAGTGCAACCACCAGCAACACTACAATCAGAGCAGCAAACAACCTAATCACAGTTGAAACTCCTTCGGAAGATGATAATTCCAACCACCCTCCCAACGATTACCGTCAATGTCAAGACCAAGATGTACCGCAACAAACCACAGCAAACCACCCTTCCTATCCGACAATCCAACCTTACTCGCAGTAAACAGACTCAAATCACGCACAAGGACCCCCAAATACAACCTGGAACAGAAACCACAACACGATTACAAGAAACACCAAGGCGGCAATCATGAACGCAAACACAAGCCCATCAAACAAACGATCAGACATTATTACCCTCCAATCGCAGCAACCTCCCTAGCAACAGCAACCAGCCGAGTAAACTGGTCACCCAACAGTTGAGTATCATTGCCAGTCTTAGCAGCAACCGAAAGCATGGCACGCAAAGAAACATCACACTTCGCAACCATCTCATAAATCACTGCCCACGCAGCAGCAGAAGCCAAATACGATTCGGCATTCACCACCACATCACACAAAGCAGCAATCTGTTCTGCGCAAACCTTCGTCTCAGCCAACACCACCTCAGCAGCATCAGCATACTCGCCATCAAAACGGATATCCACTATTCCTCCTCATTCCCAATCACCCGTAATTTCCAGAAGCTCAGCAGCGTCCTTCTTCGCAGAGCGAATCACACGCCTCAAATACTTCATAATGTAATCCCAATCCTCCTCCTCAACAAACCCATTCATCATGTAAAGTGCGCGCTTAAAACACGCAATCTCCTCATCCAAAGGCTTAGGTTCTTCGTAAACCACTCACTCCTCCTCATCCGTAGCGGGATGCAACATACCAACCACAAACAAATCAACCAAAGGATGCTGCTTCGCAAACGAACGAGCCGCCTGCTTACTAGCAAACGGCCCAACACACAATGCGTGATTCCCATCAATCACAACATACTCAATCACTACTCACCCCCATCACAGTATCGACAATAACCGTTCCTCGTCATACACAAACGCCTACAACGAGGACAACGAATGTAAAACACTATCCAAACCTCCTCTCACACAAATCAAACAACGCAGACAACGCAGACTCACACACATCACACGAAACAACAACATGATGAGTAGCGCTAGGTGCAAGCCTCTTCAAACCATCCACACTCAAAGCACAGACAGTCAAAACACGCTTACCCTTCTTCACACTACCACCACGCCCCTTCAAAACAACATGAGTCAACCTAGTTGACATGTCACGAAACGGAAACGCCTTGAAATCACGCAAATCAGGGAAAGCAGAGTCATCACTCTGCAAACCCCTCAAAGCCCCAGCAACACTCATCACAACCTCACTTCCACACACCAACACTAATCATCGCATCACGCACACGCCCAGCTTCGCTTGCCACCACATCAAACGAATCATCAAACCGAACATGCCTACCCTGAGCGCCCCACCACTGCAAAGCCCCCAACATCATCGAACACGCATCACGAGAAGAACAACCAAACATAACCTTCAACTGCAACACCACAGCCGCAGGATTATTACCAAACGCATAACGATGCCGCCCCACAACACTCAAATACTGGTCAACATCCGAAGGATGCTCATGCTTACCAACACTCATACCGAAACCCTCCTCACACACACCAACACCAACACTCGTCACTTCGTCGACCACCACTCGATAGCACCACGACAACCATCACACAACACCCACTGCCAACCATCACGCCTCAACACAACACCATCACGACTTCCGCAAGCCTCACAATCACCATTCACAACGTGACCCCTAAAGGTCTCAACTTCAAACATCCTCCACCATCCTTACTCGACTCGACTCAACACTTTCGCTCGGCCCCACAACATCCGTGTTGTGGAGTCGAACGCTAGCCTCAAGCCTCACACGGCCTCGGCAGCACGCTTCGCAGCCTGCTTCGCAACAGACTCGGCACGCTTCGCAGCACGCTTCGCAAGTTCATCGGCCGTGTACTCACGACGGAACTTGATATCAATGAACTTCCCATCGTCAGACGCGATCGCAGCAACACGCAGACCGTAATCCAACTCGGCCTCACGCACGATCCGACGTGCAACACGTGCATTCGGAAGAGTCTTCGCAGAGTCGTGGTCCGAAACCTGCGCCCACGACACGGGACCATCCTGCGAAAACCGCACCTTGCGAGCCTGCAACACCTTCCGAGCACCATCATCCGCCAGAAGGTCGCCAATCGAATCGAACGACTCATCACCAACCGACAACAGATACGCAACAGGCTTCCGCTTCGATTCTCCAGCGGGAGCAACATTCTCGACCAACAAATTGAGATCCATTCTCTTTCCTTTCACAATCGATGCGGGCCAACGACCCGTCTCACGAAACCTTGCCTCAATCAGCATTGAAGCATACTCACCATCCGACAGAGCAACGGTACTCGATTCCACCATCCTTCCTACACGATCGCGACGCAACTTCCCACCAACGGCGGGAGTTGCTCGGAGTTGTTTGCTCAACGACATGTCACCAATATACACTATCACACGACCCTGCTGGGCCCCCCACCCCCCTGCGCCTGGTAGTGATTGGCCTGGGAGAAAAATTAGGGGTTTTGCATAGTTTGGGTCATTAAAAGGCGTGGCTTTTAGTGGCACCCCAGAGGTATGCTGTGACATACTCTGGCTGTGTGGGTTAGTTTGCTCGTGTTTAGGACACTCGCTGGGATATACGGTTCGTGTTTACCCGAGTCTTGCTTTGGTCTGACTCTTTGCCCCCGAACCGCTTCGGGCTGTTTAGGGTAAAGGTTCCCCAGGAGCGGGTTCTGGTTTAAAAGAACCGCTCTACTGGTCTCCTGATCGCAATAGCTGCCTTATCTGCGCCTCGGCCTGTGCAAGCCTACCGATCCGAGGGTTACAGATCGCCTCGCCTTACTGCTGTTTCTGGTCACCGCTTGCGGGTGTCCAGGGCTTTAAGGTCCCCAGAGACAAACAGTCTCTATATATTGTGTGAAGTGTTCTTAAGAACGTTTTGTGTGTTTTATAGGAGGTGTTTATGTCTCGTAAGGTTGCGAAGTTGGCGACGTGTGTTGGTTGTCGTGCTGATGTGCCTGCGGTGGATCGTAATATTATGGGGCAGAAGCCTCATCCGCAGGGTATTATGGTTATTTTTGAGTGTCCTGAGTGTCGTTTGGTGCAGCATCGGTTGATGTTGCCTGAGGAGATTAGGCGTCATGCTAGTGAGGCTAAGCGTAGTGTGAGGGAGGATGCTAGGCGGCGGCAGATTGGGACTGTTGTGAAGGGTTTTGCGGTTGATTTGGAGGTTGTTGAGACTATTGAGGATATTGTTTTGTTTTGGGATTATCAGGAGTCTGTGAATCCAGGGTCGATTCCTTTGGAGGATAGGATGTGGAAGGATGGCTAAGGGTCCAGGTGGGAAAACATATTTGGAGGGCGAGTCTTGGAAGACTGGTTCGTCGCTTCGTCAGGAACGCCTAGAGGCCTTTTTGGAGTGGATGCTTACTCCCGAGCCTTTGCGTGATCCGCCTTCGAAGAAGGCTTTTGCACAGTTTCTTGGTGTCTCTGAGTCCACGTTGTGGAGGTATGAGCAGGATCGGTGGTTCCAACGGGAGTTTATGAAGCGTCGGCGTGGTTTGTTCAAGGTTACTGATGCCGAGTCGGTGTTGAAAGCTCAGATCAAGATTGCGTCTGACCCTGACAATAGGGCTTCTACTCAGGCTGCTCGTTTTCTTTTCGACTGGATGGATAAACTGGACGACAAGCAGGGTCATACTACTGACTTGAGTGAGTTGGATGAGGAAGAACTTCTTTCTCTGTTGAATGAATATGTCAAGCGCGACAATTAATCCGACTGATGTGAAGCGTGAGCTTCAGGTTCGCAAGGCGAAGACTGACGTTCGATGGTTTTTGAGGAACTTTTATCATATTCCCGTTGTCGGGGTTGGCCCTGCTTTATTTGAATTGAGGGATTATCAGGAAGAGATTCTGACTACTATTGAGGACCACGAGTTGGTGGTTTCTTTGAAGGCCAGGCAGGTCGGTATGACGACTGTGTGTGTCGCGTTTGCTACTCATGACGCTTTGTTTCATGCCGACCGACCCTGGCTGCTTGTTTCGAAGAATGAGGAGGGTGCGAAGAAGATGTTGTCTCGCGCCCTGTACGGGTATGATAGGTTGCCGCCTTGGTTGAAGGCGAAGTTGCCTCAGATTAAGAATCGTACTCAGACGTTGGTGGAGTTTGATAATGGGTCGCGTTTGGAGGCTATCCCTTCGGTTGCCAGCACGGGTCGTGGTGACTCTGTGTATGGCGCTATCTTGGACGAGTTCGCCTTTATGGACTATGCAAGTGAGGTTTTCGCTGCTTTGGAGCCGCTTGTCTATGGGCGAATGATTGTGATTTCTACTGCTAACGGTATGGGTAACCGTTTCCACGAGATTTGGCTTGACAGCCTGTTGGATGACTCTGTGTGGCAGGGTATCTTCTATGCGTGGGATGTTGTCCAGTCTCGCACGAAAGACTGGTATGATAGGAAGAAGCTGTCGTTCCGTGGGCAGGAGTGGCTGTTTTTTCAGGAGTATCCTTCTGATCCTGAGGAGGCTTTCGCCAAGTCTGGTCGCACCGTGTTTGGTGCCGACCTGTTGGCGTTGCAAGAGTGGCAGCCGCCTGAAAAGTATTTCGAATGGTATGATGGCGAGTTTCACGAGACGGATGATCCGTCTCCGTTTGCGTTGCGTGTGTGGGAGGAGCCGCATGTGTGGCGCGACGACGAGCATGATTATGTTGTGCAGAAGCCGAACTATGTGATTGGTGTTGACGTTGCTGAGGGTTTGGAGCATGGCGACTATACGGTTGTGACTGTGTGGGATGCGAATACGAATACGCTTGTTGCGTCTATGCAGGCGCATTTCCCGTTGGAGGATTTGGACGATTTTCTTTTTGACCTTGGTGCCTGGTATTATTGGGCTTTGCTTGTTGTTGAGCGAAACAATCAGGGTATTGCTGTCCTTGTTGGTTTGCAGCGTAGCCGTTATCCTCGTATTTATCGGGCGGCCTCGTTGGCTAAGGTGAGGCGGAAGCGGTCGTTGGATATCGGGTGGATTACTTCTAATCAGACGAAGCCTAAGCTGATTACTGATTTTGTTGCTGCTTTGCGTGAGGTGAAGGTAGTGTTGTATGATGCTGCGTTCCGTCAGGAGGCGCAAGTGTTTGTGATGGATGGTAAGGGTGGTTATGCTGCTACTGGTGGTAATCATGATGACTTTATCATGTCTACTCTTATTGGCTATCAGGGTGTGTTGGAGGTTGGGAAGTATCCTGTGGTGTGGAAGGATACGACTATGCGGCCTACTACGTTTGATGATGTGTTTGCGGTGGCGTATGCGCCACGCCAGCAGTCACATTTTTTGGATGTGCCGATTGGTGGTAAGCCGAAGGTTGAGGCGAGGCATGGTTTTTTGGTTCACCCGTTGAATGTGAAACAAAAGAACACTTAATGTTATTCAATAGGAGGTTTAATTTATGCCGACAAGCAGAGATGGTGACATTCGCACGAACGCTCCTTGGAGTTTGAAGTCCAAGTCGAAGAGTGTTCCGCGTTCAGGGATGAACGCTGCTCCTGGTAATACGACTGCTGGGCCGACCAAGAATCCTTCGGGTTCTATGGATCGCCCGCATGTTGATATGATTAACCGTAATAAGTCTGAGGCTACTACTCAGTCTCCTACGGTTGGTCGGACGGAGCGTAAGCGCCAGTCTTCTCCGCGTGGGTCGAGCGACATGTTTGGTTCGAAGTCCCCGAAGGTTTCGGGTTCTAAGAATCAGGGCACCGCTAATAAAGAGGAGCCTATGGCTCGTATCAATAGTGGTAAGACTAGTGTTCGCAACTACCCTGCGGGGAGGAACCGTGGCCGAAACTTTAAGGGCTGATTGTGAGCATGCTTCGCAGAAGTATTTGGATGGAGCGTGGAGATGCGCCTCCTGTGGGGGGCGTATTCCTCGTCGTAAGTTTGATCCTTCCAAGTTTGATTCTGTTAGGTTTAATGGTCTTCATGCGATGAAGGCCTTTCGTGAGTATGGCATGACTGAGAGTCAGATGACTCGCAAGACGCTTGAAGAATATAAGAAGAAGAATCCTGATAAAGACCCGATTCGGGTAGACGGAAAGGATCGTTGGATTTGAGAAACTATCCGTATTGAAACATGACAGTAGAATCTAGTAAAGGGGCGATGACAAACTAATGGCTGTTCCAGATTACGTTGAAGGCGTGACGATTGGTGGTGGGACTAGTGTTACCCTGGATTTAACTGGACGTGAGGTCGGCGACCTTCTTTGGATTGTTTACACTTCCAATGGAGCGCTATCGGACCCCACGGGTTGGACAAACGCTACTGGTAACGTACAGTGGCCGAATGGTGCCTCTTTCGGCGCAATGTTCTATAGAGTAGTAGACGGAACCGAGACGTCCCCTGTTGTGGTATCTGGTGCGGGTGCATCAGATAGATGGATTTCTTTTGGCATTGCGAACGCCAATCAAGACTATAGTACCGATGCACCCGCCGCTGGAACTGGATTGAGGACCGCAGATGTTCAGACGTTTGATCCCCCATCTGTCACTCCAGGTACTGCTGGGGCTGGAGTCCTACACACCGTCTTTATTCCCGTTTGGCGCAACGGCGGCAATAAGGCCGTATCGCCCTCGACTGGCTATGAGCGCGTTACCCAGTCTGCCTCTGGCACTGGTTCAACCGATTTATGCGCTGATCTCTTTGTGGAAGAGATAGAAATCTCAACATCCGAAGACCCAGACACTCTTACCTATACAGAAGGATGGACCGCATATCGCATTGGCGGTAATACTGTCGCGTTTTTGACGCCGCTCCCAGTTCCAGAAGCTCCAACAAATCTGACGCTAAAGGCGCGCGGCAACGGAGTCTCTCTTGGTTGGACAGACAACAGCACTGACGAGACTGGATTTAAGGTCGAACGCTCGCCGAACGGGAGTGACAGTTGGAGCCTGCTGACTACAACTGCGGCTAATGTTACCAGCTATACCGACAGCACCGCCGTCAAGGGGGCCACTTATTACTATAGAGTCTCGTCGACGAACGCCAATGGTGACAGCTCCTATGCTACTGGAAGCCTTGAGTACGTTGTTGGAGGGGGGCCAGCTCCTGCACCTCCCCCAGACACTGACCCTGGAGGCGGAACAGGGCCATCGGCCTCCCCGTCTCCACATCAAGTCCAGAGCGGTGTTTACACGTTTGTTGGCTATCAGAATATTCTTAATAGTTTCTATCAGAAGCGCATGAAAGAGGAGCGCGAGATTCGCAGTGCAGAAGGAGGAGGCAATGCCTAGAACGAGAAACAAAATCAGAGAGCGTGAGCGTGTATTTCGTAAGCGTGACGATTTGGGGCGTGAACTCCCCGAGTTGAAGGACGCTATTGATAAGGCCTGGAAGGAGCAGACTAGTGATTCAGAGTCGAATCGGATTCCCAAGGAATCTAAGTAAGAACAAGCCTTCTGAGGAGGAGCTTGATTTTGTCAAGTCATTGCAGTCGCTTTTGGCTGATGCGAGAAGTATCCGTCAGGCGACCCGCGAATCACAGTGGCGTGACAGTGAAAAGAGGTATCTTGGAAGACAGCCTATTACTAACGCTGATGATCCTACTGCCGATGCTATTATTGTCAACAAGACTTTTTCGACGGTGGTGACTGTCGCCCCGTTTGTTTCAACGGGCGACGTAGAGTTTTATGTTCGGCCTTTCTCGTCTGATTCTAATTCTAATAATGCGCGTCTGATTAGCATTTGGCTGAACCGCATGTGGCGGTCGAACGAGTTTGACGGGAAGGCTCGCTTTGAGCATTCCGCCTGGGATTCGATCGTGTATGGCGACGGCTATCTGTTGGCGTCGTATCGTATTCACGAGAAGGTTCGCCGCGGCGAGGATGGTGAGGCTATCCCGCTGTCGGAGAAGACGATTGCAGAGTTCTTCATTGAGAACGTTTCGCCTTGGGACTTCTGGATGGACAGGTATGCTACGAACTTGTCGGATGCTCGCTGGTATATTCGGCGTATCGTCATGCCGAAGGATGATGCGATGGATGACGATAGTCTATATTACACTGACTATCTTGACGAGACTGATAGTGTCGAGGATTTGTGGGATAACGCCTATGTGCAGCACACCATCAAGGAGGGTGAGCGTGGCATGGTCGTTATGTACGAGTATTATGATCGAGTGAAGAATCGTAAGATCATTTTCTCCGAGTCGTGTGACATGCCTCACCAGTGGGTGGATCACGTTGCGTCTAATGTGGTTCAGATTCCGAACCATAGGATTCCAGGATTGCCCTACCACATGGGTGATGTGGAGCAGATCAACCACTTGCAGGACGAGTTGAATAAGACTCGTTCGCAGATGATTACGCATCGTCGCAGGAACACGCTGAAGTATTTCTACGATAAGAACTCGTTTGACGACGAGGCTATCATGGCGTTGCAGTCTTCTGCGATTGGCATTGGTGTGCCTGTGGATACGTCGAATGCTTCTATCGGAGAGTTGTTCCAGGCTGTGAATCCGCAGCCAATCCCCGAGGATGCGTATAATGTTGCACAGCTTATCTCTAATGATATTGATGAGATTACTGGTGTCAACGAGTATCTTCGCGGGAACTTGTCGGAGATTCGTCGCACGGCGACGGAGGCTTCGATCATCGAGGGTTCTTCGAATACGAAGATTCGTGCGAAGGTGGAACGTGTTGAGCGTGCCGCCCGCAACATTGGGCAAGTTCTTTTGGAGCTTGCTGGTGAAGTCCTGCCGACTACGAACGAGCAGGAGCTAGAGCTTTACCTGACGGGTGAGGAGGCGCAGCAGGCGCTTGCTCAGTCTGGTCAGGATATTTATGACGAGAATGGTGATCCGAGGGACGCTATTCTTACGCCTGACCCTGGTTTGTTCCAGGGCAAGTATGAGGTGTTTGTGCAGACTGGTTCGACCGAGTTGAGGTCGCCCATTCAGAATGAGCAGCGTCATCGTGAAATCTTTATGACGTTGGTTAACGTTGCTCCAGTCTTGCAGCAGCAGGGTGTTGTCATTTCGTTGCGTCACGCGTTGACGAAGTGGTTGGAGTCTGCTGGTATCACCGACATTCACGCATATCTTAATGACCCTGCCGCTTTTGCAGGTGCCGAGCAGGCGCAGATTGCTGCCCTGATGGGCCAGGCTGGCATGGGTCAGGAGGCTATGGGGCCTCCAACCCAACAGGGCCTTCCCAATCAATACGCTGAGGGAGCGCCTCAAGGGATTGTAAACGAAGACAATAGTGGAATGCTAGAACCTGAAGCAGCGTTGGGGTTTTAGAACACTTAACGATATATATAGGAGGTATATAACCGATGGAGATTGACGGACTCCCCACTTTGGACGATCTGTTCGCTGAAAACTTTGGCGACGGTCAAAGCGACGACCCTGACGGGGGTCAGGTTTCGGACGTTTCAGATGCCGATATTGTGGTGGAACAATCTGACGACACTTCTGAGGTTCCTGCCAAGCTGTCTGATCTTCTCGACTCCGAGGAGGATGCGCAGTCAGACGACGGAGGACAAGCCGACGACGGCCCCGATGTTTTGGCACAGGAGGTTGTTCTGCCTGATGGGCAAACTGTCACTGTACAGGAGTTGATTCGTCAGCGGGACGAAATGCGTAAGGACTATACTCAGAAAACTCAGGAGCTAGCTGAACAGCGCAAGCAGTTTGATGAAGAGAAAGGTTCGCTTGAAGGCGCTCGCGACTTGCGGGATATGCTGCAATCTGATCCGATTGGTACTATTACCGAGATGGCTTTGCGTGCAGGTATCATTGATGAGCAGACTGCGAGGGTCGCCAGCCAGCGGCGTAATGTTAGGGCGGAGGATGTGATCCCTAGGCGGGATGATGCCGCTGACATTGAGCAGTTGGTTGAGGAGAAGGCGCGTGAAATGCTGGAAAGCATGATGAAGGATAATCCTGCCATGCAGGAGTATGAACTTCGCCAGGCGCAGAATCAAGTGAATGCTGCTTTTGAACAGCTTGAAGGCGATTATGGCGTGTCGTTTGATACGGCTGATCGTAATACGCTGTTGGAGTTGGCTCTGAAGTGGAATGAGCCAAATCTAGAATACGTCTATTTGAAGGCTCAACGTGAGCTTGATAAGAAGCAGAAGGCCAGGGGACGGGTTAAGGCTGCACAGCCTAAGCGTGGTGTGTCTGGTACTCAGCCTGGTGATGCTGACGTAGTAACGGAAACCCCCAAGACTCTAGAGGACGCATGGAAGCGTGCCGAAGTGATGCTTGGGGCATAGGAAAGGAGTGAACAACATTGGCTGGAAATCCGAGCTTTGACGATCTTGTCTCGCAGACGCTTGACGCGTATGCTCCGACGATCGTTGATAACGCTTTCTCTTCGAAGCCCTTCTCGTGGGTGCTGAAGAATGAGGGGCGTATCCAGAATAAGGATGGCGGTCTGACCTGTGTTGTGGACCTTCTGTACGCTGAGAGCCAGAATCATGGTTCTTATAGCGGCTCTGACACCTTCTCTACCGAGGACGATAACAACATTACTGCTGCACAGTATGATTGGGCACAGTATTATGGTCTGTTTAAGGTCACGGGTTTGGAGGAGGCCAAGAACTCTGGTTCGAAGACTCGTATCTTCGATCTGGTGAAGACTCGCGCGAAGGCGCTGGAAATGACTATGGCTGAGAACTTCGATGAGATGTTCCTTGGTGATGGTTCTGGTAACAGTGGCAAGGACTTTATTGGTCTGAAGGCTATTGTTTCTGCCAGCGATCCGTCGTGGGGCGATCTTGGTGGCATTGATGCTGCGACCAATACTTGGTGGCAGTCCACTGTCGACTCGACTTCCGAGGCGTGGTCGACGTGGGGATTCAGTGGTATGACCGACATGTGGTTGACTGTTTCGGAGGGTAATGACCATCCGACTCATATCTTCACTACGAGCGCGGTTTACTCTGCGATCCACAATGCTTTGACTCAGAATGCTCGCTATATGGACCCCGAGGTGGCTGAGGCTGGTTTCCAGAATCTCCTGTGGATGGGCGTGCCCATCGTGTATGATAAGTATGTGGATGCTGGTCACCTTTATATGGTGAACATGAACTACATTACTCTTCAGACTCTCGCAGGGGTCTGGATGCAGCCGTCCGAATTCATCAAGCCGATCAACCAGGATGTGAAGTACAAGTACTTCCTCTGCTATGGTCAGCTTGTTACGGACAATAGGCAGCGTCACGGTCTGCATAACGGTCTAACTGACGCCTAAGCAGTTTGGCAGGGTGGGGGTTTCGGCCCCCACTCTGCTACGAAAGGTTTTGTATGAAGAAGAGTTTGAACAATCCGAGTGGCATGTCGTATGACGACTATTATACTAGGGGTGCGGTCACAGTTAAGTCTGTGCCGCTTTCTGGTGCTGGTGTTCCTTACGGTAATTATGTTGTGAGGGACGAATGTCAGGGTGTTACGAAGTCTGGTGAGGCTTGTAGTGCCCGCCCTGTTGGTGGCACACATTTGTGTGCGGGGCATACTAAGCAGGCGAAGGCTAAGACGAATGCAGCTAAGTGATATTCGTACCGCTGTTCGGCGTCAGACGCTTATCCCTACGGGTGATTTGTCTGATGCTAGTTTGAATGCGATTATTAATGAGGGGGTTCGCCTGGTTGCTGGTGCCCAGAGGTGGCCTTGGTTGCAGCAGGCTAGCACCATTACGACTGTTGCTTCGCAGACGGAGTATAATCTTCCTGCGGATTACATGTTTATGGATTTGATTGTGCGTAATGGTAAGAAGATCAAGTTGAAGGAGATTCCTTTCGAGTATTATACTCAGCTTGTGGGAGATGATCCTAATACGAGTGCTGATTCTCGGTACTATTATTTGCGTGAGTCTACGATTGGTTTGTATCCTACGCCTTCTGCGAATGAGACTGACGCCTATCACATCTATTATTTTGAGAAGCCCACCGAGTTGTCGAATGATTCAGATACTCCAGAGTGGGTGGATTTGTACCACCATGTGTTGGTGGAGTATGGTATTTCTCGTGTTTTTGAACGTGAGGAAATGTATCAGGAAGCACAGCTTCACTATCAGAAGTTTGTGCAGCTTATCGCCGAGATGGCGAAGTTCTATCGTCTGAGACATCAGGGCGATCTGTTGATTTATGGTGATGGTCGTAGATCGGAGTGGGACTGGAGGCTTCACTTTAGTCAGGAGGTTGGCTAATGCCTGCTCAGGTCGAGTCTATTCGTATCCCTGGGTTCCCTAAGGGTATCTATTCTAACGCCCCTGAGGACCTGATTCCTCAGGAGAATGTTTCTGATGCTGAGAATGTTCTGTTTGGTCTGCTTGGTGAGGTGACTTCTCGTGGTGGGATCACAAAGTTTTCTACTTCTGATCCTGTTGGCATGAACTTTGGTCGGGCTATCCACCCTTACATTGATAATAGTTTGAATGATTGGCTTATCGTTGTGGATAATGACGACGAGGTTTGGTCGGTGAATATCACTTCTGGGACTACCCTTGCTTCTGCTGGATTTCATATGGCTACTGGTATTACCGATTCTGCTTCATTTGACAAGAACTTGTATATGACGAGTCGTGGAAGCGACGGTGGGCATACTGCGACTTATTATAATAAGGTCAAGTTTGATGGTTCGACTTGGACTTATTTCTCTGACGGCACGCTGAATGGTAGCGGTAGTGAGTTTCCTGTTGCTTCTTCTCTTCTTGTCGCGCATGAGCGTATGTGGGCTGGGAACGTCAATACGTCTGGCGGGCCTTATCCGAGTCGAATTTACTTTTCTGATATTGGTGATGCTGAGACGTGGCAGTCTACTAACTGGATTGATATCGATCCTGACGACGGGCAGGAGGTTCGTAACCTTGTCTTGTTTGGTGAGCGTATTGTGATCTTCAAGAACTTCAAGATGTTTGTACTGGTGGGGAAGGATGAATCTTCTTTTGCTTTGTATCCTGTCTCTACATCGTATGGTTGCATGTCTAACCGCGCTGCGGTTGTGGCTGAGGAGAGACTGTATTGGATCGACACTCAGAATGGATTCATGTCTTTCGACGGTGCAGATATTAAGAGGATCAGTGACCCAATCCAGGACTGGTTTGATGCTAATGTCGAGTTCAACAATGGCTCTACCGTCTACACGGATGGCTCTCATGTTTATTTCACTGTTAAGACTTCTGCGAGTGCCAATGGTTACCCTAATGTGACTTGGGTGTACAATATTCGCACCGAGTCTTGGTCGCGCTTTGATGCTGGTGCCGCTGATGTGACTGTGTTTGAATCTGTCGTCTATGGGGTTGGTGCTTCGGTTGCGACTGATGAGGGAATCTTTAAGATGTGGACTGGTACTGACGATGATGGCGCAGATTTCGCTTGTTATCTGAAGACTGGTTGGTTGTCGTTTAATGACGACATTCACCAGTGGAAGCGTGTCAGGTCTATGGACCTTGCGTTGGATGCTGGTGCGTCGAACAACTCTGCTGTTACCTTAGAGGTGTTCATGGATTATAGTACGTCTTCGACGTTTAGTAGTTCTATTAATACTGCTGTGTCTAACCAGGACTTAATGTATCATCATGTCCCTGGCGTGTATGACAATGATAACGATCCTTTTGCTAGGGTGTTTGCATTCAAGTTGTCTTCTACCACAGGTGACCCTTGGGAGCTTTCTCACATTCAGCTTGATTATAGCGTGCGGAATCAGAGGCGTAGGGGGCAGGTCTAGTGGCTAATGTTGGTTACGCCTCACCTGTTTCGTTTGCTGGGGATCAGAAGAATCTTGGTGGTTCTCTAGAGCGGTTCCGTCAGAATCTAGAAGCCCACCTGAACTCTTTCGTGCCATCCTATAATAAGGATGATGCTGACCTTTATGTGAATGACGGTGTTGTGGCGTCGGCTACGTTTACGCCGACGTTGAGCAATCATCTTGTTACGAAGTCGTATGCTGACACTCTGGCAGGCAACTATCTGCCGTTGGCTGGTGGCACTATGACTGGTGCCATTGCTTTGCCCGATGGCTCTTCTTCTGCGCCTGCCTTGACGTTTTCTGCTGATTCTGACATGGGTATCTATCGATCTTCTGCTGATTCTTTTGGTCTTTCCCTTGGCAGCAATGACGTTATGTTCTTTGAGAAGGCGGCTGGGACGCTCGGTCATGGGTTGATTATTAGAACAAGTGACAATCCTTCTGGCACTGAAAGTCTTCTTGAGGTGCGCGCGAGCGGTGGCGCGGTTCATTTTATCACCACTTTTGGTGGTTCGGTTCAGGCGTCAAATGATTTTGCTTTCGTTAATGACACCGATACCAAGTTCGTTAACAGCGCTGCAGATCAGATTCGGGTAGATGTTGGTGGCTATTTTGCTGGTCAGTGGGGTGGCGCAAGTGCCGATTGGAATGGTTGGTTTAAGGTTCCTGATGGTACCCTCTCGTTGCCTGGTGTCATGTTTGGCAATGACACTAATACTGGTTTCTATAGGTCTAGTGCTGATCAGATCACGCTTGTTGTTGGTGGTGCCGAGGGGATGCTTGTGAACACGACCATTTTCAGGTCTGTTAATATTTATAACTCTACTGATGGTAGTAACAATCCGAACGTGTTTGTTAACTCTGCGGGTCGCCTGTATCGGACGACTGGTGGGATCGATGCTGATACGGTTGATACGCTTCATGCTTCTTCGTTTCTTCGTTCCGATGCGAATGATACTTTCACTGGTACTACTCTTAGTATGAGTGGTAACTTGTCTTTCTCTTCTTCGACGTATGGTGTCGTGAACTTTTGGCCCACTTCAGACGACTTGTATGATTGTGGTAGTGCGGCTAGAAGGTTTGACGATGTGTACGCTACGAATGGTACTATCATTACTTCGGACCCTTCCACGAAGAGTAATGTTCGGGCTGGTACGCCTGGCCTGCAGTTGCTTAGGCGTGTGCAGCCTATCACGTTTAATCGTGATAATGGTGTGCGTGATCATGCTGGCTTTGATGCCGATGAAGTTAAGGCTGCATTGGATGAGCTTGGTATTGATCTTGGTGCTTTTGTTGATCCTTCCTTGAATCCTAAGAAACTGGATTCGGGGGAAGAGTTGATTGGCCCTAAGGGGCTGAGAGTGGATGAGCTAGTTGCCGTCCTTTGGGACGCTGTTAAGGAGATTGATGATGAATTGGCAAGAACTATACGACGCGAAGGTACTGGAGGCAGCGGAGCTACGCCGCCAGGCCAGTAATCTTCATGCGCTGCTTGTGGCTGCGCTTGATACGCTGGGTGAGTTGGAGTTGCCAGACAATATTGAGCAGCTTGCTGGTCAGTATACGATCAAAGTCGAGAACGATGGCGAAGGATTGGTCGTTAGTTTAGAACAGAATACGTAATTTATAGGAGGTTTTTTATATGGCTATGACACCTGTGTCGGCTCTTACGGGTCCGACTATTGAGCGTGTATTGGGCCGAGGGTCTGTTGGTAATCCCAATCAGGCTAGACAGTTGCAGTCTGTTGCTCAGCCTGGCGGATACGGTGCTACTGGCGCTGCTCTTGGGGCGGCCGCAGGCCGCGCTGGTGCCACCTCTGGCGCTGGTTCGGCTACTTCTGGTACTAGGGGTGCTGGGGGAGGTTCTGGAGCCGCTGTGGGGCAACCTGGCGGCTCTAATGCTGGGGGCGGTGAGCG
>JABAOG010001018.1_pt2 | contig 36080 bp, 28 predicted proteins | sample 7062131 | NCBI WGS metagenome assembly JABAOG01 (sample SAMN14538629, study PRJNA623070) | marine sediment metagenome | biome: marine biome [ENVO:00000428]; feature: marine pelagic biome [ENVO:01000023]; material: deep marine sediment [ENVO:00002113] | place: India: Arabian Sea | collected... | reverse complement strand
GAGTCGGAGTCGGACTCGGAGTCGGAGTCGGAGTCGGAGTCGGAGTCGGAGTCGGAGTCGGAGTCGGAGTCGGAGTCGGAGTCGGAGTCGGAGTCGGAGTCGGAGTCGGAGTCGGAGTCGGAGCTCGGAGTCGGAGTGTCGGAGTCGGAGTCGGAGTCGGAGCTCGGAGCCGGCCCCCCGCTCGGCTCAGTAGTCGAGGCGCTCGTAGGGATCGCTGCGCATGGCGGTCGGCTCCTCGGCGGCCATGGTCTCCGTGGTCGCGCGCATGGTCCGCCGCGCTCGACGGCGTCGACGCATGGTCTGCGGCTCCGGCGGCAGCTCGGTGAGGAGGATCGTTCGCTCCTGGCCCGCGGCGAGGGTGGTCTCCACCGTCTCGTAGCCCTCGAGCTCGAGAGTGATGGGCAGGTCCTCGCTCGGCAGCAGCTCCCGGCGGAAGGGCGTCTGCCCGGCGACCTCGTCGTCGATCACGACGTTGGCTCCGGGGGGCTCGGTCTCGAGCAGCGACGCCATCGGCTCGGCGGCCGGTTCTTCCGGCTCCTCCGGCGTGGTCGGCGCCAGCGGTGGGCCGGCGGTCTCCGTCGGCTCGCTCGGCGAGTCGTCGGTGAGCACCCAGGCGGCGACGCCGACCGAGAGCAGGAGCACGGCCACCGCCGCGGCGATCGCCGCCTTCGGCGGACCGCTGCGGGTGCGGCCGAAGACGCCGGTGTGGGCGTTCTTGAACGCCTCGACGTCCTTGATGCACTTCTCGAGGCCGCGGGCGAATTCGGTGGCGTCCTGGAAGCGGCGCGCGGGGTCCTTCTCGAGGGCCTTCAGCACGGCGCGGTTCAACGACGCGGAGATCGGTCGCGTGGGCGCGACCTTGATCGGAGGCTCGGGCTTGTCGCGGATGTGCTTGGCCATCACGACGACCGCGTCGTCGTCCAGGAAGGGCGGTAGGCCGGTCAGCAGCTGGTAGAGCAGGACGCCGACGCTGTAGAGGTCGCTGCGCGGGTCGAGGGACTTCCCCTGCGCCTGCTCGGGCGACATGTAGCGCGGGGTTCCGAAGACGGTGCCCGCCTGTGTCTCGAGCTGGTCGAACTGGTTCTCGCCCTCGAAGACCTTGGCGATGCCGAAGTCGAGCACCTTCACCACCGGCTCGGCGTGGCCCTCGACCCCGGCGAGCATGATGTTGTCCGGCTTGAGGTCGCGGTGGACGATGCCCTTCGAGTGCGCTTCGTGCAGCGAGCGGAGCACCTGCTGCACGACCCGGATCGCCAGCAGCGGGTCGAGGCACCCCTCGCGGTTGAGACGCTTGGTGAGCGTCTCCCCCTCGAGCATCTCCATGGCCAAAAAGAGCGTGCCGTCGGCGGTCTGACCGAAGTCGAAGACCCGCACGGTGTTGCCGTGCTGCAGCAGGCTCATGGCCTTCGCCTCGCGGTGGAAGCGAGTGACCGTGTCCGGATCCCAGCTCGCCTCCTCCTTGAGGAGCTTCAGCGCCACCGGCCGGTCCAGCCCGACCTGCCGCGCACGGTAGACGCTGCCCATGCCGCCGGAGCCGATCAGTGAGAGCACCTCGAACCGGTCGGCCACCACGCGGCCGACGTTCTGATCGAGGTTTTTGGCACCGACGCTCATCGTTCGGCGGTCCCACTCCCCCAAGTGCCTGCGCTCGGCGGCATCATCGGCGGAGGATATCACCCCCGCTCGGCGACCGCAGCGTCGAGGCGGTGAATCACCTTTCAGGGGCGTCGGGCGTCACAGTACATGGGCCAGAAGCGTCCATCGGCTTGGCTCACCATACTGGGACGGCAGACGTTGCCGGCGCCGCACTGCTCGTTCGTGCAGCAGGCGCCGGTGGGCGACCCGTCGAAGTTGCAGGCGGCGAAGGCGTCGTTGTCGGCGCCGGCCAGGTAGTAGGAGCAGCCGCCGCCACCGCAGTCGCCGTCGACGGCGCAGGCCTGATCGTCGCTGCAGGTCCCGCAGACGCCGAAGACGCACTGGCAGTCGCCGAAGGCGCACTCGTTGTCCTGCTCGCAGAAGCCCCCGGCGCGCTGGATACCGGGCACACACGCGGTGACCACGGTCCCGTCGTCCCGGTTGATCAGCGCGCAGCCGGAGCCGCTGGGGCAATCATTCGGCCGGCGGCAGGGCCCGATGCAGGTGCCCGACTGGCAGAGGCCCGATCGGCAGTCCCCGTCGGTGCTGCAGCCCTGACCGGCGTTGGCGCTTCCCAGCGCGGTGCGGCCGTGGAGCGCCGGCTCGAAGTCCAGCGGCACGCAGGCCCGGGTCCCGGTGCCCGCGTCCCAACAGAACTCTCCCAGCGCGCAATCGTTGTCCGAGCAGCAGGCCTGGATGCAGATCTTGGGCTCCGAGCGGGCGATGCCGAGCACCTCCGGGAGCGCGCAGACCTGGCTCGAGCACTCGTCGTTCTGGACGCAGCTCTGACCGTTGCCCTTGCGCGGCTGGCAGTCGCCGGTGACCGACGAGCAGAAGACGTCCCCCGGCCGCGCGTCGCAGATCTCCGGCGTGCAATCGACGGCGATGCACTCACCGTCGGGGCCGCAGATGGTCGGCGCCAGGCACTGCTCGCCCCGGGGCGCTCGGCAGTCGTCGGCGATGCAGCCGAGGCCGCTCTCGCAGAAGGGGCGGCCCACGACGTCGGCGCAGAGCGAGTCCCGCGGAGCCGCGACGGCACCGTCCGGGGGCTCGCCCGGCGGCACCGCGAAGCCATCGCAGTCGCGATCGATGGAGTCGCAGAGCTCCGGCGCGGCGGGGTTCACCTCGGCGAGGGTGTCGTTGCAGTCGATGTTCCCCTCTTCGAGGCGGCAGCGGCCGTCCGGGTCCACGCAGTCGGTGGTGCCGCAGGTGGTGTATCCGTCGCCGTCCCGGTCGAGGCCCTCGTCGACGAGGCCGTCGCAGTCGTCGTCGCGGGCGTCGCAGCTCTCCATGCGGTCCGTCAGCGCCTCGTCGATCATGCCGTCGCAGTCGTTGTCGAGGCCGTCGCAGACCTCCACGCCCATCTCGCAGGTCAGCTCGACGCAGTAGCCCAGGTCATCGCCCTCGGTGCCGCAGATCGCGGTGTCGGAGCCGCAGACTCGGGCGCCCGGGGGATCGCAACGAATGCGCTCCGGCGGCTCGATGACCACCGAGCAGGCCGCGCCGAAGGTCAGGGCGAGGAGCAATACGCGGAGACCACGCATCAGAAACGCCCCTCCACGAGCAGGGTGGCGGTGCTCGGTCCGAGCTGCAGTCGCGCGGAGGCGCCCTCCTCCTCGTCCACCTCGCGCTCGAAGGTCCGCACCCGGAGCAGATAGAGCAGGAGCGCGCCGATCTCGGTCGCCAGCCCGGCGGCCAGGAAGATGTCCGCGGCGAGGGCCAGCCGATCGGCCTGGTCCATCACCGCCTCTTGCTCGTTCCGATCCGCGTCCGCGCGGAGGATGAAGTCGTGGGCCTCGTTGCGTTTGGCCCAGGCGACGCCCCCGAGCGCTCCGCCGAGGGCGAGCAGGCCCGCGCCGGAGGCGAGGGTGGCCCAGAAGGGCGTGTCGGCCACGCCGCGCTCCCGGACGATCACCGTGGGGGTCAGCTGCCGCAGCTCCGGAGGCTGCTCCGACTGGCGCAGCGCGAGCCACTCCTGGGCGCCGCGGACGCGCCTCAGCGTGGTCTCCGCGCGCTCGCGCTCCTCGACCATGTCCTCCGGCAAGAGCTCGAGGTACTGCTCGCCGTAGGCGATCGCCTTCTCCAGATCGCCGAGCAGCTCGTAGATCCGGGCCAGGTTGAAGATCAGGGTGGTCGATCCCGGGTCGAGCTGCAGCGCTCGCTCCATGTCCACCGCCGCCTCCTCGTAGCGCCCCGCTTCGTAGTGGGCCCGGCCGCTCTCGAAGAACTCGAGCGCCTCCGGTGGCGGCTCGTGGGTGTCCTCCTGCGCGAGCGCAGGCGCACCACCGAGGGTCGAAGCGACGCAAGTCAGCGCGAGCGTGAGCCGGAGGATCACGGCCGCACCATAACCGACCGTTCCCGAGTGTGGATAGGGCGATGGCGGATTCGGGTGCAGTGCTGGCCACTTGGCGTACCATGGCGCGCCCGTGTCGCCCCCGTTCTCCAGCCTCCGCTCGGCGGCCCTCGTGCTCGCCTCGCTCGCCTGCCTCCTCACCTCGTCGGCGCGGGCGCAGTGGGCCACGGCCGACGAGCGGGTGTGGGCTCCGGCGTCCGATCTGGTCGCGACCGACGGCGCCTGGGGTGTGGCCCTGGACCCGGCCGCCTTGGCCTTCCTCGAGTCCTGGGAGCTGGCGGTGCTCCATCAGGAGAGGGCACCGACCGGCGGTCCGCGCGGGGAAGCGGTCTACGCGGCCACCAAGCTCCCCTTCCGCCTCGCCCTCGGCGGCGGCGTCGAGTGGCGCCACGGGGGCAGGTTCGACGGCGGCCGGGCCTCGCTCGCGCTCGCCTGGGCCAAGAGCCCCGAGCTCGCCTTCGGCGGCGCGCTCCGGTGGATCGCCGCCGAGCAGCCCTTTGGCCGCGAGGGCGAGCTCGAGCTGCGGCAGCGCGTGGGCCTCGATCTGGCGGCCACCTGGCGACCGCGATCCGATCTGGGCGCGGCGCTGATCCTCGAAGACTTGCTCGGCCCCGCCGGCCTGGTCCGCGGCGAGCAGACCGTCCCCTTCCGCGCCATCCTGGCCGGGCAGCTGCGCCCCTTCCACGACGACCAGCTCATCGTCGAGCTCGCGGCGGCGGTGGACACCACCGGGGCCATCGGCGGGCGCGGCACGCTCTCGCTGCGGGTCGACCGCCTCGGGCGCCTCAGCGTGCTCGGGGAGGTCTCCGATGTGGCCGGCGAGCGGGACTGGCGGGTCGCCGGTGCGCTGGCGCTCGACTTCGGCCGGGGCGTTCGCGTCGAGGGCGGTGGCGGAACCGGCGACGGCGACTTCTGGTTCGCCGGGGCGCGTCTGCGCGGCGCGGAGCGGACCACCGGCATCCACGTCGCCGAGCACGTCGACGACCTGGAGATCCGCGGCAGCCTGAACGAGCGGCGGATCCTCGCCCTCGTCCACCGTCTCGAGCAGGACCGGCGCGATCCCCGGGTGCGCGGCGTCTTCCTGCGCCTCCGCGACACCGACATGGCGATGGCCTACGCGCAGGAGGTGCGGGAAGCGATCGCCGCCCTCGAGGAGGCGGACAAGCCGGTCGTCTGCCATCTGGACGCGGGCGGCGGCAGCGAGCTCTACGCTTGCGGTCCGGCGCGGCAGACCTTGGTCGACCCCGCCGGTGGCGTGCGGCTGATGGGCCCCCACATCCACGTGACCCTCTACGGCGAGGCGCTGGCCCGCTACGGGGTGCGCACCGACTTCGTCCGCATCGGCCGCTTCAAGAGCGCCGTGGAGAGCTACACCCGGGGCTCGATGAGCGGTCCGGCCCGCCGGCAGCGGGAGGCCTTCCTCGACGACGTGCAGGCGCGCTTCGTGGCCGATCTGGCCCGCGACCGCGAGGTGCCGATGGCCCGCGTCCAGGCGTGGATCGACGGTGGCCCCTACGCCGCCGGAGAGGCGACCGAAGCCGAGCTGCTCCACGACACCGCCGACGAGCGTGCGATGACGCCCCGGCTGCGAGAGGTCTTCGGCACCGCCACCCTCCGCAAGCCGCGAGCGCGGGTCGAGCGGACCGCCGGCGTCGCGCCGCGGGTGGGCGTGGTGGTGGTCGACGGGTCCATCGTCGACGGTGACAACGTCGACCTGCCGCTGGTGAACATCCACCGGACCGGCAGTCGGACCCTGGTCCGCGCGGTCGAGGNNCGCCGGACCCTGGTGCGTGCGGTCGAGGCGATGGCCGCCGACCCCTCGGTCCGCGCGATCGTCGTGCGCATCGACAGCCCCGGCGGGAGCGCGCTGGCCTCCGACCAGATCTGGCGCGCCATCCGCCGCGCCGCCCAGCGCAAGCCGGTGGTGGCCTCGATGGGCGCCGTGGCGGCGAGCGGTGGCTACTACGTGGCCAGCGCCTGCGACACCATCTTCGCCGTGCCGACGACGGTCACCGGCTCCATCGGGATCTTCTTCGGCAAGGGGGACTTCTCGCCGCTGGCCGAACGGCTCGGCGTGCACGTGGAGCCGCTCGGCCGGGGGCGGCGGGCCGGCGCCGAGTCGCTCTGGCGCCCCTTCAGCGGGGACGAGCGGGCGGTCCTCGCCGACAAGATCCGCCTCTGGTACCGGCTCTTCCTTCGCCGGGTCGCCGCCGGCCGGGACCTGTCCGTCGAACGCGTCCACGAGCTGGGGCAGGGGCGCATCTGGAGCGGCGACGCCGCCCACTCGCTCGGCCTCGTCGACGAGCTCGGCGGCTTCGCGGCGGCGTTGGCTCGAGCTCGTCGGCTCGGCCATCTGCCGCCGGATTCGGACGTGGTCATCGCTCCGGGTCGCCCCTCGACGCTCCTCGAGTACCTGCTCGGCTCGCTGACGCCCGACGCCTCCGCCGACGCCGAAGACTCGGTGCCCGTCGCCCCCGCGCTCGCGGAGGCGGCGGGCATGGCGATCTCGATGGGCAGCGACGGCGCGGTGCCGATGGCGCTGATGCCCGCGTCGATCTCCGTGCGCTGACCCCCGGCGGCGCGTGGGCTCGCGGGCTCCGGGTGCTAGGATCGGCTCCGTGACTTCCAGACGGGCTCTCGGAGCGCTCCTCGCGCTCGCGTCGATCATCGGATGCAAGAAGGGAGGCGACGCCTCCATCACGCCGCTCGCGCCGGTGACGGTGAGGGTGAACGAGACGCTGCGGGTCCCCCTCGAGGCCGAGGGCGGCGGCGGCGCGCTCTTCGCGGTGGGGGACTTCGAGCTCGCCGGTGCGCGGCTGATGGTCTCCGGATCCGCCGCCGCCGGTGGCGAGCTCCGCTGGACGCCGCTCGCGAGCCACGTCGGCAGTCACTCCATTCCCATCCAGCTCGTGGACGGAGGCAACGTGCTCGACGAGACCCTCCTGAGCGTGACCGTCGAGCCGGCGGCCGACTCGGCGCCGGTCTTCCTCCGGCCCGGTGCCGGCGGGACCTTCGATCTGACCGAAGATCCGCTGGTCGCCTTCGACATCGAGGTCCGCGACGACGACTCGGCCACCGTGATCATCCGTGAGAACGGCGAGCTGCCCGAGGGCGCCTTCATCGTCGACGTGGACGACAAGCGCGCCCGCTTCGAGTGGGAGCCGAGCGCCGACCAGATCGCGGCGAGCGAGCGGTGGACGATCCCCATCGCCGCCGACGACGGGGACCACCCGCCGACGGAGCTCGACTACATCGCCGTGCTCCGGGGCGAGGCGAAGCCCGGTTGCCCCGGCGATCCGCCAGTGGTGACCATCTCGTCCCCGGCGCCGGACGCGCGGGTCGCGAGCGAAGGTGGCTACCCGGTCACCGCCTCGGTGACCGATGACATGGGCCTTCGCGATCCGCCCTTGCTCTTCTACACGACGACCGAGCCCGACGACCCCGCCGACCCGGACGTGACCGCGTTCGAGCAGCTGGTGATGAGCCCCGCCGGATCCGATTGGACCGCGCGCATTCCCTCGCTCGACCTCGCCGACGGCGAGGAGGCGCCGCTCTACGTGGTGGTCAGCGCGACCGACAACGACGACTCGAGCGGGGCGAGCTGTGACCACCGCACCGATTCGTCGCTGCTCTCGTTCCTCGCGGTCGGCGGTGGCGCGGGCGGCGCGCTCGCGACCTGCGAGGCGTGCAGCGCGAGCGCCGATTGCGCCGACGGCCTCTGCGCCAGCGCGGGGGGCGGCGGTCGCTGCGTCCCCGGGTGCTCCGGTGACGGCGTCTGCGCCATGGGCGAGTGCGGCCCGACCGTGACCGTCGAGGGCTCGGTGCTCGCCGGCTGCGGTCCGACCGAGGACGTCTGCGGCGGCGGCGCGTGCGTCGACGACGGCCGCGAGGACGACGACACCATCGCGCAGGCCACGACCTATTCGGGCCCGATCACCGATGGACAGATCTGCGAGAACGATCCCGATCTCTTCGCCATCTCCGTCGGGGCCGGCGAACGGGTCACCGTGACCCTCGACGGCTTCGTCCACGCGGACGGAGACCTGGACCTGCAGCTGCTGGACGCCGAGGGGACGATCCTCGACTCGAGCGCTTCGACCGCGAGCTCGGAGACGACCGAGCATTGCTTCGCCGACGCGGCGACCGCCTACGCGAAGGTCATCGGCTACCTCGGCGGCGAGAACTCCTACGAGCTCGCGGCGCAGACGGCGGCCGACCCGGCGATGTGCTGCATGGACGATCCGAACGAGGAGAACGACACGCCCGCCGCCGGCGAGCCGCTCACCCTGAGCGGTGGGACGGCGGCCTTCGACGGGACCCTCTGCCCGAGCGACGACGACTGGTACACCTTCGACGTCAGCGGCTCGAACCGCGCGGAGGTCCTGCTCCTCATCGCCGACGACACGCAGGACCTGGACCTGGAGCTGCGCGACCCGAGCGGCGCGCTCGTGGCCAGCTCGCGCGGGGTGACCGACACCGAGAGCATCGACACGCTCCTGACCGCGAGCGGAACGTACAGCGTCGGCGTGCTCGGCTTCCTGCAGGACAGCAGCGACTACCTAGGCGAGGTGACGCTCACCGCGGAGAGCGGCTGCAGCGACGACTTCGACTGCCCGACCGACCAGGTCTGCGACGGCGGGAGCTGCGTGGACCGCAGCTGCACCGTCGGCGACACCTGCCCCGACGGTCCTTGCCCGTCGCCGGGTCCGGGGACGGCGAGCGAGTGCGGCGCCAGCTGTAGCTTCAACCGCGACTGCCGGAGCACGGAGGCCTGCAAGTGGCTCCCCGAGGGGCGCTTCTGCGGCCGCACCGGCAGCGGCGCCAACGGCGACGCCTGCGGCGACTTCACCGACTGTGGCGGCCAGCGCGCTTGCCTCGATTGGCCGAGCGGCACCTGCGCCCGGGCCGGCTGCAGCTCGAACTCGGACTGCGAGACGGGCACCTACTGCGTGTCGGTGGACTTCGGCCAACCGGTCTGCGCGCGCTCTTGCGCCGACTCGTCCGACATCTGCCGGACCGGGTACCGCTGCGCCGTGCAGGACGATCAGGGAGGGAGCGCGCGCCGGGTATGCGTGCCCTTCTGATCGGAGCCCTGGCCGTCGCCCTCGGCTGCGGCGACGACGGCGGCGAGGCGCCGGAGCCCACGCGGGTCCGGCCGCAGATCGTCGAGGTGCGGAGCAGCGAGCCGCAGCTCCCGGGGACGGCGCTCGCGTTGCGGGTGGCCAACCGCGACGCGCTCGTCGCGGCGCCGCGACTGGCGCTCGAGACGGAGGGGCAGACCTTCGAGCTGGCGCCGCGAGACCCGGGCGCCGACGCCGAGTGGGCCTACGAGCTGACGGCCACCATCTTCGAGGCGGTGGGGGAGGGGCGGCACGCGGTCACGCTGACCCTCTTCGGCGAGAGCCCGGCGGGGGCGCCGCTGCAGAGCGATCCCTTCGACTACGAGCTCGACCTCGTCACCGACCTCAGCTTCGCGATCGACGGCGCGCCGAGCGGATCGGTCTTCCGGAACGAGCCGGCGGTGTTGAGTGGGAGCGGCTTCCTCGAGCCGGCGGAGGGCACGATGGTCGCGCGCTTCTCCGGGGACTTCACGCCGGAGGGCGGCAGCGCGGCGCCGGTGGCGGCGGAGCTGCCGGTGACCCAAGCCGAGCCGGGGGACCGCAGCCGCGGGCTGGTGGTGCTGGGGACCGAGCTCGGCGGCTCGCTGCCCGGGACCTTCGAGGGCACGGTGACCTTGGAGGCGACCTTGGCCGGTCGGGTGCCGATGGCCACCGAGCCCTTCGCGACGACGCTCCGCTTCCAGCCCCCCGCGATCTTCCGCCTGGAGCCGAGCGCGGCGCCGCTCGAGCACGTGGTCTTGGTCCGCGGCGGCGGTTTCCTGGGCGGCGATCCCGACGAGCTGACCCTGGTGCAGCTCAGCGGCACCTTCACCGACCCGGTGGGCGGCACCGCGTCGATCGACGAGGAGCTGGTCCTCGAGTGGCGCGACGGCGAGACCCTCGCCTGGGTGCTGGACGCCGAGCCGGTGGGGCAGCGGCTGGTGGCGCCGCTCTTCGGTGACTCGGAGGGGCAGTTCGTCGGCACCATGACCCCGGTGACCCTCGCCGGCGCGACGGAGCTCGGCGGCCCCGAGGCGCCGATCACCCTCGATCTGACGCCGGTCACTCAGGTGGTCTGGGTCCGTTTCCTGCCGGGCTTCTACGAGAGCCTGCCGCGCTTCGGCCTGGCGGCGGCGGCCGGGGCCATCGAGCCACTGGTGGCGGAGCGCATCGAGGCCATCTTCGCGCCGTGGCGCGTCGAGGTGCGCCTCGAGCGGCCGACGGATGTGTCCGCGGCCGGCTACGCCACCGTGGAGATCGGTGGCCCCGACCCGAACGGCCTGGGCCTCTTCGGCTACGACAACACGCCGGGCAAGGACGTGGGGAACCTGCGCCTCTTCGACGCCATCGGTGGCGAGAACGCCGAGACCCAGGAGGACGGCTTCCCGGGCTACGGTGGCGTCTTCGTCGAGTCGATGCTGATGTGGTCGGCCCACCCGGAGATCCCCCTCGGCGACGTCGGACCGGAGCCGGATCCACTCTTCGACGAGATCTTCGATCCGGTGCGCGACGAGCCGGCGACGGCGGCCGAGGTCGCCGGGTCGGGGGAGCGCGGGGCGACGGTCTCCCGCGCGGTCGACGCGCTCGCCTCGGCCATCGGTGAGACCACGGCCCACGAGCTCGGTCACAGCTTCGGCCTCGCGGCGCCCTTCGGCGCGTCGACGGTCTTCCACAACGCCGGGGACCGGGACGGCTGCTTGATGGACAGCGGGAGCGCGCGCCCCTTCGGTGAGCGTGCCGCGCAGGCGGGCTTCGGGGTGACGGAGGTCTGCGGCGAGTCGGCGACCTACCTGGACGGGATCCTGGGGGAGCCATGAGTCGCCTTGGCCAGGACGGCGCGGTGTGCCAAGGACCGCTCATGCGCTCGGCGCTGCTGGTCCTGACGTTGCTGCTCGGGTGCGAGCAGGAGGCCCCCGAGGTGGTGCCGCCGGCGGACCCGGTGGACCACGGCGAGGCGCCGGACCCCGAGAGCGATCCGCTCGGCGCGCGGATCCACGCCATCGGCCTCGAGCGGGTCGAGCGCTACGAACCGAGCGAGACCGTCCACCGCGGGACCCTCCGCCATGGGCAGGCGCGGGCGCACCCGGAGGTCATGCTCGGCACCTACTGCTACGTGGTCGTCGGCGTGTCGGACGAGGAGCTCACCGAGCTCTCGCTGACGGTGCTCGATCCCGGCGGCGCGCCGATCCTGCAGAGCCCGGGCCGGGGCCGCGAGGTCACCGTCGGACTGCGCGACGCGCTCTGCCCGGTCGAGCCCGGCGTGTACAAGATCCGCGCGCGCTCCTACGCGGGCACCGGCGACTACGCGATCCGCCTCTACCGTCAGCAGGCGATGTAGGCGCGGAGTCGACGGCTGGGCCGTCGATCAGCGGACCATCGGGTTCTGGAAGTCGATGGTCATGTCCAGGACCAGCACCTCTCGGTTCGGGGCGAGCTCGTCGGGGAGCGGCTCGAAGGGGGCCACGGCGCGGATCGCGCGCAGGGCTTCGGCGTCGAAGTCGGCGAAGCCGCTCGAGCGCTTCCGCCGGGGTGGGGCGGCCAGCGTGCCGTCTCGGTTCACCCGCAGGCTCACCACCGTCAGCCCCTGATCCATCGCCAGCGCTCGCTCCTCCGGGAAGCTCAGCACCCGCTCGACCCGCCGCCGCTGGCTCAGATACCAGCGCACGTAGCGTGGGTCGCCGGTGTCGAGGGCGCCGTGGCGACCGGAGCCCGGTCCGTACGCCTGCGCCCGGCCGCCGGCTTCCGTGCCGCCACCGGACCCCGGCGCTCCGCCACCGCCCACGCCGCCATTGCCGATGCCCGGCTCTCGGCCGCGGCGCCGGCTCGAGTCGACCACCGATTGCAGCAGCTGCGCGGCGAGGAGCTCCGAGTCCCGGTCGTCGCGCACGCGGCCCGTCTGCTCCGCGGTCGTCGTCGCCGGTCCCCGGTCCACCGAGGGCCGTCCGAAGGCCGAGTCCGCGGCCTCGCTCTCCCGCTCGCCCCGGCCGCCCACGATGCCGCGCGCCGGCGCCTCTCGCTGGGCGCCCGCTCGCGCCGAGCGCTGATTGGCCGACCCGGAGCTGCCGCGCGCGCTCGGGCCCCGGCCGCCGCTGAGCCCTCGGGCGCCGGCGCGGTCCTCGGGATCGCCCAGGGTGGCGCCGCCCGGGGAGCGGCGGGCTCCGTCGGCCGCGTCGCGCGGGTCCAGGGGCCGTCGCTCCGGATGGGGGCCGTCACCGCTCGCCAGGAAGGGAGCGTCCGCCGGGTTCGGGGTCGCGCGCCGCATGTTCTCCCACGCCGCTCGGTCCGGGGCCGTGCGAATGCGTTGGGTCTGCGCGACCCCGACCGCGTTCAGCGGGCTGTCCTGCAGGTTCACCGGGTGGGCGCGATCCACCAGCAGGGTGAACTCCACCGCGCCGCTCTCGTCGCCGCCCTCGCCGCGGTCTTCGCCGTCGACGTTTTGCGCCGACCGCGGACCACCCAGCTCGGGCTCGGGCGCCTCTCGAGCCCGGTGCCCGGTCGGCGCTCGCCCGGCGAACGCGCTCGCCGGCAGCTCGATCAGCCGCTGCCGATCCTGGTCGCTCGCCTCCGCGGTCGCCGCCGGCAAGGTCTGGAGCCAGGCGTAGATCACCACGTGGGTCGCGACGGACGCCAACGCGCCGAGCAGGGCCGAGCGCAGGCTGCTGTTGCGGTGGGTCACCGGTTCTCAGTGTAACGAGCACCTGGCCACGGGCCATGGGGACGCGCGATCGAGGGCGCTCGGACGCCCGAAAAGACACGACTATTCCCCGAATTGGAACGTTCGAAATGGGTACATGCTTGTCGGGCGTGGCCTGCTAAGGTGCGCCCGCTTCATGGGCACCTTTCTCTACATTCCGTGGTTCAAGCTCGAGGCCTGGGACGTGGCGCTGCCGGCGCTGCTCGGGGCCGTCGCGTTCGCCTGCCTCGTCGCCATGATCGTCCCGAAGTGGCGGCAGCAGGCGATCAGCACCCTCATGGTCGGCCTCGGCGTCGGCGGAGCGGCCTACCTGCTGGGCTTCGAAGAGGTCCCGATCCAGCCCTTCGGGATCCTGGTCGCGACCGGCGTGCTCCTCGGCGCGCGCGTCAGCGAGTGGTACGCGAAGCGCGAGGGCATCGACCCCGGCTGGCTCGCCGACTTCGTCACCCACGTGATCGTGATCGGCTTCGTCGCTTGCTACATCCTCAACGGCGTCTTCTACGAGACCGAGACGCTGATCGAGATCCTGAAGGATCCACGGCTGCTCTTTCAGCGCTGGCTGGGTCTGTCGAGCTACGGCGGCTTCTTCGGCGCGATGTTCGGCCTCTGGGTGTGGAAGAAGCGCCGCAAGATGCCCACGCTCCCGCTCGCCGACGCGGTCTGCTTCGGCTTCCCCCTCGGTTGGTTCTTCGGGCGGATGGGCTGCTTCGTGGTCCACGACCACCCGGGCCACGTCACCGACTTCTTCCTCGCCGTCGACAACTACTACGAGCTCGGCGAGCCCCGGCACGATCTCGGCCTCTACGAGGTCTTCATCGCCGGCGGGATGATGCTCCTCTTCCTGGCGATCTACTTCAAGCGCCCGAAGAAGGAGGAGCGGCCGATGGGCCTGTGGTGCGCGCTGATGCCGTTGATCTACGCGCCCATCCGCTTCTTCCTCGACTACCTCCGCGCCACCGACCTCGAGTCGGCGGACGTCCGCTACGCGGGCCTCACCCCCGGCCAGTACGCCTCCATCGCCATGTTCGTCGTCGCGGCGATCATGCTCTGGCGGGTGCTGAAGAAGCCGGAGTGGACCATCCCGGACGAGATGGCCTTCGACCCCGACGCCGCGAGCGACGACGAGGACGAGGACGACGAGGCGCCGAAGAAGAAGAAGACTCGGAAGAAGACCTCCGCCACGAGCGGCAAGGTCCGCAAGCGCAAGAAGGCCTGAAGCCCTCAGCGGGGCGAGCGCGCGTCGAGCCTCTCGAAGGCCAGCACCTCGGCCACCACGTCGGCGCTGCGAGTGCCGTCCGCCGCCCGCTCGAGGACCGTTCGGGTCGTGTCCTCCAGGGCGTCGAAGAGCGGTCCCCGATCGGCCAAGCCCATGACCGTCGCGCCGATGCCGTCCATGACGGCGCCGGCGCTGCCGAGCGCGTCGGGCACGTGGACGATGCCCCGGGCCGCGAGGCGCCGGCCGACGGCTGCGTCGCTCACCACCCCGTTCGCCGCGCCGCAGAGCACCCGGGTCCGCAGGGTCTCCACGGTCGCGTCGTCGATGACGCCGCCGAGGGCCGCGGGCACCAGCGCGTCCACCTCGCTCGCGAGGAGGTCGGCCGCGTCGACGACGGTCGCGCCGAGGGCACCGACCGCCGCCGCTCGCCGCTCGTCGACGTCCGCCACCACCAGCGTGCAGCCGGCCTCCTGCAGCACCCGGGCGACCGCGGCACCGATGGCGCCGCAGCCTTGGATCGCCACCCGTCGTCCTTCGAGGCCGCCGCCGTCGAGGCGTTCGAAGGCCACCCGGAGGCAGCGGCGGATGCTCTCTCCGACCGCGACCGTCAGATCCGCCTCGTTGGTGTGCACGTAGCTGGTCTCGGCCGCCGCCTCGGCGAGATCGGCCGCCGTCGTGCCGAAGTCCCCCGCGGCGTGGTAGCGGCCGCCCAGCTCCTCGATGTAGCGACCGAGGGCCCGGAATGCCGCGGGCCGATTCAGCCCCGGGTGATCGAGCACCACCGTCTTGGCGCCGCCGGCGTCGAGGCCGGCGAGGGCGCACTTGATGGTCATGCCGCGCGCGAGCCCGGCGACCTCGGCCGCCGCCACCGGCACGCTCGGGTACGCCCGGGTCCGGATCCCTCCGGCTGCCGGACCGGCCCGCAGGTCGTCGATGCAGAGGATGGCCCGCAGGCCGCTCGGACCGTCGTGGAAGAAGAAGAAGCGGTCGCGGTCCAGATCGAAGGGGAAGGGCGCCGAGCCGGTCATGGGCAGCCCTTGCCTCGCGAGCGCACCGTCGGTCAAGCTGCGGTGTGGCGTGGATGGATCGGTGGGCCCCCTGGGTGGCGGTGGTGCTGGCGGTGGGTTGCGGCGACGTGGGCCCGAGCGGCCTGGCCGATCCCGAGGGCTCGGTCGCGGTCATCGGTCGCGGAGCCGTCGATGGCGGCACGCCGCCCGTGGACGCCGCCACGGCGGACCCGAGCGTGGCGATCGAGAGCCCCGGCGACGGCGCCACCTTCGCGCGCTCGGGCATCGACATGGGCGACTGGGTCGCCTTCGTCGACGTCCAGGTCTCCGTCGCGGCGGTGACCACGCTGGAGATCCAGGTGGACGGCGATCCGCGGGCGCGCATCGACGCGCCGGCTGCCGCCGAGTCGATCACCCTCACGCTCCGAGGGAACGGCCCCCGGACGATCACCGCCATCGGCCTGGACGACGCCGGGATCGAGCGGGCGCGGGATCCGGTGGTCATCGAGGTGACCCCTCCCGACGATGGCTCCTGCCACGCGATGCTCGACGCCCTCGGCCTCGACTGGGAGCCCTCGGGGCCGCAGCAGGGCATCGCCGACCCGGTCTACGTGCAGCCCTACTTCCGCTCGGTCGCCTATCGGTACGTGAGCCGTGACGAGCCGACCCGTCTGTTGATGGACTGCGAGCTCGCCCCGCGCCTCGACCAGCTCGCGCAGGTGCTCGAGGAGTACGGCATCGACGAAGCGATCCACATCGGCATCTACAACTACCGCTGCATCGGCGGCGGCGATCCCGACTCGGGCACCTGCACGCCGAGCCAGCACGCCTACGCTCGCGCCATCGACCTGTGGGGCTTCGGCCTCGCCGGGAGCGACACCGAATACGTGCTCGAGCGGGACTGGATCATCACCGGCGGCTCGACCTGTCCCGGCACCGCGACCGACGAGGCGGACCGCGTGCTGCATGCGATCGGTTGCCGGATGTACGAGGACCGCATCTTCGAGACCATCCTCACGCCGAACTACAACGACGCGCACCGGAACCACTTCCACGTCGACATGACCGAGGGCCGCATGTTCATCGAGAGCGGCGTCGCCGGCGTCGACCCCGACGTCCCCGGCCTCGGCCACTGACTTCTTGGAGGGTCTTCGAAAGACCCTCCCGCATCGCGCCGGCGAAGCCGGCGACTCGCTCCCTCCCAAACGTCGCGGCGTTCCGCCGCTCTGTCCTCGACGCGAACGCGTCGACCAGCGGGGACGTGCTCCGTCTACGCATCGCGGGGACGTTCTTTTGATCTTTTGCTTTCGAGCTCGGACCGTCGCCACTGGGGAAAGCGAAAGAACGAAAGAGCGTCCCCCCACTCCGCACCGGTAGAGGGTCGCAGCTCAAAGCGCACTCACCTCTCGCCGCCAGTCGAGTCGCTCTGCGCCGGCAGGGGAGACAGACGTGCGTCACTCTGCTACATCGGCGCCATGACGGAGATCATCGGAGTTTCGGGCCGGGAAATCTTGGATTCGCGCGGTAACCCCACGGTCGAGGTCGAGGTCTCGCTGGCGACCGGTCACATCGGTCGAGCGGCGGTCCCCTCCGGTGCCTCGACGGGTGAGCACGAGGCCCACGAGCTTCGCGACGGTGACGCCGGGCGGTTCCTGGGCAAGGGCGTGCAGAAGGCGGTCGCGAACGTCGCCGAGAAGATCGCCCCCGAGATCCTCGGCATGGACGCCTTCGATCAGCAGAGCGTCGACCTGGCGATGCTCACCGCCGATGGGACCCCGAACAAGTCGGCCTTCGGCGCCAACGCCATCCTCGGCGTGTCGCTGGCCACCGCCCGGGCCGCGGCCTCGGCGCAGGGGATGCCGCTCTACCGCTATCTCGGCGGCGCCATCGCGCGGCTGCTGCCGGTGCCGATGATGAACATCATCAACGGCGGCGCCCACGCCGACAACAGCGTCGACATCCAGGAGTTCATGATCGTGCCGGTGGGCTTCGAGACCTTCCGCGACGCGCTGCGCGCCGGCGCCGAGACCTTCCACCACCTCAAGAAGATCCTCGCCGAGGACGGCCTGACCACGAGCGTCGGCGACGAGGGCGGCTTCGCGCCGAACCTCGAGAAGAACGAGGACGCGCTCGCCTACGCGGCCCGCGCGGTCGAGGCCGCCGGCTACGACCTCGGGGAGCAGATCGTCCTGGCGCTCGATTGCGCGATGAGCGAGGTCTACGACAAGAGCAAGAACACCTACCGTTTCGACGGTCAGGACCTCGGCGTCGAGGAGCTCATCGAGACCTTCGCCGGCTACTGCGACCGCTTCCCCATCGCCTCCATCGAGGACGGCTGCGCGGAGAACGACTGGGACGGCTGGCGCGCGCTCACCGAGCGTCTCGGCGACGACGTGCAGCTGGTCGGCGACGACCTCTTCGTCACCAACGTCGAGCGGCTCCGCCACGGCGTCGACCAGATGGTCGCCAACGCCGTGCTGGTGAAGGTCAATCAGATCGGCACCCTCACCGAGACCCTGGACACCATCCGGCTGGCCGATCTGCACGGCTACTCGTCGATCATCAGCCACCGCAGCGGCGAGACCGAGGACACCTTCATCGCCGACCTGGCGGTGGCCACCGACGCCGGCCAGATCAAGACCGGCTCGCCGTCGCGCTCCGACCGCATCGCCAAGTACAACCAGCTGCTCCGCATCGAGGAGGAGCTGGGCGACGGCGCGGTCTACGCCCGCGCCGCGACCTTCGCCGCCTGAGCGCGGCGCCCCTTCCTAGGACGCCTTGTCGAAGAAGGAGGCGTCGTACTGGCCGGCCCGGAACGACTCGTCGTTGAGGATCGCCCGGAGCCGCTCGCAGTTGGTCGGGTAGGGGGCGACCACGCTGCCGGCGAGCATCCGGTCGAGCGTGAGCGCCGCCTGGTGCCGGATGGGCGCGAAGGCGGTGATCTTCGCCAGCCGGGGGAAGTCGTCCGGCGGGATCGAGAAGCCCTCGCTGACGCTCTGCTCCACCCGCACGCTCCGCTGGGGCGCCGCGGGGAAGCGCATCGAGGTGGCGGTGGCATCGCCGTCGGCTTCCGCGGTGGCCATCAGCTGGGCGCTGATCGCGTGGCCGGAGGGCTGGAGCGCCAGCACCTCGTCGGGCATCGGCACCCCGGCCGCGAGCTGCATCTCCAGGCCGACCAGATCCAGGCCGGTGACCATCTCCGCGGCGGTCAGCAGGGACGGGAGCCCGAGGTCGGCGTGGCTCACGTAGAGGCGACCCGCTTCGTCCACGAGGAAGCCGACCCGCAGGAGCCCCGCGCTGGTGACCTGCTTGGCGATGCGGAGCGCCAGATCGAAGGCCATCTCCTGGATCGCCGCCCCGTCGGTGCGGAAGACGAAGGCGGTCGAGGGGCACTCCTCGATCAGGCTCCGCCCGTCGTCGAAGAGCGTCTCCTCCCGGTCACAGATCGGGGCGACCGCGCCCTCCGCATCGATGGCCACCAGCAGCTCGACCGCCCGGGCGCGGGGCAACCAGGCCTCGACGGCCAGCGGCCCGTGCGCCTCGAGCTTCTCGAAGGCGGCCGGCAGGTCGTCCTCGTCCTTCACGATGGTCCAAGAAGGGTCATCCCCATCCTGGGCCGGACCGATCACCACCGGATAGCCGATCTCCTCGGCGACCAGCGAGGCCTGACCGAGGTTCTCCACCGCTCCCTCGGACCCGGGGATCACCCGGCCGCCGACCTCCTCCACCAGCGAGCGGAAGGCCGTTCGGTCGGTGAGCGCGGCGGCCGCGTCGGCGTCCTGGCCGACGAAGGGCAGCCCCTTCATCTCCAGGGCTCGCGCGATGGCGTCCCGCTGCAGATGGCGGCCGAATCCGGGGTGGACCGCGTCGATCTCGTTCGCGATGGCCTGCTCCACGAGCTGGTCGACGTCGAGCAGCCCTTCCTTCACGGCCACCTCGAGCGAGGTGTCGCAGGACTCGATGTGCAGGCCGCTGCCGGCAGGGGCCCGGAGGGCGACGGCCGTGATGCCCAGCCGCTTGCAGGTCCGCGCGACGCGGATGGCGGCCTGGCCGCGGCGGACGATGAGGATTCGTCGAAACACGGCGAAGCCATAGCACGCGCGGTCGCTTGCGTCGCTGCGATCGAAGCCCCATCACCACCGAGTGCCGGTCTACGTCAGCAGCCGGGCCGTTCGCCGCCGCCCCTTCGCCAATCGGGTCATCGCCGAGCGGGCCGAGCGCATGCTCCGAGCGCTCCAGCTGGAGGGGGCGGAGCTCTCGGTGCTCCTCTGCGACGACGCCACCATCCACGAGCTCAACCGCGACTACCGTGGCAAGGACCGACCGACCGACGTCTTGGCCTTCGCCATGCGGGAAGGAGAGGGCGGCGGCCTGCACCCCGACGTGCTCGGCGACGTGGTGATCTCGATCGATACCGCTCGCCGTCAGGCCCGGGAACACGGGGTGACGATCGTCGCCGAAGCGACATTTTTGTTGGCCCACGGACTTTTGCACCTCCTCGGTTATGACCACCAAACGGAGGCAGAGAACCGGGTGATGATGGCCCTGACCGACGGACTGCGCGCGGCGGCCACGAGTCGGCGAGTTGTGGACAACTCGGCCGCTCCGCTACGGCGCTGAGGCCGTCTTCTAGCGTAAAGCCTCGTTATCCATGGGTTTGCCGCCGATCCTCCGGCGTCCGGAGCGCGTCTGCGCCCTGTGGACGAAATGGTGGAAACCCGGGTTCCCGCCCTCTGGGTTGGCCCGCTCTGGGGGGCGGCCACTGCGCTTGCCACCGGCCCCGTTCGGCAAACCCCCCCGATTTTTTCGGGGGAAACGCCTCACTTAGGCCTTGTCAGGGGTCGGGGTGCGTGTCTAGATGCGCTGGCCTTGCGCCGAGGAACGGCGTTTCGCCCGACAGGGCAAGGGCTTTACGAGATTTCCTCGAAGCTCGAGGGCAACAAATGAAGTATCCGACTGGAGGGAGCGATGGCGACTGGTAAGCGAATGACCAAGGCTCAGATCATGAGCGAGCTTTCGGACAAGACCGGCCTCACCAAGCGTGAGGTGCAGGCGGTGTTCGAAGGCCTGCGTGAGCTCATCAAGCAGCAGCTCGGCAAGCGAGGCCCCGGCGAGTTCGTGCTCCCGGACCTGGTGAAGCTGAAGCTCAAGGATGTGCCCGCGCAGAAGAACAAGAAGTTCCGTAACCCGGGCACCGGCGAGGTCTTCTACAAGGACGTGAAGGCCACCAAGAAGCTCCGGGCGACCCCGCTCAAGAAGCTCAAGGATCTGGTGATCTGAGTCGCTCGTCGCGGCGCTACGCCGCGAGAGACGCGCGTTGGGCGCTCACCCTCGGTGAGCGCCCTTCGTGCGTTTTTGGGGGCAGGCGAGGGCCGTTTTTCCCTGCATTGTCGCCGAAATCCGGAACTGTCCCCGATTGGGGTGACTCGATGAGGGCCAACTCCTGCTAGAATGGTGGCGTGCTGACCCCGCACAGCCGCGGCGGCTCCGAGGAGACCGCTCGCCACCGAGTCGGCGCGATGGTTGGTGGCAAGTACCGCATCAAGCGGTTGCTGGGCCACGGTGGCATGGGGAGCGTCTACAAGGCCGAGAACACCACCATCGGTCGTACCGTGGCGGTGAAGATCCTCCACCCGCATCTGGCCGACGACGGCGTGACGTTGGCCCGCTTCCAGCGCGAGGCCCGCGCCGCCGCCGGGGTGGAGCACCCCCATGTCGTCGACGTGCTCGACATGGGCCTCGACAAGGGGGGCGCGCCCTTCATCGTGATGGAGTACGTCCGCGGCAAGAGCGCGGCGCGCATCCTCCGCGAGGTGGAGCAGTGGGACATCCGCCGGGCCTGCTTCGTGGTCGGTCAGGTGCTCGACGCCCTCCACGCGGTGCACCAGCTGGGGATCGTCCACCGCGATCTGAAGCCGGAGAACATCTTGCTCACCACCGTCGAGGGGCGCTCGGACTTCGTGAAGCTCTTCGACTTCGGCGTGGCCACGTTCATGGAGCGCGCCCAGAGCGCGACCCACGAGCTCACGCCGACCGGGAAGGCGATGGGGACGCCCTACTACGCCAGCCCCGAGCAGCTCGGCGGTCTGTCCCGTCGCGATCCCCGCATCGACGTCTATGCCGTGGGAGTGGTGCTCTACGAGCTGCTCTGCGGCAGCCGGCCCTTCGCCGCCGAGGCCTTCGTCGAGCTCTGCCGCCAGGTGCTCGAGGACGAGCCGCCGCCGATGGCCGCCTTCCGCAAGGACGTGCCGCCGGAGCTGGAAGAGCTGGTCCTGCGCGCGATGGACAAGCGGCTCGAGGACCGAATCCAGGACGCCCGCAGCTTCCACGAGGCGCTGGTGCCCTTCGGGGCGGAGCCGCCGCCGGAGGAGCCCGACGATCCGACCGACACCTTCACCATCGACCTGCGCGATCTCCGCGCCCGCGAGCGCGAGGCCGACGCCATTCGCCGCCGCACGGCGACCAGCCGGGCCCCCGACGTCCGCGGGCTGGTCGTGCAGGAGGCGCAGCGGGTGGTCCGAGAGCGCTCGGCCTCCGAGCTCGCCACGCTCCTCGATCGGGCGGTCGACGGGTCCGCCGCGGCCGACGAGTGGTACCCGGAGTCGGTCCTCGGCGTGCTCGAGGCCGGCGACGAGGCCTTCGGCCACGACGACCGTCGCCTGCTCGCCGAGGTGGGGCGCGCCGTCGCTCGACGCCTCCAGGCCGAAGGGACGATCAGCGGGGAGGCCACCCCGGAGCTGCTCTTCGCTCGCGTGGGCGAGCTCTGGTCCCGTTGCTTCGCCGACGGAGACCCGCAGGTGAAGGAGCTCGGGCTCGGCTACGGCCTCTTCGAGGTCCAGGCGCATCCGCGGCCCCGGCTCTCCCGGGCGGTGCTGATGATGGGCCTGCTCGACGAGGCGCTCACGTTGGTCGGCGGGCGCCGGTGCGAGGTGCGCTTGGCCAAATCCGAGGCTCTCGGCGACGCGCTCGACCTCTACGAGGCGAGCTGGAGCGCGAGCTGAGGTCACTGCGCGGATGTGCCGGTAGGGGGGAGTCGGGGTAGGCTGTGGCGGTGACGCACCCACTCCTGCGCGGGAAGGACGTGCTCGACGTGCCCGTCCTCGTGTTGAATCGAGGGTACCAGCCGGTTCGCATCACTTCGGCGCGCCACGCCTTCTCGCTGCTCTACGGGGACCGAGCCCAAGCGCTGGACCGGGACTACGAGCCCCACGACTTCGAGCACTGGGCGGCCCGCGACCCGGAGGAGGGCGAGCTGACCATTCGCACCGTCCGAGGCTCGCTGGAGGTCCCCCGACTCCTTCTCTTGCGGGTCTACGACCGCATCCCCCGCACCCCGCTGCGCCTCTCCCGCCGCAACGTCTTCGTCCGCGACGGACACCAGTGCGTCTACTGCGGCGAGACCTCCGATCTGACCATCGACCACGTGCTGCCGCGCAGCCGTGGCGGCGGCTCGTCGTGGGAGAACCTCGTGAGCTGCTGCCGCGAGTGCAACCTCGAGAAGGGCCATCGCACGCCCGAGGAGGCGAACATGACCCTCAAGCGGCGGCCCGTGCGGCCGAACTGGACGGTGGTCATCCAGCTGACCGGGGTGAAGGATCCCCTGCCGGATTGGGAGCCTTTCCTCCGGGCTGCGGGCTGAGCGACGGGTCGTCAGCCCCTGGGCGGCTCGACAGAGGCGCCAACCCGGGGTACCCGCCATGCGATGACCGACGAGGTCGATCTCGAGCTCTTCCGTGAGCCTGCCCCGCAGGACGATGAGCCTGCGGCCCCCAAGCTGATGGTGATCGGCGGGGCGAAGGGCGGCACCGGCAAGTCCCTCTTGGCCGCGAACCTGGCGATCTATCTCGCGAGCCTGGGCCGGCGGGTGGTCGCCGTGGACGCCGATCGCATCGGAGCCAACCTCCACGGCTTCCTCGGGGTGCCGCACCCCGCGGGCGTGGCCGCCTACACGCCGCCGCTGCCCTCGTTCGCCAGCCTCGCCGATGAGGAGGGAGAGACGCAGGAGGAGCTGCCCTTCGAGGAGGAACCGGAGGAGGACGTGCAGCTGCCCGAGCTCTCGGGGCCCGCGTCCGGCACCAATCCGCCTGCGCCGCGCACCCCCGGCGTCGTCGACACCGGCGTGCGTGGCCTGCGGCTGCTCCACGCCGGGCTGGACGAGCCGGCCCGCGGCGAGTCCACCCGCCGCCGCCGGCGGGACCTGGCGGACCGTCTCGCTCAGATGGACGCCGATTGGATCGTCGTCGACATCGGCGCCGGCCTCGATCACAGCCTGCTCGACCTCTGGCTCGACGCGGACGTCCACCTCTTCGTGACCCTCCCCGAGCCGACCGCGGTCGAGGGGACCTACCGCTTCGTGCGCGCGACCTTCCTGCGGCGGCTCCGGCGCCGCATCCAGGCGGCGATGGCCGCCAGCGACGAGCCGGCCATCGTGGACGCGGGCGCGTCGCTCCTCGAGCGGCTCGAGCAGGAGGGGAGGGCGCTACCGCCCCTCGACCTGCTCCGGAAGCTGCGGGCGGAGAGCCATCCGCTGGCCGACGAGCTCGAGCAGGCGATGAGCGAGCACGACACCTTCTTCATGGTGAACCAAACTCGCTTGCGCGCCGACCTCGAGCTCGGGGAGCGGATGGCGAGCGCGGCACGACGGCGGCTCGGGGTGCGCCTCGAGTACCTCGGCTACGTCGACTTCGACGACACCGTCTGGAACTGCCTCCGCTCCGGCCGTCCGCTGCTCATCGAGAGCCCGGGCACGAAGGCCAGCCGCAGCGTCGAGAAGATCGCGCGCCGGCTGCTCTCCCTGGCGGCCGGGAAATACCGCTTCGCGCCGCAGCCGACGGTGCCGCTCGCGACGCACCACGACCTGCTCGAGGTCGACCGCGGAGCGACGGACGAGGAGGTGCGGCGGGCCGCGAAGCGTGCCCGGGAGATCTACGCCTCCGGGTCCCTCGCCTGCGTCGGTCTCTTCGACGAGGATGGGCTCGAGCGACTGCGCGCTCGCCTCGAGGAGGCGCACGACGTGCTCCTCGATCCGGCGCGCCGGCGCCCCTACGAGCTGAGCGTCTTCCCGCCCGAGCCCGCCCAAGCGAGCCAGACCGAGGAGGAGGCAGTGGAGGGGCCGCGTCCGCCCCCGCCGGTCATCACCCCCGAGACGGTCTTCACCGGGGCGCTGCTGCGCGCGGTGCGCCTCTCGAAGGGCGTCCGGCTCAAGGACATCAGCCGGAAGACCAAGATCGGCGTCGCCTTCCTCGAGGCCATCGAGGCCGAGCAGGTGCGGAACCTCCCGGCCAAGGTCTACATCCGGGGCTTCGTGACCGAGATGGCCAAGTTCCTCGGCCTCGACCCCGAGCACGTCAGCCGCACCTACGTGCGGCGGCTCGAGAAGACCCAGGGCGAGCGCGTGGGGATCGAGCCCTAGTGCCGGTGCTGGTCCTGGCCAGCGCCTCCCCTCGGCGTGCCGAGCTGATCCGTCGCCTCGACCTCGAGGGCGCGGGGTTGACGCTCCGGATCCGTCCGGCGGACATCGACGAATCGCCGGCGCCCGATGAGCCGAGCGCGACCTACGTGGCCCGGATGGCCCGCGCGAAGGCGCAGGCGGTCACCGATGGAGAAGCGTTCGTGCTCGCCGCGGACACCATCGTCGCCCTCGATGGCGAGATCCTCCCGAAGCCGGCGGATGCGGCCGAGAACGCCGCCATGATCAGCCGCCTCGACGGTCGGGTCCATCACGTCACGACCGCGGTCGCGCTGGCTCGTGCCGGCGAGCTGGTCGAGGACTTCGCCGTCGGCACCGCCGTCCGCTTTCGGACGCTCGCCCCGGGTGAGGCCGAGCGCTACGCCGCCACGGGCGAGGGGCTGGACAAGGCCGGCGGCTACGGCATCCAGGGGCTCGGGGCGGCCCTGGTCGCGGCCATCGAGGGGAGCTACACCAACGTGGTGGGTCTGCCCCTCGCCGAAACCCTCGAGCTCCTTCGCCGCTGGGAGCTGCTCCCGTGAGCGTTGCCGAGCGCCTCGACGCGGTTCGCGCGCGCATCGCGAGCGCCGCCGAAGCCGCCGGTCGCGATCCGGCGGCCGTGCAGCTCATCGCCGTGTCCAAGCGTCACCCGGCAGCGGCGATCCGCGAGGCCCACGAGGCCGGCCAACGGATCTTCGGCGAGAGCTACGCGCAGGAGCTCGAGGCGAAGGCGCAGGAGCTCTCCGACCTGGATCTGGAGTGGCGCTTCATCGGTCACCTGCAACGGAACAAGGCCAAGGTCGTTGTGGCCGCCGGCGCCGCCGTGGACAGCGTCGACTCCCCGCGCCTCGCTCGCGCGCTCCACAAGCGGGCCAACCAGGAGGGCGCCATCGTGCCCGTGCGCATCCAGGTCAACGTCGCGCGCGAGGAGCGGAAGTCCGGCGTCGATCCGGACACCCTCGACGCGCTCGTCAGCGAGGTGCGCGAGCTGGAGAGCCTGCGCCTCGATGGGCTGATGACGATTCCGCCGGCGGGCGATCCGGAGGACGCCCGTCCCCACTTCCGCGAGCTCGCTCGGCTCGCCGACCGCTACGAGCTGCCGGTCCGCTCCATGGGGATGAGCGCCGACCTCGAGGTCGCCATCGCCGAGGGGGCGACGGAAGTGCGCGTCGGTACGGCGGTCTTTGGTCCGCGGCCCGACTGAGACACGAGGCTCAGTCGATCTCGCCGGCGACCAGGCCCCGCGAGGTCAGCTCGCCGAGCTCCCGGCTCCGGGCCGTGGCCGCGCTGACGGCATCGATGAGCGTCGTGCGCAGCCCGCCCGCCTCGAGGGTGTGCAGCCCGGAGATGGTCGTCCCGCCGGGGCTGCAGACCATGTCCTTGAGCCGTCCGGGGTGCTCGCCGGTCTCGATGAGGAGCTTGGCGGCGCCGAGGACGGTCTGGGCCGCGAGCGTCTGCGCGGTCCGCCGGTGGAGACCGACCTTCACGCCGGCGTCGGCGAGCGCCTCGATGATCACGAAGATGAACGCCGGCCCGGAGCCGCTCAGGCCGGTGACCGCGTCGAGGAGCGACTCGTCGAGGACCTCGACGATGCCCACGCTCTCGAAGAGCCGGCGGGCGAGGGCGACGTCGGCCTCGGTGGCGTGCGTGCCCGGCGCGACGGCCGTCGCCCCCTGATGCACGAGCGCCGGGGTGTTCGGCATCGTTCGGATCACCCGGGTGCCCGGCGCCAGCCGCGACTCGATCGCTGCGTTGGTGACGCCGGCGGCGATGGAGATCAGCAGCGTCTCCGGCCGCAGCGCCTTCCGGAGCTCGGGCAGCATGCGCCCGAAGACCTGCGGCTTGGTCGCCAGCACGATCACGTCGGCCTTCTCGGCGACCTCCGCGTTGGTGGCGACGGTGGTGATGCCGAGCTCGGTGGCGACCTCGGTCCGCCGCTCCGCTCGGGGCTCGCTGGCGATCACCTGCTCCGGGGTGCAGAGCTTCGCGTGCAGGAGGCCCCGGGCGATGGTGGTCGCCATGGTGCCCGCGCCGATGAAGCCGATGGTGCCGATGTCCTCGCTCATGAGCGCCTCATAGCACGGCGGCTGGCGCATCGGCGGGCCTTCGGCCATTCCTCTCCCCGGTGGAGGCGCACGAACGAGTTCGGTCGACCATCGAGCGATGGCGCCGGAGCGAGGGCGACGCGGTGGTCGCGAGCTGGGCGGGGATTCCCGTCGACGAGCGACCGGCCGTCGCGTGGCCGGCGCTCGATCCGGAGACCTTCGTCGGCGCCGAGCTGGCGCCCGCCGAGCGCGGCGCGGCGGCCGCCCACCTCGCCCGCGCGCTCTTCGAACGGGCGGTGACGCCCTTCCGTGAGACCCGCCGCGAGGAGGGGGAGACCCCGCTGGCGCTGGAGCGCGAGCGACTGCCGGCGGCGGAGGTCGTCCCCCTCCTGCTCGACCCGGCCCGCGCCCACGGCGCCGCCCGCGCGCTCGAGCCCGTGGGTCGCTCGCTCGCCGTGCGGGCCGAGCGCGCCCGGCGGGACGGGCTCGAGCGAGCCGCTCGGTGGCTACGCGCGGTCGACGCCGGGCCGCACCCGGACGGNNGTGCTCGCTTCGGCGTGGAGGCGCTCTGGCAGTGGCCCGCGGCGCTCCGAGGCGACCGGGCCCTCTTTCGACCCGAGCGCCGCTTCCAGCGCATCGCCGCCGACATCGAGGGCTGGGGGCTGCGGCCAGTGCTCGCCAGTCACGTCCGGGTCGCCGAAGAGACGCCGAGCGCGGTGCGCTCCCGGCTCGCCGCTCGCCGCGTGCCCGAACGGATCCGCGTCGCCGGGCCGGCGCTCGATGGCGCCGCCGGCGAGTGGCTCGCCGCCGAGGGGCTCGGTCGCGCGCTCGCGCTCGCGCTGGTCTCGCCCGCCGCGCCGGGGCCCCTGCGCTGGCCGGTGGCCGCCACGGTCGGCCGCGCGCTGGGCATGCTCCTCGCCCAGGTGAGCGCCGATCCCATCGCCCTGAGCCGTCGGGGCCTGACCCGAGCGGAGGCCCGCGCCGCCGGAGCGGCCGGCGCTGCCCTCACCCTCCTTCGCGCGCGCCTCGACGCCGCAGCCGTCCTGGCCGAGGGGCGGCCGCTGGAGGGCCGCGCCGCGCTGGTCGCCCGCGCGACGGGAACGGACACCGAGCCGGGCGCCGCCTTCCTCCTGAGCACGAGCGCCGCCAGCCCCCGCTTCCGCGGCACCCTGGCCGGCCTGGCGCTCTTCCCCGCGTTGCGGGAGCGCTTCGACGAGGATTTCTTCCGCAACCCACGGGCGGCCGAGCCCATTCGCGGCGCGGCGGCTCGGGGCGGCGCCTGCTCCGCCGAGGCGTTCCTCGAGGAGCTCGGCGGAGCGCCCACGGCGGCCGTCGAGCGCCTGGACGAGCTCACCGAGCGAGCCCTCGACTGATCCTCGGCTCGACTCGCCCGATCGGTTGGCGCTAAGTTGGCTCCATGGTCGATCGTTCAACGTTCGAGGCGCGTCGGCGCCGTCTCCTGGAGCAACTCGGAAAGACGGGGGCTGCCGTGTTTCCGGCCGCCCCGGTGCACATTCGGAACAACGACGTCGAGCACGCCTACCGCCAGGACAGCGACCTCTACTACCTCACCGGCTTCGACGAGCCGCAGTCGGTCTTGGTGCTCACGGGCGGTCACGACGAGCACCACAGCGTGCTCTTCGTTCAGCCCCGCGACCCCACCCGTGAGGTCTGGGACGGACCGCGGCTGGGCACCGAAGGGGCCGTCGAGATCATCGGCGTGGACGCCGCCTTTCCCATCGCCGAGCTGGCCGAGCGCCTGCCGACCTACCTCGAGGGCGCCGAGACCCTCCACTATCCGGTCGGCGAGAACCACCCCTTCGACCACCGCCTCTTCGCGGCGGTGCGGACGGCTCGCCAGCGCGGGCGTCGCTCCGGTCGGCCCTTCCCCACGACCTTCGTCTCGCCGCTGAACGGCGTGCACGAGATGCGCCTCCACAAGGACGAGGCGGAGATCGCGGCGATGCGTCGCGCCGCATCGGTGACCGCGAAGGCTCACCGGCGGGCGATGGAGGTCGCACGGCCCGGCATGTACGAGTACGAGGTGCAGGCGGAGATGGACCGCGTCTTCCGCGCCGGCGGCGCCGAGCGCACGGCCTACGACAGCATCGTCGGCTCGGGCCCCAACGCCACCATCCTCCACTACCGGGCGAATCGACGGCTGATGGAGGAGGGCGATCTCCTGCTCATCGATGCGGGCTGCGAGCTCCACTACTACGCGAGCGACGTGACCCGCACCTTCCCGGTCAGCGGCCGCTTCTCCGAGCCGCAGCGGATCCTCTACCAGCTCTGCCTCGACGCCCAGGAGGCGGCCATCGAGGTGACGAAGCCGGGGGTCACCCTACAGACGATCCACGACGCCGCGGCCAAGGTGATCGGTGGCGGGCTCCTCGAGCTCGGTTTGGTGCAGGGCACCCTCGAGGAGGTGCTCGAGGAGCAGCGCTACAAAGACTTCTTCATGCACAAGACCTCCCACTGGATCGGCATGGACGTGCACGACGTGGGGGCGTACTTCCGGGGCGGCGAGCCCCGGCCGCTCGAGCCGGGCATGGTGCTCACCATCGAGCCGGGCATCTACGTCGCGACCGACGCCGAGGTCGACGAGAAGTGGCGGGGCATCGGCATCCGCATCGAAGACGACATCCTCGTCACCGAGGCCGGTCACGAGAACCTCACCAGCGACATCCCGAAGTCCATCGAGGCCATCGAGGGCCTGATGGGCGAGCGCGCCGCGGCCTAGAGCGGCAATCCGTTTGAAAGCACCGCCACGACCGCGACTTGCGGCACGATGCCGGCTTGCCTCCTCACGCGCTCGGTCGACGTAGGTAGACTACGTCTCGGTCGCACGCGGCGGGGGCACACGACCTCGCACTCGAAATCCACGCCCATAGCGGCACTTCCAAACCGATTGCCGCTCTAGCTACCAGCGGAGCTCGATGGCGTTTCGTTCGTCGTCCGCGGTGGCGGCGCAGGCGACGACCTCGGCTTCGGCCTCCTCGAGGCCGGCGCGCTCGAAGATGTGCTCGCAGATGCCGGCCAGGAGCGCGAGGAAGGCCTCCGACACCTCGGCTCCCTCGAGGTCCAGGCACCAGCGCTCGGGCCCCAGCCGGTGCGGCCGGAGCTGACCGGCGGACATGTAGGCGGCGTAGAAGGTCCCGAGCCGCTTGATCAGCGTCTCCGTCGGTGCCCCTTCGAGGAGCCGGCGGTGGGTTCCCATGCGATCGCTTCCGCTGGCCCGTCGGCCGTAGCCACGGATCGCCTCGAGCCCGCCGCCGTAGCGCTCCTGGAGCGCCGCGAGCAGGTCTTCGAGCACCTGGAAGGGGAGGCGGGCGATGGCCAGGAGCTGCACGGGCCATTCCCGACGCAGGCTGGGGCTCGCGTCGATGACCGCGCGGGTGCTCCCGCGGCCGTGGATCTCGTCCACCGCGGCTTCGACCGCCAAGAGGAGGCTCGCCTTCACCTGCGCGGCGCTCGTCGCCGGCCCCGGAGTGGACGAGGGGGACCAGGCCGGTGCGGTGGTGGCGACGACTTTCGGCGGTGGGCCGGACCGTGCCTTGGGTCGAATGCTCTCGAAGGGGTCCTGTCCGTAGTCGTCGGAGCGAGCCACGAAGGCGCTGGCCTTCTTCGAGGGAACCACCGCGGGCGTCGATCGCGGCGGACCGGCCGGGAGGTCGGCCGTCGACGGCCGGCCGAGTGCCGCGAGCCGGTCCGCGCGCAGGTCCGAGTCCATGCGGGCGGTCGGCGCGTCACCTCGGGGCGGCGGCCGCATCGTTCCGGGGGAGTGGAGCGCGATGGCGCCAAAGGGGCGGAGCGCCGCGTGCATCGAGTGCGCGTCGGCGTAACGCTTCTCCCGGTCGGTGGCCATCGCCTTGTCGACCACCGCGGCCAGCCCAGGCGGGACGTTCGGCGCCAGGTCCGCCAGCGAGGGTCGGCGTCCGCTCAGGATCGACTGGAGCAGCGCGTGGTAGTTGCCGCCCTGGAAGGGCAGCTCGCCGGCGAGGCACTCATAGAGGATCACGCCCACCGCGTAGAGATCCACGCGGTGGTCCAGGTCCTTGCGACCCTGCGCCTGCTCCGCGGACATGTAGTGGGGGGTCCCCATCATGGCTCCGGTCCGCGTCAGCCCCTCGGTGTCCGCGCCCGCCACGGAACGGACCTTGGAGATCCCGAAGTCGAGCACCTTCACGAAGTCGCGCCGACCACCGCGGCGGCAGAGGAAGATGTTGTCCGGCTTCAGGTCCCGGTGGATGACCCCGCGACCGTGCACCGCTTCGAGGGCGGAGAGGATCTCGCCGGCGATGCGCGCGGCTCGGCGTGGGTCGAGGCGACCGGCGCGTCGCAGCCGGTCGGCCAGGCTCTCGCCCACCAGCAGCTCCATCGCCAGGTAGGGCGCGCCGTCCTCCGCGAAACCGAGGTCGAGGACGTCCACGATGTGGTCGTGGCCGATGGTCCCCGCCGCGCGCGCCTCGCGCTGGAAGCGGCGCACCGAGCTCTCGTCCTTCGAGAGCTCGGGGTGCAGGCGCTTGATGGCGACCTTTCGGCCCAGGTGCAGGTGCTGGGCCTCGTAGACCGCGCCCATGCCGCCCTCGCCGAGCAGGCCGAGGATCTCGTAGCGGCCGGCGACGACTCGACCGGTCAGCGCCGGTCCGGCGTGCAGCGGCTGTCCGCTGTTGGGGCAGTGGGACCAGCTGGCGGGATGGTCGACGCCACAGTGCGGACAGGTGATCGCGGCCGACTCCCCCTCCTGTACTGTCACAGCCATCTTCAAGGCCGCCAGGATCCCCGAGGAGATGCACCTCCGTCAACGGTCCTGGTGAGAAGCTGGACGGTCTGCGGGCCAATCCGCACGCTTCGCCCACCGGTTCGCGAACGGGACACCGCAATTCGCGGGCTGCTTCGACGCTCGCGCCCGGCATGATGCTTGCGTTGAAGGGGGTCGATGAACCCTCCGACGCCGCTCCGACGCCTCGCAGTGAAGGTCGCTCTCGCGAGCGTCTGTGTCGGAATGGCCTTCACCGCTCGCGCCGAGGGCCAGACGGTGGCCGACATCGCGGCCCGCGGGGCCTGCTCCACGGCCGGCCTCGAGGGCATCAGTCAGCAGCTGGCCGACTCGCAGAGCTGCATGCGGCCGGGCCAGTTCGTTCGCTTCGCGCCGCATCCGCGGATCACCCTCAGCTCCAGCCGCGTCCACCCCTACCTGCAAGCCAGCGCGCGGGACGCGGTGCATCGAGTGGCCGACGGGGGGACGAGCCTGACGATCAACAGCGCCTTCCGGACCCTCGCCGATCAGTACGTCCTCTACCACTCCGGTGGCTGCGGTCTCGCGGCGACGCCCGGCAGCAGCAATCACCAATCGGGCCGGGCGGTCGACGTGGGTAGCTACTCCAGCGTTCGCGCGGCGCTCGAGGGCGCCGGCTGCAGCTGGCTCGGTTCGCGGGACCCGGTGCACTTCGACTGCCCGGGCAGCGACCTGCGCTCGGACGCCATCCTCACCTTCCAGCGGCTCTGGAACGTCAACAACCCGGGCGACCGCATCGCGGAGGACGGCCTCTACGGTCCGCAGACCGAGTCTCGCCTCGGGCGCACCCCCGCCGCCGGCTTCGCCACCGATCTCTGCGTCGAGACCTGCGAGCGCCACTGCGAGGGCGACGTCCTCGTCGACGCCGAGTGCGGTCGGGGCGACTGCGGTGCCTTCGGGGCGACCTGCGCCGACGACGCGCTCGGCGTTCGTTGTGTGAGCGTCTTCTGCCCGGCGATGGGGGAGGCCGACGTCTGTCTCGACGAGGGGCAGTCGGCGCACTGCAGCGACGGCGCGCTCGGCGAGCCGATGGCGTGCCCCGAGGGCAGCCGCTGCGCGGGCGAGGGCGAGTGCGTGGTGGACCGGGCGCCCGTCGACATGGGGACCGGTGCCGAGGGCGATGCGGCGGTGCCCGCCACCGGCGACGCGGCCGTCGCGGTGGGCGTGGACGCCGGCGCGGATCCGGACGTCCCGGGCTTCAGCGCGGCGACCGGTGGCTGCAGCTGTGGGGTCCCGGGCACGGACGCGCCGGCCGGCGGGGTCTTCGCTGCGCTGCTGCTGGCGGCGGCTCTTCGCCGACGCCGGCGCTGATCAGGCGCTCGCGGCGTCCTCGGCGGCGTCGGCGCCACCGTCTCCATCGTAGCGCTTCATCTCACCGGACTTGAAGCGCTTCCAGTACTCGTCGAAGGCGCCCTTCACCTTCCCGCTGAGGAAGTACATGCCGAGGATGTTGGGGAAGGCCATGCCGAGGATCATCAGGTCACTGAAGGTGATGACGCTGCCGAGCTCGAGGACCGCACCGCTGACGGCGAAGAAGAGGAAGATGATCTTGTAGGCCAGGGAGGAGCCGTCTCCGAAGAGGAAGGTCCAGCAGCGCTCGCCGTAGTAGCTCCAGGAGATCATCGTCGAGAAGGCGAACATGAAGACCGCGAAGGTCAGCACGTACTTGAAGCCCGGGATGACGGTGTCGAAGGCCGCGCTGGTCATCTCGACGCCCTCGTGACCGCTGTCGTAGGCGCCCGTGATGACGATGACCAGGCCGGTCATGGTGCACACGATGATGGTGTCGATGAAGGGCTCGAGGAGCGCCACGATGCCCTCGCGCACCGGCTCGTCGGTCGCCGCCGCCGAGTGGGCGATGGACGCCGAGCCGACGCCGGCCTCGTTCGAGAAGGCGGCGCGCTGGAAGCCGAGGACGAGCACGCCGAGGAAGCCGCCGCCGACCGCGCGCGGCTCGAAGGCCTCGCCGAAGATCTTGCCGAAGGCCGCGGGAACCTCCGGGATGTTGGCCAGGATCACCGCGAGCCCGGCGAGCACGTAGACCGCGCACATGACCGGGACGATGAGGCCGGCGACCTTACCGATGCGCTTGATGCCACCGATGATGACGACGCCCACCATCGTCGCCAGGAGCATGCCGTAGGCGAACGCGCCCATGCCGTTGTCGAGGAAGGGCAGCACGTCCGCGACCTGGGCGTAGGACTGGTTCGACTGGAACATGTTGCCGCCGCCGAAGCTGCCGCCGATGCACATGAGCGCGAAGGCGATGGCGAGGAACTTGCCGAAGCGGGCGAAGCCCAGCTGTTCGAGGCCGGCGCTCAGGTAGCGCATCGGTCCGCCGGAGACGTTCCCCTTGGTGTCGGTGGTTCGGTAGAGCTGGCCGAGGGTGCACTCGCTGAACTTGGAGCACATGCCGAAGAACGCCGCGACCACCATCCAGAAGACCGCGCCGGGACCGCCCATGCTGACGGCGATGGCGACGCCGGCGATGTTGCCGAGCCCCACCGTGGCGCTGAGCGCCGAGCTGAGCGCCTGGAAGTGGCTCACCTCGCCTTCGTCGTCCGGGTTGTCGTAGACGCCCCGGGTCACGGCGATGGCGTGGCCGAAGGCGCGCAGGTTGGGGAAGCCGTAGCGGAAGGTGAAGAAGAGCGCGCCGAGCACGAGCCACATCACGATGAAGGGCAGCTTCACGTCGGTGGCTTCGAGGTAGACGTGGTAGGTCGCGACCGGACCGGCGGCCTCGGTGATCTGGTCGACCTCGGTGAAGGGGGCCTGCCGCGCCTCGAGCAGTCGCGCGGTGGCCCGCCCGCCGACCAGCTTCTCCAGCGTGTCCTCATCGGCGTCGTTGACGAGGTTGAGCATCACCGCCTGCTCCGCGGTGTCGGGGGTGTAGTCCGGCGCCTCGTCGATGGAGCCGGGGCGGCGCGCGCCGTCCCAGGCCCAGACATCCAGGAAGAACACGCCGGCCATGGGTCCGACCACGTACTCGCCGAAGGCACCGTCGAAGCGGGCGAGCGCCTTCTCGAAATCGCTCAGCTGCTCTGCTTCTTCCGCGGCGGCTGCTGCGGCAGCGTCGGTCGGCTCGACGTCGGACGCGGTCTCGGCGTCCTCGTCTTGGGCCCGCGCGGGCGCGGTGAGAGCGACGAAGGGAAGGGTGAGAAGGAGGGCGAGTGCAGTCGTACGGATCATGGGAGATGTCGGAGCGTTCCAGCCCGGGAGCGGTGGGGTGACGGCCCCCCGGCGGTCGGCGCGGACCATCGCACAAAGGCTCAGCCCGTCAAAGGGCCCCGGCCAGCGCGGGTCAATGCCCCGACTCGGTCCCCGAGGGGCGCGCGATGGCGTGGCTCATCGTCTCGGTGTTCCGCGCGATGCCCACCGATCCGTCCGGGGCCAGCAGGATCAGCCCGCCTTCGCCGGCGACTCGGTCACCGAAGGCCGCGATCGCCGTCTGCGCCGCGATCGCCGCCTCCTCCCCACGGAGCCGCTCGCAGGCGTCGCGCGCGAGCGCGAAGCGCAGGATCGCCTCGCCGATGCCCGTGCAGGAGCAGGCGCCGGTGCGGTCGTCGGCCCAGGTGCCCGCGCCGAGGATGGGGGTGTCGCCGACCCGTCCGGGGCGCTTGCCGACCGTGCCGCCGGTGCTGGTGGCCGCCGCGACGTGCCCCGCCCCATCGCAGACGACCGCGCCGACGGTGCCGCCGGCCCAGCCTTCGCTCACCTGGCCCTCTCGCCAGCGCTCGAGCCGCTGCCGGGCGCTCTCCGTACCCATCACGGCCAACGTCGAGCGCTCGAAGCCGGCCCCCTCGGCGAAGGTCGCGGCGCCCTCGCCCGCGAGCATGACGTGGCGGCCGTCGTCGAGCACCGCCCGCGCGATGCGGATCGGGTGGAGGAAGGGGGGGAGGGTGCAGACGGCGCCTCCGCTCAGATCGGCGCCGTTCATGAGCGAGGCGTCGAGCTCCAGCGTCCCTGCCTCGGTCAGCGAGCCACCGGTGCCTGCGTTGTAGATGGGGTCCGCCTCCATCACCTCCACGGTCCGCTGCGCGGCGTCGAGAGCGCTCCCACCCGCCTCGAGGACCGCCAGGCCAGCCTCGGCTGCGGCGGCCACGCCGGCGACGTGCTCGTCCAGCCGATCGGCCTGCACCCTGCCTGCCCCGCCGTGGGCGACGACGACCGGCTCGCTCATCGGCTCCGGGTCCGCAGCGAACGGATGACTCGAGGGATGCTCTCCTCGAGCGGATCGTGGAGGATGACGCGCGCTTCCTCGGTGTCGGCGTCGAAGATGCGTCCGAAGACGCGCTCGAGGGAGCGCTTGGGGCGTTCGAGCACCAGCTCGGTCTCTCCCTGGAAGCGGCGCTCCCGCCCGTCGTCGCCATCGAAGCGCAGCTCGTAGATCAGCCGGCCACCCTGGACGAGGCGGAAGGCGAGGGTGCCCTCGAGGCGACGCCGCGTCGCCAGGCCCTCCGCGTCGATGGTCCCTTCGATGTCGGCCACTCTCGACAGCACCCGACGGAGAGGGAAGAAGCCGCGTAATTCGAGCTGGAGTGGGTGCTCCTCCCCGGGATCGGAGAGGCGGTGATAGGTCCCGCTCAAGCTCTGCGAGAAGCTGACGCCGAGCCGCATTCCCGAGGAATATCACGCCTTCGGGTGTTCTTACCGGCCATTAAACGCCAGCGAAACGTGCTCGAAACATTCGGCAGCTATGCCGCCCACGTCGTCAACGGACGACTGGAGGCCAGCACCGATGAAGAAGGTCGAAGCGATCATCAAGCCGTTCAAGCTCGACGAGGT